>SAMEA104315425__coassemble_429_pt1 | contig 134116 bp, 172 predicted proteins | sample SAMEA104315425__metabat2_low_PE_026 | metagenome-assembled genome bin SAMEA104315425 (sample SAMEA104315425) | gut metagenome | biome: Monkey gut; feature: monkey-associated habitat; material: faeces | place: China | collected 2013
AACAAATACCGTACACTCATAGGTTTTCCCTACAGTGCCCGCTGAGCCACCACTATGCTGATAAGTACCGGCTCCACCACCACCACCGCCACCACCACCAACGGCGGTTACTACAAGAATAGACACACCTTCTGGCACCACAAAAGTGCCATTGGTAGTAAACAATTTTTCACCGTGTGTTGCGTTTCCTCCAGTAACACCGGAACTTAATACACCGTTTGAGATTGTTAGTCCGTCACCTATTTTTACACCGCCTAGCTTGGTGGCACTAGCTACTGGCAAAGAGTAATTAAACAGTCTATCTAATTTCTTTTTCTGTGCAGCGGTCATTAGACCGGATGCGCTATCTGTAACTGTTCCGTAGGTTGTATCAGTGAATTTTGCATTTACCGGTACATCGGCATTAACTGTGTGCTCATTAACCTTTAGAGCATTATCCGCAGTTGTAGCTCTGCTAACTAAACCTATATTACCTGACAAGTCAAACAATTCTACCCATGTTTCACCATTAGCATTGAGCTGGTACAGCTTTTGCTCGTCGGTCCGGAAGCACAGCATTCCTGGCTGTAAATTTATAGTAGGAAACGCTGGCCCGCTATTACAGCTGATTGCTGTCTTATCATTGTTGAGCAGGAGTTCCCTTGATTCTCTCAATGTTTTGTTCTCATCTATTTCAGTATATTTCTGCACTGTTATTTACCTCCTTAACAGCCTAGTGCCTGCCAGGATATAGTTCCTGCGCATAGCACATTACTGGTATCTCGTAGCTCTACATAGAATCCTTTTAGATTCACCTCTAGGATATTGGGAATAATCACCTTGCCAGTAGAACCGGTCATAGTGATTGTAACCTCTGGAATCTGATAAAATTCAAGCTCAAAGGGAATCCAAGTTTTTTCAGCTTCCACCTTTGTCACAGCATGGTCCTGAATATCTGGCAGGTCGACAAATACTTTGTAGCTTGATAGCAGTGTCCTCCCCTCCGTATTCATAGCGGATACCCTGCATTTCAGCAAAGCGTCCTTATATGTATAATCACCACTGACAAATGGCTGCCAAGGTTCGTACCCTGCGGGTATGTCCACATCAATCTCATTATCGGAAATGATAATGTCACTGATGACAGCCCTGCTGTTTTCGAGAATCTCGTCATGTACTGATACCTGCGACTTGCTGTGACTTACCAGATGCTTGGAAACAGAGTCGCTAAATGCTACTCGTTCCCTAATGTTTCGGGACATAGTGCGTGTGTCTGATACCGCTTCACGCACATCTATTAAAGTATTTATTCTCAATGCTGCAGAAATGTTGCTGTTATCTGCTATGTGGACAGACTCAGTAAACTTCTCATAGCGTTGTTTTGACAATTTGGGTATAATGCCGAATCTTTCAAGAATCCTTATGTGATACTTAATGTTATCTGCATAGGAGCTTCCAACATGAATCGGAATATTCTCATTGGCAGTTACCGCTTTATGATGCGACTCATTGAGCGTAATTACATCGGCTACATCTATCACCCAAAGACTTGAATATCCGTTTATTTTCCAGGTACCAACAGCCTCACTCCATTTTGCAGAATTGAGCTTACTCCACTTCGATGCAAGGGGCTGTTTTTCTACCGTAACCATCAGGACAATGTGAACTGAAAGTTCACAGTAATCTCATCGTCTTCATCAATATTCGCTACTTTGAAAGTAACACGGTCAAGCATTACTCCGTCAGCATTAAACACACCAGCCTCGGTAATCGCGCCTGTAGCTTCCCCTGCAGCAAAATGTGAGGATAGGGAAAACACCTTAGTGCCTGTAGTGTGGCTATAACTGGCTTCACTCTCTGCAATCTTTGCTTCAAGAGCTGTCATATCTGCCGTCGTGTCTGATGTTCCGCTACCGACCTGTATCTTGCTGACAGGTTTAGGCTGGGCAGCACCACCAATTGCTGCACAGATAAGGTCAAAGCCACTATCAACAATCATATTATGCTTGATGATTTTTTCTGTGGTCCCATCATGGCGACTTACATCAATAGTCATTACTCCGTCAATTTTCATTGGAATGTTCCTCCTTGGTTTTCTTTACGATTACATTGCCATTCTTTTTTACGATGATAATATTACAGGTTTCCTGCAAATTTGTAGATTCATTCATGGCTCCAGCCTCATTTCTGTAAATTCTCCTAAGGGGGCAAGAGCAGCTTCCATTACGGACTCTTTATTTTTGGCCACATTAGTGACTTTGAAAATTCTTGAACTCTGAGTTTGCTGAATGTAAATACCCAAAATATCACCCTCCCGGCAGTAGTTGAATACTGATATGCAATTACCGTAGTTGTCGACAAGACCAAACTCGTCGTTGACATACTCGGCTCTCAGCCACCCAAAGTCTCCCGATAATGTCATAAACACAACATGATTTGCAAAGCTGTCTAGCACTCTAATATTGAAAGATAAGTGGTAGCACATTGGTATATTTACCGAGTACTTTATAGAGGTGGTAGGCTGTATCACAGCACCTTTAGAAAATCTACTATTTTCATAGGTAACACCTTTAGCTGTTGAAGCCCCCTCAGTGTTACCGTCAAGATTAAAGTCATATAGATAGTTTTTTGATACTTTTCTTGTTATGAAATTTTCCACATTAACAAGTTCATCATCAGCTACAGGCAGCCATGCTATACCGTAATCACCCCACCTATCTTCTATATCCTGCCATGCTAAATCTTTTTCAATGTAGCCAGCATAATACTCAATCCAATTACGAGCATCCACTTCTTTAGCAAGATGCAGACTCGTAAAATACTCTGCAACGCGAACACCGTCATCCATAACCAGGTCGTCACCGGATACTGAAAAGAAATTTTTAACTCCTTTCCAACCTGTTGCCTCCTCGTCAAATTCAGCAATCACATTCCGGGTAGTAGCTGGAGTAAGATTGATATTTATGAAAGAAGCATTTTTGCTGTACAACCCATAAGAATTATAGGCTTTTATGCTGAACTGCTGTGTACCCAGTTGAGGGAAAAAGACTGTATACACATTGGCTTTCAATTTGGCAATTATCTTTCCCGTTTCCCATGTTGCCCCCCAGCGTAATTCGAAGCTCAACCCTTTCATTTCATCCCAAAAGAATTGTATTGTGTCTCCATTTTTTACTGCATAAAAATTTGTGACTGCTGCGATGTCAGGTACCCCTACCGTCAGCATACTCGCTTCATCCGAAGTTATACCCATGATATCCACTGCAACAATATAAGCAGTATACTTTGTAGCCACTTCCAAAGGGATAAAAGTGCTGGTTGTATTAACACCGTCCATGATAAGGGCGCAATCATTAATATTGCAATCACCCTCTCCTAGATAGAGTTTGTACCCCTTAAGGTCAATTTCGGTGTTAGCGTCCCAGGAGAACTGTATTCCACCAGTAACCAATTTGTAGGCAAATCCTGTAACCTGCTTTGGCGGTAACGCTAAATCAAGTTCCCTTGTTTCCGTGATTGCTCCCTTTGTAAGTACCGCACCATTCGATGTACACACCTTGATATACTTAGGAGCGGTCGTAATATCAGTATTGAAGTAGGTTGTATCAAGGTCGGAGGCTAACAGTTCCCAATTTACACCATCATCTGAGCTATACACATGGAATGAGCCGTTTGAGGCTCTTTCCCAGCTCACCCCTAATCTGAATATGATATTCAGGGTTGCTGTGGTGTATTTCAGAATATCTGCCTGAAGACTTTTCACATCAAGTACTTTGTTTTCGTCCACGCTGTACTGTATGGGTGGTATGTCATACTTTTCATTATAGATATTCTCATTGTATTCAATGCACTCAATTCTCCTAGTAAAATCCTGTGCGCGTGATATTGACTTAACGACGAAAGGCTTGCTGCCAATACTTGCAACGGCTAAATCAAATATATCATCAGCCTGGGGCAAGTCGTTATCGTTATAAGAAGTTTCGACTAGCACCCTGCACCAGCCGTTACCGTTGCTAATAATGCGTACATTGCTGGAATACATATTATCGTTGACGGTACGGTACCTGATTCTGTACTTACTCAGTGTCTCAGATAGCTCAACAGGAAGCAGCATCTCCTGTCCTTCTACTTTGTAAATTCGTCCAGACCTTGCCCACTTGGGCACATCATGAGCAACAAGTATGACGTCACCTATGCTGCACGCTATGGAGTCAATACCTGCCTCAAAGCTTACGGTTCTGAGAAGATATTTGTTGCTGTACAGTTGATACATTCCCTCTCTGTATGCCTGCTCATAAGAGGTTATACCGTTGTAGGTAGCCTGTGCCATTTTCTCCACAGGCTGACTATCATAATCATCTGCATATACAGTAATGGTTTCCCTGGCATAGTCAGAATCTCGGTCCGTGTAGGTAATCTCAATGCTGTTTGCCCTATCACTGGTCTGCATAAATTCTTCCTTAAAACTGCCGGATATAATATTTCCCATGCCAAACATCTGCACAGGTGGTTTGGCACAGTCCCATGTACAACCGTATCTGGTGCCAAACCTTAGCACCAGGCCTCTGCCGACATTTGCAATATTTTTATTTACGACATCCAGCATTTCACCCAGCGTAGTAAGCTCTATGTTAATTTCCAGCTTCTTCTCTGTACAAAAATCAGCCCATTCGGAAAATCTGTCATAAAGCATGTACTTTGCTGGTACGCCTCTAACTTCATATTCTTCAGTTTTGTTGCGAATATTTGTGATTTTACAGCATTGATGAATGCAGTCATAAGAAGCCCATGCAGGATTGTTAGCAGGCTTTTCTTCGTATCTTTCATCGTATGGATTCCACACCCATACAGTTTTTCTTTCCTTGATAAATGATATTGTAGGCGCACCGCTTAACTGGTCAGTAGCTAATGCCTTTAAACCGATAAGAGCAATGTTAGGGTAGCAGAAATCATCATAGACTATGCTTGTCAGCTCTGACCACCATACTCTGACAGAAGCACGAGAACTCGTAACGCTGTGAGAGCGTCCCGTAACCTGCAGTTTCACTTGATAACTGCCAGCCTCCTGGTTGTCAAGACGATACTCTTTACGCAAGGCAGAGGACTGTGCTCCGGATACATGCTCGTCAAGCCAGCTTACCCACGCACCATCATCTTTTCTGTACCATGCTTTAAAATTTACCCACGCTGTGCTAAGCCCGCCTGAGTCATCTGCATAGTACAAGCCGTTGGAGAATGTGATTTTTATCTTTATTCCCTCGGTGGCGTTGCCCTGACAGGTATCAATTCTTTCATCAGATGTAAGCTCATAACCTAGCTGCTTGGTAAAAAAGGTATCATTGAAATTAGATATGGGCTGTTGGTCGTTCAGACCCTCTCGGGTTTCCACAGTCAGCCCGTCATAATAATCTATGCTGTTATCATTCAGCTTTATATCTGAAATACTCAGAGGCCCCTCACCACAGGCAAGAAGCCAATTCAGATACTCCTTATTGTCAGCAATATCGACATACTTACCTATGGTCTGACCTGCTGATTTAACCTTGCCATAAGTAAGTGCTATGGAGTTGTTCTGTCCCTCCATAGTCGTAACACCACTCCAGGAATATGTGGGGTCCGTATTGTAGTCCTGGTTGAAGTTTCCTACATCTGCCCTAGGAGCTAAAAATCTATTTATGAGCATACTGCCAAGGAACATGGTAGCTGAGGCTGCTATGTATGATGTAGTAGTCCATATACCTGCTGAATTTGCAAAGGCACCGCCTACGGCTCCAGCAGCAACGGTGAGTGCTACCATTGCAACCATCGCAAGAATGTTTTTCCCACCACCCTTACCTACTACAGGGTGAATGGTGACAAAGTCCAAATCCTGAATTTCAGTATCGTCATCTGCACTTAAGCCGTTCAGTTGAACAACCATTTCACAAGGCAAGTCTGCATAGATACTCTTAACCTCCGCCAATGTCAAACCAGCTTTTAGCTTTATGACTTCTCTACCATTCCACGGTTCGAAAGCATTTTTTATTTTTATCAATGTTGCTGACATACAATCACCCTATGTATTCATAGAATCCCTCAATCTGCTTTTTCCACGCAGGACTGCTTACGCGGTCAACACATACTCCTACATTTTCCCGAATATGGATAAATTTTCCGTTACCCACATATACGCCCGTATGGTTCACAACTCCTTTTGGCACACCGAATCTTATGGCCATTACGCACGGAATCGGGATATGCCTGCCATCTACTTTTTTCCAAAGACTGGTACCAACCTCCTGCTGAATAATGCTATTAATCTTCTCGACATTGTCCCAGTCAGCATAATACTCTGGAAGCTGAATACCGATTTTTTTGTAAACCTCCATAACCAAGCCATAGCAGTCAAGCCCAGTATTCTTATCCCTACCCTGATTCTTAAACGGGACACCTATAAGGTCTGAATAATCAATCAATGTACATACACTCCTTTTTGGTCAATTCCCTGAAAACCTCCGAACCTTGCCGAGTTATTTCTTTCACGGCACGAGAGCAAAGTGTGGTCACACCCTGGAAAAGTAGACTTTGCTCCACAACGAATCCCTTTATACTTAAAGGGGCAGTTATTTTTCATATAGCGGTTTAGTGGTCTGCGCGTGCGAGCACTATATTCAGTTCCCAGAGAAAATGTGATATAGCTTTGAGACACTTCTGTTTTTGTCACTACAAAGAACTCTTCTAACTCAGGTTCCTGAACAGCTAGAGCCTCTGTATTGACAACCCGAAGTATCACCTCTGTGTTATTACCGCCGCCATTCTCCTCTACAAGGTATTGCAGAGCCTGTGAGGTATTATCTACCGAAAGCTTTACATTCGGATCTGAACCATCGGTGTCCTCCGAAACTTCACTTATGGTAAATGGAAACGGAAGATACTCAGCATTATTCCACATAACTGATTCGGTGTTGTAGCATATATGAATAGTTTCCTCGCCAAGCTTTATATCAAGAAGTATCACGAAAGAACTTCCTGTAGATAGCTTGTTTTTTTCTTCTTTTGCTATAGCAGATAGCGAAATCATATTCAAACCTCCGTAAGGGTAATACTACCGGACCAATAGTTCTTAACCACCAGTGACCATTTTTCAAATTTAGTAATTCTCACCCGAATCTCATCGCGAGTATCTGCGAGAATTCCCTGTGGTTTCCAGTAAAATTCGTTTGCCGAAAACTTAGCTTTATTCTTTATGAAATCCAATAATATATTGTATTCCTTGGAGGGCAGATAACTCCATTTCAAAGTCCACGAGCCTCTGCTCCTCGTAAATTTGGAACGGCTCTGCACAGAGCCATCCTCGAATTTACTTGTTATGGAAGTGTCTTCATAGGTCTCCTCCAATGGATACATCGGGAGTGGAATATCTGGAAAAATCAGCTTGTTACTCATGAAGTTGCTACCCCCTTTATCAAGCTCCTCATCCCATTTTTATTCGTGGCTACAGCATTAAGAACAACTCCGATAACCCAGGATTCGCCGTCCCACTTAGGTGCAGTTGTTTCTGCCTTAGCCTCAGTACCTGTCTGATTAATGACATTGATAGTAACATTCGGGGCTGTATTTTCACTAAGCTGTCTTTGCGTTGTATGTGTTGAAGTTACCTGCGCCCCACCACCATTGAGCGTAACAAATTCCGGGCCATTCTCCCCGACTAAAAAAGTGTTACCTCCGCCTGCATATTTAGGTATGTCACTGACATAACCTCCTGTAGCTTTTTTACCCAGTCCAAAAAAATCCTTACCAAATCCTGAAGTATCACCCAGCATACCAAGAACGGCATTTATGGTCCACTGTGTCATGATTTGTGAAAGAATATTGGAGATGGACTTAGCTAGGGAATTAAAAAATGACTGACAGTAATCACCAAAGGACTTTAATTTGCCAGTCATAGCCTCATTAAAGAAATCATCAAAAGTGCTGTTTAAGTTGCTTACGATGTCCTCTCCTAACTGTTTCACTGATTGCTTGACAGTTTTAAGTTTTCCTAGCCCCGTCTGAATACCGTTGAGTAAATTTTCACCGTAAGTACCGTCACCTAAATCCTGCAAATTCTTCTTTATTTCAAGCAGCTCTGTGTTGACATCCCGTAACACATTCTGCCATGCCTTAAAGCTCACAGTATCTTCATTAGCCAAAGCCTCATCCATTTTAGATTTAACATTTGCAGCTATGTTTTCCAGCCTGTCAGTGTATCCATGATAAACGTCAATCTGCTGGTCAATGTATTGCCCTAAATCCATACTGCCTGTATCAAATAGGGATTTAATATCCTTTATCTTGTCAGACATTTCAGTGGTCAGACCTTTAAATTCGGTATTAATTTTCTTAGTAGCCGCCTCGAGATTAGCCTGCGCTTTGTATACAGCTACTACATCCTCCACAGCCTCATTGTGTGCCAGATTATTCGTAAGAGACGATTTCTTGAACTTCTCTATGTCCTCGTTAATTTTACGCAGGTCATCGTTGTATTGCACATCGGCTCTGATAGTAAAATCCTGGGACAGGTCTGCGCGGAGCAATTCTGTTTTAGACCTCATATCCGCTAAAGCATCATCAGCGGATTTTTTTAATTTCTCAGTTACACGCTTGTAATAATCGCTCAGAATTGACTCCAAACGAGTAGTATCTATTCCTCGGTTTTTAGCCTCCTCAATGTCCTTGTAATACTTCATATATTCATCATCTAAGGTAGCGATGGCCTGAGCATAGGAACTCTCGGTTTCTTTTTTCAGTTTTTTGTTAAGGTCATGCCAATCTTTATCAATCTTTTCTGCCCATTTTTGCGCTTCCTTAGCAGCCTTTTCAGCTACAGAAGTTCCGGTACTGCGACCTCCTGAAGACCTCCCACCACTGGAACCTGCGCCACCACCGTTAGACGATATCTCTTTCCGCCACATAGATGTACCGCCACTACCAGCAGGACCACTCTTAACCTTTGTGGCATCAGTAATTCCCTTTTTTATTTCATCAAAATTGGCTTTAAATTTAGTGGAAATATTGGACACTTTCTCGGATATAAAATCAACGATTCCGGAGGCATAACCACTCAACTCTTTGAGTATCCCTAGTATTCTATCCACAAACCACCGTACCTTGGAAAGAATAGTGTTTGCAATAGCGTTCCATATTGAGCTTAGTGAACTTTGTAAGCCCTCGAAAGCTGCACAAAAGTAGTCTATATAGCTGCCTATGATGCTACTGGAGTCGTTTGCTGTATCCTCTGTACCACCAACAATTAGATTGTACAGGCCGTCTGCAAAATCACCAGCAATGGATAGAACCCCACCAAGTGCCAGCTCAAACAGTGTGCCGATTGCATCAGCAAAACCTCCTAGTGCTGTAAGAACAGAATCCGTAATATTAGAAATTCCGTCAAACAGCTCTCCAATAGCACCTATGAAGCCTGCAAATGCTTCAATAACAGCCTCAATTACATCAGCTACAAATTCAAATGCAGGAGATAATGTATCAGCAATCATATCAGATAACTCATTCAAGGATTCATTAGATTCGTTGGCAACATACATCAATTCATTAGCTATCTTATCTGTGACAAAGGTTATTGCTTCTGAAAGTACATCCAAAAAAGTTTTTATTCCAGCTAGTGCTGCTGAAAATGCAGTAATAAAGCTGCTTCCCTCACCCAATGCGGTTTTAAAGCCATTAATGGAAGTTTGAAAGTTTATCAGAGCGATACCTATATTAGCAATGGCTGACAGCGCTGACCATATAACTTCAGCGAGTCCGCTTACAGTCTGTTTTAGAGTCTGCCATACGATTAACGCACCATTAATAACTTCCACTCCCAGCATATTCTTTAGGGTAGCACCTAATCCGATATCATTAATGCTGTTTACCGTATCAGCCATAAAGTCCCTAATCTTTGACAAAGGTTCTTTAAGTGCTTCGAATAGTGGTTCTCCAATATCACCTAAAATATAGGCAATGTCATCTTTTACTGTGGCCAGCATTCCTGTAAAAGAGTCGGATAGGGCTTTGGAAGAACCCGCAAACTGCTCTTGCATTCCTTCAACCAAAGCCTCTGCCACCTTACGGCCGCTTATATTCTGATTTCCTAAATTAGCAGCTTGGTCAGCAGTTAATCCGAGTTTATTCTGTAAAATCTCATAAGGGTTTACACCAACTTCAGCCAGCTGCATCATTTCTTCTGCACTGGCCTTAGCCTTTACTGCGGTCTGACCTAGCGCCAGACCAATTCTGTCAATTCCCTCCTGCCCTTTACCCAGCGCAGCAGCTGCATTAGCAGAAGCCTCTAACGCATCCTGAGCACCTTTAGCAGAAAATCCCATTGCTACCAATCTCTTACCGGCATCTGCGAGTCCTGGAAATTCGAAAGGTGTATTTGCTGCTAATCGGTGTAATTTACGAAAAGTTGCCTCTGCATCGTCAGCATTACCTAACAATGTAGTGAGGGCAATTTTCGTAGTTTCCATCTGTGCGTTATAATCTATAAATGCGCTTTTTCCTGCGGATATGACTCCACTTAGAGCCTCAAATCCGGTCTTAACTAACTCAACAGTTGAAAAGAGGCCGGTCATGACATTGCCCAGATTGCCCATATCCCCAGCTACATCCGAAAGCACACTGCTTAATTTATTTTCACCTAAAATACGGACAATTATGTTTTGGTCAGCCATTTTTATTCACCGCCTCTTTCAAATGCTCGTGCTCTAAAGCTCTGATTTTTGCAAACAACGACGGAGTAATTTCTACTCCTAATATGTCTGCTACTGTACACACGGATTGATAGTCTAATCCGGTAATACCGCCAAATGTGTAATTATACTGTGTCTGTACATTAGTGTACAGATACCATGCCTCATAGTTTTCAGGTAACAATTCGGGGCACCGATTCTCACAATCCTCGCATGGAGGGGTAGCCCCACGCTTTCTAAACTCCTTTACACAGGTTTCTTGACAATACTTCTTTGATGGGGAGTTCTGCCACCGATAGAAGCTTAGGAGTTTTTTACCTCCTGCTCCTTGCCCAGCATAGACTGCGTAACCGTATTCTTAGCAAGGTTGAGAACCTGATAATATGGAAGCTCGTCAATCCCCTCAACATCGGAGTACTTCAAATCGATGATGAAGTCCACCAGGTCCATAGATTTCGTAGCATCTAAATTGTTCAGCATTGGATTAAGTCCAGCCTTATTCAATGCTTTCATGTCTTTTCGATTTAAATATCTTACTTCAATATCCATTAATGTTTCCTCCTTAATATTCCTCTACACTATTTGTCAATTCGATTACGATTGAGGACTTATCCACGCTATTCTTGTAATAAGCCACAAAATCTATATTGACGGATACACCTGCAGGACCGCTTATGGCAGGTGAGGTACGAGAGATTTGGGCCTCGTCCATTTTAATAACCAGCGAATCACTTGAGTTGGTTAGCGTCAACTCCAAATCAATAGGGGTGGCATCTATTCCTTTTTGCAGTAACTCAGTGTCTGTAAACAGACTGTGGATTGTGCCACTTACCTGCACAAGTCCTTCAGGAATTGCACCTCTGCCTTTGTGCCCCAAGGTGTAAATACTGTCATCCAGCCCCATATCCAGCTTTAGGTCAAGAGTGGATACATTAGCTACCTTGGAACCATCAACTTTAAGCTCACATGCAAAATTATTCAATCTGCTAAGCTTTGCCTCAGTAGCAGCCTTATCATACTGCTCGGAACTTATAACCTCATCGCAGCCCAGCAGGTCCATATCCGCAGTCAGCTCGCCGTCGTCACCAAATGTGCAAGAGAAGCTTCCTATCTTGACACCGGTGTATGTAAAGTACTGCCCAATATCAGGAAATTCCTTTGTCATACATAAGCTCGGCTGGTTATTCGTAATTGAAAATACGTGCTTATACTTGCCGGTGTCACCATCTTCTGTAGTAACAGGCGCGTTGAAAATTCCTTTCAACCAATATCCTATGGCAGTGCTATCTACTGGAATAGTCACACTACCACCTGCGGTTACATGACCTCTAGCAGGCTCGACTGCATTTCTGGTACCTGTAATGGTAGCTGGATTAATCATGGTTTGTTCACTGGCAAGCTCCAACTTATTGAACGGCATTATCTTACCAGTCTTTGTCATCGGTATCTCATTAAACGATGTTTCCTCATCGAGGACCAACCTAGTAAAATATCCTCGTGACAGCTGCATATTAACTCCTCCTATTCACTGTATATTATATCAAGTGACATTCGTGAACCAACCAATGGTCTTTTTGCGTCACCGTCACTAATTATCTCTCCCACATTACAAGAAAGAATACTGAAATTATCAGTATTTCTGTTGACTAGCCAGGACTTTAGGGATTCTATCATTTTATCCTCCTGTTCAGCTAATTTGCCGTAACCGTTATAGATATCTGTAGTGTCATCACGAACCCAGTTTTCTATCAGCAGATTTATAGTTCCTCGCATATCTTCGTGGAGACTTTTCAAAGATGAAATTGATTCTCCATCACGTATTAGGAACACAACACCATCATTTGCATAATCAGCTGGCTCCAAAGCACCAACAATAACATGAGGGGCGACACCGGAAAATGCTTTTTGTAATTCCTTCATAATTTCAAGCCATACCACGATATTACCCCCTAAGAAGCTGGACAGAGCCAAATAGAATAGTATTCCTGCTATCACCTAACAGCATTTCTTTACTTATCTGTGGCTCTAATGTTTTAACCATTGTCGTATAGTATTCTAATTTTTCGGACCAGCTATCACGAGAATTACTGCCTCGGGTTGATAGACTGGCAGAATACGATTTTGCGAGGCACACGAATAAACATAGTTTCGCTTTGCATAACTCCTTTAACTTATACGGAGCTGGTGTTACAATGCTCCCTAATCCAACTCCGGCAACACTCATTACAAAATCATTGGCGTATTCTTCTAAATCCTGTAGGTACTTATTGGTAACTACCTCCTCACCAAGAATATTAGTAGAAGTGGTATTTGCTGCTTTCAGTACCGGATACACCAGCTCATCTCTAATATCACTGATTGCTATTATCAAGTCTAAGCACCTCCTGTGAATACACCGGCGATATGTCTATTGAAAATAGCCTGTATCTCTGTACGCGAATCATTCAACGCTTTATAGAGAAACTGGTCGGGCTTAGTTCCCGGGTGGTGTACCTTTTTTGCATATACAAAACCCGACCTACCTGCCCATCTAAGGCATTTTCGCTTTTTAGGAAAAATATCATGAGGAGCTGTCCCCTCATGAACAAATCCTGCATAGGATGCGGTGCGCTTATCCAGGAATATAGCTGCCTGCGCTTCCCGGATACTTGCAACAACAGCTCTTTCAAGATTGCCTGTCCTCGATATGAACCTGTGCCTTTTTTGTGCTCTCTCCTGAACAAGTACAGCAGACTCCCTTATAGAGCGCCTTACTGCCTCTTTAGCATTATCGGGAGCAACCTTAAAAGCTAGTAAAGCCTTATTATCAAATTCAAGTTTTATCTCCATTAGCAGCACTCTTTCTTGAAGATGTTTTTGTTTTTGCCGTTGCCTCAGTAAAACCATTTGCTAAATACCTGTCAACATCACAGGTATTAACAATAATCGGCTCTCCATTCTCGTCATATAATGTGATAGTCTTCATACAAACCTCCGTTATGAATAAAAAGGACGACAGTTGCCTGCCGCCCATGTTGATTCAGAAAAACACGCCCTTAGCCGAGAAGAACGCAAGCAAGTTCAGGGGTAAGAGTTGTGAACCCAAACAAACCATCAATGGAAATAATATCCTGCTTCTTAGTCATATCGTAACCATAAGCCACTCTCAAACCAAGGCCGTTGTAGGATACATTGGAAACATTGGTCAGTCCCATAGGTCTAGCCAGCTGACGGGAAACAAGGCTGAAAGCATTGCGATGGAATGCCATATTCAGCGTATGATTTCCCACAAGGGTAATGGCACTGTTCTGTGCGATACCTGCATCTACAGCAGGATAAACATTCACAGAAGCACTGTGGGAAGCAATGGTAGCATCCGCAGTTACGACAAACTGCTGGGAAGAACCTGCTACAGTGAACAATGTGCCCTTTTTGATAACACCCTCAATAGCAGAATCAGTAACAGCAATTGTGGTTGCACCAGCCTCTACGGTATTTGCTACTTTCAAGCCAGCTGCAGCCGTAGTAATGCCGGAAACAAAATTTTCGATATTCTGGTCCATGTAGCAGCTAAAGCCGAACTTCGTCCCCAGTTCTGCGTTACGAATAGCTGCATCAGTACCGGAAGCATCAACACGGTTGAATGCATCCAGTTCCAGCAGCTTGGCATCTGCAGCGGTATCCAAAACGAGATTACGCCCAGCCATTGGCACCTTGTTGTCATTCATCTTCTTACGCAGGGCGGTAATGCTAGAAACAGAACTAGGTGCACTTCCTGCAATGCCTACATGATATGGAATCTCAAGCATCAACTTAGCCAGCCGAGAGTCAATATCCTGAGCGAAAGCCTGCATTGCCGGAACGATAAACTGCTGGCTAAAATCAGAAATGCTAAGAGTCATTTCCTTAGTAGTTACCGGAAAAGAAATATCCAAAAGAGTGTCCAGCTTAACGGGTACACCGCTTTCCTTTACATTCTGCAGCTCGATTCCTGTTCCCTCGTCAAACTCTTTCACCTTAAAGGTATTAGGCTTGCGAACAGTAATTGTGTCACCAGAGGAACCGGTAAAATCGTTGGAATAGTCCTTGTTTACAAGATTGCCTAAAACAAGGTTGTTTTCCAACTGCATAAGAGCTTCCTGCGCAATAAGTGCAGGTGTTAATAAAGTATTTCCCATAAATTATCATCCTTTCCTATGTGAAAAATTATATAATCTTACCCTCGGCACGAGCCTTGCGATACTCAGCCGGAGATAGAGTCTCATAGTCAACATTGCCACCAGAAGAGCCATTGAAACCACCGCCAGCACCGGATATCTGACGATTAGCCCTATAATCAGGGTATTTAGTCAAAAAGGCTTTTACACCCTCGTCAACAGTCACCTCAGAACCATCATCGTCAACATAGATAACACTGTCATCGTCAAGCACTTTAATGTTGCCCATCATCAATCGTGATGTGATAGCCGGATTGAGTGCTTTGTTGACTTCAAGAGCGGTCCGCAAGGCCATTTCCTTAATCATGCCCTGACGCTTAGTCTTCTCAGTGGATGCCTGCTTTTCAAATTCAGCACTCTTATCAGATAAGGTCTTGTAATTTCTTTTCATTTCGTTGAGCTGGCTTTTCAGAGTTGCAATATCCGCAGTAGACTTATCATTCTTCTGCTGCTTCTTTTTGATTTCCTCCAGAGCCTCATCCAAATTGGAGGTATCAAGTGGCAAACCAATGAAGTCAAACAGCTTATTGTAATTACTGGTCAGCGTTTCCTTGTCAGCGGTCAAATCACTAACCTTAGCGGTTAACTCTTTCACCAGCTTGATATTATTATTCGCATCTTTCAAAAGGTTGTTAAAACCGGTTACAAATTCCTCGCCTCCCTCCACATTTTTCAGTGCAGCAATAATTTCTTCTTTTGTTTTCATTGTTCATTCCTCCTAAAAACTCTTCTCCTAGCAAGTGGATTGGTAAAACCTCTCCATCCTCTTAGAACCTCTTGCCAATCCTTCCCGCGCCTATACTCTTCAAGACCTTTCACACCAAACAACGCGATTTTCTCCTTTGTAGTTAAGCTATCTATATAGTCATGTACTAGCTTTGGATTCGGACTTCTGTTTGGATTTACCTGCCAGATAAACACAGGAAGTAGATGACATCTACAGTGCGGATGCAGAGGTATGGTCGGCATATATTTTTTTGGATATAGCCCCTTGCCGTAACCTATATCTGAGTTGGCACATACATCGCATTGGTCATGTATAGGGTGATTGGAAGACAACTCCCATCTGTAGCCCCATACATCGGTATCATCACCGTACCTAGCAATATATCCCTCAAACCAAGCTCTTGCGGTTTCGGTTCTTGCTATGCGTTCAGCTTGATACCGGCTCTTCTCTTCCAGGGCCACTTGTATTGCCTTGTTGATGGTTTCACCCTTATATGATTCTAGCGATGTCAAAAGGTTCTGATATGAAACTCTTAGCGCATCGGTTTTCAGTTCATTTACCTGTTTTTTCAGTTTGTCTATGTCCTGAATTATTTTTTCCTTATCCGAATTATCACCTATAATAGCTAATGACACATTTCTGGTCATTCTACTAAGGTACCGCGGAATTTCCGATTTAGGGATTAGCGCACCACTTCCATATCCATCATACAGCTTTCGGGCAATATTTATGGCTGAGTCTGCATTCAGTAGACCTGCTTTCACTGTATCCCTCACACGCTGTCCTGTATAAGCAGACATGCTGTATAACCTTTCGGACAAATTAACTCCATCCGTTGTCCACACCTGGTCAACGAATTCCTCGTCTACCCTGTCCTGTATTCCTATCTCCGCAGCATCAATCACAGCGGAGATAGTTATTTTTCTATTGGAATAGTCAAACCCTTTGAGTGCTAAAGCTATTGAGGTATCCAAATCTTTACCCTCAGCCAGAGATTCAACTATCTTTCTCTCTGTTTTGATAGCCAATTTTCTGAACTCTTTAGAGTATTTTTCTAGTATCTTTTCAAGCTTCTCACTAAGGGTGTCGTCATTACTCTTCAATTTGGCCATTGTCAATTCTTCCCTTTAGCTGCTTTTGAGATAATTCCGACATTAAACGGTCGGTGGCATTGTTGCGGATTTCATTAATGACCGCATCGTACTCATCATCAGGAATACCAGTAAGATAAGCCTCAACGGCCTTTATCCTGGCCTGCTTATTAAACTCAACACCAACATTCAATTCCAGTGCTCTAGCAACATTGTCTAGCTCTGATGCAATGTCAACAATGCCAAAATCACGGGGATAAATAACTTTGTAATCAATTTCCTCCCCAAAATATGCAGACCAGAATTTCATGATTTTTTTCTCTGCTACCTCCAGATTTTCTGCCATATCAGCAAGAACCTGATTGGTGTTTTCGAAGTCCCACTGCTTAGCCACACCGCTTGCTTTGGTTTCAACTGCTGTCACAGATGATAGACTTGCTTGCCTGTACACATCGTCAATCAACCTTTGAATTTCGGACTGCAGCAGCTGAGCCTGTGATGCCTCCGGCGCAATAAAGAATGGTCGCGCTCCAACCTCGCCATCAAACAGCAACATATCGTTAGTGCCAACCTTAATGCTGGATAGCGCTTTATCAATAGGCACTCCCTCAGTTACCGGATAGCACAGAATGGAAAAGGCCTGATTCCTCAACAACTCTCGCAACTCACTCGACAGATTGTAAATGGTCAGATTAGTTCTGGCTATTGATATCATAGGTGACAGTGGTAGCAAATCACCATTTTCATGCTCAGTACCAAATACGGGTACAACTGGAATAAAACCTAGGTTATTCTTTCCTTTTTCTACAACACCATCATGCCGTGTTACCTGCCAATCGGTAGGAGTCCATTTCCATGTATCAGTATCCATCATCACCTTATAGCCAGCAAAAGACTTACTGTAAGTAGAACCGCACTTAAACTCAATCTCTCTGATGACACCGCTGCTATCACATTTGTAATTGGTGACATTTTCAGGCTTGATGATATAGAGATATGGGTACTGCCGTTTTTCAATAGCTGACTTCTGTCCCGCTTCAATGGTTCTGTCATTATCGACAAAAACGAAAACAGAACCGTATAACTTAGCCATTCGACAGCACTGCTTCATAAAGCTATTCATTGTATTACCAAAGCGGTCAACATCTTGTTGAAAGTCACCTATGATGCTGTTACCACCACCCCAGTCCCTTGCAATTTCTTTGCGGAAAATCGGATTGGTCAGCGAATCGACAACAGGCTTTACGAAGTTTGAATAGTAACTTAGCCTTCTTCTTCGCAACAGCTTATCTGTGTCCTCCCTGGGGTGCGGTATAATATAAGTACCTTCAAGGTAGCCGCCTCCCCCTGTGTATGAGTCGTACAGAAAATCATAATCATATATAGATACAGTTTCCAAAGTATCACCTACCACAAATTTGCATTTCTCGAAGTAACGTCCTTCTCGCTTCTCATAATTCCCGAACAGCCATACCTTGCAGCATCAATGGCGTGATTATTTTTATCCGGGTAGCTGCTAATAAACTGTCCATCTTTATTTTGCTCATATTCGTATGTCACAAACTCTCTGAAAGTGTTAGGACAACGATTTTTGTCTATACATATTTTTTCCAAATTCTGCAACCACTTGATACCATACTCAACAGAGTCTGGGCCTTTTTTTACTCCCATAATATTGAGTCCCCATTCTTTCAGTTCGCGTATGGACTTCGGTTCGGCAGAATCGGCCCATACAATTTTGTTCCCTATCTTAGGAAGAATAAGCTTACTAGCTTTTCGATTTGTCAACTTCTGCTGATAGATTTCATCATAGATGTACAGTATCTCGTGCTTACGGCTATACGCCATACATACAAATGCCAGCGGATCTATTGCAAAGCCAAAGTCTAAACCGAAGTATTTATATTCGAGGGAATCGATAAATGCATCGCTCATATCCATATGCTCAACATTGGAAAATACATCTCCACCAGTACCGACAGCTTCGCCAAGATACTCATGTCTATAAGCATCTAAGTTCCTAGCTTTCAGCTTTTCTGCTTCGTGAATAAATAGATGACCAAGCCATTCACTAGGGACATCTAAGTATGTATTGTGAACATATATTCTATCTTTTTCCTCGACCATAACCTCACTGTTTACCCAGGCATCTTTAGACCTTGGAGGGTTGAAGCTGTAAAAGCACCAGCTCTTTTCGCCACCACGTATCAATGACTGCAAAACATTTCTGATTTCCTCCATGCCGGCAAACTGGTCAAATTCTTCAAACCAAACTACACCGACATAGCCTTTAGACGGTTTCAGTGATTTAAGCTTCACCTTATCGTCTACCCCGAAAAATAAGATTTTTTGCCCTGTTGCCTTGTAGGTTATTTCCATAGGCGACATCGTTATTTTAAACAGTGAAATGACACCTAAAGTCTCCAAGGCCCACAGCATTTGGTTATACACCGAGTGCTTTAGTGTACTTCCTACCTTTCGCATTATCACTACATGGACATCGGGATTCAGCAATACCAGAATTACGATTACCAAACTTACAAAAGATGATTTTGTCGAACCTCGTCCGCCACCTAGCATATAATGAGTATGTTGGCTATGAATGATGTCAAAAAACACATTATCATAACAAGGCGCAATCAGTTTTGCAATATTCTGATTCATGGTATCAGCTCTTTCGAAAAATCTATATAAAATCAGTAGCTCTAGATTAACTAGAGACCACCTTTATCCGTTATTCCTATATAATATATGGATTAATATTTAGGTGGCCCCTCTGGAGCTATCTTTTAATCCCTAACATATCGTTCAGCGTTTTCTTAGCATCGGTAAAGCTCAAACCAGCTTGCGTTTTATCACCCATAGTAACCGAAAATGAAGATTTTTTACCCTGGTACACTCTTTTTATTGATGCAGTTCTGCTGTCAATGTTGAACGATACTCCAGATGCCTTTACATCTTTGGCCTTTAGAGCCTGAATCCTCCCGCGGGTATTGGCATTCCTCGCCCTAATCTTCATTTCATTCATTTCGGTTCTGCGCTTATTCGTTATGGCACGTCTTTGACTGCTTGACTTAGCATTCACGCGTGAAACCTTGCTTTTGCTACGGGGTGCACCCTGTCTTGCGACCAGACTGCTTCCCTGTCCTCTTCCTCCCATATTTTCAACACCTTTCGTTAGCGCTCAAAAGAAAAGGTAATGTTGTTGGTGACTCCAGTCGCCTTTTCCTGCATGTCATTTATCAACTTCTGCTGTCTTTCAATGGTTCTCATTAGCTGCTCCTGAACTCTTGTTATGGCATCTTCACAGGCAATAATCTTATCAATCAGTAAACGTCTTCGTTTCGTCATTTCCTTGATTGATGGATTTTTCACATCATCGCCTTTTTTCAAAACCATGTGCTCATCTATCTCTACTACCTCTTTTTGCTTTTTTAAATCTTCAAGATTTATAAGCATTCGCCGTTCTCGAATCATTAGCAGCCTTATGTTGTCACTGATGATTTTCAGCGGGTCTTCGTCAATACCAAAGAAAATGTCCTTCTCCTCTGGTGTTAGCGTGGCAAGGCAGATTTTAGTATATTCACCAGTGATCTGCCCATTTGTGTTTCCTTTTTTGCAGCCGTGGCCTTTAGCATTTTGATTTCCAAATGGTCCTCCGCGACCGCCTTTATTCCCCAGGGCATTTTTACTCCCATAAGGGGGGCCCTTCTTTTTGGGGATGTTTCGCAGTTCAGCTGGCATGGCTAGAACTTCATCCCATTTATCTTCCAGCTTCCATTTGCGAATTCTATCAGACGGTACATTCAAAAGCTCTGCTATTTCTTTAGGCCTCATCTGACCATTGCTTTTTATAAACTGCCTCAGTGCTTCATCACGGCGAGGACTTCTAGCTCTCCCCATTTAGTCACCACCATATCATTTTATTGCTATCCAACCTGCAAAATTCAGACAGCGCCAAAAACAGTCAATTTTGTGGAATCCACACTGCTTCAGCAGGTCCTCATTCCAACTTGCTGTAATTGGTACCAGCACACCTTCGAGGCTTTTACGCTTATCGCGTATCTGCTTTTCTGTATATGCGTTATCTGATTTCATTTTGTAGTATTCGGATACTAAGGCACTGTCTATCTCCTCGGTGTTTCCCAACACTTTTTCTACCAGAATAAATGCACCACCGTGAATGAGGTTGTCGTATATATCCTGCACAATTCTCTGCCGATACTCGATAGGGGTGAATTGCAGAGTCAGGATACTCAATGCCAGCGTTGCTGAATGCTTCGTGAGACCACGGGTGATATCTTTGTCCTCAATATCCAGCAGCCCTAGCTTAATCCAGCTGTCAAACTTCTTTTTGCAGTTCTCCAGCATAGGTTTTGATACGTCATATAGACGATATCTGTTCTGCGCCCCAAAACTTGTTACAAAGGATTCAATGGCGTTTCCATTCGAACAACCAATATCCACTATCTCCTGCCCTGGCTGAACATACCTTTTCCCAATTCTGTGGGTGAGGTATCTCATCATAGAGTACTCTGGTATTGACCTGGACAACATATCGTCAAAACACTTCGCTACCTCTTCATTAAACTCCCACTTCTTGCCCTCAACATCTACACTATCAAACTCACTCATGCTAAACCTCCTTTTCTTGATTCGTATTCCCGGCAACAGCTTTCCATATTGGATTTAGCCTGCACGGACACATTCTCTTCTTTATGGTTCGCAACCCCACAATACCACCATCCTCTTCAAAGTTAAAATACCTAAAGGATTCCTGATATCTGTTTATGAACTCATGCACTGTTATTCTGCATAAATTTTCGACAATTCCAGTATGCTTGAATATTGCTATATCGCAGGTGTCTTCGGATAACGGATATCCGATAGCTACCGAAGCAGCTTCACCATCCACTTTCAGAATTATTCCGCTTAGCCCAATCTTTGAAAAGCTGGTGAGAACTATGCCGTCTGTTTCGTTGCCTATCGTGTTATCCATTCCTGTTCTTTCCCTAGCACAGGCCCATTTTTGAAATACGGCTCGCACTACAGGAAGCGTATCCTCAGTTATCTCCTGAACCTCCAATGAATGGTGTGCGGAGAACTTATTCAGGGCCTCTCGGAACTTTCTGAACTTTTTTCCGTGTAATCCCATAATGTCCCTGGAGTCATACACATATTCACAGGTATCCTGACAGTAACTAAAACTGAATATCCCTGGGAACTCTTTTTCCAAAAACTCCTTGTCCTCAGTCTTTACCTTTAGCAGCACTGCTCGGGAATATTTACTCAGTATTCTTTCAATAAACAGCTTTTTTGCAAAAGCATCGCCAATTGGAAAGGCCCATACATTTTCGGGATTTACTGATTCATGAATAGCGTAATAACCTGCTCCAGTATGTATGCTTACACCTAGAACATTACGCCATAGATAGCCGGATTGAAATGAACCTGTATTTGTCGATACTCCGTTAACGCAACGAATATTATCCATAAAGTCTTTGTGCTTTATGTCAATGGGTTCTAAACTTAAATCCATTATTGATTGGCCTCCCTATCTAAATTGCGGAATAGTGTTACAGCGTCCTTACAGCCTAGCCGATTCGCAATAATGTTAAACATTGCCTTTTCATTCCCCGCTTTTTGAAATGCCTTGGGAATCCTATAGCTCTTGTACTTTCGGTGATAATCTGCAAAAGCGTAGTAGTATAGTGCTTTCGGCTTAGGCGTATTGCAGGCTCTCGTTGTGAAATTGAGAATGAATTTCTCGGCTTCACCATCAAAAATGGATATGGTTTTGTGCCTTTGGGTATATATCCTATAAAATTCATTTTCGGATGGTCCCAGTGTTCTCTCAGTAATCATACGAGGGTTATCCTCGCCTATTTTCGAAGCCAATATCGCGATATTTCGATTGTACCCTGCTAGCGCATCTCCCGTAGAACCAGAATACACTGTGCCTCCTGGCGGAAGATGCTTATCAAGGTACTGTAACGCAAAAATCGTTTCTACCTTAACCTCTCGGATTCTGCCATAAATGACTCTGCACATTCGAACCGCATGAGATACTTCGGTCTTGATAGATTCCCAATCGCTTGGTATCTTGATGAACTCATGTTTGAACCCGATTTTGCCCTGTAGAATTTCTACAGCTTTCTTGTCGATACTCGGAAAGTCTCTAAAATAAAAGGTGTATGCCTTAAACTGGATTCCCGCTTCCATTAAGGCGTATAAGGCAGTTACACTGTCCATACCGCCGCTAAGCAACAGTATGTTATTACCCAGGGAATCCGCATTATGTACTGCATTGCTAATAAGTAATTTTCTTAACTTATGACAATCCTCAGCTGAATAGCTCTGCTTCATCATGTGCCTCCCTACATCTCTTCATACGCTGTTTGTACATGGATTCAGCGATAACTGCATCAGCAAAGCCGGTACCAAAAAGATATATGCACAGTCTGTCTTTGCTCATCTCTTTATCCCTGCATAGCTGCTTCAACGGTACCCTATCCTTATCAAAAATGAACTCGTCTTTGTAATAGGTATCAAGCTGCTCAACATAATCGGTATAGCTGTCACATTCTTTTCTGAATGATTCATCCAAAAGATAGCCAGTATCCAATGCGATAAACAACTTCGGATTTGGCAGCATCTTAGTTGATATCATGTCCCTACCATCACAACCAGAAGTGCAGGAGACAATCACATCACACTCATTCAATAAGCTGCAATCGTAGTCGACATATGCACACGGAAACTTCTTCTGATTCTTTCCCCGATTTTTTAGGCTCCCATGAACGACACAAAAGGATATGCCGAAAACGGAATTTATCACCTTAGCAACTTCAATATTGATTTTACCGTTGCCGATAAATCCTATCTTTAAATTTCTTGCTTTCATGCCAAGCATATGGCAACCCTCATCCAGTGCTACACATACCATAGTGCCACACCGCAACGCAGTAAAGCCGTCATTATCATGAGCATCAACAAGGTTCCCGTTAGTGTCATACAAGATTTCCAGCTCTGAGGTTTCACCAAGCTCATCATCAATCTTTATGGCCTTTTCCACCGCATACCCTGTAAGAGTAGTGCCACGCATAAGTGTTTTTGTGATTGTAGGAACACCGTTTGCCGTCTTAATAACTTTGACATCCTTTATCGGAATATAATTATCTATACTAGACTGTTTAGCCATCAGAGTTCTGTACTGTCTGTTCAGCTCCCTGAACGCTGTATTTGCGAGGAACATGATTCAATATCTCCTTTTCTATCGTCTTAGCAATATGACTCATCATTACCGGCGGAACCATACGACCTAACCGCTCCCATTGCTGAGCCTCATTGCCTGTCAGCGTAAAATCGTCAGGAACACTGGTGATACGCTTAAGTTCGGATATTGTGAATTTGCGGTCATATAATGGGTGACAGTTCCCCGCCAGCCCTTTTGCACCTGTCATCTGGCAAATCGTCCCCGAAGGACAGTACATGCTTTCCCGCCTTAAGTTGAAATAGCTGCCATTCATTACAGAAGCTCCGGTAATCGGTTTCTTTGGATTTTTTGGCAGCTTTCTCAGTACTCTTCCAGATGCATACTTTGTACTTATCATACTGTAGTCGAGTTCCTCGGCAGAATTAACGACTCCATGCAATGCCTCGCCAAGCGTAATTACTCTTGATAAAGGTTTGGGGTGTGCAGGGTGTACGCCGAACTTCTCAACAAGGTCATTTCTGACACCAACAAATATCACTCGCTGGCGATTCTGTGGTACACCTAGATACTTTGCATCAAGCAGCCTTACCTTTACCTCATAACCACAATCCTTAAGCGTTCTCATGAATATCTTAAAATATCCTTTGGCCGAACCTTTAATGAGACCTGACACATTCTCTGCAACAAAGACTTTAGGTTGAAGTTCCTTGACCAACCTAGCGTATTCAAAGAATAAGTCATCCACCCTTTGAGTGGTATCGCTGTAATTCTTTACCTTACCCCAATACTTATCTCGCTTACCTGCTGTTGAGAATGCAGCACATGGTGGTGAACCGTCAAACAGATCTATACCTCCAATGGGTATCCCTGTCTCTTGAACTATGTCACCCGCTGTTACCTGCCTGATGTCCCTGCAGTTAAGAAATACCCCTGGGTGATTAGCCCGATAAGTATCCTGTGCTGCAGGAATGAACTCATTAGCCCATGTTACCTTATATCCTGCCATGCGGTAGCCCAAACACGAACCACCGCCACCGCTAAATGTGGACACCACTTTATAGCCATTCCAAGGCACTGCTTCAATTTCTTTCATACTGGGAACTCTGTACATGATTCATCACCACTCATATCCACACATAGGACACCTATGCTCAGTCTCAATATCCTCATCATATTCCTTAAATTCATTCTGGTGGGACAGCGTTTCGCTGTCAGACTCATTAGCCGCCGTAGCTGCATCGGTATTAGCATTATCACTTTCATTTGTCTGGTTAGCCTCATTTACAAAACCGCTGTCAAAACCAAAGTCTGACATCTCAAAGTCAAACAGTTCTGCATCAATACTGCCCAGCTCCTTCTCCAGCTTGCTCCAATCCCAGGTGCTCATTTCTGCTACCTTGTTATCCGCCAACCGAAATGCCTTAATCTCTTCTTCTGAAAGGTCCTCAACTCTTATACACGGTACCTCTGTCAATCCTAATTCCTTTGCAGCCAACAATCTGGTATGGCCACAGATTATTACATTATCGTTGTCAATCAGAATAGGCTGACGGAAACCAAATTTCTGAATACTGGCCTTTACATACTGTACTGCCTCAGCGTTATCCCTTGGATTATTTTCATAAGGGATTACCTCGTTAACTGACATCTGAATAATCTGCTGGGTGTTCATATAAAAATCTTCCTCTCTCTTTTCTTCTAAATAGCGACAATAAAATAGCTTACTATCGGGGGTAACAATAGTAAGCTATTTTATCATTTTCTGTCACAAACGCTCTGCTCGTTTGAATTTTGACATTTTATATATTAACACAGTTCTATAAGAAAAAACGGTATTCTCACGGCATAAATTTTGAATGCTATTTCTACAACATTCGGCACGGAAACGGAACTGTTTTAAGCTGTCCTGACAAAGCATATCTTATCCTGCGCCTTTGGTCCAAATAGCATAACCGCCAATTTTACTTCCGCACTTCTTAGATGATTTCTACACCACCTCTCACTAAAATGCTTTACATCGTATATTGCTTGATAGCTGTATCCGTCGAGATAGAAAAGCTTTACCAGTTCTGCTTCATTATCCGGCAGTTCCGCTATCGACCTATCTATCCTTGTCAGTAATGTGGTGACTCTGGACAAATCCTGTTTCAGTATTCTCAGCTCCTCTGCCAATTGCATATTCTCCGCAGCCATTCTCTCAGTCGGTGTCATTTCCGAAGTACCCCCGTGCGGGTTAGCTCCATAACTTGAAATGCTAATTGATACCCCTGATAAAGCAATCTCCCTATCACTTATATCCTCATTCATATTTTTTACAGCCACCTTATAGAAATTATAGTTACGCAAATATTCCTTTACCAGCTTGACATAATCATTTGTTTGCATACTTTTCAATCCTCGCTTTTATCGCCTGCAACATTTTCCTCTGACCTGCATCCTTACTACTCAGTGCAGACATAACCTCTTCATCAATAGTCCCCTGTGCTACCAGATGATGTATGAACACCTTCTTAACCTGGCCACTACGATGCAGTCTTTTATTTGCCTGTTGATACAGTTCTAAACTCCATGTAAGGCCGAACCAGACCACTATATGCCCGCCTCTCTGCAAATTGATACCGTGTCCTGCTGACGCAGGATGCATAAGCAGCATACGTATCCTCCCCTCATTCCAATCTCGTATGTCCTGTGAATCTTTCAGAACTCTCGCATAAGGGAACGCTCCTTTTAGCTGGTCAAGGTCATGATTGAACCAGTACATTACTAGCAAATTTTTATGTTCATTTGCCTCGATTATGTCGTACATGGCTTCTATTTTTGCTTTGTGTATCTGCAAAACTTTGTGTTCATCAGTGTACACCTGCCCATTGGCCATCTGTAAAAGTTTGTTAGATAACGCTCCTGCTGATAACGCAACCAGTTCTTGCCCTTGCAGGTCTATGACCATATCCTTTTCCAGCTGTTTGTATAACTTCAATTCCTTAGCTTTCAACTTCACAGGAATGACATTGTACACAACTTCGGGCAGTGTAAGGTAGTCCTCAGACTTCATGCTTACGCAGATGTCTTCTATCTTCTTGAAAATTACCTCATCATCACCCTCATTAAGATTCCACTCATAGGTAACCATGCCGTTGCCCCGTCCAGGGGTGTAGTATCTTCTGCGATACTCGCTAATGGTTTTACCTAACCGCTCTCCCATGTCCAGAAGGTATATCTGACTCCATAAATCAAGCAAACCATTCGGCGCTGGGGTTCCTGTCAGCTCTACAATGCGTTTCATGAAAGGTCTTACTTTTCTCAAGTCCTTAAACCGCTTGGATTTTGACGACTTAAAGGACGATGATTCGTCTATGACAACCATATCGAAAGGCCATTTGCTACCGTAAATTCCTACCAGCCATGATACCTGTTCACGATTGATAACATAGATGTCGGCATTTTCGCTAAGTGCTTTCTTCCTATTCGTAACATCGCCAAGAATCTTAGCTATCCGTAAATGTCGCAGGTGCTCCCATACTCGGCATTCATCTGGCCATGTGGTATCGGCAACCCTTAGTGGTGCTATCACAAGAACTTTGCTTATTTCAAGGTAATCATACATAAGGTCATTTATTGCAGTAAGGGTAATAACTGTTTTTCCAAGTCCCATATCCAGCATCAACGCCAGTGCTTTTTTCTTGATAATCATGTCGGTGGCAAACTGCTGATACGGTCTTGGGTGATAAATACTAGACATTCTCATCCTCCATCATATCTATAAATTTACTAAATGCCTCTACATCCTCCCGGCACTTGACAATATATACAGGACAGTGATTGCCAAGCATCTTTTTACGCGTCCACTCCTGCAGCTTCCTTAATTTCCCATTAGGCCGTTTAAGTTCTACAAAATATATTTTACCTTTCGGTGAAATAACAATTCTGTCTGGTACACCAGCATGTCCAGGCGACACGAATTTAAAAACAATACACCCCCGGTCTGTTAACTTCCTCACAAATATACGCTCAATAAGATTTTCAGATTCCAAAGTCAATGCCTCCTTTTGCTATTAACAAATATGTACTAACATTTATGATATAAACTGGTTACTTTCGAATGAATTTTTCAGTATTTAATAATGTGTACACACAAAAATGTATGTACACACCTGAAAAGTGTTAAAGACATTTGTTTTTTCTATCACTAAATTTAACGGGGCTAGCTCAATCGTATCAAGGGTTCAGCTCTGTTTGATGTAGTGATAGAACTTTATTAAAACTTTTTTTTGGATATAGGTAATAGTATATATACTCACTACCTGATAAATCCGTTAAAAAGTCTTCAATTTTCTCTATCACTTTAACGGTATGCCCCAAACCCTTGATATGACTGGGGTAGGGCCGTTAAAGTCTTTTTAATTGAGAATAGTTCTCTCACACTTTTTGTCCGAAAAACCTTATAACCTCACACAAGCTCGTCAGACCCCTCTTTTGCATTTTGAGTGTCATACTGAGAACCACACCTTACATAGGTCCTCTGCTGCCCGTATGGACTTCCAAACCTTAGGAAACGCCACCCAGACTCATACAGTTTCCAACCATCCAAGTTTTCCAATGTATCCCGTATTTCCTTTTTATCATAGGAAGAAAAATTCTTGATATCGCCTCCCAGCATTTCACACCATACTTCCAGAGGACAAATCTTATCTCTAATAAAGCTGTTTGTCATATCTATCTCAAAAGTATCTCCTCTGAAATAATCCCTGCGTGTCTGCAGGTCCAGCTTATACCAATTGGCAGGAAGCGGTTTTTCAAGGAATTCACGAATCAGGCCGTCCAGCGGATTCTCCTCTGTATGTGCTTTCTGTACTTCCTTGGCCACCTCTTCAATTTCCTTACCAACCCAAACGCTTTCGCCATTGCTGAATGCCTGATAAGCTTCTGCCCATATCTGACCGATAACATATCTTATATCATCGGCCCATAAAGACTTTTTTACTTCACTGACACCTACCTTTACAGGCCAAAATCTACGGTTTCCTGTTTTATCCCTTAAAAATGTTGCATCGTTTGTGGTTCCAGCAAATATGCACTGCCTTGGGAATTCAGTCAGCCTTCGGCCATAGGCCACTCTATAGGTATCCACCTGCTTGCTGATAAACTGTTTTATCGGCTCAACATCGCTCCTTTTCAACGCTGCTAACTCTCCCATTTCTATAATCCAGCATCCTCTAAGCTGTTCATATGCCTCCTTTCCTTGAACCGTGGTCAGAGAATCGCTGAACCACTGTCCGCCTAGAAGCTTTAGCAGATAACTCTTACCGATTCCCTGTGGCCCCTCTAAAACAAGCATGTTGTCGAATTTTAACCCAGGAGACATAACGCGCCCTACACCTGCTATGAAAAACTTCCTCGATACAGTGCGTGTATATTCGCTATCCTCCGCTCCTAAATAATCTATAAATACACGCTCCATGCGTTCCTTTTTATCCCAATTCAAGCTTTTCAGATAATCGCGTACCCGATGAAAAGCATTTCTGTTTGCCACATTTGTAGTTTCATCCTCTATCTTTAATTTACTGTCCAACCCATAGGTCGTTTCAATCAGATAACGAAGCTCTGAATCATCGCCATCATTCCAATACGGGTCATCATCTGTTGAACTTCTCCACACCGGTTTTTTGATGATGGCAATTCTCTGGGAAAACTGGTCCCACCCAAAGGTACCTTTAATACCCGGGTCATTTTCAAGTATCAATCTGATATTGTATCTTGTACTCAGCAGTTCACCGGTACGGTCGTTATACTTCAGCAAGGAAGCCCAGTCCAAATCGTCCTCGTCGCCGAGGTCGGTAAACTCTCTGCCTGCATCTTCCATTTTTTCCTTAGCTATCAGCACCTTTACCTTTTTATCCCTGGAGGCGAATTCACACATTGCCTGATAGCTTGGGAGTTTCGTAGCATTATCCGTAGTTTTCCCATCGTCCATATCTCCATACATATGGATTCTAACTAAGTCAAAACTGTTAACCAGCTGCATGGTACAGGGGTCAGTACAATGATGAGAGTAGATGAACTTGTCATCATACACAACGGCTCCTGCGGAAGAAGAACCAGCCTTGTATGTGTATCTTCCATTACCGCAGCTCTCATATACATCGGGCAGAAAGTTCTCTATGGCTTCATCAATACTGTAGGCCCTACAGAAAGCTCCTACCATGCCCCTCTTTGTTAACGGATCCTCTTGCTTTTTAGCCTCCTTGTCAATCGTTTTTGCTACTCTGCTGGACATGGGCCAGCTGCTTTGGTCTGTCCAATCATCGTATTCGTTCAGGACCTCATCAGCTCTAAGGAAAGGACGGTCGCGCCAGTTGAAATAGAAATCACCGTCAGCACTTGTAGAGGGCCAATACATCAGCCTGTGTGCCTGGTATGTGGTATCGTCAAAAAGCTCTATATCAAGCTGTTCCGCAATTTTTCTGCTGATAGCTTGATATTCATCTGGACTCATCGGACGGTCGGTAGGTATTACCAGACGCAAACGAGGATTTTCAGACGTATGCTTATGAGTAGAATACACACAACAGGCATAATCTGAAAACATTGTAAGCATATCCCAAAACTGAGGGTCAGCATAATCTGCATCCAGCGTAATCAACTGCCTGTCACCAATATTTGTAGCCGTTCTACGACCGCCCTTAAGTACTCCGCCAACAAATCCTCCTATGTCCTTAATGTCATCCTGACGGTCTTTGCTCATTCTCCTGAACTCTGACATAGTTTCATTTGTGTACTTTGTTATTGAAAGCCTCTGCACCAGTGAAGACCATGACATACTCTTGGTTTTCCAGCTCTTGCTTCGTCGGCTGTTACCAACGGATATATTGATAATGGCATCGTATTTGGCAATTATCTTTTTCACATTATTACTCAGTACCATACTTAATCACTCCTAGGCGGATTTAGCTTGCAGCTCATTCGGATTACCGGTTGCAATATCCGTGGTAGTTATTCGAAGCCCTACCTCACGAGCCCAATTAATTACCTGTTGCTGAATTTCCTGATTTTCACATAGAGGCTTATTATACTTAAGCTTTGCCTGAATCACTTCACCATTTTTAATTTCCAGGCACGCTACCAGTAGTCCTTTATCATCTGCTACCAGTACAATATTACACTGCTGTTCTAACACTTTCGAACCATAAGTTCCTACACAGTTGTGAAGTTCCTTTCCAGCAGCAATCAGTTTGTAATATGTATCCGGTATGAGCATTTTCAATGTGTCCTTTTGCATTTCAAAGCGTTTTCTGATTGCTACTGGTACCTTAAGCTCGTAGTCCTCATGTTCCTGTTCATAGATTCTATCCTTTAGCCAATCATGGGCTTTCCCATCCAGCTTCATTCTCTTAAATACTGCTGCATTTTTCTCGTTAAGCTGTTTTTCCATGCGGTAGGTATCACTTACCAGCCACCAATCAGAACATGTCAAAAAGTTCTTAATCTCCTGCTCACTACGATACTGTTTCCAAAAACATAGCAGCTTGTCAATGGACTCAGGGCTTTTGAAGTCCTGCGGGGTAAACGACTCTTTAAAATGTACATATAGCGTCCTAGCGATATCGTAGTTATGAATGTGTTTCAATATAACTGACAAAGTTTTTGCGTGCTCCGGGCTATCAAGAATGATTCTCCTAAAGGATTTTTTATTAGGAATATCATAAGCCTTCAAAATAGCTGTAATCGAATCCGGCGCCTTAACTAGAGCATTTATATCCTGAAATACATTTTCATATCCGCCTGTGTCAGGAAGCCTTTTCAAGTCTGGCAGCAACATTCTAAAAGCCATATACTGTATATGCCCTGACATTCGTCCATATCTAGGCATAGGATTCGCAATCATCATACTGCCTAGGTTAAGCCCATGCAGTGCTGAGTACTTTTTCCGAATACTACTCCTTAATAGCTTTAGTGCCATAGCAATCTTATGTAAGTAATCTTTTGCACACCCCCGATAGTACCTCAAATACTTTAGTAGTGATTTCTCTAAGAACTCACTTGATTTAGGATTACCCAAGTCTGCCGAAAACACTTTCTTGCCTTTTTTGTAGCAAGCAAATGTCGTTATGCGGCTCTTCACATTAAAGGTAATCACTTCCCTACTTGAACTAGGAAAGCAGGTACCATACTCATCAAATCTATAGCCTTTGTATGAAGCCTGCAATTTCAGTTTCGTATCATTCTCCAGGATAGATAGCTCCACCTTGCTTGGAATTTCTGAATCATCTTCTGCGGTACACATTACTTCATCTGAGGCATAAAAAGTACTCCCGCATATCGGGCAGGAGATGCGATTGGTATTGTATCCTCCGCAGCTCCATCCACGCCACTTATGGTCAACTCTGAATTCCGCTTTACAGTGATTGCATTTGTAGCTTATATGATAGGCTCCTCCCTGAGAAATAAACGCCAAGGCTCCGCGTGCAACAGGTCTGCGGTAAAGACTACATATGTTGCTAATAGTTTCCCTAAAAATCTCATTCATAACAGATAACCTCACATTTCAGAATCTAATCAAAGTACCCGCGTTTTTTGTTCTCTGCATTGACCTCATGTATGGCCTTTTTCATATCCCCCTCAGTCAACCCCATCTTCCAAAGCAGTGTACGTATAGCTGTCATAAGATTTATGCATTCAATGGTGGTTTTCCAATGAGAATCTTTGATTTCTTTTGCGCTGATAACACCTGCTCTTTTCATCTTAAGCTTTTGAATATGGTCGTGATTAGCGCGGATAACATTAGCATACTCCTCACTTACATTGGCAACGCACTGACCTATTTTCCAGTTTTTTGCCTTTAGTGTAACCGGCAACAATCTTTCGTTGTTATTATTCATGAATAATCTCCTTTAAAAATCAAGCCACTTTATGTTTCCATTTTTTGCCATATCTTCAGGTCTGGCAAAACCGTGTTTGTTGGCATGCTCAAAAGTAATCATCTGGAAAAACTCTCCACACATTTGGCATATACCTGAACTCCATCTGGAATGTCGCTTTGTGCCAACAACAATCGGTCTTTTGTGGTCGAGGCTACGCTCGATATCCTTTATGGCTTTTTCAACATTAATTGGCAGTCTTGCTTTTGCCATTGTCGGTCCCTCCTTATGTAGATGCTTTACTATTCATCACCTAAAAAGCTCCAATCCTCATCGTCAGCCTCTTTTTCAGGCTCTTTGATATTCTTCTTCCTTACAGGTTTTGTCTTATCAGATTTGGCTTTGCTCTTATCCTCAGCAGCCTTTTCCTGTTCGCGTTTTTCGGCAACAACGGCTTTGCAGGCCTCATATGTAGCATTCCAGGGATTTTCCACGGATGCAACATAGTCGAGAATAGTGTTCTTCATATCTTCTGCTATTGAGTCACCGTATTTATCTACAAATTCTTTTATATCTTTAAGTACCCCTACCTGTCTCTCCAGCATCATTTCTAAGTTTCTCAATTCCATTCCAGGAACCCCCAATCTTCATTTTCAGTACTTTTCTCAACCGGTTCTTCACTTTTCTCCTGAGCAGCTTTCAGCTCCACATATTCTGCATAATTTATCTTGGCCTCCTCACATGATGCATGAATCTCCTGTAGACTCTTACGGATAACCCGTAAAAGCGTTTCGCAATCGTCAGAATTAGCACGCATTCGTTTTTCTAAAAAAGATGTGTACGCTTGCTCAAGATTCGGATAGTATCCCATGGTCTGCCAATAGAAGTCATCTGTATATTTTTCCTTTTTGCGTCTTTTCAAAATCCAGTTAAGCGTATCACCCTCTATACGCCAATCATCATTGAGTGGAAGTGGCATATTCTACTCCTCCTCCAAAAAGTCCCATTCTTCATCATCGGTGGTACACGACTTCGAATCAGTCGTAATGTCACTGTTGCGGAATTTCCAAAGTTCATCGGTATCACGATTAGATACCCGTATGGGGGCTACTATAATCGTACACATCAGCTCTTCTTTCAGGTAGCCCCTGAATATCATATGTGATACATCATTTGTGTAAAAGAGTTGACACTCATCACATTTTAGGAAGTCCAGTAGCTCTGCAGTGGCAGACAGATATTTAGCATTTACAGCAAAGGATATATCCTCACCCCCGACAACATCTGTTGCCAGTACAGCTTTTACCTTTATAGATTCATTCACCGCATAGGCAAGTAAATTTCTTCCTCTCTTTTCAAAAACCATTCTTTTGCAGGGTAGGTAAATGGCAGACTTCATAAAGTTAAAAAGATGCTTCCACTCATAGCTCTTGTAAATCTTCTTTGGAAAATCCACAATGGCCGGTTCCACATTATCGTACTTTCTATCATTGATTAGCTTGTCGAAATCAGGAAAATACCCAGGGTCAAGATTTTCTACAAGGTCGCCCTTTACATTTCTCATCTCAGCTTCCTCAACCGGTATGTGTGTCTTTACCATAGCCGCTGCCGTAGTGTCTGATGCAAACGCATAATTATCTTCAAACTTTATTGCCTTAAAGATTTCTCTAGTGTCTTCTTTATCTGTAAGTACAAAGCCCTTAATCGCTTTGCAGATATTAGTAAATTCATTAGCCATTAAATTCGCCTCTTTCTGAATCAATACTTAATCTTTTTTGTAGTACGGTGTCTCATAACCGTCTGCTCTAAGAACAAGCCCAGGTGCCCAGCTAATAGGACTCCCCATAATACTGCATACTTTCTCTAGGGTTCCTACTCCGTAAGGTTCTTCCAAAATAACTTCATCATGAACATGCATAACAATTTTATAGCCCGCACGATAGATTTTTAGCATAGCTACTGCTAAGCAATCACGGGCAATAGCCTGTACTATATTTTCTACGAGTTTGCCGCCCCAGGTATAAACCTCGCACATGGTGCTGCTATCTCCTACACCGTCATATACCAATGACTCCTTACCAAAATCATCTTCATACTTGATTCGTGGCTTTACGTATACTATGGGACGACCGCTGGGAAGATAGATAAACAGCATCTTACTTTGGTAAACAAACCGTATGCACTTTTTATACTCTACAGTTGACTTGTGTCTGATTGCTTTCTTTGCACAGGTCTCGATATCTCGCCATAGCTGGCAGATATGCGGAGACGACTCCCGCCACTGTTTTATTGTTGCGGCCATCTCACTTTCAGTCATTCCCATTTTATCCGCGCCGAACGCTCTGAGAGCGTTAACTCCTCCGCCGTAACCGCAGGCCAATTCTGCAACTTTACCTTTTTGTCGGAGGTGTCCGTTTACCCCATGCTTTACAACAGGCACCTTAAACATCTGAGAGGCAGATGCGCAGTAGATGTCCCCACCCTTAGCAAAAACCTCCATGCGCCATTTTTCGTCAGCCAGCCAAGCTATAACTCTGGCCTCTATTGCAGAAAAATCAGCAACAATGAACCGTTTGTTATACCCTGCCACAAACGCAGTCCTTATCAGCTGACTTAGTACATCAGCTGGATTTTCGTAAAGCATGGACAGCGTATCGTAGTCACCCTCCATTACGAGCTTTCTATCACCGTCCAGGTCTTCAAGATGATTCTGAGGGAGGTTATGTAACTGCACAACACGACCAGCCCATCGCCCTGTCCTGTTGGCCCCGTAAAATTGCAACATACCCCTAACCCTGCCGTCGTGGCATACAGCTTTCTTCATAGCTAGATACTTTTTTATGCTTGTCTTACCAAGCCAGTTTTTCAAAGTGATAACCCTCTTCACATCTTCCGGTATGCCGTCCATCGTGAGCATTTCATTACGAGCTGCTTTGTCGAAAGTTTCAGGCTGCCACCCTAGTCGCCTCTCAATCCAATCCAAAATCTGCTTCCTACTGTTGGGGTTCGGCACACCGGTTAGCTCCTTTGCCTCTTTCATCCACTCTTCCCGTAAACGTTCATCAATGGTAATCGCGGAGTCCACCATTTGCAAGTCTACCTCTACACCTGCATCATTTATCTTCTGGTCTAAAAACCACAGCCTCCTTTCGGTTTCAATTGGAAAATATCTTTCCAGCTTTTTTCGGATAGCTCTCTCAGCCTCCACATCCCGTTTGCAGTAGCTTTTAAAAACTTCCCAATCATCAGGGGAATGCATAGGCAGGTTGCGGGTTCTGCCACCATTTACCTTTGTCGGTCTACATGGTTTGCAAAAGTATTGAATGAGTCGCTTTCCCTCTTTCATCTTTGCCTTATCTTCTGCAAGATTTAAAACTTTACCAAGCTTATCAAGTCCTGCTGGCATTCCAAGAGTTAGCCCCTGAATCATCGTACAAAACCACTGCTGTGCTGGCATATTACAATCGGTCCAATTTTTCAGAACATTTCTCTCGAAGCTTGCGTTATATGCTGTTTTTAAGATAGTCGGGTCGGTTAAACTGTCCAGGACATCCTCAGGCACAAGCTCACCGTTAAAAATGTCAACGATTTGTACCGGATTGTCATCCCACGCATATGCGAATAGCAAGATTTCTGAATTCTCAGCATACTTATATAATCCTGCACTGCCGATGTCGACATCGCTGTAGGTTTCTAGGTCTATACCAAGTATGTGTTTGTATTTTGTAGGTATGCTCATAATCACAACCTCCTATCGTCAGATTCAACATAAAAGGAGGGAGCTCTTTCAACCCCCTCCGTCTACTACTGACAATCAGGAGAAGATGTCATCGTCATCCTCATCGTCTTCGTCGTCCAATGCTTCGAAATCTTCCTCAGCAGAGGAGCCTCCCGCCAGACGTTCCCCATCCTTTACCTTTTGGATATTACCTAAGCCGGCAGCAATGCCCTTGTTAGAACCAACATCAAAGGCGTAGAAGTTCACCGATACATTGCAGTAACATCCGCTGTAGACTTCTTCCCTGTCGGTAATCTTTTCGACGTGTCTGTCAACAATCTGAGGTCTAGTAACACTGGTAGCGTTCATGAACATCATTCCCTCATATGCCTCGTCCTCAATCTCCTCGTCGTCAGCATCGCGCAGAGGAGTTTTTATATTTTTAGGAATAACACCCTTGGAATTAGCCAGCTTACTCTTTCCTGCAATCTTAGCAGCCTTAATCGCATTCTCAATCTTGCCAATGGTCTTCTTATCCTTCTTGTCAATCAGTAACGCTACTGAATACTTGCCGGGAGTACCGTCCTCATTCTTTCGAGGCTCCCAAATAGCTGCATAGGATATTCTGCACGGTACCAACACTTCTGTATCTTTGTACTTTTTCATTGATAATTCCTCCATATTTACAATCTAATAATCTTGTTTGTTGTTTTCATATAATCCATAATATATACCTTGTAGAGTAGCTCAGAATGTCTCTAAGTAGTTCAGAATTTACCCTAAGTCTGTAAAGTCAGATGCTGCGGAACTGAACTCCGGTCGCTTATCATCTTCATGGACCAAGGTAGGTCGGCCTGTAGGTCTTACAACAAACTGGGATAGACATTCGTCAAACATCTTTTTTCCTATTAAAGAGGACATAGCTGTTATTCCTATAAGTGCTCTTGGCTTATACAGCTTTTCTTTCTCCACTCCATGAGCTGTCAAAACCTGCACGATACCTTCTTCGTCAGAGAACTTCCGTTGTGACCGTCCCTCAACAAGTTTGTAGCCTGGCCACCGCCTACCGTTAATCGCTTCTTCAAGGGCATAATCTTTTATGGAATTTGCATAAGATACAAGCCCATCTACCTTATTGAGAATATCCGCAACTTCCTCGTCAGATAACAACAGTGCATTACGAAACTCATATTTAGCAAGACTTAAGCGGTAATCCGCTAAAGCCTTACATCTATTCGCGGCTCGACAGAATCGGCAATGCTCTCCTGCCTTAACCTCACCTTCGCCCTTGATAGCCTGCATGGCCACGGGTACGATTTTTCTTCCCCACTCGAGCAACTCCTTAGCGGATAACTCTTCGGATGATATACCACCACATCGTGGCTGACATATTGTCATTCTGATACGCTCTATATTCTCCAACCAATCATATTCAGCGTAAGCTCCTAATCCATACAACCTGAGCTGTGAGTTTCCCTCTGCTGATACCTGTACATGTTTACCGTATTTGAGGTCACACACCTCCACGGTGCGGTTGCCTACGATAACAGCATCCCCGGTACCAAACCCTCCGGGAACCCACCTACCAAAATCCAACCTCTGCTCTATGTAGACTTTTGTTGTGTTGTCCAATGAACACATTTCCTGGTACTTCTGAATAACCATTTGTACATATTCGTCAACATACTCTGTCATCCCCCGTGAATAGAACTCATTACGAGTCATTTTGCGGTGCTCTTTTTTGTAATATGACTGTGCAATATTTCCAAAAAAGTTGTTCAGCTCAAGCTCCGCAAGAGCGTGGGCAAAGGTACCCTCGCTTGCGGAAAAAGAGGCTGTATCAGGAAAGTTCTCACTCAGCTTTACAGATGGTGGACAGGCTAACCAAATATGGCTGCCACTGGCACTTAATACAGCATGATCTGCCATAATCAAATCTCCATATCTTCACAGATTTGCTTCATCTGCTCATCTGTCATGTCAGTTACCTTAGCAATACCAAGTTCGGAAATAGCGTTACGCACTTTCTTAGCATTTGCCTTATCAGCCTTACAGAAGCCCTGCAGAGCGCTGAACATTTCCTTGCGGGTACGTGGCTTAGCTGGTGCTTTTTCTTCATCTTCCAGCCCCAGGTCAATCTCATCCTCTACCTCGGATTCCTCTGTGGTGGCTTCCTCCTTGGCCTTAACATCTTCCTTATTAGCAGATTTAGAACTTTCCTCCTTTTTGTCAGCCCGAGTCTTTTTTGACTTTGCGGTAGTAGCTTTGAGCTGAGCCTCATCTGTTGCAGCAGAAGCAGCTACCTTTCCTGTATCCTCGGAAGCCAGGTCCTCTGCCCCGCGAACAATGCCGTCAATGGCATTATAAAAGCCCAAACGGGTTTCCTTATTCAATCCTTTTAAATCCTTTTCTGTCAAAACAATCTGCATAGTTTATTCCTCCTTTAATTTTCAAAGCTAATAGTGCAGAGAATGGCCAATGTGATAGCCAACATTACATCTTTTACGGTCTGCCATGACTTACCATAATACTTAGTTAGAACGTAATCCACTTCACTTATACACATTTTTGTTCTGTGGGTAAATGAACGTTCTCTACGTAACCGTTCCACACGTTCCTTTGTAGTCACACCTATTCACCGTCCTTCCTTATGGCAGACCATGATATGCAGTCAAATGTTTTGATTACATATCATGGTCTGCCATTTTTAGATTAGTATTTACATGGCAGTGCCAATACTTCGGATAGCCAGAATTTTCTTCCAGATGCGGGCGGAGTGTAGTACGCTGTGAGCATTCCTCGCTTTACATACTCCTCCAATCGAGCGGAAGAAATTTTCAGTATACTGATAACCTGTTTAGGTCCTATCAGTCTGTCTGCCTCAACCGGTCTGACTATCTGATTAACATCAGTATCTTTCAGCAATTCTAGGAATCGCAAAAGATTCGGCTCCTCTGTGAGCAAATTCTTTAGCCGCTCTCCCTTATCTATGAGAGTATCAAGCGTTTCAAGATTAATAGCCGTTTCCATCGACAACTCCTAAAGGAGCAAGGCCACAAGCACACATCCGATAAAAAGCAGAAATGTCATACCTCGTTCAGTTAAATAATTCATTAGATAACCCCCTTAAAATTAAGCATATAACTTCAACACATCGTCACTTTCACAGTTAAGCGTATCCGCTAACTTAGTAATATGTTTTGCGTTAGGAATAGCATCCCCGTATTCCCACCGTCTGTAGGTTAGAGAGCTAACCCCTACCTGCCGGGCAACCTCTTCCTGAGTAAGACCTGACAGTAATCGCAATTCCTTTAAAGTCATACATATCACCTTCTTTCTATCAACCTCCTATCTCGATTAAACCTGATTTAGGGTTGCGTGACTGGGCTTGTGACCAGTCTGCCGCATTACCACCCCCGTTAGGGGGTGTCACTCTGCGTTTTAGATAATCTGTGTATTTACATGGTAAGTGTGCGAATATATACACCGTTTTCGCCAATGCAATCGTATTTCCTGCGAGCAGCTTCCCCTATTCTGCGTGCCTCTGCTCTGGCATTAGCTAAACCAATTACAGTAGCTTCTTCAGTATATGGGTCACTGTAGTATTTCCCGTTTTCATTGGGCTCCCATCCCAGGAGGTACTTTCCAAACTTTGCAGAAACATTGCGGTTCAGTATAGCAATCTCAATGGAATGATAACCATAACGGCTAATTACTGTGTACTCTCTTAACATGGTTTATGCCTCCTTTACCGTCATCTTGATTGCAGGGATAAGGTCGTGTTCACCGGTCTTCCAATCTGTGTAGCGTGCCTTTACTGTGGTAAGGCCTGCCATACTGATTCCTTGCTTTTCGAAGGCTGCGAGGGTTTCGATGAGGCTTGAAAATGGGGAGCTGATGGTAAATTCGGTGATGCCGTTGGCCCTCAAGGTCTGAGCAATTTCTTCAATGTCGTAATCCCAAATGACCTCGTTGAAGTCGATGAGCTCGTTTCCGGTTTCCTTGCTGGTTTTATATGCCCGGAATAAGGTTGCGTTAATACCGAGTTTTTCAAGGCTTGTGACACTCTGCTCGATGGCTGCTTCAAATGTTCTAATTTCTTTCATGGTAGGTTCCTCCTATCGGTGTACTGACCACTTTGTAGTGGCCTCTGTTAATTTATTTACCTTATGTATATATTATAACACTTATGTACAAAAATGTACATACCTTTTAGTAAAAAAATTATCATTTTTGTACATGAATAGCAACACGAATACACCGAACCTGCTTAATCCCAAGGCCAGTTACGAAACCTCCCTCGCATAATGTACAACCCCAGGGCTACTGCTGTTCCTGCCCCCAGTACAAATAAGAACCCCGCACCAACTAACGCAAATATCATAAATACATAAGTCATTATCTTTCCTCCATTATCCGCAGCCAATTCGCAATGTCCGCTATTATCTTTCCCCTGTTACTCATTGCTCTTTTCCTCTTGTTCTAGCCACTTCTTTATGCCGTTATCGCAGGTATCAGTTCTTGTTCCACAAACCTTAATACCGCAGTTATGTACGCAATACTTACAGCAGGTATCAATGGGACAACTCACATTGAGAACCTCTGCCATTTTATTATCCATTCTCTTTCCCCTCCTGTGTCATTGTTTTCTCTGCTAATTTCAGCATCTTCTTTGTCAGAGCAATGGCCTCCCCCCCTAGTCATACAAACGATTCCAAACTGATAAAATTTATTATCTGCATTATCATCGCGCCAACGGAGCTTAGTAGCCATACTTGAGTCGGTATAATGTATGCACGGAACATAGAACTCTTCATTCATCTTTGGTTTCCAAGGCAACTTACGAATTGATAGACTACCATACAAAAGACCGAGCAATCTGTTATCGTTCGCAACTACCCAAGTATCGTTATCAACATTCGCCCCGGATAATTGTAAGTCGTTATTCGAAAATCTAAATACACATCCGTTTAGTGTAGGGTCCTTATCAATCTGAAAAACTTCTCCTACTTCCACTCCGAGCAGCTTAGCTACTCCTGCTATGTGATTAGCCATTCTTTTTCATCTCCTGCACCAGTATCTCTGCTAGTTTCAGCATCTTCTTTAAATAAACAGCATATTCCTGACCGAATACTGTTTGCATAAATACCCTATAGGTGCCAGTAATTGCAGCATTATACGCTGCATTGTGATCGGTGCCACGTGCCAAGAAGTCTGTCAGTGTATAGGTGATATTTTTATTCACTTCATATACAAAGTCACCCAGAGACCGTCTATAGTTGATTCGGCCCTTCAAGCTAACTTTCCCTTCCTCTCTGATTATTTCCACTCTCTTGATGTTTTCTACATCTAACTCGGTATTTTCTTTATCGGCGATAGTGAATAACTTAAAGAGCGTTTCAAAGGCTTCATTGTTTAGTCGATTTACATAATAACTCATCAATCTTCCCCCTTGTGTCCTAATCTCTTCATTCTGTCCTCCCAGCGCTCGTATTTATGATATGTATCAATGCGCGTTAGGTACACCCATTCACTATAAGAAACAGTTATCCTCAATACGCATAACAGGTCGCGAATCTCCTCGCGAAATTTATCATAGGCCAATTCACCAGTCATCGGAGTAGGATTCTCCGACAAACCGTAGGCCCTTATGAGCTTTAATGCTGCCTGACTTAATTCAGCTGCCTCCTCAGCAACCTGCTCTAACTTATCCCTTGTAGGTAAGGTATCCCGTACATACTTTGCGTGTTCATTTAACATTATTCCACCTCTTACAAGTTACATTAGGCAAGAAAACCTAAGTCGCTATCTTCTAAAATCTTTTCTGTCTCACAATACTTTCTGGCCCTCCGGGACAGCCAATCTGTCCCGTCACTAAATATCCCGCACATATAAAAATCCACGCCATCTGCTTTTATCAGTACATTGCGGTCCTTGAAGAAGTACATAGTTACTTCGCTTGGATTAATCTCAGCTAAGATTTTGCACACCTTTAACAGGTACTCAGCATTAAAATTGCCATTAAGAAGCTCTCCGTCAATCTTAGATACGGGGCTTTCGAAAAACATAGGCCACTCCTTTTCACCGGAGAATATCAACAGCTTATTACCTTTGGTTCTAAAGTGCACCTTGTGGAATTCTTCTTTCGAGGTCAGCTTCCTACAAGTGTCAAGGATTATAACCATCGTCTTAAAACAATTTCTCAGCCCTACATAATTGCTAAAGGCGTCACCTATATCGTTACTAAAAGTTATGCTGGTTATAAAACCCTTTTCCTGGAAAAACTTGTCCACATCGGGATACTCATTAGGCTCTGACAAAATTTCAGCATCTTTAATACTAATCAACTGAGGCTCATGCTCGCCGTTAACCCTGCATCTAATCATAGAGAATCTGTCACAGCCGACAACCATATCCCCTTTAATCAGTACATAAGTGAATACAGGTCTGGCTTTGTCTTTTGACGCGAACTGCCCTGCATACTGGATAGCTTTTGCTAGATTTACCACTTATTTCGCCTCCTCCAAAGCAACCCATCTTTCAAAAATACATTTCCCTTTCGTGTTGTAGTAATATACTACATCGTGACATCGTGTCATAAAATCACGATATCTGAAGCTCAGGTTAGAACCTATACATGCTCTTCCCAGCAGTGTCACCCTCTTTCCGTTTTCATCGTCCCCAGCAAATACAAGTATTGCCCTGGGGTATCCGCTAGCCGTATTGTCCTGCGCTTCATATGCAAGCAGCTTAGCGTTCTTCAAAACTAATCTAGGTAGACTCATTGGTCATTCTCCTTTCAATACATATTGACCTGTCGTCATCAGGGCGTGTAGGTCGTCTCACGCCGACACTGCTGCTTTCATATAAAGCCAGCGGTGTTTCGACAATTACTGTGCACCTCCCATTTCCAGCATGAAATCATAAGCCTTTTGTGCAGCATTGGCACCACTTATAAGCCAGTCCGGATTTTCCCGAAGTTTACTGCTCCAATCAGCAATGTAGGTTACTGAGTTATCCTCAACTGCCTGACCGTCAATGCAGAAATGTACTCTCATGAAAAGACTTCCCAATTCAGCAACAACCTCCTCTTTGGAATACTTAGCACTCCCAAACTTTGCCGGCTCGTATCTGCATAACGCAACTCCGGTAGAATGCGTGCACTCATGAAAGAGTGTGCTGTAATAGAAATCATCGGATTTAAATTCTCCGATATCGCGTATACAAATTTGGTGGAAGTCAGGTCTGTAGCAAGCTGTACCTAACGAATGAGTAATGGTAACTCCCGTGTTAGCCGTAAAATCTTTCAACCACTCCGCAATATCTCTCCTATTATGAACTTCACGCTCAGGCTCATTAACACGGAATCGCTCAATCCCCTCACACTGTGATAGCTCAAATACTGTAGAATATTTCAGATAAGGTACCACCTTATCCCCGTCCTCATATTCTTCCTTATCGTATGGCTTCTGCTTAGTAGCATTCCACTGTGTATACCAAACTACAGGAATACCATGTTCCCCTGGTTTCACTTTACCCCCCAAAGTCTGTGCCTGTTTGTAGGTAACAAACTCGTTTGTCTCTGCACCGTAAACCCTCAGCATAAAGGCGTTTATTCCGCGGTATTCTTTTTTGCTAACCCGATTTACCGGGGTTGTAGGGCTTCCGAGGAAGCCTTTATCCCATGGCAGGAGACCTGTAGAATCGATTTTGTCAGCTATCATATTCACCAATCTTTTCTTAATATCGTTGCTGTTCATACATTCAACCCGCTTTCACTTTCAATACGCTTTGCACAAATATTGACAATATCCTGTACATATTCTGGTGTTTCCTCTAACTGAATTTCCTGTAAAAATTTTGATTTTTCTTCCTTTGCATCTTCAGTGAGGATAGTTACATACAACCGCTCGTGATATTTTACGAACTCTATGCGATATTTAGCATCAACTCCACGAATTACCGCATTGCTCAAAGACATGAAAACTGAATCGTACAGTCTAACATTATGCCCCTGCAATTGAACGGTTTTGCGAACCCTGTCTGGTCTGAAGTTTGTCTCCTGCTCGAGGGCTAAATCATACATCTCAGCAAATACATCAGTTCTTACATTCTTAATAATCATCTTAAATCATCCTTTCGGTGTACTGACCAGTTTGTAGTGGCCTTTGTTAATTTATTTACCTTATGTATATATTATAACATTTTTGTGCATAAATGTACATACCATTTAGTAAAAAAGTTATCATTTTTGTACTATTTTATATAGCCCATTTCTTTAAAACTATAGTATCTGTCTATTCCGACTATTACGTGGTCTAAAACAGGTATATCCAATATCTTGCCTGCTTCAACCAATCTATTCGTTGTAGCTATATCCTCCCTGCTAGGTATTATATCATTGCTTGGATGATTATGACCTACAACAATCGAAGCTGCATTAGCAAGTATCGCAGGCTTAAATACTTCCCTTGGGGATACCGGAGACGCCGTTAGCGTACCAATGGATACCGTATTTAAGCCGAGTATGCCGTTCTTAACATTTAGCAAAAGAACTACAAAATTTTCTCTGTCAGTACCGTACAGATATTTATCAAGGACGCTATATGCATCTTCTGGGCTGCCAACTTTATCACACGCGTACCGCTTACGACCTTCCTTGACAAGTTTAACAGTGTAGCTATTGATACTAAACATTCTTAACACTCCTTTAATCCGTAACCTTGTAAAAATATTCCAGTTCTTCACCCTTTAGATTATTAATCGCATAAGCGTCCGCTCCCTCCCACAGTCTATTGTAGAGTCGCGTCATTGGCTCGTCCCCCTGATGATAGAACTGCCAAATTTTATGGTTCAGCACCATAACCAATTCGGTTAGGTACTTATAGTCATGCTTCCATTCCTTAAAGACTCTCTGGTAGGTGTCTTTTACAGCAGTTTCACCGAAATTATCTGCTATGGAGAAATCCTGCCAAAATGTAGTTAAAGGCTTGTATCCTATCTTTTCGAACATTTCAAGCATCCTTTCAAAGTAACATCATGCCAGCATTGGTTTAAATTTATCAATAAAACGCTTCAGTTTTCGGGATTCTGACCACCAGGCACTTACCTCGTCGTCATACTCAGACCGGCGCATTGCCTCGCGCTCATTTCCCTTTTCAAAGTAGCAGGAATGCCAGAACTCACACTCCTCAACCATTTCTTTCAAACTGAAATTCTCAGTTTCTTCACTTAGCTCAGTGCCAATGGTTCTATGCTCGGCTCCTATTGCTTCCATAATTTTGTTGTATCTCTTTATCACATTTTTCATGTCCATATCTGTCGCCTCCACCTACTAATTAATCAGGAAAACAGGGACTCACAAGAGCCCCTGAAATTGTATCAATACCCGCAAGCACAAACCACTGCCTCACACATTTCCATGATACGCTTCTTACCACAAAATCTGATGTCCTTAGTAGGCACACGGCCAGTATCGTCGTCATCCATACACATGTCGTAGATGTCTTTCACTAATGACTCGTGGTCGCTAAGAGTAGCTTTTGTCTCAATATACTCCTCGTCGTGTTCGTCATAATCGAGAAGGGTATTCTCGAATCCGGCAATGTAATAATTGGCCAAGCGGTTGATAAATCTATATGCTCTTCTCTCGGTACGGTTTGCAAGTTCCATCATCTTAAATCATCCTTTCGGTGTACTGACCACTTTGTAGTGACCTCTGTTAATTTATTTACCTTATGTATATATTGTAACACTTATGTACAAAAATGTACATACATTTTAGTAAAAATTTATCATTTTTGTACACTATTAAGCATAAGTACTCACGATTATTACAAAAGAACAACCTTTGCACCTTCTGCGATGCAGTCATTCCAAAAGCTCTTGAATTCATCCTCCGTTTCAAATTCATCTATGTAGATGTCGCAAGATTTCGTATACCTATGCCCTACCCGCAATCCCTGTTTTCTCAGGTCGTCCGCAGTAAGTTCTGTTATCTCTGCAAAACTATCATAAATTCTTGACATAACATACCGTTTCATAATTCAGTTCTCCTTGCTTAACTCAACCTAAAAAGATAACCGTGTATCTTTTCATATTCATTGCTTCCAAATACTTTGTGCTGACTGTTAATTTCTACCAAGCCCGCCGAAGCGGGCATATTAGCTTTTCATTCTCCGGTAAGTATAAAATTCACATATTCAGCCTTATGCTCAGGAATGTACTCCTCCAGTTCATCAAATTCCATTACTTTGGCTATTTCCAACACCTTACCAATATCAAACATATTGGTAAGGCCTGTCTGCCTGATGCCTAGAATCTGATTTTTGATTTTTATATCCACAGTCATACCTCCTTGCTTTTCAAAACTTCAAGCATCTTCTTTTTCATCCGTAACTCCTGCAATCTCTGTGAAAGTGTAGCAAGCTCGGCTGCATCTCTTGATAGACTCAGCATATTGTCTGGCAGATAAACCCCTGTCTTAAGCATACCGAGATACCTCTCGACATCCCGAGTACCTCTAGCAAGGCCCTCCTCTACCATCAATATTTCGTCCTCTGTGTTCTCGATAAGCATTTCTAATTTTGTCATCTTAAATCATCCTTTCGGTGTACTGACCAGTTTGTAGTGGTCTCTGTTAATTTATTTACCTTATGTATATATTATAACACTTATGTACAAAAATGTACATACTTTTTCGTGAAATTTTATCATTTTTGTACTATTTTTTACTAAAATTTTACACTTGAACTTATCATAAAAGTACAGTATAATATAACATATATGATAACATTTTAGAGGAGGTTTTATCATGGCAAGCATCCCTGATACACCTGCAAAACGAATTAAGAAACTTAGAATCGAAAAGGAAATGTCACAGGAAGAACTCGGAAAGCTATGTGGTGTTTCGCGAATGACTATACTGCATTATGAGCAGGGTCACTCATCGCCGAACAAGAACATAAGGAAACTCGCTGTTGCCTTAGGAACGACCGTAGAGTACCTATTGTATGGCGACCTGTCACCTAGTCAAGTTCCGGTAGTTGATTACCGCAAAGAGGATAATCAAAAGAATGATGATGACCGCTCCTGGGAGCTTATGGACTACATTTTCAGGGACGAAGATAAACGGATACTCTCACTACTGAAAAAAGGCAGACTAACCGTTGACGGAAAAATAACAAGTTCAGATGACGGAGCAATTTACGACCTTGACGATGATAGCTGCAGGCTTGTCCGCCTCGCCATCAAAAACGCATTGAAGGAGATGATAGCTGGTAAACGAGAGGTCGCAAAAATAAAGAATACTGAGGTAACTACAAATGACCGAGGATTCACAGAGAAGAGCAACGAATCGGCATCATGTGGAGGAAGAGGTGCTTGAAATTAGTTGTACGCTTCCCGACTTTATCGAAGTGATTGAAATAAGAATACCGATTATTGACTTAATGCGCTACCAACATTTTTGTGAGTGATGAACATGCAAAGGATACTAGCAACAGCCTTAGTAACACTATATTTTCTTCTGAACATATCCTGCTTACTTGAAATTCAGGGCAGGCCGGATTACTGTGAGCTTACAAGCAGGACCTATCAGGAGTATGCATATCAAGGCGATGACTTTTCTGTAGGCAAGTCCCACAGCATACAGCTACAAAAGATAATTGCTGCAGTGTCCCTCAGTCAGTTCTTGTTCATGTTCATGTTCATAGCCTACTCTATGATGACATCGCAGGTGTCCCGAAATAGCACAAAACCTAATAACCGGTATATTAACATAAGATCGCCGAGCATTCGCGACTGCTAATACTGCTTAAATCTGGAGGTGATACAGTGAGCATAAGAACTCGTAAGCGTGGGAAGTCCTACTCCTATGTCTTTGAAGCCGGTAAATCAGCTGACGGTAAACGCAAGGTTATTGAAAAAGGTGGTTTCAAATCCGCTGAGGAGGCCTATGACGCTGGAGTATCCGCATATGTAGACTGGAAGCATGGCAACATCGGAATCGTTTCCGAACAAATTACATTTGCAGATATGCTGAATCTCTGGTTAGAAAAAAACTCCTCAAATGTGAAAGAAAAGACCAGAATTCTATATCAGAAAGTTTCAGAATGTAAGATAATTCCCTATTTAGGAGATATAGTAGTCCAGCGGCTTACCCCTATTATCTTAGATAACTGGTTGCAAGCAAGAGTAAACGAAGGACTATCGCAGGCATACCTAAAATTGCTTATGTCGGTTATCAAATCCACTTTGAAGTATGCTGTATACCCATGCAATTTAATCTCCTCCAGTCCTGCGGAGTATATAAAGATACCTCGATGCTGTCCTAGAAATATTATTACACGAAAAGTAATTACCCCGGAAATGTTCTCAGAGCTACTTAGAGACCATCCAATTGGTAATGTCTATAGAATCCCTTTACTCATATCATATTATACAGGTATGAGGATGGGAGAGGTGTTGGGCTTGACATGGGATAACATCGACCTAGTGAATAATGTAATCAAGGCAACGCAACAACTACAATATATTGAGGGTAAAGGATACACCCTCGCTGACTTGAAAAGTTATTCCAGCTATCGTGAAATCCCTATATCCGTGAAATTAGTTGAAGCCCTACAAGATTGGCGAATGCTCCAGGACCTAAACAGCGAAGTGCGCGGTTCCGCTTATATCGTCTCTTATTTTAAAAAAGATGTTCCCTTTATCTGTTCTGCTTCCAGAAAAGTAGCTGAGGCTGTAGACAAAATAAACTTTGTGTGTACAGACGAAAGAGGTAAATTCATACATAGGAGCTCTTATATGCTTCATCTTAAAAAGCTTGGCCTCAACTCTCACTCCTTTCGACACAGCCATGCAACTCTGCTTATAGAAGCCGGAGCTCCCCCAAAAGGTGTCGCCGCCCGTTTAGGTCACGCAGATGTGCTGATTACTCAAAATCTATATACACATGAAACAGAAGAGTTGAGGCAGGATACTCTGTCCTACTTTGATAAGAGATTAGAAAACCGTTAAAGTTTTTTATAAACTTTTTATTATAGTTAAACACAAAAATAAAATACCGTTAAAGTTTTTTTAAAACTTTTTATTGGTTTTCCACCCAGGGTATTATTGTATTACCGTGGCCTAAAATCCAATAAAAAGTTTATAATTTTCCTTTAACGGTACTTTGTTATTACGAACAACATCGATAAAAAGTTTTAAAAAAACTTTAACGGTTCAGCGCAGACAAATGTGAGTTGCAGACGATTTGCAGACAACCACAAATAGCTATATAGGAATTTCCTATACTGAACCAAGTTTTACACCTAATTTGTTATTAAGTCTAATTGTAAAGGAGTGTTTTCATGTTAGAGAACAATCGTGTTATTCAGGTAGATCAGAGGCCGCCATTACAAAAAACTATTCCCCTGAGCCTGCAACATCTTTTTGCTATGTTTGGCTCTACTGTACTGGTTCCTATTCTATTTAATGTGAATCCAGCTACTGTATTGCTCTTCAATGGTATTGGCACCCTGCTGTACCTTTTCCTGTGCAAAGGGCGGATTCCTGCCTATCTAGGCTCCAGCTTTGCCTTTATCTCCCCTGTTTTCGCTGTACTTAGTCAGTACAGCTACGAGGCCGCTCTGGGAGGCTTTATTGTGGTAGGTGCAGTATTTGTGGCTGTAGGCCTGGTGGTAAAGGCTGTAGGCACCAGCTGGATAGATTTTATCTTCCCACCAGCTGCTATGGGTGCCATTGTGGCTGTTATCGGTTTGGAGCTAATGCCTGTAGCTGCTGGTATGGCAGGACTTACCTCCAAGGAGCCTGATTCTGCTACCATTATTGTAGCTGTGCTCACCCTGGCTATTACTCTGCTGGCTCAGGTTGCCTGCCGAGGATTTTTGCAGATTATTCCTATCCTTATCGGTATTGTATCAGGCTATATTATTGCCTGCCTCTTTGGCATTGTGGATTTCAGCATTATTGAAAAGGCACCTTGGTTTGCACTGCCAACCTTCTATACCCCTGAATTCAATATGAATGCTATTTTGATTATTCTGCCTGCTGCCCTGGTAGTTATCGTAGAGCATGTAGGCCACCTTATTGTTACCGGTAATATTGTAGGGGCGGACTTGACCAAGGATCCTGGCTTGGATCGTTCCATCATTGGTAATGGTATCTCCACCATGATTTCCGGTTTCTTTGGTTCTACCCCTAATACCACCTATGGTGAGAATATTGGTGTTCTGGCCATTACCAAGGTTTTCAGCACCTGGGTTATTGGCGGCGCAGCTATTTTTGCCATTATCTTGTCCTGCTTCGGCAAGCTGGCGGCAGCTATTCAGAGTATTCCAGCCCCTGTTATGGGTGGTGTATCCATGCTGCTCTTTGGTGTAATTGCAGCTTCCGGTATTCGTGTACTGGTAGAAAGCAAGGTAGATTACAACAAGCCTGTTAATCTTATGCTAACGGCTGTTGTTATGGGTATCGGTGTCAGCACCGCCAGCATTACACTGGGGACTGTTACCCTTAGCGGCATGTCTTTGGCCACTGTCGTAGCTATTGTATTAAGTATTTGCTTCAATCTTATTAGCAAACTAAGAGGCGAAGAATAATTTATGGATATAACCTATAAGGTTTCTGAGAAAGCTCTGGCCCCTGTGGAGGTCAGGGCTTTTCTTAGAAAGGAATGTGGCTTTAGCCACGGTCTTTGGCGCCGTTTGAAGTGGAATGGCCGTCTACTGATAAACAACGATGAGGTACGGTGTACCACAGCTATGGCTCAGGCCGGGGATGAAATCCGCTGTATTATTCCCGAGGAATCATCTCTGGTGGCTACTCCTATGAAGCTGGATATTCGCTATGAGAATGAATATCTGTTAGTACTGAACAAGCCTGCTGGCATATTGGTTCACCCCACAGGAGGAGATTATAGCAACACTCTGGGCAACGGAATTTTGCATTATTATCGGGAAACTGGCCAAAATCTGGATTTTCATCCAGTCCATAGGCTGGATAGAAATACTACCGGCTTGGTAATTGTAGCCAAACTGCCTCAATTACAGAATATGCTTACCCAGCAAAATGGAGGCAAATTCTTCCATCGCAGCTATCTGGCCATCATTGAGGGGACAATGCCCCAGCCTCAGGGCACCATAGATTTGCCTATTGCTAGGCATCCAGAGAGCATTATTCAGCGTATCTGTCCCCCTGATGGACAGGGACAAAGAGCCATTACCCATTATCGTACAATTTGCCAAAGGCAAGGCAGGTCCCTGCTGGAGTTGCAACTGGAAACAGGCCGTACTCATCAAATAAGGGTGCATTTGGCCTCTCTGGGCCATCCCTTGCTGGGAGACGATCTTTACGGCGGGAATATGGAATATATCCAGCGGCAGGCCCTCCATGCCTACCACCTAGAGCTGGACAATCCCCTAACCGCCCAGCACCTCTCCATCTACACCGACCTGCCAGCGGATATGCAGGCCTTATTCTGGGGCTAAATATATTAAACAATCATCAAAAAAGCTGTGATATTTGATTTTACCAAATACCACAGCTTTTTTACATCACACATAAAAATTACATTTTACAACATTGCCATGTACTTCTTAACCTCCGAGGCTGGAACCTTGAGAGCCTTCATTGCCTGTTCTGCTGACATTTTCATAGTCTCCATTAATGCTTTGATATTGGCAAGTTCCTTATTTATCGCTGCCTTTTGAGCAGCAGTGTTTCGCATATCTTCCATCATCTTGCACATAATCTGTTCTCCCTCCTCTGTCTTTTCAAAGAATATTGCTCTATCAGCCAAAATTTGATAATACATATTGTCTGGATTGCTGCATCTAAAATCATGCATCAATCTGCCAATAGCCGATTCATCATCCACAAATGAACCATTCACATAAATGATATGGGCACCATCATGAAATAGATTCTCACCATCTATATATCTCTCAATCTTATAAATCGCCTTACCCTTATTCAATACATCATATTCAGTAATGAATATCACATATGTATCTGAAAGGTTCTCACCATAATCTCCAGAGTCTATCTGGTTTGCATCCATTAAACTGCTATTATACCTAGCTCTATGTGCACCTGCTCCACGTTTACTACGTTGAATCTCCAAATCATATTCACTTCTATCCATATCAACAGCATGAATATCAAATCGAACATCTCTCCCTTGAAGATTCTTGATAAGATACTGTGTCTGAGAATATTCATCTTTTAGCGTTATTGAATTATCCCCCATAATTACTCGTAACACCAATTCTACACACTTCGGATGTTTCTCAAAACATTTAGTCATGAAATCATCATCAAGTAACCTAAATTTTGCTATACGTTGCAAGTCTTCTAATCGTTCCCGTTCATTTGACATATACAACACCACCACCTATGTTCTTTTCATCTATTCTATCACAAAACTTCCTCGCTTGGAAATACTAAATATCTAAAAAAATCCGGGTTGGCCAAGGCCTTCCCGGATTTTTATTTGTTATGAAATTAGCGCTTCATATTAATCAAGGTTTCCAGCAATTCATCGGAAACTGTGATAATTTTGGAATTGGACTGATAACCACGCTGGGTAACAATCATATCTGTCAGCTCACTGGCCATATCTACATTAGACATTTCCAAAGAAGATGGAGTAATGGTACAGCCAAGATCACCAGCAGTCTTAATATTTGCCCCCCCTAGCAAGACATTTTGCCTGATTACGAATTTTTAGGCCCATTCTCCTGCCTTGTCCCCTGGCAGGTTTGCAAAAATATTGTCAAGTTTCTTCCCAATAAAAGATAATTTAGATTGTGTTGCCGTGGATTTTTTGTTACAATTGAAGCATAATATTTATTGAATTTGCTCAAAGAAGGGGTTAGCGTATGAATAAAGTAATTTCTATTTTATTATGTATCCTGATTCCCCTGGCCTTAACTGGATGCGGTAATCAGGATACAGCCACAGAAAAAGATCCTCTAGTCAAAACTCAGGTAGTTGCCCTAGGCAATGGCCAAGATTCTGGCTCCTACCCTGGTGTAGTCCGGGGACGCTACGAAACCAATATGTCCTTTCAGGTGGGAGGCCGTATTCTCCAGCGTTACGTTCAGGCTGGGGACAGAGTTCATGCTGGGGATGTGCTTATGTCCATTGATAACCGAGATGTACTACAGCAGGCCAATCAAGGGGAAGCTCAGGTGGCTGCAGCCAAGGCTCAGCTGGAGCTTAGCCGTACCAATCTGAACCGCTACAGCACTCTCTATGCTCAGGATGCTGTACCTGCCAGTGTATTGGATCAGTACCAGACTGCCTATGATGCTGCTCAGGCCTCCTACAATCAGGCTTTGGCGGCAGCCAATCAGGGGCAGAACGCTCTAGGCTATGCCAATCTGGTAGCCGCCTCTGACGGAGTAATTTCTGCTGTCAATGCAGAGGCTGGTCAGGTAGTAGGCGCAGGTCAGGTGGTACTTACCCTGGTTCAAGCTCAGGAACTGGAGGTAGAAATCAATGTGCCAGAAAGCCGTATTGCCGATGTTACTGTTGGCAAGCAGGTGGTGGTTTCTTTCTGGTCTTTAGACAATCAGACTGTTGCCGGTACTGTACGAGAGGTATCTCCTATGGCTGACAAGGTAGCAGGCACCTACAAGGTGCGTATTTCCCTGCCTCAGCCACCAGCCGGTTTGCATTTGGGCATGACTGCCACCATTACCATAGCCGGCTTGAACACTGTAACTAATAAACCAGCTATACAGCAGGGTGATGATAATTTTGCCATTCTGCCAATATCTGCTATTTACCAAACCAATAATGCACCACAGGTATGGGTTGTTGATAAGGACAATTTAACCCTAAGCCTCAAAGATGTACAGGTAGAAGATTTCGCCAAGGACAAGCTAAAGGTTCATGGTCTTAGCAACGGAGATATTGTGGTCATAGCCGGTGTGCACAAGCTGCGAGAGGGCACAAAGGTTAGACTGGCGGAGGAACAGCCATGAGAAATCTCACAGAAGTATCCCTCAAAAACCGGGCTCTAGTCTGGTATTTTATTATCGTCACTGCCATTGGCGGCATATTCTTCTACTTTAAGCTAGGCCGCATGGAGGATCCTAACTTTACCATCAATCAGATGGTAGTTACTGCTGCCTGGCCTGGAGCTTCTGCTGACCAAATGGAACAGCAGGTAACAGACAAGCTGGAATCCAAATTCCGGGATATTCCCGGTGTCAAGGAAATCACCAGCAATACCAGAGCTGGTACCAGTGTGGTCTATGTCACCCTGCGGGACGATGTGGACAGATCCACTATCCGAGATACCTGGCGGGATGTCCGGGGCTTTGGCAATGATGTGCAGTCAGAACTACCCTCTGGTGTTTATGGCCCATATTACAATGATAGATTTGACGATGTTTTTGGTTCCGTCTATGCCATCACTGGTGATGGCTATTCCATGGAGGAGCTAAGACAGGCTGCAGAAAAAATCCGCCGTCAGCTAGCTACCATTGATAAGGTACAAAAGGTTAAACTGCTGGGGGTACAGACCGAAAAGGTTTATGTGGAAATCGAAAGTTCCAAGCTGGCTGAGCTAGGCATCAGCCCTACTGTACTGGCCAATGCTCTTAAGAGTCAAAATGAAATGACTCCTTCTGGCATGATTGAAACCAGCACTGACAATGTATATCTTCGCTACAGCGGTATCTTTGATGATGAAAATGCTGTCAAAAACACTCCTATTCAGGCTAATGGCAAAACCTTTTATCTAGGAGATATTGCCACTGTAGAGCGCCGCTATGCAGAGCCTGGAGATACAGCCATGTACTACAATGGCCAGCCAGCGGTAGGTATTGCTGTTTCCATGGAAGATGGCGGCAATATTATCACTCTCGGTAATGAGCTAAAGACTGCCATGACCGGCATTCAGTCCGAAATGACTGCTGGTCTGGAAATTCATCAGGTATCTGACCAGCCAAAGGTGGTAGAAGAATCTATTGATGATTTCGTCAGCACCCTGCGAGAGGCGGTTATTATCGTTTTGGCCGTTAGCTTCCTAAGTCTTGGCCTTCGCACTGGCATGGTGGTAGCTGGCTGTATTCCTTTGGTGCTGGCCGCTGTATTCTGCGGTATGTACATTTTCGGTATTGATTTGCACAAGGTTTCCCTGGGTGCTTTGATTATTTCCTTGGGCCTTTTGGTAGATGATGCCATTATTGCGGTGGAGCAGATGAGCGTCCAACTAGAAAGAGGACATAGCCGCTTTGATGCTGCCTGCCACGCCTTCCGAGCCACAGCCAAGCCTATGCTTACAGGTACTTTGATTACCTGCGCCGGCTTTATTCCGGTTAGCTTCTCCAAGGGTATGGCAGCTGAATTCTGCAGCTCCCTTTTCCCAGTTATTGGTATGGCTCTGGTTATTTCCTGGATTGTTTCCGTTATGATTGCACCTTTATTTGGCTACTATCTCATAAAGCCTGCTGCCAAGGCAGATGAAGGTGAAATGTATCAAAGCCGTTTCTATCTGGCTTTCCGTGGCCTGCTAAACTGGTTCCTAGAGCATAGAAAAATCGTACTGGCCACCACAGCTGGCTTGTTTGCCCTATCCATTGCCATGATGGGCATGATAAAGCAGGAATTTTTCCCGCCATCTATCCGGCCAGAGATTATCATTGATATGGAATTGCCAGAAGGCTCCTCCCTGAAGGCTTCAGGCCAGGCGGCCAGCCGTTTTGCCCAATTCCTGGATGAAAACTCTGAGGAAATCGAAAACTATACCTATTATGTAGGTGAAGGTGCTCCTCGCTTTGTACTAACTGTAGATCCAAAACTGCCTACAGACAATCTATCTCAGTTTGTCATTGTGGCCAAGGATGCAGACAATCGTGATGCTCTTACAGCCAAGCTTAGGGATTATTTAGCCGAAAATATCCCAGAGGTAAAAACCAATATTTCCGTAATCCAGACCGGCCCACCAGCTCCATATCCTATTATGCTGCTGGTTTCCGGCTATGATAAGGATAAGGTAAGAGATATTGCCTCTCAGGTGGCGGATAGAGTCGCTCAGGATCCTAATAATACTGATATAAATATGGATTGGAACGAAAAATCCAAGGTTCTCCATCTGGAATTTGACCAGGCCAAGCTAAGAGCACTGGGGCTTTCTCCTCAGGCTGTGGCTCAAACAGTTTATACAGAGGTTTCTGGTGCTTCTGCCGCCCAGCTTTACTCTGGGGATAGAACCATTGATATTCAGCTGAGATTGGCGGATACAGACAGACAGGATTTGTCCCAGATAAAGAATCTGCCTGTTTACTCTGCCGGTGGCTATGTACCTTTGGAGCAGCTGGCCAAAATCTCCTATGAGGCTGAGGACAGCTTAATTAAGCGCAAAAATATGCAGCCTACCATTACAGTACAGGCCAATATCAAGGAAGGCACCGCCAACGATGCCACCCAGAAAGCCTATGATGCGGTAAAGGATATTCGAGATGAACTGCCCTTTGGCTACAAAATTACCGTAGGTGGTTCTCTGGAGGACAGTGAGGATTCTATGAAATACCTGCTGATACCTATTCCAGCCATGATTTTTATCATCATGACTCTCCTGATGTTCCAGCTCCGCAACGGCAAGGATATGATACTTACCCTGTTGACAGCTCCCTTGGGACTTATCGGCGTGGTGGCAGGTATGCTGCTTCTCAATCAGGCTATGGGCTTTGTAGCTATTCTTGGTGTTATGGCGCTTAGCGGTATGATTATACGCAACTCTGTTATTCTGATTGACCAGATACAGAAGCATATAGAAGCTGGAGAAGCTCCTATAGATGCCATTGTAGATTCAGCTATACTGCGCTTCCGTCCCATTATGCTGACAGCGGCCGCAGCTATTCTCGGCATGCTGCCCTTGATGACCAGCAGCTTCTGGGGACCAATGGCGGTAGCTATTGCCAGCGGTCTGCTGATTGCAACTATTCTTACACTGCTGGTACTGCCAGTTATGTATGCTGTAACCTACAAAATCCATTAAAATAAAAATAAAAGAGGCTGTTCCACTTGTGACAATCAAATCACAAATGGAACAGCCTCTTTTTTATTAACTTGCTATTTACGGCTTACTGCTCAGAGAAATGATCCTTGCCTACACCGCACAGTGGGCAGACAAAATCCTCTGGCAAATCCTCAAACTTGGTGCCTGGTGCAATACCGTTATCTGGATCACCAGCTGCCTCATCATAAACCCAACCACATACGTCGCATACATAAGTTTTCATAAAAATCTCCTCCTAAATAATAACACTTATTAATTACTATTTATTTTACACTTTCTTTATGAAAATAATATGAAAGTCTCCGTTGCTAATTCCCCGATTGTATCTCTTTACTAGCATATTTTACCTTAATAAAAAGAAAAATTATCTGCCACAAGCCTGACGGATATGCTCAAAAAATGCATAAGGGGTATTCATATTATTATGATAGCCTGTGCCTAACATAATATCTGCTCTATTGGCGCCGTGAAAATCAGTTCCCCCTGTAGGCAGCATATGATACTTTTCAATCATATGGAGAGCAAAAGCCTTATCCTCCTCAGTATAATTCGGATAGTACTGCTCCATACCACACATGCCAAAATCCAACAATTCCTTAATAGAGGCCTCCTGCTCAGCCCTACTCTGCCCCTTTAGACCAATCTGCTTATGAAAATGAGCCAAGGAAGTTACACCGCCAGCCTGACGAATAATCGGCAGAGCTTCCTGAGCTGATACATCATCGCCTACGCCTACTTCCAGTACAGCAGGATTCAGATAGGTATCCCAGATATACTGTATGCTGTCAAAAAGATGCATATCCACAATGGTGCGCATAATAGCATATCTATCCAAATGTACAGAAGCATGCTGCCGTACCATTTCCATATCTATATCAATGCCCTTACGGCCAATAGCCTCCACCACATCAGCCATAGAGTCCTCCTTGATATAGCGAACCTTCTTGTACAGCTTCTGAAATTCTGGATTCTGACGGTCAAAGCCCAGGCAAACCACATGAATCTTGTGGCCCTGATAGGAAAGACTCATTTCCATACCATTAATAAAATCTACTCCCTGCTTGATAGCCTCGGTTGCTGCTTCATCGGTGCCAGCAATGGAATCATGGTCAGTTAGAGCAAAGGCCTCTACCCCGGATTCCTTGGCCAATACTGCCAATCCCGCCGGAGTATAGCTTCCGTCAGAAACGGTGGAATGTACATGTAAATCTATCATAATCAACACTTCCTATATTTTAAAGCTAAGTATATTATAAACCCTATACTACCTTGTATTCAACCTTATCTGCCTCATGAATAACTTCCTTAACAGCAGGGGCCTTTGGCTTGCTAAAGCCCTTCCCCATAACCTCGCTGGCTGACATAATAATCATAAAGGCATTAGGATCTATATCATTGGCGATAAATTTGATTTTTGCTACCTGGGTTAGTGTAACCGCTACGAAAACCACATCCCTTTCCTTATGAGTAAAAGCCCCCTGACCGTGGAGAAAGGTAACACCTCGTCCCAGCTCCAAAATAATATCCTCCGCAATCTGCTCTGCTTTTTCAGAGACAATCAACACCGCCTTACGGCTGTTAAAGCCTGCTATTACCTTGTCTGTTACCGTAGCATTAATAAACATCATAATCAATGTAAACATAGCCGGGGCAACGCCAAAGAGGAAGCCTGCCACCACCATAATCATGCAGTTAAAGGCAAAAATTACCCCGCCCATATGTAAGGCATAGAATTTCTTCACAATAGCCCCAATAATATCGAAGCCACCGGTACTGCCATCCATACGGAAAACAATGCCATAGCCTATACCGTTAAATACACCGCCAAAAATCGCCGCCAGCATAACATCATCCAAAGGGGCATAGGCATTAAGAAATCTGGTAGCATCCAGACAGAAGGAAAAAATAGCCGTGCCGATAATAATATCTATGGTATATTCCCGCCCCATTAGCTTCCAGGCTGCTATCAGCAAAGGTATATTGTAAAGAAATGTCTGCAAACCTATTGGCAAATCAGCCAAGTAGTAAAAGATAATGGCAATACCTGTGGCACCACCAGTCAACAAATGAGATGGTACCAAAAAAAGATTAATGGAGCAGCTGGCTATTAAACATCCCAGACTAACTCCTGCATACTGCTTTAATTTGTGTTCAAGACTTCTCTTGCGAATCATAATATCTCCTATTTATTCCCCTAACGTCTTCGCCTGTTTTTATCAGCTAATTTATTCTGATACATATCATAATCAGCTCTTTCAAACAACACCTGCATAGTTACATTTCCCACATAGCATGAGGTATGTGCTTTTCCCACAGCATAGCTGATTTGAATAGAATTGCTGCCCTGGTTAAAAGCCCTAATATTTTCATTTAATGTAGCAATTATTTTATTCATATCCGAAACTTCCGAATCAGATAGAATCACGATAAATTCATCCCCGCCAAATCGACCAATAAATTGATTGTCCGGCACTGACAATCTCAACATTCTGGCAAAATTAGAAATCATGCTATCTCCGGCAGCATGTCCTAAAGAATCATTAACCTGCTTTAGATTATTCATATCAAACATGAGAAATCCCACATGCTTGTCCAGCCATTGCTGATCCCGCAATTTCTTTTCACAGCTGCTTTTGTTGGCCAGCCCTGTTTGAACATCCACATAGGCCGTAGCCGAAAGTTTTTTGTATTTTCTTTGCATACTTCTGGACTGCAAATGATAAATTACCAAAATAATCAGCAATATCGCCACATTGACAATCATACAAAACTCTAAAAGCTGTAGTCTATCGGCTATTTTCTGACTGTAAACTTCGGCATCGCTTACCACCTGGTCTGCCAAGATGAAATAGTTTTCACTCATAGGCAGCAACTGGGTGTTGGTATAATGCCCTTCCCGACTTTTAGCAATTTCCTGTTTTAGCTCCTGCCAATAATTTGCCAACTCTGTCAAATCATTCTGATATTTTACATCATCCAATTGAACCAGCTCATACTTGCCCCCGCCATTTTGCAGTCCAGCCAATATATCATCCAGGTTTTCTATCAATCTATCATTAGGAGAACCTACTATCTCCAGTTTAACCACTCGCTGAGTGGCCCCCCGTACCAAGCCAGTATAATTTACTACCCTGGCTGTACCCTGTAATAGATAAATATTATAGATAGTTGAAAATATCAAAATGCTCAATGTCAAAATCAATAATGGTTCGAGATAATTTCTTAATTTTTTTATAAGCATACCATTTCCCCCCCGAATCTACTTTTGCTAGATTATAATATCATACTACCCCAAAATATTCAATATACAAAACTCCTCCACCAATCTGTCTGTATTTATCCTTTTCCAGACAGGCAAAAGGGACTGCCACATAAAATGTGACAGCCCCCTGCGTCAGTTATGCAATTTTGCCAGTTCTAAGCTCCAGTTGGAACTGACAGGTACATAGCACATATATTTAATTTTATCAGCCAGCAATCTGCAACTGCTGTACTGGCAGAAGCTTCTGAAGAAAATACTCGGTAACATGCAACTCAGTGTAGTGCATCCCCTCTGCTGCAGCCTTGCCCATAGCCGCATTAGCTACCTGATAATCATCCACAGAGAGAAGCTGATAGCTGCCCTGACCATCTACGGCAGCAATAATCTGCTCCAAGGACTTGTCCACCAGCAAAATACGATCAGCACCTACACCATGACGATAGCTGGCCAAGGCAGCCAAACCCTTATTTTCAATGGTAATCATGGCAGTGTCAATAACAATATATTCAACCTTATTATAAGTATAAATATCAGCTTTCAGCATGGTGCTCTCCCCCTTGAATCTCTCATATTATCTATTATGGCCAGGATTTATTTCCTTGCTCCATATCTCTTAACTCTGGCTTTATTATAGCAGGCATATTTTACACATAATATAAAAATAATGCTGTTTGCATTGCAAAAAATGCTGTATAATAAATTTATCTAAATAAAAACTACCAAATTTTCTATTCTAACAGGGAAAGGCACAATATTATGGCTAATGATTCTGAAAACAAAATACAAGCATATGACAAAAAGGGCTATCTTCATCAGGGCTTCCGAATTTTTCGGCTGCAGGATTCCTCTATGGAGGATATTCCCTTTCACTATCATGATTTTCACAAAATAATCTTTTTTCTCAAGGGAGAGGCTGCCTATATTATTGAGGGCAAAACCTATCCTCTCACCGCCAGAGATATTCTCTTCGTCAGGGCAGGAGAAATTCACAAGCCTGTAACCTATCCTGACAAAACCTACGAGCGTATTGTAGTCTATATTTCTCCCCTTTACCTGCAAAAGCTGGGACAGGGCAAATATCCTCTGGAGCAATGCTTTGACAAATCCCTGCATATGGACAGTGTTATGCATGCCCCTGCTGGCCGTAGTCATGACCTGCTTTTTCATATGGACAAATTGGAGCGGGTTAGTCAGCAACAAGGTTTTGCCAATGAGCTATATACTCAGGTATTATTTACTGAACTAATGATTCTTATCAACCGGGCCATTCTGGACAAAGAATTGGAGAATCTGGCGGAAATCACCTATGATCCTCGCATCCAACAGCTACTTCAATATATTAATGAGCATCTGGCGGAGGATTTGACCATCGACCTTTTGGCAGAAAAATCCTTTACCAGCCGCTTCTATATGATGCGGAAATTTAAGGCTGATACAGGCTGCAGTATTCATCAATATATCAACAGCAAACGGCTTCTATTGGCCAAAAGACTGCTTACCACTACAGAACTGCCTATTACCCAGCTTTGCTTCCAATGCGGTTTCAAGGATTATTCCTCTTTTTCCAGAGAATTTAAGCGCAGTTTTGGCATTACCCCCACCGAATTTCGCAGCAATTCAGCCATTAATTTAGACCAATAAATACCAAAGGGACTGTACCTCTTGCTTAACATAGCAAAGGCACAGTCCCTTTTCTTACGCTGGCTTTTAATCCAACACCCTATAAACTTATTTAGCCATTAGCTTGGCAACCTTATCGGCAAAATCTACTGGGTTCTCTGGCATAATTCCTTCGATAATCAAAGCCTGAGTGTACAGCAAATCGCAATAATCCTTGAACTCTGCATTGTCCTTACCATTGGCATGGAGAATCTGCAGCTTGGCAAAGAGGTCATGCTTTGGATTCAGCTCCAAAATCCTCTTAGCCTTGAACATTGGATTGTCCATGCTAGCAAAGGTATGCTCCATAGAAAGGCTTGGCCCCATAGCATCTGCAACCAAGCATACAGCGCTGGACTTCAAGCGGGAGCTGATTTTAACCTCGGATACCTTGTCCCCCAAAGCTTCCTTAATATCCTTAACCAGCTGATCGTTGGTCTTGGCAATTTCCTCAGCTTCCTTCTTAACCTCCTTGGATTCAGCATCATCCAAATCCAAATCACCACGGCTAATGGACTGGAACTCCTTGTCATCATATTTGCGAATGGTTTCAATAGCAAATTCATCGACAGGATCCAGCAGATAGAGAACCTCCAAGCCCTTGTCTCTCAACAGCTCCATCTGAGGCAATTTCTCGATAGTATTTCTATCAGTACCAGTAGCATAGTAGATTTTCTTCTGGCCCTCTGCCATACGGCCTACATACTCTTTCAGGGAGATTTCCTTGCCATCCTTGGAAGAAGCAAAGAGCAGCAGCTCCTTCAGCTTGTCTACCACACTGCTGCCGGTATACATGCTGTTGTAAATACCAATCTTCAAGGATTTGCCATATTCTGCCCAGAACTTCTCATATTTCTCACGGTCATTCTTTAGCATACGCTCCAGACTCTTGAGAATGGTCTTTTCCAGATTCTTGCCAATGGTTTTCAGCTCACGGCTCTGCTGCAAAAGCTCACGGGAAATATTCAGGGACAAATCTGGAGAATCTACCAAACCCTTTACAAAGCCCAGATAATTTGGCAGTAAATCCTTGCACTTATCCATAATAAATACGTGACGGGAATAAAGCTGCAGGCCTGGCTCATAATCTGCATGATACAGGTTAAATGGTGCCTTAGCTGGAATGTACAGCAAGGAAGTATATTCTACATTACCCTCAGCCTTGTTGTGGAAAACCTCCATAGGCTCTTCCCACTCATGGAACTGATTCTTGATAAATTCCTTGTATTCCTCGTCCTTAATATCATTCTTGTTCTTTGTCCACAAAGGCTGCATGGAGTTAAGAGTCTTAAGCTCTACCTTGGTAATAGGCTCCGCCCCCTCAATAGGCTTGCCCTCGTCATCTCTAGGAGTTTCCTGAGTCTCAATATTCATCTTGATTGGATAGCGGACATAATCGGAATACTTCTTTACCAAATTCTGGAGATTCCAGGTATCAAGGAAGTTCTCCTCTGCCTCATCACCATAGAACTCCTTGCCCAGAGTAATGGTAATATTGGTGCCGCGACCTTCCTTCTCGCACTCCTCAATAGTATAGGAGCCATCACCAGTAGACTCCCAACGCACAGCAGAAGTCTCACCAGCCTTGCGGGTAACAACAGTAACCTTTTCTGCTACCATGAAAGCAGAATAGAAGCCTACACCAAACTGACCAATCAATTCCTTATCGGTAATCTCTGCATTATCCTCCTTGGCTTTCTGGAGCTGCTCCAAAAATGCCTTGGTGCCAGATTTAGCAATAGTACCAAGATTCTCAATTACTTCTTCCTTGGTCATGCCCAGACCATTATCAGAAATAGTCAGAGTGTGGCTATCCTTATCTGGTACCAGGAAAATCTCATAGTCCTCATTGCCCTCCAGAATATCTCTGTTCTGAAGAGAAGCAAAATGCAGCTTGTCAATAGCATCGGAAGCATTGGAAATCAACTCCCGCAGGAATATCTCGTGATTGGTATAAATGCTGTGAATCATGAGATTCAGCAGTTCCTTAGTTTCTGCCTGAAATTCATGGGTTGTCTTTGCCATTTGGAATTATCTCCTTTATATAAAATATTATTTAACATAGTTTTAGCACTCTATATGCATGAGTGCTAACTTCATGACTTATAATACATCAAAAAGTCAAAAAAATCAATAGGCAAAATAAAAGAAAACTGACCTTCCCTCAACAATTTGATTTGTCTGGAAAAATCAGTTTTCTCAAAATATCAGATACCTAGTTATTTCTTTTTGCTTTTTTTGTCACTATTGTCAGCCTCAGACTTTGCCTTGGTATAGCCAGAGGTTGGCCACTGTTGCAGAGTATAAATACCAGCATTCATAAACTCCTCCACATCACGCTTCTGGAGGCCGCCAGCCTGTATCAGTCCCAACATAAAATGTCCGCCATACTGACCTGGAATAAACAGCTTCATCATCTGGTTTTCAGCCACAGCAACAGAATCCATAACCCCATCTCCGTCGCTATCAACCTCTACCTCCTTGGCGGTAGGTCCGGCAATACCATAACGATATCCCTCTGCCTGACTGCCATCCTCATTGCGGTTAGCAATCTCTACAATCTGAGCGTATTCCAAGCCATAATTAGCTGCAAAATCCTTTAAAAAGGCCTTTGCTTCATTCTCCTGCATAGTGCCAAGGTTTTCTGGTACTACCTTATTATCATAGCCGTTAATACAAATAACCCAAGCTTTTTTAATATTGTCATAGCTGCCGCTATAGAGCAATACATCCCCCTTGTCCTGCTCATTATAGGCACTGGCTGGAATCACCTTGGGCTTTACTGGACAGAGAATACTATAACCATAGCGCTGGCTGGTGTGCTTGTGCGTAAATACAATCTGATCCTTCTGAGAAGTGGCAGACGGTGGCTGTTCTGCTGGTGCATCCTCAGCAAAGGCAGCCACAGGCAGAACCAACACGGATATGGTCACAGCCAAGGTCAAAACCTTGGCAACAAGCTTATTTAACTTCATTTTTCATCCCTCCATATGAAAATTAATAGATACATTATGTACCTTAGATGAACACTATAACCCCTACATTGTTAAAAGAAAATGATTTTTCATTTTCTTTCAATGGGGTTTCAATGAGGGTGAAGATATTAACTCCACCCTGTCATTAGCACAATATCCCGCCGCCTATAGAAGTAGGGAACATCGGACACCTCATTATAATATATGGGGTATCTAAAAATAACCTGAAAAGGAAATTAAAATTGCATTAAACTTCCTCCAGATACTCCTTCACCATAGACAAAGCCTTTTCTGTAGCCGCCCAGCGCACCTGCTGTCTATCCCCAGCAAATACATTGCGGGTAACTCTGGTGCCTGCCTGACCTGCCACAGCAATATATACCAAGCCCAGTGGCTTATCTGGAGTATCTCCCCCAGGTCCAGCAATACCGGTAATGCCGGTGCCAATATCTACATGAAGGCGCTTTCGCACTCCCTGAGCCATCTGGACAGCCACCTGAGAGCTAACCGCCCCTACAGTATCCAACACCTTGGCCTCTACCCCTAGCTGCTCTATTTTCACCTGATTGCTATAGGAAACAATACCTCCCTGAACATAAGCAGAGCTGCCTGGCACGGCAGTAAGTCTGCCCATAAGCAGGCCTCCCGTACAGGATTCAGCACAAGCTATAGTATGATTTGACTTTTGAAGCATTTTTCCCACTACTATTTCCAGTGAATCTGCTCCTTCATCCAATTTAAACATCAGCCAGCTCTCCTACTAAATCCTCAGTAAAGCCCTGTAGGATGCGAACCTTTACCATATCCCCCACCTTACTGGTGGTATCATCTTCAATATATACATTGTCATCCACATCATCAGCCTGACGATAGCTGCGTCCATAAGGCATACCTTCATCAATATGGCCCTCTACCAGAACCTCCAGCACCTGTCCCTCCAGCTGCTGGTTCAGCTCCTGAGAAATCAAGCTCTGGGTTGCCTTCAAATCATGGTATCTATCCTCCATAATTTCCTCTGGCACCTGATTTGGCATTTCTGCTGCAGCAGTATCCTCCTCCTTGGAATAAGTAAAGATACCTACATGGTCAAAGCGCTGTTCCTCCAAAAAGGCCTTTAGCTCCTGATATTGTGCTTCTGTTTCTCCAGGGAAGCCCACAATAAAGGTCGAACGGATAACTACACCAGGAATGCGCTGTCTCAGCTTGGCCAGCAAAGTTGAAATTTCTTCCTTGGTATCTGGTCTATGCATAGCCCGAAGAATTTCATTGTTAGCGTGCTGGAGAGGAATATCCACATATTTAACCAGCTTTTCTTCCTGGGCAATCAAATCTATCAGCTCATCAGTAAAGAATTTTGGATAGCTATAGAGAGTCCGCAGCCATTTTATATCCTTAATCTGGCACAAATCCTTGAGAAGTGCTGCCAAACTAGGCTTGCCATATAAATCATGACCGTAATTGGTAGTATCCTGAGCGATAAGCACAATCTCCCGAACACCCTTATCCACCAGCTGCTGTACCTCCTGATGAATATCCTCAATGGTACGGCTTCTAAATTTACCCCGAATCAAAGGAATGGCACAGAAAGCGCAACGATTGTTACAGCCCTCCGCAATCTTAACATAGGCTGTATAGGCTGGCGTAGTAGGAATACGAGGTACAGAGGCATCGTAGATAATCTCATTCTGGCTGTTAAGCACTACCCGATTACCTGCCAAGGTTTCATTAATAGCCTCCATAATACGATTCCAGGAGCCAGTACCAATAATACCATCTGCCTCTGGCAGATCATCCAAAAGCTCCTGACCATAACGCTGACCAAGACAGCCTGCAATAATAACAGATTTGCACTTACCCTTGCCTGGCTCCTTGTATTCTGCCATATTCAAAACTGTGGTAATGGACTCTGTCTTGGCAGATTCTATAAAAGCACAGGTATTCACAATCAAAATATCTGCATCTGCCGGATCATTTACCAGCTCTATACCGTTTTGCTGAATAATGCCCAGCATAACCTCTGTATCTACAAGATTTTTCGAGCATCCCAGACTAATAAATCCTGCTTTCAAATCTACGATTCCTCCTTATATATCTTTATCAAATTTATCAATTATTTATTCTTACCTGCTTCACCCATTTATCCAGCAATTCCTGCCGTTTTTCCTTTGGAAAATCAGCCAATTGATTGAATAGAGATGGTTTCCGCACGGCCAGCTGCTTATAAGCCAAGGTAGTAGGATTGCAGGGAATAAAATAAAATTTATTGCTCTGTAAAACCAACATAGCTTCATCTGTTAACAGCCAATCAGCAAATTTCTTGGCCTGCTCCCCGTGAGGAGCATCCAGGAGGATGCCTGTGCCAGTTAGCATATAGGCGGTACCCTCCACAGGCTGAATTATCTTCAAAGGATAGCCATCCTCTATATAGCGCAAAATTTCGCTCTGTACAGCCACCGCTATATCCACCTCTCCCATACCTGTCATACGAACCGGGGTGGATAAATATTTGGCATATTGCACCACGTGAGGGTGAATCTGATGCAACATAGCCAAAGTTTTCTCCTCCCCAAATTGGGCTGTAAGGAAGAAATACAAATTAGCCGCGCTTTCTGCTGCCAAAAAATCTGTAATTCCAATGCGGATATCTGATTGCTCCGCCAAATCCTGCCACCCTAAAGGAAAATTGGCTGTCCGCTGCATATAGTCCTTGTTGATACAGAACACAACAGGATCATACCAGGTGCCGGTCCAATAATCATTTGGATCCTTTAGCTTGTTGCTGACGGAATCCCCATGAAGAGAGCCATAGGGCACCAGCCAGCCTTCTCCAGCTGCCCGCCGCAGAATACGGCTATCTGTCAAAACCATATCTCCTTTGCCTGGCTTCTGCATTTGCTTAACTATATCATCCTCAGACATAGGCATAAAATTCACCTTGACATGATAGTTTTTTTCATAAGCCTCTGCCAAATAGCTGACATTTTCCGTTGGCAAGGTGGTATAGACTGTAATTTCCCCTAACAGGCTGTTATTTTCCTTATGGGAACCTGTACCGGATATATACATGGTACCTGTAATAACTCCCAGCATAATCACAAAGGAGGTTATGAGCAATATTGTATATCTCCTCATCCTTATCACTCCCATATTCAAAAGAAAATCCTGTAGGCAACCCTACAGGATTTCAACTTGTTTCTATACTGTAGTTCTACAGCATATGAATTTTCCTTACTTACGCATCCATACAGGAATATCAATATTGTTAACAGTAAAGAAATCCTGATTGGGCATACCCTTATCTGCATTGCTGCCAAAGGTGGAATTGCGCATACCATTACCAGCCTGCTGATTGCTGTTGGCTGGCTGAGTTCCAAAGAACTGATGAGCATCTGTTGGCTGGCTAGGCTGCTGAGCCGTATTATCATCAAAGCGGGTAGCAACAACAGTAGCCAAAATCTTGTCGCCCATGCTTTCATCCACAGAGACACCCCAGACGATTTCTGCATCTACATGAGCAGCCTCTCTAATAGCCTCACTGGCTTCAGTCATTTCAGCCATGTTCAGACGGGATTCCACACCCTTGAAGTTAATAATAACGCTTCTTGCTCCCTGTACAGAAACCTCCAAAAGTGGAGAACCTACAGCAGCCTTTACTGCCTCCAGGCAAGCGTTATCGCCAGTGCCCTCACCAATACCCATCAGGGCTGGACCTGCATCGCTCATGATAGTCTCTACATCGGCAAAGTCTACATTAATAAAGCCAGACTCATTAATCAGGTCCGCAATACTCTGAACACCCTGACGCAGAATATCATCTACAGCATGAAAAGCTTCGGTGAAAGGAGTATTTCTGTCAATAATGTTCAACAGCTTTTCGTTAGGAATAGTGATAATACTGTCTACATGCTCAGACAGCTTGGCTACACCCTCCTTAGCACGACGACTGCGCATCAAGCCCTCGAAGCCAAATGGCTTGGTAACAACTGCTACTGTAAGGGCACCAATTTCTCTAGCGCACTCAGCTACCACTGGAGCTGCGCCAGTACCAGTACCGCCACCCATACCAGCAGCGATAAATACCATGTCTGCTCCTTCCAGAGCAGCCTTGATTTCATCACGATTCTCCTCAGCAGCCTTGGCACCTACCTCTGGGCGGGCACCTGCACCCTTGCCCTCGGTAGCCTTACGGCCAATCTGCAATCTTACAGGAGCCAAGGACTTTTCCAATACCTCAGCATCTGTATTAATAACAATAAATTCAACGCCCTGAATACCAGAGGATACCATACAGTTAACAGCATTATTGCCACCACCGCCAACACCTACTACCTTAATAACGGTATTCAGATCATCTACATTAAATTCTGCAAAATCAATTCCCACAAAAATTCCTCCACATACCAGCACAATTTATTTCAATATTTTCCATTTCACCTATTACATTTTAACATTATATCATTATTCCTGTAATTGTGCTATAAAAAATTTAATGCTTTTTCAACAGATATTGGCGAATCCGTCCCAAATTATTGAAAATTCTAAATCCCAAGGCCAAAAGAGCCACATAATACAAATCTATTCCCAAGTGATCGCCTACATAAACAAGAAATGCAGCCAACAAGGCATTAGAAAAAAAACCGGAGATAAAAATCTTATCATCGAAATTTCCTTCCCCCGCAGCCCTAAGACCACCAAAAACGGAATCCAAAGAGGCTAAAAGGGCAATAGAAAAAAGCTTGGAATAGGCCACTGGAATGCTCCAGGGCACCAAAAACCCCAGAGCCACCCCTAAGGCCAGACCACAAATTGCCAGAATCATTTTCCTTCCTCCTGTTTAGCCGATTGGGTTGCATACTTATAGCTTATTGGATTCTTATAGGCCGGAATCCATACATTATTTGAGCTTTGCAATGTCATATTGATTCCCCAAACCTTTAGGGTATCTGCCACCCCTCCCCGCATATTAATGGCATTTTCCAAATCATGAATGCTGCCAATGGCACGAATTTCAAAGGGAGGTGCTGACCGCACATTATTCACAGAAACCGTAGGCCCGGCACATCTTATTTCTGAGGTGGCCGTAAGTCTTTGTCCGTTAATGGAAATAGCCTCTGCTCCTGCCGCCCGCAGTTCATTAATAACCTTCAGCAAATCCTCATCATGCACCAGATAGAGATTCATATCCTCCCCTGCTGTGCTTTTCTGGGAGCTGTCATCAATGGTAATCACAATTCCCGGCCCCTCTACAGCGGTGCTGCCAGAGAGTAACACAATATCCTGAGCCATTTTCTGGCTGTGCTCTTCACCTGTACTATTGCGAATATCATTCAGCTCATCCTGCAGGGATTGATTTTCACTCTCCAGCTTCTGTATTCTTTCCGTCAAAACCTCTACACGCTGCAGGGGTTTATTATCCCTAATGTCCTGTGTAGTGCGAAATTGTATCGCCAGCATAAAGCCCAGAACCATACAGACACAGGCTATGGATAGTCGGCCCTTCTCAAATCTCATCTCCCATATCTCCTTTCTACAAAAAGCTCTCCCACCCTAGGCAGGAGATATACTCATTGACGCAGGCGTACTGAGTATACATCATATCTGGCATCAACGTATTCAATAGGATGCTTGGTCTGCTGCAATTCCTTAAGAACACTAATCGTCACATCCACCTTGTCCGGCAGCTGCTCCAGACTTCCCAAACGAATCTGAACAGAGCCGGCATAAAGCAAAACATCCTGAGGATTGGCAATATTTATCTCCGACAAAGATTGAATACTGCTATCCTCCAGCATGGATAAAAAACTCAGAACCTTTCTGATATTTTCATCCTCAATAACATCACCTACAAACAAATCTGCCACACTGGCACCGCTAATCATGGGCACAGGCATCTGCCGCAGAGTTCTATGGGCATCTAGAACAATGCCGTCCTTCCCTGCCTCCAGATAGCCATATTCGCATTTTATTAAGGCCAAAGGCACCCGCTCGTTGATTTCTATATTCAACTGGCTAGGAAAGGATCTTTGCACCAAGGCCTGATCTATTCTCAAATCCTTCTCCAGATTTCTGCGTATTTCGTCAGTTTGGAGCTGAAAGAGATTCTCGCCAGTTCTAACACTGGCAATGCGAATAACATCCTCAGGCTGCACATAGCGACAGCCACTTACATTAATATTTCTGAGAACAAATATAGGTGAAAGGGCACAGGCCAGTACCCCAAGCACCACCACAAGCCCTGTGAGAATTACGGCCACAGAGCTTTGGGAGATAATCTTATGCTTGCGTCCATCCATGCTAATCCATCCTTATATTTATTAATTTAGTCCCGATAGCCTGCCATAGCCAAAATTTTGGCGCACAAATCCGGGAACTGAATCCCGGCAGCTCGTCCTGCATCTGGCACCAAAGAGGTTTCTGTCATACCTGGCACTGTATTGATTTCAATGGCATAAGGCTCATTCAGCTCATCCAGCATAAAGTCCACTCTAGCCATGCCTACACAGCCACACACTGCAAAGGCTCTGATTGCTATATCCTCAACAGCCTTGCTAACCTCTGCTGGCAAAGGTGCGGGAATAATGTGGGCAGAAGCTCCTGCCTTATATTTAGCCTCATAATCATAGCGACCAGTAACAGTAGTAATCTCAATAATAGGCAAAGCTTCCTGATGCTCTTCATTGCCCCAGACTGCCACTGTCAGCTCCCGGCCTTTGATAAATTCCTCTACCAGAATCTCATGGTCATACTTGAAGGCTTCCTCCAAGGCTGCCTCCAGCTCCTCTGGCTTTTCTACAATTACCACGCCAATGCTGGAACCCTGAGATGAGGCCTTGACTACCACGGGTACACCAAATTCCTCAATAATCTCCTGAGCCAGATTCCGCTTGCTGTATTCAAAACGGAAATAGGTGTGGGCTCTAGGAGTTGGAATCCCCTCAGCCATAAAAAATCTCTTGGTAGCTACCTTGTCCATAGTAACAGCTGCCGCCATAACTCCAGAGCTGGTATAAGGTATGCCCATCATATCCAAAGTGCCCTGAATAATGCCATCCTCGCCATATTTGCCGTGCAGCGCATTAAAGACAAAATCCGCTCCGCTAGCCTTTATCTGCTGGGGGAAATTAGGTGGATCCAGCTCCAAGCCCTCTGCCTGATATCCCTTCTCCAGCAAGGCATTCAAAATAGCCTTGCCGCTGCGGCGAGAAACCTCTGCCTCTGTAGATGGTCCCCCCATTACAACTACTATCTTCTTCATAAAATATCTCCTGCTATATAGCCCTAATTTATTATTTATTTAATAATTCAACCAATTCCTCGCCGGATTTCACAATATCCCCAGCACCCATGGTCATAATCAAATCTCCTGGCTGAGCAATAGACTGCAAATAGCCAGCAATATCCTTTTTATCCTGAATATAAACAGGCTTCTTGCCAGTCTGCTCCACAACCTCTTTAACCAGCAGCTCACCGTCAATCCCAGGAATAGGATCTTCTCCCGCAGAATAAACATCTGTCAAAATCAGAATGTCTGCCTCCTGGAAGCAGCTGCCATATTCCTTCTGTAACAGCTTAGTACGGCTATAGCGATGAGGCTGGAAGGCACAGATTAATCTACCTGGCTTGGTCTGGCGGGCAGCCTTCAAGGTGGTAGCAATCTCAGTTGGATGATGTGCATAATCATCCACTATCCAAATGCCATTAATCCGGCCCTTAGTCTGGAAACGGCGCTTGGCTCCGTGGAACATAGAAAGTCCCTCTGCCATAGCAGATACAGTCTGCCCCAGCTCCACACCGGTAACAATAGCAGCCATAGCATTCAAAACATTATGTCTGCCAGGCACATGCAAGCGAACCTGTCCCATATTCTCGCCCTTGTGAACTACCTCAAAAACAGTGCCATCTGTATCGGTCTGAATATTAACAGCCTGATAATCAGCCTCATGGTCAATGGCATAGGAAATACATCTAGTCTTTACATTCTTGACAATGTTTCTAATGTTCTCATTGTCAAAGCAAACTACGCCAAAGCCCTCTGGACGCACCTGGTTCAAGAACTGAGTAAAGGCCTTGATAATATTCTCCATAGTGCCATAATGATCCAAATGGTCATCCTCTACATTGGTTACAATGCCTACATAAGGATAATATTTCAGGAAAGTGCCGTCACTTTCATCAGCCTCAGATACCAGATAATCACTTTTGCCCAATCTGGCATTGCTGCCCAGATAATCTACCTCGCCGCCAATGATAATACTAGGAGATACTCCCTCGTAATCCAAGGCTACCCCCAGCATGGAGGTAGTTGTGGTTTTGCCATGAGCACCTGCTACAGCAATGCCCTTGGAATTATTAATCAAGAAAGCATTTACATCTGAGCGATGCAGCTTTTTCAGTCCCAGACGAGCTGCCTCTACTACCTCTGGATTGGTATCCCGAATAGCAGTAGAAACCACAATAGCCTCTGCACCCTGTACATTTTCGGCCTTCTGGCCAATATATATCTTGGCTCCCAGCTTAGCCAATACCTCGGTCATGGCTGATTCCTTAACATCGGAGCCAGAAACCTCATAGCCCTTCTCTGCCAAAATTTTGGCCAAAGCACTCATACCTGCTCCGCCAATACCTACAAAATGTATTTTTTTCAGTCCTGTTAACAAAAGAAATCTTCCCTTCTGCTCTATACACTATTTGCTTGTCAACATTCCTAGCAGTTCTGTCTGCCACGAGCCAGCTCAATAATCAGCTCGCTAATGGTATCTGCTGCCTCTGGTCTGCCCAATTTGGCACTGGCCTCTGCCATTGCCCTTAATTTATCAGGCTTGCCAATCAGCTCATCAATAGCCTGAATAAGTCCCTGAGCTGTCAAATCCTTGTTCAATATAACTCTGGCAGCACCAGCTTTTTCCACAGCTCTGGCATTGTGCTCCTGATGATTTTCAGCTGCATAAGGATAAGGAACCAGAATAGCTGGTATTCCCTTGGCCGTTAATTCTGCCAATCCTGTAGCCCCTGCCCGGAAAATAGCTAAATCAGCTATGGCCATAGCCTGTGGCATATTATAAAGATAAGGCTTCACCTTGATATTATCTGCCTGCTGTAAATCCAGTCCATCAGCAGAGATTCTGCTTATAATATCCTCATATTCACCCTTGCCAGTGGCATGAAGTATCTGCACATCCCTACGGCCTGCATAATGCTTCAACACCTCTACCATAGCACGATTAATGGTTCTAGCACCACGACTGCCACCAGATACTAAAATAGTTGTGGTGCCTGAACGCAGATCAAAGGCCTCATAATCAGCCTCCTGCCGCTGTGCCATAACCTCCTGACGAATAGGATTGCCCGTAAATACCACCTTGTTAGCAGGAAACGCTCCATTGGCCTCCTGATAGCCAGTGGCTATTTTATTCACAAATTTAGAAAGGATTTTGTTGGTAATACCGGGAATAACATTCTGCTCCTGTATCAAGGATGGTATTCCCAGCAGGCTGGCAGCCATTAACACCGGGCCACATACATAACCTCCAGTGCCCACTACCACATCTGGCTGGAATTTCCGCACAATTCCCATAGCCTTGCCCACGCCCTTGATAGCTCTGGCCGCCCTAAGCAGGTTTTCAGGACTAAGGCTGCGCTTAAATCCCTGCAAATCTACTGTAGCAAAGGGGATACCCTCCTTGGGAATAATATCTGCTTCCAGACCAGCATGGGTGCCTACATAAAGCACTTCCAGCTTATCTACCTTTTGTTGTAATGTACGAATCAAGGTAAGGGCTGGATAAATATGTCCTCCTGTTCCCCCACCTGAAACTATTATCTTCATAGCTTTCAATAACCTACCTCTTACTTGTTGTGACCTTAATTCTCCAAAGCCCTTACCAAGGCCTTGAAGTCTCGTCCTCTGGCCTCATAACCATCATACATATCGAAGCTGGCACAGGCTGGAGAAAGAAGTACAGTCTGAGGTGGTCCTGCAATGGCATGAGCCTTCTTAACAGCCTCCTCCATAGAGTAGCCTACCTCATGAATATGCTCAGCAGGATAACCCAGCTTCAAAGCATTTTCCTTGAAGCGAGCTGAGGCATCACCTACCAGAATCAGCTCATCTACCCGTTCCTTGACCAAGGTCATGAAATCAGTAAGATCTGTCATTTTGTCATCGCCACCAGCAATCAGCACAATATGTCCATCAAAGCTTTCCAAAGCCTTAATGGCAGAATCGGTGTTAGTAGCCTTGGAGTCATTGTAATAAGCTACACCGCCAATAACAGCTACAGGCTCAATACGATGCTCTACCCCGGCAAATTCCTTCAAAACCTCAATAATCTTAGGGATTCTGGCACCACCCAGAAAAGCTGCGGAAGCTGCAGCCAGGGCATTTTCTATATTATGGCCACCCTTGATTTTCAGCTCGTCGGCACGGCAAAGACGACAGGTCTGTCCCTGCCACTGAATCGTCAGCCAGCCATCCTGCAGGAAAGCGCCCTCCTCCAGCTTTTCCAAACGACTGAAGAAAAATACCTGTCCCTTGGCTCTCTTGGCCATATCTCTGGTTTTGTCATTATCATAGTTCAAAACCAGATAATCCTCTGAGGTCTGCTGAGCAAACATCTTCTCCTTCATCTGCTGATAAACCTCCAGACTGCCATGACGCACCACATGGTCTGGTGTAACATTCAAAACCACAGCCACATGAGGACGGAAATTGGTGGTAGCCTCCATCTGATAGCTGGAAATCTCTGCCACCACGCAGCTGTGCTCTCCAGCCTTCAAAGCCTCCTCACAAAGAGGCACACCAATATTGCCGCCTACACCAGCATCAGGATATCTGGTTTTCATCAATTCTCCCAGCAGGGTAACAGTTGTAGTTTTGCCATTAGTACCGGTAACAGCAAGAATAGGAGATTTGGCCAACTCATAGGCCACCTGTACCTCGCTAACAACAGGAATCTCTCTTTTGTAGGCTTCCTGCACCAAGGGAATCCGTACTGGTACAGCTGGAGAGAGAATAACCATATCCACATTGTCCAGCAAAGTGTTTTCCTGAGGTCCAAAAACCAATTCCACACCAGCGGCTCTCACATCAGTTAAATCATATTTCAAATCCTGCTCAGCCTTGGCATCGCTAAGTACAACCTTATCTGCACCCTGCATTTTTGCTACCTTGGCTACAGCGTTGCCACTAATACCTACACCTACAACCAGTACATTCTTATGAGAAAAATCCATCATTTTGCCAGATCCTTTCTACTTACCCTATCTTGAAAAGAATTAATCCTGCCAAGCCACCTAAAAGGCCTACCAGCCAAAAGGTTCTTACCACTCTAGTCTCTGACCATCCCTTCAACTCAAAGTGATGGTGAATAGGACTCATAAGGAAAACCCTTTTGCCAGTTGTCTTAAAGGAGATAACCTGTATAATAACCGACATGGCCTCACACACAAAGATAATGCCAATAATGGCCAACAGCACCTCGGTATGTGTAAGAATACCAATGGCTGCCAAGGCACCGCCCAAAGCCAAGGAACCGGTGTCACCCATAAATATCTTAGCTGGATGGTAATTATATTTTAAAAAGCCCAGACAAGCACCTACCATAGCAGCACAGAAAACAGCCAGCTCCAGCTTGCCCAGCCAAAGGCAAATCATCATATAGGCTAAGGAGGCTGCTATAACAGTACCAGAAGCCAAACCATCCAATCCATCTGTAAGATTTACCGCATTACTGGTTCCCACCAGAACAAACAGCAGTAAAGCATAAAAGCCATAGCCTAAATCTATATTGCCAGCAAAGGGAACCCACAAATCTGTAGGCAACCCGGCAAAATAAGCTGTCAAAAGGGCAATGATAATCTGTCCCAACAGCTTTTGCTTGGCCTTCAAGCCCAGATTCTGCTTCTTGACTACCTTGATATAATCATCCAAAAATCCCAGCGCAAAATGTCCCAGCATAATCAGCAGTGCCAAGCCCAGCTCCAAAGTAAGAGGGCAAATAACCAGCACCGTAATGGCTATGGACAAAATAATCATTATACCACCCATAGTAGGGGTACCGCTTTTGACCTGATGGCTCTTAGGGCCTTCCTCTCTAATGCTCTGCCCGAATTTCAGCTTGTGCAGCTCCGGTATCAAGCGAGGTGCTGCTGCTGTTACTAAACCAGCCGCCAGAATTACCGCTGCCAAGGGATAGGTAAACATCTCCATAAAATATATAATCCTCCCTACATTATAACCAAAATCGTCATTATCCTATTTTGACGAAATCAGATAAGGTCAATAATCTTCTCCATAGCCATACCGCGAGAGCCCTTAAAGAGTACAGTATCTCCAGGCTTCAACAAAGCCTTCAACCTATCAGCAGCCTGCTGATGAGTATCGCAGGCATATACCTGCTCCAAGCCTGCTTCCTTGGCTCCAGCTGCAATCTCTCGTCCCATTTCTCCCAGGGTAATAACACAGGAAGCCCCAGCCTCAGCAGCCTGCTGGCCTACCTTGCGATGGGCAGCCACAGCCACATGGCCCAGTTCCAGCATATCCCCCAGCACAGCAATGGCCCGCTTTCCCTTGGTCACGGTCACCTGGTGCAGGGTGGACAAGGAAGCCTCCATAGACATAGGACTGGCATTGTAGGCATCATTAATAATATTGTAATCTCCCAGCTTGCGGCACTCAAAGCGCATACCAGTCATATGAAGCTCAGACAGCCCTCTAGCTATCTCCTGAGGCTCCAGCCCCAGACAATAGCCTGCTGCCACTGCCGCCAAAGCATTGGATACATTGTGCTTGCCTAGCATAGGAATGGTCATCTGACACAAAGGACCATCATTCCCTATGCGACATTGAAATGTAGTACTGTTATCATTGCTTACCAAATTGTCAGCCTTAATATCAGCATCCTTATCAATACCAAAGGTAATTACTTTTACTCCCTGGGCAGCCTTATCCTTCATGGCAGCTGTATATGGATTGTCATTATTCAAAATAACTGTGCCACCAGATGGAATAGCCTCTACCAGCTCAGACTTGGCCTTGGCAATATTCTCAATAGAGCCCAGAAGCTCAATATGGGTTTCACCTACATTGGTAACAATACCAATGGAAGGTGCTGCAAAGGGAGCCAAAGTGCTAATCTGATTCAAGCCACGCATACCTATCTCCACCACTGCGGCCTGATGCAGATCGTTAAGCTGCAGCAAGGTATAAGGCAAGCCTATTTCGTTATTGAAATTAGCCTGTGTCTTTAATACGGGGAACTTGGCTGACAGCACAGAAGCTGTCATATCCTTGGTGGTGGTTTTGCCGTTAGAGCCTGTAATAGCAATCACTGGAATCTGAAATTTCTGCCGCCAGAAGCCTGCCAGCTGCTGATAAGCCAGCTGGGTATCACTAACAGCCTGAATAATTGTGGCAGGCAGATCTACAGGCCCCTGATAGGCAGAGCTAACCAGCACTCCGGTAGCTCCTGCCTCTACAGCCTTGGCTACAAAATCTTCACCGTTAAATCTTTCTCCCTTTAGCGCCACAAACAGGGCTCCAGGGCTAATCTTTCTGGTATCGGTGGTAATATTATCAAATTTATCTCCCTGCTTCTGTAGAACCTTAGCCTGAGGTAAGGCCTGCAGCACCTCTGTCAGAGTAAATTCTGCCATAAAATATCTTACTCTCCTTTGTGGGACTGAATAGCCTCCAAGGCTACTTCCTTATCATCAAAATGAATGGTTTTGTCATGAAGAATCTGATAATTCTCATGGCCCTTGCCGGCAATAATCACAATATCGTCCTTTTCAGCCAGCTCCACAGCTCTAAAAATAGCCTGACGACGGTCAATAATATATTCATGAGGCTTGCTGCCAATAGCTTCCTCTACCCCGGCCTTAACCATATCAAGGATTCTCTGAGGATCCTCACTACGAGGATTATCAGAGGTAGCCACCACATAATCAGACAGTTTAGCGGCAATCCGTCCCATAATAGGCCGTTTGGTATTGTCTCTATCACCACCACAGCCAAATACGGTAATAATCCGCCTCTTAGCTATCTGTCGGGCAGTTTCCAGAATATTTTCCAAGCCATCCGGAGTATGAGCATAATCCACAATAACAGCAAAATCCTGTCCTCCCCGTACCAGCTCAAAACGGCCAGGTACAGAAGCAAATTCTTCCATACAGCTCTTGATAACAGGGCCAGGAACTCCCTCAGCCAGAGCTGCACCTACTGCTGCCATTACATTATAAACATTGAAGATACCAGTAATCTGCAGCTTCAATGGCAAATGTCCCTCGCCAATCTTTATATCAAACTGAGCACCACTGGCCAAAACCTGTATGTTTTCAGCTTGCAGGGTTGCTTCCCTGTTAATGGCATAGGTAATATGACGGCATTTGCTATGGGCCAGCATATCCTGTCCAGCCGCATCATCAATGTTCACCACAGCGGTTTTGCCATTTTTGATGCCTGGCTGAGAAACCAAATCAAAGAGAATGGTCTTGGCCTTTTTGTAATTTTCCAAGGTTTTGTGATAATCCAAATGATCCTGGGTAAGATTGGTAAAGACAGCTGTATCAAATTCAATCCCGGCTACCCGATTCTGGTCTAAGGCGTGGCTGGAAACCTCCATAACCACATAATCCATATTGGCTTCCCGCATCATAGCCAGAGTACGCTGCAAATCCACCACATCAGGGGTAGTATTATGAATAGGCAGTACCTGATCCTCAATCATAATCTGAATAGTACCAATTAAGCCTACACGACAGCCCATACGGCGCAACATAGCCCGTACCATATAACTGATAGAAGTTTTGCCGTTAGTACCGGTAATACCGATAACTCTCATACTGCGAGCTGGATAATCATGAAAAAATGGCACCACAGCCTGCAAGGCCTTTTTCAAATCTGGCACCTGCAGCACAGTTAACCCCTCAGCCTCCTCTGGCTGCAGCTTACGCTGGGTTACAATAGCCACAGCACCTTTTTCCTTGGCCTGAGGAATAAATTTATGTCCATCTACATGAACTCCCTCCATGCAGACAAAAAGAGCACCCTGAGTTATTTTTCTGGAATCATGCTCAATATCTTCAATGGTCAAATCCTTATCGCCATTAATAACGGCCCCTTCTACCAAAGCGGCCAATTCTGCCAATGTTTTTGCCATATTACGTCCTCCATAATGGATATATTAAATCTTAACTTATTTATTATACACTATTTTATTAGCCTGTGTAGATTTTTTTGCCAGCAGACAAAAATTCCAGCAGCAAAAAATAAAAAGCCGGGCAATACATGCATCTGCATATATCATCCGGCTCATCATGAGTCCATATAAATTTATTTGCCTTCGGCAAAATATACCTGATCTGCCACCGTCATGCCTAAACGCTGTTGAGCTATAGCCTTTATACGCTGAGGACTTTTCATCTGGGCATTGCTGATTTTTAGCTGGGAATTTTCTAGCTCCAGCTTTGCCGCCTCTGTACGTATATTCACAATCTCAATTCCCTTGGAGGCAATTACACTGGCTTCAAAGGTAATTATACCTGCCACAGCCGTAATAAGCAAAAGCAATATTACCGCTTTACCACGAAGGTTGCTACGCTGTGCTGCTCTACGGCGATCCTTTTGACGATTTTCATAATCCTCATGGGTTTCTTTTCGCTGAGGAAGCACATTATACTCCTCCTCAGCCAACTTATGTGCCAGCACAGGACAACCCCCTTTCCTTCATCATGTTCAAGGTTCAATCACAACCCTTTATCCCTAATCCATACCAAAAAAATAAATCAATAGACAATAAATTTATAGCTTTTCAGCTATGCGGAGCTTAGCGCTCTTGGAACGGGAATTGTGCTCCAGCTCCTCCTTGGAAGCAGCTGTCCCCTTTACCAATAGCTTTATCTCCGGCTTGTGTCCACAGGTACATATAGGCAGCTCCGGCGGACAAATACAGCCCTTTGCCATTTCCCGCAAAACATTCTTGGCAATCCTATCCTCCAAAGAATGGAATGTAATAATGGCAATACGGCCTCCTGGCTTCAAATGAACCACAGCTGTACGAAAAGCATTTTCCAGAATCCCTAACTCGTCATTTACCTCAATGCGAATGGCCTGAAAAATCCGCTTGGCAGGATGCCCCCCCTTGGCATTACGCACCGCTGCCGGCACAGCCTTTTTGATGATATCCACCAGTTCCCCTGTGGTTGCCACAGGAGCATTTTTTCTTGCCTCCACTATAAACTGAGCAATCCGCTTGGACCAACGTTCCTCACCATATTCCTTAAAAATACGGTTCAATTCAGCCTCGTCATAGTTGTTTACCACATCATAGGCACTTAACCTTGCCTGCTGATCCATACGCATATCCAGAGGCGCATCCTGCATATAGGAAAAACCTCTCTCAGCTGTATCCAGCTGGTGAGAGGAAACACCTAAATCAAATAACACACCATCAACCTGCTGAGCAGACTGCTCCTGCAAAACCTGCTCCAGATTGCGGAAATTGTTCTGGACAATTGATACTTGACAGTGACAATCCTGCAGCCGCTCTGTTGCTGCTGCAATAGCTGACTCATCCTGATCAATACCAATCAGTCGTCCCTTTTCGCTTAGCATATCGGCAATTAGATGGGAATGGCCAGCCCCGCCCAGAGTACAATCCACATAGATACCATCCCGATTAGTTACCAAGCCAGAAACAGTCTCCTGAGGCATTACACTAATATGATGAAAATTCATGGACACACTCCTTGTTATATTCCCAAATCTACCAGATTCTCAGCAATGGAGGATACAGAAGGATTAATCTCCTCATTGTACCGATTCCATTCCTCTCGGCTCCATAGCTCAATTCGGCTGGATATGCCTATTAACACTACATCTTTTTGCAGTTTGGCATGAGCCCTCAGGGTTGCTGGCACCAAAAATCTGCCTTGTTTATCACACTCTAACTGTCTAGCCCCTGAGAAGAAGAATCTTACAAAGGCTCTAGCCTCCGCCTTGGCTAAAGGCAGCTGCTTTAATTTGGTGGAAAGATTTTCCCATTCAGTCATGGTATAGATAAAAAGACAACTATCCAACCCCTTAGTAATAATGAAGCTTTCGCCTAATTCTGAGCGAAAATCTGCTGGCAGAATTACTCTGCCCTTGGCATCAATTGTATGCATATATTCGCCCATCAGCATATTACTTCACCACCCCACTTACACATTTTACCACATCCCCCCACTTTGTGCCACTTTTTATGAGTTTTTCCTAATACAATTCAGAATATAGTAAAAAAATGAGAAAATACACCTAGAAAAATCCATAATAAAAAGGGTATCCGATAACAAATTGCTATCAGATACCCTCTTATTTTACTTCCAGCTAAAACTCACTGAAAGTTGTGGTTTTTATGGTGCGCTCGGTCAGAGAACACCAAAAATCACAGCTTTGGTGTTCGATATAACTTACACTCGCGAACAACTAGCTGGATGAAGTAAAAGCTACCCAGATATATTCTGAATAGCCGTTTTTTTGGACTAATTTTTTATTATTTACACTCAGCTAATATAGCCTGTGTTTTCTCTGGATGGTCTTTGATGTATTTTGCGAAAGCCTTGATTGCTTCCCACTCTGCATCTGATGCCCTCAATGAACGCATTTTTCTTTCTGTACCATCAACAGCCCCTGGACGTCTGCCAGCTCCAGCACGTTTGCCGCCCCATCCGTTTTTCTTAGCTTCTGCCATGCTTCCTCATCCCCTAAACTTCTTTACGGCTCTCACTAATGCTAATATTGCTATTTGCATGTAATTTACCCCGTTCACTTAACTTTTCTAAAATAAGTAAAACCAGCTACAACCCACATAGTTACAGCGGAAATCAGCAGAGCATAATCCAATGCACCCATGTCTACAAAAAAATCTTTGCTCAGTAGTATCCTTATACTGGATAAAGATGCGACCAAAAAACAGAAATAATACTTTTTCATATCGTCGGAATATGATATACTGAGGTAAAGGCGGAAGCCCCGAAGGGCCTCCACAGTGGCTATTACTTTTTCTTGAGTTCCTTTATCGCAAGGGCAATTGCTAAAAGATTCAAGATAATGGTAGTAGCCTTTTCTATTACCTCTAATATTTCCATTCCTTCACCTCCTTTCCTTAACTCTGATTATATTATACAACTTTTATCTTGATTTGTCAATCGTTTATTCAAGTTTTTTATATTTTCTGTATACCAAAATAACGGCTACCCAGATATTTCTGAGTAGCCGCTATTGTTATGCAATACTTCATCTATTGTTGTACTCTATACAATCTTTCAATCCTCTTATTTATTTTTACTGTACTCATTAACTCTCGTTTAGTGATTTCTCCCACCAATTTAAACCTAGGGTATGAAATTTGATAGCTTGAAACATATACAGGTACTGTCTGTATTTTACACCATTGGAAGAATTCCTTATAATCAAAATCTGTACCATTTGTATACTTCTTTGTATTGGCATATGGAATATCACAATAAATCACACTGTTAGGACTTATGTTGATAGCTCTGTAATCTAAATTAGACACCTCTATATTGCAGTTCTGTAAGCGTTGTAAGTGTTCTAGGTTCTGTAAGCGCTGTAAGGCTGTTATATGCTGTAGCGTTTTCGTCATGCTGGGTTCCTGGCATTTATCTCTCAGTATTCTTCTTACCACGGACATTCGCCCCCATAGAAGATTCGTGTAATATAGCAGAAAAATTCAAACTGGTCAATTTTTGCAATTGTGTTAAATCACCATATACAACAGCGTAATGCAAGGCTTCTTTGTAATGCTCGATTTTTCTGCCGTAACTGTACGATCTGCCATCATTGCCAAAGGAAAAACACGTTTTCACATACGGATCGCTATCTTTTAATTTGAAAAAACGATCTCTGCTTATCCAGCGTTTTTCTTCAGCAAATTTCCCATTCACTGCCTTTAGAAAGCCATTTACTATTGTGGAATCAATATCATTGTATATAATTTTCTTATACTTACCACTTTGAGCAGCGCAATCAGTGATAGCTCCACCGCCACCAAATAAATCGTATAAATTATTTGCATTTGGGAGGTTGCCAACAACCCATTCTGCTATCTGTGATTTGCTTCCCATGTAGGGCATTCCATATGTCATCATACAGCCTCCATAAAAATAGCACTCCCACGGCTACGCAAAGAGTCATGAGAGTGCTTTATTTTGCATTATATTACAACGGATTAGACTGTGGTCTTTTCCATAGTCTTAACCAATACTGTCTCCATAACATAGATTGTTCCATTAATCATAAGAGGCAATACAAGCATGTCGCGGATTTTGCACCAGCTCTGTTCTGCCTTGGCCTGCTCCTTAATCTTAGCAGTGAAGCCATTGGCAGCAGTCTTTACAGCAGGAAGAATAGACTCAACAATTTGCTTCGTCAGTGCCTGCTTTGCTTGCTCTGTTACTTCCTCAACCTGCAAGCTCTCTACAATATCATCACGAAAATCCGTCCATTTGCTCATGAAAATTCCTCCTTACATCATCAACTGATAATCAGTGATGCCCCTCGCGATTGCCCTCGCGAAATCGTCCTGATTTTCAGTAAGCAAAATCACATCATCCTGGTTGCTGATAAATGCCAGCTCTACCAGCACAGCTACAGCGTCTGTGTTGGTCAGCACATACAACCCGTTAGTACCAGGTCTTGCTCCCTTAATGCCACGGTCTACCGTGTCCATAGAGTCAATCAGCTGGGACTGAATGCAGTTAGCCAGCCTTTTGCCCTGTTCGGAGCTGTAGAAATAAAAAGTCTCAGTCCCTTCTGCCGCCAAATTAGCAGCACTGTTGCAATGGATAGACACAAACACATCTGCTCCCATGCTATTGGAGGTGTCAACCACGGTAGCCAAAGAATCGTCCTGACACACTGTTGCATCTACCCCAGCAGCAATCAGGTACTTTGCCACCAAATCACCCACATGCTTGACTACAACGGCCTCTTTCAAACCACTGTACTGATTAACAGCCCCTGGGTCTGGTACTCCATTGGGCGCATGGCCCGGATTAATAAACACCTTCATAAAAATCACTCCTTTATTTATTCTTAGACAATCTGAATAATTATCTATGGCCACTACGGTACCATCTAAATATATCCATACTGGCCATAAATATATTAATCTTTGTGCTCTTGCACTACACGGCCAAGATAGCCAATCAGGCCGCTACCGATAGTCGTTTGCAGCTCTACACTGCCACCCGTGAAAATCGAAGCCAACAGGGCCATTACCAACCCCGCTCCTACTATCCAATCTGTCTGCCATTTCATAAACATCACTTCCTTTGCTCTAAAGAGTCAATACGATGGTGCGCAGACTTAGCAGAGTCCTCTACCTTTGCCAGCTTCACTTCCATCATGTGCCTTTCTATTCTGCCCTGTTCTGCATCTGCCCTTATCTCAGCTATCATGCCTCTTAAATCATCAATAGCAAGCCTTAGAGGCTTAACAACTACATAATTAAACATCCCGCAAATAGCAAGAAATAGAGATACCCATTGTAATGTAGAACCTAATTCGATATCCATCCCATCACCTCCTGAAAATAAAAAGCAGAGCAGCTATAATAGCGCCCTACTTTTTATTTTCTCTACATATTTGAACTTCCATCTCAAGTTCTGTGATTAGCTTGCTAAGCTGGATAATTATATCGACGAGCTCAGCTACAGTTTTATCGCTGAGCGATTCATAGATATCCAGCTCACTCATTCGCAGCCTCAGCTTCCATCTTCTCTATCTCGGCTTCCAATGCATTAATCTTGTCCCGCACCTTCTGACGCTCTGCTAGAAGAGTCGAAGTGTCATAAGGCATAGTCTTGGCACCAGAAAGGGTGGCTTCATAGCATTTGATTACACGGTAGTCACCAATTTTAGAAACTGGGCTTGTCAGCTCTCCGGTAAGGTCGATGATTTCCTGCTGCTTGCGTCTGATAGTTTCTCTTGTTGCGTTATCCATTTTAGTAGCCTCCTAAAAATTTTATCCATATTTTTCAAAGTATGATAAGCGTTATAGTATCTCTGCTTATCTCCTTTCCACGACTTATACTGTGTAATGAATTTTTCCCGACTCATAGCCCCCGATACTACCAGTGCGGCCAGCTTTTTGAGCTTTCTTCTCTCAACTGTAACAACATCGCGGGGTATTTTCTTAACTATTTTGCCGGTTTCTGTAAGAATATATTTAGTTTTTAGAAATGTGAATCCATGGGACAGCTTAATAATCTGTGTTTTATCTTGATGAATTGTGATACCCTGCTTTTCTGCAAGTACCTTTATTTCTTCAAGCAAGTTCCACAAAAATTCTTTTGACTTATGAATCACAATTCTGTCATCCATATATGCATCATAACAATGAATGCCTTTAACTGTTTTACAAAAATTGTCTATTTTGTAAGGAAAGAAGATACCAGCAATCTGCGATACCGGAGAACCTATACCTAAGGATTTAGGCATAAATCTTTTACTGGTAAGCAGCGCTGTATCAATTTTTTCTTGCTCGAGTGAACTGAACACTTTTTGCAAAATGTCCGTGTCATCAGTGTATGAGACATCAACCTCATTAGCTTTGAAAATTTCATTCAATACATACTGTACATCTTCATTATGTATCTTTTCGGCTATCAGCTTTTTCAAGATACCATGCTGGATGTTATCGAAATATTTCCTGAAGTCAATTTTCAAAATATACCCCTCGGTACCATATCTTCGATAATGCCAGCGAAGGTGCTGTTCAAAGCGCCTTCTTGTAAAACTAATACCTTTGCCTTTTATACTGGCACCGTTATCGTGGATGATGTATTTTAGTAACACTGGCACAAGAACTGTATCACAAAGAGAGTGCTGCATGACCATATCTCTTGTGACTAAAGCCTTTACCAGCCTCAGATGACCTCTTTCACATAGCTTGAAAGTATTGCACTCACTCTGTGTATAGTCTCTTTCCCGCAAAGCCTTCTGCAAATGATAAGTCTCACGCAAAAGATTAAGGCCATACCGCTGTGTGCTTTCCTTCCAGCCACTAGTTTTCCTTACCCGCTTGTAGGCACTCATCAAGCTATTAGCGTTTGTAAAATCCCTCATTAATCAACCCCCTGGGGGATAGCTGTGCATATGCAATCAGCGCCCTTAGACGGACTGCACACAGCTGTTATTTACCTTTCTTTAGGAAGGATATCCGCTCATTCCCTGTTATATGTCTATGAATAGACTGATATGAGAAGCGGGCGACAGCCACCATCAGAGTTCGAATTGGATGCATCGTTGTAGTTCGCATTACCGTTTTCGCTGGCGTTGCAGAACCTCGATGCCGAAGCCACCGCTATTAGCTGATACCCTATATAATTACAAATTTTTATATCGTTTATTGTCTGATTTTCGCCAGCCTTTTAGGAGTGCAATTTCCTTTTCAATCAGCTCTACATAAGCCATATATCTTTCAGTGTTTACTGGTAGCACTTGATAGGCAAATTCCAGCTCTTTTAGTATGCTTTCACACCCTGCAACAGCCCTGTCCTGTGCTATCCTTCTTTCATCTGCTTCAGCACGACTTGTAGCCCAGATTGTATATGCACGCGTGATATTTAGTACGATATCATGCATTATGTCATAAATTGATTCGCGAAGTTTTGATAGCAGCCAAATCGAATATTCATCAAGCTCCTGATTCTTTTTCTTGATATGAAAATTAATCAAAAGTTCTCTGGTAATTTTTCTGCGTAAAGTTATAGCTGTCGTATAGAACTCCAATTTCGACAGACTTCGATTTCTCGCTAATACAGACATGTTACCTCCTTGAAATGGCGATTATGTCGCCCCACTAGGGGGCGACGATAAGGTTAACGAAACAGGAAATACGGGCGACAGCCACCATCAGAGCGCGAATAGGATGCATCGCCGCAGTACGCATAACCGTTTTCGCTGGCGCCGCAGAACCTCGATGCCGAAGCCACCGCACGGAGCCAGAACCACAGTCTATCTGGGGAGCAGAACTTCTTGAACTTGAAGATAGCAAGCTGTTTATCGCCATTTCCAACATCATATCCAGAAGAACCAAATACGGCACCACCGTAAATCATAGGCTCAGTTGGGATGTTGGCCTCTACATCAATCCACGCCCATTCCGTACTACTGCCAGTCCAGCCAGCTCCAGCAGCAGACTGAGCAGTAGTAGAAACTTTGGTTGTCAGCAACTCTCTATGCTTCACCACATGGTCTGCACCGAATGCTGCTTTAATACCAGTAACAACAGCAGGAATGGTTTCCTTCCACATCTTACTGCCTACATAGCCACCTTCAGTAGTATTGGTGTCATTCATCTTGGTATTAACAAGCACGGTTTTTGATGGCAGCAGCACTACATGATGGGTATCGCAAGAAGCATCACCGGACTTATAGAAATAGTCTATATCCGCCACTTCCCACTTAACCTGATAGGTAGTACCGCCAACAACGATATTCTTGGTGATATAGTCACCGATATAGATATCCTTAAAGCTGCCATTTGCGATAGCCTTGGACATTTCCCCGCTGGCATAATAGTTAGTCAGGTCTTTACCCCGGTAGATGCCATTATGAGAAATGCCTGTGAGATCTACAAGCTGTCCTACCTCTGTTTCAAAGTGCTGTACATCATAGCCTCCGGTAACTTCATTTGGTGTGTTATACGTACTTTTTACTATTGACATAATATCCTCCTTAATTCTCTACTTTTATCCATGCAGCGTTTTGTACATCAGGCTTTGTCTGACTCACTACCAGCTTTTTTATCTCTGCATCGCTGGTCAATACGGCCGGCTTTATCCAATGTGCTGAGATATCTGGCTGACTGGAGCTTACAGATACAAGAATTGTACCCAGCTCTTCCTTCTTGCAGTATATTGAATCAAGACATGCCTTGATATCAGATAATGAACTAATAAAAGTCTTTTTTGAAATTGCCATAGCTCCTCCTTTCTGCTACAAAGCCCTGCCAGCACTGCCAGCAGGGCCCCATAGTTACAATCAGAGCTTAGGCATCAGCAAAAATAGATGCGATATCTTCGCTGGTTACCTGCTCATCCTTATTAGCCTCCAGAGCTGCCAGCTGAGCCTTTTCTTCATTGGTATAGTCATTAGAAGACAGTACCTTGCCGTCAACCTTCTCAACATAGCCGGACAAATCCTCAGTACCAGCAAGGACATCCCAGTTCTCGCCATTCCATGCTACATTATCACCAGCTTTTACATTGTGAGTCTTGTCTGCTTTGGCGATATTCCACACATCACCCAAAGCATTGCCCTCCGCTGGCAGTTCAGCGTAAGAATCCTTGCTTCCTTTGTACTTCAGTACAGCGGTCATATCAGACTTCTTGGCATATGCATCCAAATCCAGCTCTACATTCTTGCCGGTAGTAGTTGTGATGGCTTCACCCTTAACAGTTACAGACTCAATAACATTGACCTGGGCGCCCTCAGCCACGCCGTCAAGCTTTGTCTTGGCCTCAGTAGTGTAATCGTTAGTAGACAGACCTTTGCCGGCCTCCTGAGCTACGTACTTTGTGGCGTTGCGCTTATCCTGCTCTTTACGCGCCTCTTTCATAGTGTTGAGTAATGTTGCTTTTGAAATTGCCATAGTAGGCTCCTTTCTGTGCTAATGCACCTAAAAAAATATTTATTACAGCTGATGAAACAGCTGTCGACAAGCTGAATTAAAGGATATTATTCTCTGAAAATGCCATCAATATCCTCATTGGTGATATTCTCATCACCACTGCCACCGGATGCGACCAGATTAGCCAGCTGATTCTTTTCCTCAGTGGTATAGTCATTAGAGGACAACATCTTGCCTTCCTCCTGAGCCACATAACCGCCAGCAATTTCAGCCTTCAGCTTCTGCCTAAAATAAGACAGGCTGTCCAGAAAGTCTTTTTTACTGATTGCCATAACTTCTCACCTCCTTTATGTAAAAATATTATCTATATCAGCCTTGGAGATGGAAGATTCCTCAGCTGGTATTATGCTTTCGATGACTCCGTTAGTGCTGTACAGCTTCTTTCTACCATTTTCATCAACAATTTGAGCTGTAGTATTCAGCAATATGGTACCGTCCTCAGTGATAATCTTGAACGGCTCGCAAGCCATTACTTTGTCTTTGCCCTCCAGAGATTCCCATTCAGATGTTATCCTTAGTCGCTTTCCACCTGGGTACTCAATACAAGCCATAGGGTTATCCATAATATTGCCGTTTTCAGCAACAATGCGTATATGAGGGCTATATCTGCATTCTGGCTCTACTTCCGGCCTGATCCATGCGATCTTCTCTACAGGAGCTTCCAATGTGTAAGCAGTATTCAGAATCTCACCGGCTTTGGTCAGCTTCATCATCATAGAGCACATTTTTTGCAGCTTTTTCACTTCTGCCCCCAGTCGCTCTACTTCATCCATACCGTTTACACTGGTACAGATTCGCCGTACCTCCCAACGCACAGTGCCGTCAGCGTATATCATGCCTGGCACTGCCTTGCCAAAATCTATAATCTCCCTTGCTGTAGTGCCACCTCTATCGCAGTGAAGTATATAGCTGGTAGGCAGGCTCAAGTCATATACCAAATCGCCCTGAACATACTCAGTATTACGCTGTAACATGCGTGCACTTCTCTGTAATAGCTCTACATCAACTAAACTGTCAGAGCCCACATTGATAGAGACATTCTGAGCACTGCCAAAGCCTATATGCATCGTATAGCTGACTTCATAAGCCGGCTTAAAAGAAGCAGGAGGGACAAAATCGGCTGCTGAGTCTATAGAGACCATATACAGTATTTCGCCCTCGTCTGGATCCTGCGCATACAGTCCCAATTCTCTAGCATAAAAGCCAGTTGCCACTTCTGAAGTCCACATCCCACCCTTGACGGTACAAATACCATCCTTGGCTGATGTAGAGGATATAGGCACATCAAGCACAGGCTGTTTCAGCTCTGTCATAGTCTCTATATCTTCTGCTTTGGTTTCACCACTTCCTAATCGCATTTTAGTAATGCGAAGCAGGGCCCCTGCTTCTGCTTTGGCTTGCAGAGCACGGCCTTTGGCTGTAGGAATACAGCTTGTCCACATTGACATATAATCAACTCCTTATATTCTTATGTACTTGCTGGGCACTGCCCATTGCTACCTCGATATGGATTGCACCGCCTGAAATTTTTGGCATGATGTGAATCTGTTTATTAGTTGTGCTGTGAGCACCTATGCCCATAGTACATTGCAAGATAGGTTTGTGACTGAGCGCGGGTATTACTTCATAGTGCTTGGCCATAGCGTTTGCACTGCCAATACCCACATATCCCGCAATAAGACCACCACAATCCATATCCTGATAGATGTTGTAGCTCTTATTGTGAATACAACTGGCACCCATATAGATTGTACTGTCAACAGCTATCTCGCTATGCAGGCCATAACCAAGGTGCGCCGGCTTATACATCTCTATGGCGTCAACCAAGCCATAGGCATCGACAGGCAGGTTATTGGTTTCTATATCGAAGCAGTATTCGCTGTTGTGCTCTACTATCTTTACATCGCTGCCAGCGGGGAAATACCTTGCGGCCAACCTTGTCATAAACTCCACGGTAGACACCTGATTGGATTGCAGCCATAGCATTACCGCCCGGCGCCGTGTCTCTATATCCGCATTCTTTTTCGGGATAATGCCAATAAGCTGTTCCCATTTCTTGATGCCCTTTTCACCAGCTATAGGTATGAAAAATTGCTCAAACAGCTCATTCAGTGCCAACCGCATTCTTTCATGTTCTCTGCTCTCGCAGTCATGCAGTAGCTTGAATTTATTGTCACTGGCTAAAAAATCCGGCAAATATCTTAATATATCCACCGGCCCGTTTCTAATTAATGTCATGCAATATCACCTCGCCGCACACCGGGAGCTGTTCGTTACTAATAACAATGCTTTTTGCTTCCCCGTTCAAAGTAAGATTTTCATAATCATTGACCAGCTCAGTATTCATGATGATCTTGCCGATTTGTGCTAATGTTACTTTTTTAGCAGAAAAGCCATAACTTCTAAAATATGTGTTAACAGCTTCTTGAATGACTTCAGGTTTGGCACTGCCATCCATGTCCAGCTCAATATTGATATAGTACGGTGCAGGGCTTGTGACTGTCACAGTTGCCCCGATGGCTCTTTTTTCTTCAATATGGTCGAATACTTTTTTAATCAAATCCGCGCTAGCTGTTTTGTTTTCTGCATCTATGATGATAACCTTTACGGTACCATTACCATTCCACAGGGGAAGGACTTTACATTGTCCGACTCCCTCCACCTCCATAGCCCATGTCAGATAATCATAAATATTGCTACTGGTGGCAGGAGTCCTCACTTTGATTAAGTACCTACTGCGCAAGGCTTCATCGCTTTCCGTATCAAAGCCATCATAAGCCTCGGATTCATTAGTTACACTCTTTACGCCGTATATACTCAATGGTATTTTGGAGATTTTTCCGACAGCGACATTTCCAGCACTGCCAGGAGTATCAGCTACGGCTTTTGCTTTTGCCGTGCCATCATCTTCTATAATCACATCTTCCACTGTGATGAAATTGATATTGTCAGGTGTGGAAAACATACTTCCAGCTGGTATCGTGGTCCCTTTATTGCCTTGTATTGTTAGGATTGCAGTAGCATAGGTAGCATTTTTCCTAATTACACCGAATGCTTCTGCCAATCTAGTGAGGTATATTCCCCAGCTGGTTTGTGGAAAGGCTGCTTCCATCATCAGTGACATTTCCGCATAGGCTTTTTCAAACTCAGCGGAATTAGCGCTGAGGGAATCAAAAGCAAAGGTGCCTTCAATGGCACTTACCTCACCACTGGATGTATTTTGAAGAAAATCATTTTGCATTCTCTCCAAAATACTTATAGCTGTTTGCATTTTAAATTCATCTTCTGCCATATCACACCTCCAGTCTTATTTTGTCCGTGCCGTAAACTGTTTCATATTCCATTTGGATTGTCAGTTTTTTATTATCTTTGCTGAATCGCACATTGTTGATTGCTAGAATGTATGGGTTTACTAATACAGCCTCCCTGATGTCAGCGTATACTGCTGAACTGCTTATGCCGTCATTAGGAGTCTTGCCGATATATTTTTCCAGTTCCAGTCCGTAATCATCGTAGTAAGCAACATATCTATATCTTTCTGTTTTCAGCAACTTGTATATCCATACTTTTATAGCTTCGTTTTTGGTAACTATGATATGATTTCCCGCTGCATCGTAACGGAATGTATCATGCACAAAATCCCAGGCATACTCCTGAAACTCATTGAGTTCTTGTGTTGTTTCGTTGCTATCTACAGCAGATACAAAAGGATTTGACATATTAATTACCATCCAATCTTACAAGCTTGCCAAAAACCACATATTCTGCCGCTTTCTTCTGGTCATTACCCAGTATAGGAAGCATAAGCACATAGTCCCCTTCTTTCCATGTATCGGTAAGGGTTTCTACATCAGTGTAGTCATTATGAATATCATGGGTATGACTAGCGAACTCAGCATAACCTCCGCCGCCTGCTCTTGGCTGAGTACATGAAACTATGTGGCCTTGATGTGTTCTGGTGTGGCCTTGCAGCCAATACTCATCAAGCCATAAAAACCGCTTGTCTATATTCATGCCATTGTATGACACGACAAGCTCTGGCGGCGGTGAAATGATTTTCCCTATACCTACACTGGCCTGAAAGCCAGCTTCCTGAGCCATCTTCATATGCAGGTCAACCAGTGATTTGAAAGGATTTTCATCAGCTTTATTCATAATAATCACCTCTTGCGGGTACTGGACTTCTTCTTTTTCGCTTTTTTAGCTGATTTGAAGAAAGGTGGCTGGTACTCTGTTACCTTGATATCTGGAAGGGTATTATCAAGATACTCTAAAGTCAAACTCATAGTATGGGTATTGTTTGAAAATTCATGGGTATCAGCCTTTATGTGAAAATTGCCTTTCAACTGCTCTTCCTGTACTTTGATGGAATAACCAGTGATACACTGTATATTGCCTATCCCCCGCAAGGATGATTCATTCTTTAGACGCTGCAGTTTAGCCTTGGCTGCCTTTACATTATCTACAGTTTTATTTTCCTTTGGTGGCTGTGCCTTATATATACTTTGGAATACTCCATACGCATTAGTATCTTCCTCATTTTCAGCAACCTGATACTCATTCCCGGCCTGATCTATACACACAACCCTATTTACCATGTCTTCTATGGATTCTGAATGTTCTGCACTGAATACATTGGCCTCTGATGAGGCAATATATTCATCTATAAGCTGGCCCTTTTCCACAATAACAGCTTTATTATCAAGACATAGACAGGTGTAATTTTTGTTTACAGCTGGATCAGCCAAAGCCTGTTTGAATAATTCTGCAAATATTTCTGTACAGGAACTATCATCGAATACCTTTGTCACATGAGTAGGTATCTGTGGCAAATCCTTTCCTACCGGGAATTTAATTTTTTCACATACCTGTTTAAAAGCCGTTGTGACATCTGTATCAATGACAACCCGTACATGATTCCTAGCTAGAAATATACCGTCATCATAGGCGGTAAATTCAAAGGAATAACTATCAGAAGCCCTTTTACGAAAAAATATCCTGCCTATGAATATATCCAATTCCTTATCCGAGTCATCTCCTAGATAAGACATTTGAATACTACCACCTAGTTTTAAATCAATCACCGGAAAAGTGGCTTCCTTAGCTGGTGTATTGAAAGCTATGGCGAATTCCAGCTTGCGCCCTGCCTGGCTTTCGTCTCCACTCCATGTGTATTTTTGCACATAATGGCTTATATCATAGCCTTCTAGTCTATTCTCTTTTACTGAATCAGGATCCGTGTATCTGCAAACAATTTCCATACTTTCCCGCCTTTAGCTAAAACCTGCAATCAAATTTACCAGCTGACATACCAGAAGATGTTGACCAGATGACTGTGCCAGCAGGTAATCCGCCATATTTTACTGCTGCTTTTACAGCTGTAAGTTTTCTCATCCCCTGTTTGGCTATAGAAATATTTTTATTGGTGTTATGAACAGCTTTATGAACAGCATCCATGGTGTCCATCCCCTTTGCAACAGTGGCTGTTTTTTCTGCAGCTCCGGTGCTTCTCTCTTTTAGTCCGGTAATATCATTGGTATTAGAGCTTTCCTGGGATATAAATCTATATTCTTCCAGCGATATAGAGAAATATACATCTCCGCTACCGTCCTTTTCCCCATATTCAAAGGACTTAATCAGCACCGGTATAGATACATCTGTAGAAGAAATATTTATCCTGGATGGCTTATCTGATATTGCCATTTGCTTTATCTTGGCAATGTTGCCGTAAGGATCAATATCCTGCCCACTGACTAGTCCACCGCCTACCAAGTAGCTTTGGGCTTCAGCAGGAAAGAAGGATTCAATAGTCAAGGAAGCCAATCCTCGCTTCCCTTTCATATTGATATCACCCAGATTGTTAATATTAACACTGGTGGTATTGTACGGATTTGCTACACGGAACTCAGCTGGTAGGATAGGGAATGACACCGATGTGCCATCACATGACAAAGTAATGTCAACAGCAGTATCACCGCCTAGCAGGTTGTCCAGCGTATTCATAAAACTAGATACTTTATTCAGTACACTCATAAAACCTGCCATCAAATCGCCCCCACATTCATATTTACAGCCTGCTTCTGCATCTCGTAATAGATATTCTGTACAATCTGCTTTGTCAGGCCATCAATATCCTTCGTGCCATTCATAGTAACGCCACCCATATTCACTGTGATGTTAAACTTCATATCCTTTTTGCCATTGCCAGAATCGTTTTTTAGTCCCTGAGTGTATCCCATCTGTCTAGCCATATTCAGGCTTCTATCATGAGGGATAACTCTTGTCCCTGTAGGCAAATCCACAATCTCAGCACCGCGATCATGAATCATAGCAGGACCGCCCGGCCAATTTTCAGTACCGGTATATAGTAACGGGATATTCAGCGGGCCAAAGCTTTGACCGCCTACCCCGGGTACCCAATCAGGTGCTGAAAAGCTGATTGTATTAATACCGGAGATTAGACCATTAATAGCACTTCTTATACCTGTTATTACACCTTGGAAAATGCCTTGTATGCCAGTAGTAATGCTTTCAAATATAGTGGCAATGCCCTGCCAAGCCGCTGCCCAATCCCCCGTAAATACACCGGTGATAAATTGGATTATGCCAGTGAATACACCGATTAAAGCGGTTACTACTGAGCTAATAATATTGGCAGCCATTGTTACAGCTCCTACTGCTACATTTGCCACTATGAAAATATTGGCAACTAATGTAGCACCTAGCAAGATAGCTAGAGCGCCAATCAATGCGCCTATTACTTTAAATACAGGTGCGAGAGTTATCATGGCTCTTTTCAATGCGCCGAAGGCGGTAGATACACTACTTTGAATTACTGGTATCAGCTTGGAAAAGGTATTCATTAATTGGCGAAGTGCTCCCAAAATAGCAGATGCGCCACTTTTAAGCACAGGCACCAATTTGGAAAAAGCATTCATCAGCTGTTGTACAGATGGTTGTATCTTGAGATATGCCGCCTGAAATGCCGCCTTTACCTTAGACCACAGGTTGACAAAATACGGTCCTACTTTATTCCAATTTGCATATAACAGATATGCAGCCCCAGCTATCGCTACTATCGCAATACCTATAGGCGAAAACATAGTTGCTAATGAAGCCTTACCAATGAACATGATAGCACTGCCTATGCCCCGTATAGCTTTTGCAGCGCTGCTTGCTACTGCCATGATATTTGCCCTTGTCAGGGATGCGGTTATAGCAGAAAATACATTGACTGCCACACCTTTAGCAGCCAACATTCCTGCCTTGATATTTGCTGTAAGCCAGGTAATTCGTCCAGCAGCATATGATACAGACTGACCAAAAGCCGTGCGTATATTATTGCTTATAGTTGCCCAAGAGAGTGCTTGCAAGGCTATTATCTTAGTTCTTAAAGCTGTCAACACTGCACTGCCCTTAGAGGCACCTGCTTCTATGGCTGTTCCCACATTGAAAGATCGTACAGCACTGGCTGCGCTTATGGCTGATTTGCCAAGACCGTCATAAGCCATCGTGCATCCCCGTATACTGAATTCGAGGAGCTTATTTTTGATATGCCCGCCAGCAAGAACACGGCCAACCTGGCCATATATGCTGATAGCAGTACCTGCAACACTTATCAGCTTGCCAAATACCAGCACAAGCCCTGTGATACCTACAACAGCAATAGCAGCTTGAGCAATCATAGTTTGTTGTTCCGGTGTCATGGCAGCAATAGCATTAGCTATATTTTTTATAGCGTCAGCACCCTGCTTTATATATGGCGTTAACGCTGTACCCATGGCGATACCAAGAGACTCAACAGCACCCTTCATGGAGTCTATGGATCCTTTCAGAGTCTGTTGCATCCTGTCAAAGGCTGCTGTCGAGGAGCCAGTAGAGTTATTAATTGCCTCTGCAACCTTGGCATAATCCTCAGGACTGGTTTTTATCAAAGCCAGCAGTCCGCTGTAAGCGTCTTCACCGGCAATAGCCTTGGCCATTGCCACCTGCTCCATTTCGCTGAGCCCCTTCATACTGTTCCGCATTTGGTCAACAGCATTTTGTACACCAACAAAATTCCCATTAGCATCCTTTAGGGAAAGTCCTAGCTGTTCAATAGCCACGGCAGCTGCCTTTGGCGGTGAAGCTAGACGAGACATAACAGCGCGTAGGCTTGTACCGATAGTGCTGGCAGCTATGCCGTTATTGGCCATAATTGCCATGGTAGTACCCAATTCCTCAATATTGACACCTAATGCAGCTGCTGGAGCACCAGCATACTGCATGGCCAATCCGAAGTCCTCCATGCCAAGCTTAGACACATTGGCTGACATTTGGATAACATCTGCAATATGCTCCGTGCTTTTAGCAACATCACCGTTCTTCAGGTTCCATATCGACAATGCACTAGTAACTACATCCGATGTAGCTGCAAGGTCTTCACCAGAAGCAATAGCCGCTTTGATAATCCCCGGCATAGCACCGATGGATTGTCTGGCATCAAACCCTCCAGCTGCTAATCTATCCATACCCGCAGCCGCCTCAGCAGCAGATATAGGAAATTCTGCGCCAAGCCGCCCGGCGACACGGCGCATTTCTTCCATCTCCTGTGCAGTAGCTCCAGCTTTTACACCGGCAGCAGTGATTGTGGCATCGAAATCCATAAATGTTTTTGCACTAGCTGCGCCTACAGCAGTAATACCGCCAGCCACCGGCAGCATCATATTGCCTATGGAAGAAATATTGTTGCCAACTGTACTGACTGTACGGCCTAGCCGTTCATGTATACGCGCAGTTTGCTCTACTTCATTTCTTATGTGTCTTAGCGGGCCAGTTACCTGATCCGTCAATCGCATAATTACATCAATTACATCTGTCACAATCTCACCTCTTTTTAATTATTTTCTGACATTGCCTTTTCAATTTTTTCTGCTTCCTGTTTTCGTTCTTCTATCTCTTTGAGATAAAATGCTCTAACTACCTTTCTGGCACCAGGAAGCATCTCTGCAAATACTGACGGATTCCAATGATGTTCTCTGTATAGCCAGTACATCATTTGGACCTCTCCGTCAGTCGATATTAGTTTTTTACGTTTTCAGCATCCTCAGGGGTATAACTGCTGAGGGAATTAATCTCGCCAGTAATGGCTGAGATCTCACTGGATTTAAAAATCTTTGTGTACAGTTCCTTAACTGTAGCACAGCCGTAAGCCTTTAATAGCTCCTTGTCCCCTAAACCGCTTTTTATGCCTTCTACCAGTGTAAGCATTTGCAGTGTAAAAACATCCACATCAATATCCTGGCCGGACTTACTAGCAATATTCATCTTAACCGCCTGCTGGTTGATTTCCATATAGCGTTTAGGGGAAATTTCCTTCAGAGTAAGAATAAAAGGTGTGCCAAGCAATGCCGAAAGCCTCTTGACCTCGTATTCCTTGGTGGCCAACTCTGTAATCTTCTTCTTATCAGCGTTCATCAAAACTTCTGCTAAATTCATTTTTCCACACCTCATCCTATTCATCAGCACTATCAAGAATCTCAAAATCAGTAAAGGTGAAATCATAATCATCCTCTGTCAGCTTTTTAGCCTGCCAATCCATCAAGGTCAGCTTGTCAAAAGTTGCATCGCGAATCACTACCCGTTCTGAGCCGATGGCATCCGGATCATCAAGTTTGGCCACGATGGTGACAATGGTCTGGTGGGCGTTTTTGATGTTCTCGGCCATCAGATTAATAAAGTATGAACTCATGTGGTTCATTTTTACATTGCCCTTGCCTTCCCAGCCTGTAATCTTGTACTGCTTGCCCATACGTTTTACCTGATGGACTTCTTCTTTGATAAGATTTACCTCTGCCTTGAAGCTCGTTACCTGGGCCATATATTCATCATCAATCCACACCTCTCCCTGGGTGCCACTCATGACCTGCTGTGCATCAAAAGACTCTGCCATTTTTCATCACTCCTTTTTTAAATGGTAATTGGAAGTTCAATATCTTCCATTGCATCCAATAGCTTAATTTTTGCTGTCAAGAACACTTTCTTCTTTGTGTCCAGCTCCTTGAGTTCTTGCTCTGACATATCAGCAAGTTCTTCTTTACTGTAAAGGCCATGCTTTTCCTGATAGATACGTACAGCTTCCGTATCAATATCAATTTCGCTGTAATTCTTCTGAAGCAGTCTGCCCCGCTCCAACTCTTTAAAATAACCTCTAATGGCAGCTATCAACAAGCACTTATTATCATAGTCATTAGTGTACTTACCAATGTAGCTATCCTGTGCCGTTTTCTTGATGTCATCATAGATCATATCCATAACATCAACGGTTTTAATCGTCTGATAACCCTCGCCCTTATCCTGAGTGGTGGTTACCAAGGAATTCATAGCACGGGACATCTTGAACTTTTCTCCATCCCAAAAGATGAAGAACTCTCCCTTGTTGACCTTCTCGTCATTTTGATCAAGAGTGTACTTATCACAATCAATGACCTCTGCCAGTGGTGCATAGGTGGCGGAAATAGTCATCGGGGTGCCAGCAATCAAGCCTGCAATGCGGGCTGTATATTCAGCTGGTGTATACACCTTGGAAATGGTTTCAATTTTGGTATTGGCAAAATTGATAATACCTTCATAATCGCCGCTATAACCTGGCAGTACCACCTTAGATCGCTTGAATTTGTTTTCCCGGTTGGTTTTCATCCAGGTACCAACACTTTCCAGCTGCTCCGTCTTGATAGTAGGGATTGCCAAATAATCCCAACGATCTGTGGCTAATACAGATAGGGTTTCAGCAAATTTATCTGCTTCACTATCCTTTGTTTCATCCTTGGCAAAGAAATAAATCTTTACCCGGTACGGTGTCTTCTGATAGCCCAACATACACTTTGTGATATAATCCTTGTTCTCCTTGGAGAGTTCCGCCGGAATATCATCCAGAGTATAAACAACATGGGGGACAGATAGTGCCTCAATGTTTTCTTCCTCATATTCGTGCTGGGTAAAAAGTTTGTCGATAACAGCCTTTTCCTCCTCCAGAATCAATGCAACGATGCCTCGCTGGCTTCGCTCAATAGCTTCTATACCAGCTTCCTTAAAGGTAATGGAGATACTAGGCATTCCTAGTTTTGCCATTTTTCATCACTCCTTATTTTTTAGTTTAAGATCAAGTTCAAGTTCTTCCATGATGTACTCACTATGCTCTTTCTCAGTGTAATCAAGATAGCTAAAACTGAGTGATACCTGCAAAATATCATTATGCTTGCCAATCCTGTTATCTGAGATGCGATTTATTTTCAAGTGTCTTTCTTTGACACGAAATCCACTATGAAACATCCGGTGTATACGCTCCATTACATCCAGATACATGCTTTCTGACGGGGTATCTGAATTGGGGAAAAATGTAATATATGCGGTCACATCACGACTGTAGATGTATTTGCTTACTGGCTCTGTAGAAATCATAAACCTCACAAAAAAGCAAGGTCTTACGAATCCTTCCGTTATCACATCATCATAGATGGTATAGCCAAATTCATCATCTAGCAGTACTGTAATGGCATTGTATATATCATTTTCATTAAGTCTGGCAGGATGCCTGTATCTTTTCATTCAAACTCCCCTTTCAGCTTTTTTAGAAGCTGTTCCCCCATTTTCCTCTGGATATCCTTGCCATCGGAATCAATGGTTTTTTGCAGAAAATGAACTCCTGGCACATAGCCAACTACCTTGCCGCTGCGATTCTTTTTGACATGACCACGATCCACTAAATGAAAATGTGGTGCTTTGGAGCGGATATTGGCTTGCAGATCATTTCCTGTAGTGCCCTCTACTTCCATGCGCCAGCTGTTTTTCAACTTGTTTCTATGGCTCCGCCCGGAGTCAGGGGAATTATTCTTCAGGGCTTTAACCATGGACCGTGCACCCTTGCGCAAGGCATCTTCTGCCTGAGAGGGATATTCATTTTGTGCACGATTCAACTTTGCAATGAATTCCTGTATATCCATGGTTTTTCTCCTTTATGTGTCAGACTCTGACACGCCGTTTATCCCCTGTGTCTGGATTCGGCACATCAGCTCCAGCTTTGCGTGAGCTTCCCCGGGATCTATAATCGTGTCGATGACATACATAGTATCTTTATAACGAACCACCATATCCGTGGTAATATCTTTGCGATAGCGGATAGTGATTTTGATAATATCCTTGACGCCTTCCTTGTATGCTTCTACATAAGCATTTCCACGCAGTGGCTCAATACGGGCCCATACTTTGAACCCCAGTTGATCAACCCATTGCTTACGTGTAATGCGCGTAGCAGCATCCTTAATATCCGTCTGTTTTAATAGGGTAATATGCTTGTTTAGATGTCCTATGCGGTATGGTGCATCAAACTGAAACAATCCATCATCCATTCTCTTACCTGCCCTCCTGCTGGGACAATCTAAGCTGAGCTATCATGGCGACAACACCGCTCCCCGGCATATCTGCAAATTTCGTCAACATATCCGGCCTATCCAAGGATCGTGTTATCAACACTACAATCAGCATTTTGTACAGCCCATTTTCATAGTCTATAGTTATGCCGGCGCCTTTTAGATATTCCTCAGCAGCAGCCCTGCACATATTAGCATTAGCTATCATGGCGTCATCGTCCTGATCTATATGCAGCAGTCTGGCCAATTCTTCATCAGTCATAGCAGCCGCCTTTCTTACTTTGCAGTTTTTCTACTACTTGTTTTCTTTTTGACTGGTGTGTCACAGTCTGACACATTTTCAACTTCCTCAACAGTCTGCGTGTCAGAATCTGACACACTCTGTTTGTCTGGTGGTTTTGTAAGCTCGGTAATCTTCACATAGCCAAGGCTCTGCAGTTCCAGCAGACGCTGTTCCTCAGCTACATACACATCGCCAACATGGTAACCACTGCCATTATGCTTATCTATAAATGCCCTGATGACATTGCCCTTCATGTGTACTCACTCCTCTCCTGTAGAAAATCCGTCCTAAATAACCTGAGGGCCCATCTAGGCCCTCAGTAATCAGTAGCATATAGAATTATAAGGTGTTAGCCTTTTTTACGCGGATAAAGCCGTTTTTGTGTACAACATTACCGCCCAGCATATTTACACCACGATGTGCAATCATGCCCTGGCGGAACTTGAACTCTGTAGAACGTTTTACCTCAGTAGGGCTAAATTCAACCAGCTTGTAGTTCTTCAGATTGCCATAAGCCATGCAATACTTGCCAGTTTCGGTAGCAGTAACAGAAACAGCCTCACAGGCGCTATTGATGATAAACGGTACACCATTGATAGTACCAGCATTGCCATTGCTGGTAATCTTGTAGAATGGTTTGCCATCAACACGCACCTTGGCAAATGCTAGCAGGTCCATCTTATTGAGAATAAGAGTAGCACCGCCCTCTACTTCTTCACTTCCGCCATAGCTGAATACAATTTCATCCAGAGTGGTATCAGTGATGCTGGCTACTTCCATATCGGTATTCTTATCAATAGCGGTAGCCTTGTCGGAGAAAATACCAACAATCTGATTAGTACCACCGCCACCAATCAAAATCTGCTTACCAATCAGCATACGCATGGAAGTGCGAATATCCATAAACACATTATCAGCATATGGCGCTGCAGGCAGTTTCAGCAGTTCCTCAGTAACCTCACTGTAGGCAGTAACCTTGGCCTTGTTGATTTCTGCATACTTGTACTGGGTATCTGCCTCAGCAGCTTCAGCACCCTCAGCAGTGTAACCACCTTCCATAATCTGATCTACATACGGCTGCTTGAAGGATTCACCGCCATTAAGCTGCATCATATCTACACCATCAATCAGGCTAGAAACTACCGCAAAATTTGGATTAATGGTGCTGCTTGCCAGCTGTGGGACAACAATAGTAGAGCCATCTCCCACATTGATACTGCGAAGCTCACCGGTAATCCTCAATGGAGAAGATACAGCCCTATTTTCCTGCAAAGCCATGCCAGCCTTTTCACGTTCTTCAGCTACCGCACTATCAATATGACGCTCCTCTCCCGAGGCTTTGCTAAATCCCTTGCCTGGGACGAAATTAGGAGTATCATTGCTGCGCTGATCCGGTTCATCATCGTTTACAACCTTGGTGCGCTGAGACTCTGCCTCTGCCTGAGCGGACTTCCCTGCCTTGGCCATTGCTGCCCGCAAATCTGCAATATCCTGATTTATAGACCGCAGTTCCGCATTAATCTGACGCAATTCGCCTACTTCGTTACAATCATCGCTCTTTTTCACCAACTCAGCTGCACGAGCCTCTTTAGCTTCAATCATCTTCTGTAATTTATCCATGTCAAATGCCTCCTAAAATTTTGTTCTTAATTTTCAATAACTCAATTTCGCTCTCCAGCGATTTTCTTTTCTCACTCTCCAGTGAAATTGCTTTTCTAGCGCTCTCCAGCACCTTTGCCCCGCTCTCCAGCGGTTGCCCATTGCTGCGGGCATGTATATCAGTATCACCATAAGCCGGATAGGTTACAGCTGATACCTCAAAAATCTTGGAAAACTTGGTAATCCTGCGCGTAGGGTAATCAGTGTCCAATCCTTCCCAGGACTGATCCTTTACTCTGAAAGCGAAAGACATGCCATCCATATCGCCACGACTGACAGCTGAATACAGACTGGCTGCATCTTTATTGTTTTCCACATCCAGCTTGGCGCGGATAAACAGCCCTGTATCGTCAATGCTCAGTGTCATTGTGGAGTTACCATTGTTGTTCCTAGACCTTGCCAAAGGAATATCTTTATTGTCATGATTTACGAATAGTGGTACATCTTTCATGTCCGCTCCGTCAAAAGCACCTTTGTCAATAATTTCCTGAAACCAACCGCTTATATCAGCAGCACGATTGAATACAGCAGGATGACCTTCGATGATTTTTTCACCATCCTGTTCCAAAGCCCTGAAGCTTTGATTGCCATAAAATCTAAGCTCGGTTTCTACTTTTTCAACTTGCTTTTTCGTATCACTCATCTGTGATACCCTCCTCTCTCTGCTTAGCTGCACTATGTATCTGGTACTTGTCAACAATTTCTGTATTTGCATAATTCAAAGACTGAATTCTTCTGTCACCGCCCTCGAATGGTGGCATACCATACAGCTCTGCCAGCTGGTTTAATGTCATAAGACCAGTTGAAGTAGCTAATTTGGCTAATTCAGCTTTATCCTTGGCGCTCATATACTCAGTCTTGGAATAATACCCCTTGATGCGATGGCCAATATCCTGCTCTCTGGCAGTGAATAGCCTGCTACTCATAGCCTGTTCAAACTCAACGATAAAATCTTCAATGCAGGACTGGTAAAATGCGCTGTGTTGTTCACCGTTATAATCGCCATTCATAATAGCATCACTGATACCATATCTTTCCCGGATAATATCTTTGAGAAATTTCAATACAGTTTCCGGTACCACAGTCATTTGCTTGTTGAGTGGGGTGAAATCTCCTGCTAGGTCTACAGCCACAATACCACAACTGGCTTTTTTAATTCGCTCCTCAAAATTCTTACTTTCTTCCTGTAGCTTGTACTGGTCAGTAAGAGTTTTTGCGTGGAAGATACCATTCAGCTGCAGCCCTGCTTCTATCGTTTTTGGCAGCCCCTGCATAACCTGATCAAGAATAGTCAAAGAGCGCATGGTACTTCTATCATCAGCCATGCCTTTATCATCGCCACCGCCAATCAATGTACTGGTACCACGGCGCCATTTCAAATGCACTACACTGTCATAAGGCATAACATCTTGACTACCATCACGCCAAGTAAATTTGATAGCCCATCTCCCATCCTCAAAGTGACCTAACTCTGCCATTTGTGGATTAAGAGGATAAAAAGCTGTATACCGCCGGAATCTCCGCCCGGATTTATCCCGTACTGATTCCCATACCGGATAGATAAAGCAATTCATATGCTTGCGCCTGAGCCACTCACAGCATGCCAGGAAGTCCTTTGATGTCTGCAAAGGGTTCGGCTGATAGCGGAACAGCCTGCTAATATCATCATTCTGCCTGTTGATATGGTTTTCTGATTCCACTACAGACATAACCTCTATTTTGCTGATTTCAGTTGCTATCCTGTCAATACAGTTATTCACAAAGTCTGACATGTATATATCATTGCCAAAACTGCTAAAAACAGCCTGATTGTCGGTCATTATCTCTGATAACATAGACTGTTGATTGCCCTTGAATTTTGACATCAAATTGCGTATATAGCTTATAATCATTGCCTTACCCTCCTTTCACTTGTTCTTGTGGCACTATGTTTTTCTGTAGATTCAGATATGTGGAGCTGAATCTGCTATATGCAGCATAGGCCGTCAACAACCCCAATGTGCCATCAATACGATTTTTAGCCTGATTCCATACTTTGATAGGCATTTTCAGTCCCATCTGGTTCAGCTTAAAGGCTGTATTAGACAGACACCATTTGTCTACTTCGTTGTTGTTGTAATTGAGCTTCTTGTAGGTTAGATCTGCTTCCAAACTGTTCATTGGCGCATTCAGGCTTAGAAAATCCATGCCTACACGCTCTAATACGTCCGGGCCAAAGGCTTCAGCCAGACGATCCTTTAATTCTTTTGCGTGCCAATTATCAAAGCCAATTTTGTAAGGCCGTGCATCCAAATTAGTCAGCAAGCTCACATACCAATCAGCCACCAGCTGAGGATCTACTTCTGTGCCTGGGCAAATGGTAACTAGCCCTTTTGCCGCCCAGGTACGATAATCCTTTTTCTCTGGGTTTAGGTTGTTGGTATCAGTAAGTATGGCATCAGCCTTAATCTCTGGTATGAAATACATACCGATAGTCTTTTTCTCCAATGTCCACGGATTTACAAAAACAGCTTTGGCGGAACAAAGGTCTGTAGTCTCTGCGAAGTCAAACCCCCCGATGTAGAATTGTCCTGCCAGCTCTTTATTTGAAAAGGTGGCTGGATTATTAATTACCGAGGCGGTCAGCCATGCAGCACTGCTATTTTGCTTGATATTGAAATCCTTGGACAAGACAAATGCTTTTGTAGTCGCACTCATTCTGGCATCATCTATCATGCCACGCAGGAAGGACCATTTCTTTACCTCGCCCAATGACGGATTGGATTTATACCAACTGTTTTCGTCCTGCCACACTTCCTCCTCGGAGTCCTGGGTGTAGAGGAACGATAAAAGATTTTCCTTTTCCTGCTCTCCCTCCAACACCTGCTTTGCCAATGTCAGGCGTTCATCAAGATAACCATTATCCACAAAGCCATCCGTGGTAATCTCCATATAGATTGGCTCATCTTGTGTAGATAGAGCCTGTCTGATAGGCATTACCAGGCTGTTATCTTTCATCTCGTGGACTTCATCGACAATGCCCAGCTTGATGTTCTTGCCCTCTTTGGCACCGGCACGGGCTGACAACTTGCGGATGCTTCCCTTATTCTGCCTTGAAAATTTGCCTGTTCTCGTTCTTTGCTTGTGACCGCCCCAGAATATCCCCTTCTGGTTGCGCCTAGTGCATCTAGCGAGCTTGGGCGAAGCCTCCCGCATGGCATCTGTAGCCATAAACAGCAAATCTGCCTGATCATAGTCATTTGAGCCGTACAGTATCTTGGTACCCATTTCCCCGCATACCCATTCAGCTAGACTAATAGCAGATGCCAGCGGTGTTTTGCCATTTTTTCGGGCAATGAGCAGCAATATTTCCTGATACTTGCGGACATAGCGCTGCAATTCGTCATTCCATACTTTGATAGCGAAAATTGCCTCAATAATGGCCTTTTGAAAAAGCAACAGCTTGAAAGGCTTGCCGGCAAATGGAGCTTCTGAATGTCTGCATACGTTTTCAATGAAATCAATTCTCTTTTGACTTTCTGCAAGGTCAATCCGGTAATCAGAATTCTTCAGCTCAAGCACTAGCTTTTGCAGCTGAAGACTGACATATCGACAGACAATGATTTCACCATTTTGGATGCGCTGCCAGTATTCCTCTATCCAGCTATGAAGTTGTTTATGGCTGTTCTCACTCATAATCATCAAGTCCCAAATCTTCCTCATTCACCACTGCCCCTAGTACCTTGGAAAGCTTGAATATCACATTTGTATATCCAGCTCTTACCTTTGGCAGCATTCTTGATACTGGCAGTTCCTTCTGGCGTTTCGGGTTATTGGCATCGTAATGCAGTAATCCTGTCCGTTTTACTATCTCATGGAGTCCGTCCAGCTCCGCCCGGAGCCGGGCAGCCTCGTGGATAGCACCATCCACCAAAGCCAGCTGTTTTTCATCAACGCCCTCAAATAGATCTCGGATACGCTCGTACTCAGCCGCCTCAAATTTCTCTCTATCTACCATGTTCCTGCCCTCTTTCACCCGTTTTGTGTGCAGTACCCATAAATAAAAAATCCCAATCCGGAAAAGTCAAAACTTCGATGTGGATAAAAGTTAGGTGGGGCCGCCGGTCAGGAAATTTCTTTTTTATATGCCTCAGCAGGGGGGGAGTTTACCCAAAATCAGTGAACCATTGTTCGATGTATCTGCACCACTCTTTGTAGTGCACACCATGCACCACCATGGCCCTAGCCTTGCACTCTACCTCTGTAGCCTCACAGTAGAGCAACCTAGCCCCTAGCCTTGCGGCCAAGGCCTCGCGCTCCAGCTTGCGTGCATACCCGCCAATAATCCATGCACTGTGCCATTTGCCTGTTCTTGTGCGCACCTGCTCTATAAGCAGGTCACGCATAGCAAAGACATTGAACCTGATGTTGTCCGGCTTGTCATACAAGTCACAACCGCTGACAGCTTGATACAGTCTATTCATATCAACAATGATGTCGCCGCGATTGGACAACTGATTCACTAAAGTATTTTTTCCAGAACATGGCGCTCCGTAAACTATAGTCACATCTCTCATTCGGTTATAGCCAAATCTTTTATGGAGTTTATCATGACATTTTTTGCACACAATTTTTATCAGGGAAGAATTCAGGGCAATATTGGGGTTTGTAATATTTTCCGGTGAAAGCTCCACGGAATGATGCCCAATCAGCTTCTCTGGATGAAGCATATAGTTCTCATGGCACTCCTGGCATATGAATTGTTCTTCTAGGATTCTTTGCCAGCGTAAATCCTGCCATGCTTTAGAACTATAAAACTGTACAGCCCAGTCCTGTGCCATAATGTCACCACCCTTCTTCCATATTTTTTATCTTGCGTTCCTGAAGCTCTAATAGTTTTTCATCATACTTTTTCTTGTGACTATCCATTGGATTCATCTCAAAATGATTGCTGAGCCAATTCAGGGCCCATTTTCTATCTGCCAGCTTAATAGTTACCCCAGATTCAGTAGACTTAACGCTTTCAATCAATTGCGCATCCACATCTTCTAAATCCTTGACTACAACCTGCCCATTTTTATCAATGCACGCAAAATCCGCAAAATTTGCAAAGGCAATACGCATTATCAAGTCGATAATATCTCCTGTCTCCAGCAGCATACTTTCATTACGCTCCTGCTTTATCTTTTGTATGCAGGCTTTTATTCTGACATTATTTAACAACCTATATCCAGCGCTCAGGGCAGAACTCCTTTTACAATTATACGCGCGTTGATAGGAAGCTACTGCATTTTGACTCTGGATGTAATAAATGCAAAATTTCTTGTGTTCCTCTTTCATTTCAGACATTATGTCTGGAACAGAAACGCAATCCGCATCCTTTTCGGATGTGCACCTTTTCTGCACACTAATCTTTTTGGGGTGCAGAATATTCTTTTGTGTGCACTTTTTTCGCGCGTTTATTAGTTGTTTAGGTCTTGCCCAATGAAATCGCCTTTTCCATGACTTAACGGTATTTAGAGAGACACCGTATTTTTCCGCAATATCTATATATCTCAGGCCTGCTAAATAGTCTTTTTTAGCCTTGTCACTAATCTTGGACACATGATCAACTCCCTCCTTCCCCAATAGAAAAGGAGCATGGTATTTACCATGCCCCTTATTTTAAAATTTTCACATCTGTGCCCTTGTAGCTGCCGCCTGACTTCTTACAATGTGAGCCATGCCCTCCCTGCATCAAGTCGCGGGTGCTGACCTTCTTATGTGTCCTGCACTTGCGATTAACGCAGTATATCATTGCAGCCGTGCATACATCATCTTCATTGTGTGTACATTCCCTTGTGTTGCAATACACCTTTGTCACCAGCTCACCACCTTTTTCTCCGCAATACAAAAGCCCCGCAATACCTGCGAGGCTCTTTGTCTATATTCATCAGTATAACCATTATACCACGGATTTTACGTTTTTATTCCCGAAATAGATTTTTTTATTTCGTGTCAGACTCTGACACATTTAACAAGGCCAACATCCTATCCGCCAACTCAGGATTCTTTTTCAGTGTGCTGGCGAATAACCTTATCTTTTCCCATTCTTCGTCAGATGCTCTTAGCTGGCGTTGTTTCCTTGGTAGTCCATCAGGTGCAGTGGCTTTTCTGCCAGCTCCTTCCCTTTTGCCTCCCCAGGTATTTTTTTGCTCCATGCCTATTCCGCCCCCTTCATTTTCCAAATCAGATACCCCACGACAACAGCCCAGGTAATATACAGCAATACAGATGGTTCGCTATTCCAGCTACTAACCATTAGCAGAACAACAAGTCCCCAATAACCTTTGCTTATTCTCTTGATTCTTTTTAACATTTCGCTTACAATGGATTTAGGATATTGGCAGGAACATTTCTGTTCCTGCCGTCCTCTTTACCTTTTGAAGCGTTTCTTGGTCTTTTGCTTGGTTGGCTTGGCCTTGATTCGCTTCTTTTGTTTTTCATCGTAATCTGTTTTCCACTTCCAAAGTGTATAACCGATTATGACGATGTGTTCCAAATCCTCTAAATCCATTGGCTACCTCCTTTCCTTAACTCTGATTATATTATAATGCATCCTCTCGATTTTGTCAACCCTTTTTCAAAATTAAATATAAATAAAAAATGCGGATGTCTAGCTACCTAGATGTCCGCATTATTTTTTTTGAACTCTTAGAAAACTTTTATTAATCCTGCTTGCACAGCAACTACCACAGCGTAATTCCTAATGGATGTCAATGTCTGAAAATATGTGGTCTGGGATATCGTTAGATTAATGCAAGTTCTCATGTATGGCTCACCTTGTCTATACCGCTTTTTTGCAATAGTCTTTTGCTTTTTATTCAGCCCTTCGTATATTTTCTTTATTGCTAGAAGCCATAGCTCTGGCCTAACTACCTCGGAACCATCTGACAAAACAACTTTTGACAACGGTGTTATGTTCCTCAGTGCTGCACTCTCTGTCGGGCTGCTGATTATTGCAGAACTACCTGCACCCGTGGAAGCTACATCCAGTCTCGCTTCATCAACCGCCTGCCTTATTTCTTTCTCGCGGAACAGATGCCATTCCACTGCCATTGCGTACTTGTTTGTATTTCTGCCCAATCAGCTCCCGCCCTTCTTAGCTCAGTATTTGCATTTTATGCAACATCTATCATCACATTTTATAACACCATTCATGATTTCGCCACCCCTTAAAAAGGTATATCATCATCAGCAGCAGGCCGACCGCCAAAAACATTCTGCTGAGGCTGACCGAAAGCAGCATCTATATTGCCGTTATCTGGTGGTGATGTCGGTGGTGCTGAATTGTCATTATTGCCACTGCTGCCACAGAAATCAAAGGCTTCTACAATAACCTCGGTAACATATCGCTTGTTGCCATTCTTATCGTCATAGTTTCTTACCTGCATACGGCCCTCTACTAATACCTCGCGTCCCTTGTAGAGATAGCGGGCAAAGTTTTCTGCCTGCTGGCCCCAAACAACCAATGGGATGAAGTCTGCCCCCTGGTCTTTGCCTCGACGATTTACCGCTATATTTACCTGTGCTACAGACTTGCCAGAGGCAGTAGTCCTCAAATCTACATCTCTTGCTAATCTGCCATGTAATATTACCTTGTTCATGCCTTACCTCCATGTTTATCTATTTGACATCTTTTTGATGTCTGCTGATATCTACCGCATATCCTGTTGGTAACTGATACCCTAGCCTTATGGCCCATCTTACATACTTCGGATAATACCTGATGTGCTCATACATTTTGCTATCAGTCAGTAGCCATAGGATGGATACTACATCCAACTGTTCCTCAGTAAATTTCTTTTCCGTGTCTTCTTTGCTGATAGGTGTAGGATTGTCTGACAACCCCTCCGCCCGGATTGTCTTCATGGCAGCCTTTGTTAACTCACTACATTCTTCTGCTAATTGTTCTAAAAGTTCCCTTCTGGTTAATTTACTTTTTATGTACCGTATACATTCAGTCATCAACATATCTGTACATCTAATTAGAGTACCATTGTATTCGAAATTATCATATTTTCTGAAAATCTTCATTCTCGTTCTCCTTAATGTCTGCTATGAATTTAGCCATTTCCTTCTGACAGTAGTCTATAGCCTTGCTATACCCCAGCCAGAATAATTTGTTTTCCGTATAGGTATCAACAATAATCTTACTACTACCATGATACCGCTCCATGCGCTTATTGAAATACTTGACTTGCTTGATAGCTTCGTCATTCTTTTCATCCAGCTTCCTACATAATCTTTTTGCGATATACAATGTTTTTGACTCTTCCATGCTTTCCTCTCCTTAAATTTCCGCCAACCAAAATACAAATCACAAAGACACCGCCTGCACCGCCCAGCAACACACCAGCAGTAAAAGCTACGGCCATACCAATATCAACATCCACGAGTATTCCCCCTCCTATGCTTTCATCCACGCATTGCCGTCGTCAAATATGCCCTGGCCTTTTCTGATGCAATCAAATTCCTTGATATGCTCTTTGCATAGCTTTTCCAGATATTCCAGATATTCCATGTAGCTCTTTATGCCAGCATCATACTTTGCTCTTATGGTTTCTATGAATCGCCTGATACGCTTTATCCTAAAGCCGAAATAATCATGGAGTACCAGCATGGATGCAATCTCTGAATTCTGAAATTCCTGATATGTGCGCTGATACTTTTTATAGCCGTGCATAGCTTGGTATGCATTCTTGCCCTCAATTTTCTTTAGATAATAGCCATCCGCATCAAATGGATCCTGCTGATAATCTGTATAACCAAATGAGCCATCATCTTCTTTTGGACTGCCTTTGACCGTTACCTCTATGATATCCTTTACCGCCCCCCCACTGGTATCATCAATAGCATACCGGTAAACATCTTTCAGTTTTTCACGGAACTCACTTAACTGCTTGCCTGTGAACTTGAAGGCTTCTTTCAGGGTAATCATGTGGAACCATAAAGCGTGAGCTCTTGCTATAGCCACTATCTGATTTAGATCTGTCTTGGAGATATAATTGCTGCGCTTTTCATCTTTCATAGCCATATGTATCTCCCTGGTCTTGAACGGCCTGCTTCTAGGAGTTTCCCCAGATGCCATTTTAGCTTTATCTAACTGCCTTACTTTGTTGATTAATATTTTTTTCTTGAAACTTCCCATCTTTCAGCATCCTTTCTGAAGCTATCTTGAAGTTTTGTTGAAGCGCCTCAAGATAGCTGTAATCTCACTCCTGCTCCAGCCACTTCTTAATGCCATTGCGGCAAAGACCATTGTGTGTGTCACAGCAATTACTATATATGCAATGCTGGCAGCCCATCTCAACAATGCCATCAACACCATATGCCAGAACATATGCTAGTGTCCTATTATCTAGCGATTTTAGCCACTCCGTAAAGCAAGCAATAACTTTTTCTCTGTTTGTCATTATATTATCTCCTTTTATTTCTTCCACCAGTCATTTCGCCATTTGAGCCACTTGTTAATAGCATTAATTCTCGCTGTGGTCCAATGCTCTTTGCCTGACTGGCGGATTTTCTCTTTGATAACACCGTCTACACCAGAGCGCCATGTTTGATATTCTTCGCATTTGCCGTGGCAACCTATATGTCTTGTGCTACAGTCCTTGCAAGGACAGGGCTTCCTATCCATTGATAGCACTATCAGTCCTGCATCTTGTCTGTGCTCAATCACCGGCTTCACCATCCTCCGTATTTAGACTCTAGGCTCCCATTTCTGTAATATCTGGGAGCCGTTGCCTTTTGATGGATACGCAATATTTCGCCCCGCTTTTCCGTCATGCCTTTTGGAATAGCGCCTTTATCACAGTCAGGTAAAGGGCATTGGAAACAATCATAAAAATTTTGGCAGTGCCATATACCGTCTTTGTCGTACATGTAATCAACTCCTAGCTTCTGCTACCGCCCAGGGATTACAACATATCCCAAAAGAGTTTTTCTAACTTTTTGTCACGCCTTTTTGCTGACATCATATAGACAACGCTATTTGGAGCAGCTTCTGTCAGCGTGCAAGCATTGCGGTTGTAAAGCGGGCAATAGCCGCAATCTGTTCCACTACTTGAATATTTTCTGATTGCAGCGCAGGAAGCAGCTATATCTACCACGGCTCTCCGCATTATATCCTTGTTCCATTCCAAATCACGCTCTTTGTTTTGTACCTCTTGCGTGTCAGGCTCTGACACATCTTCTTTTTGAGCTTCGATGTCAGGTTTCACATCTTTTTTCCTGCAAGACTGCTGTGCATTGCAAGGTTCAGTACACGTTGCACAGCATTTTTCGCAAAGCGTAGCTGAAAAACATCTTTCACATGGCTCCAAACTTTCCCAACCGCTGGCTTTTACTTTCTCCATAATCCGCTGGAGCTTCATTTCTTTGGTGTCATTGCTTTTCGGTGAATTATCAATTACTTTTTCCTCGGTGTTATGTGTTTCCGGCGGATTATCCATAACTTTTTCCTTGAAGTCATTGCTTTCCGGTGAATCATCAATTACTTCTGCCTGTGTGTCAGGCTCTGACACATTATCAGGTGCATTACCTGGTGCTTTATCCGGTACATTATCCGGTGCTTTACTTTGTACTTCAGCTTCTAACTTCTGGCGAAACTGTTTTACTATATCAGCTGTAACCTTTTCTCCTGCTCTGATTCTATCCAGCCAATTCATCTGATCAGCTGTAGTCAGCTTGGACAGCTCTACTGCTACAGCTTTTGATAGCTCCCCTTTCAGGAAGTCCTGCTTTAGATAAAAAATCAGATTCTGCTCAATGGTCATGTACTCGCCTACAGCGCCCGCGGACATATTCAGCTTCTTGGCCACCATGTCCCGCACCCGCCCGGGCAGGTTTTCTTTTTTCTTTTGCTCAGTCAGCAGGCTGTACATTTTTAGAGTCTGCTTCATGATTTCCCCCTGTGATAGCTCACGATTGACAGCGTTGGCGGATATGAGCTTGATGTGAGCTGATGTATCGTCTTTATCTGGATCCAAGATTACCGGTATCATCTTCCACTGCTCCGGATCTTCCTTAGCCAGCAGGCGGATAGCTGCTACCCGCCTATGGCCACTGATAATCATGTATTTACCGCCTGGCATATAACGCACCAGAGGGAACTGCAGCAAGCCGTTCAGCTTTATATCATCAGCCAGTGCCTCAACACCGGATACATTGTATATTTTCTCGTTAAACTCATCCGGCTCTAGCTGGTTCAGCCATACCCACCTTTGCTCCATGCGAGGCTTGCTATCCCCTGCGGAATCTATGTTAAATTTTGGCATTATATACATCTCCTATCTCATACTGCCAGCATAACTGCCATAAGCCATGCAAATCCTGTCCACGCCATGCACTGTAATACTTTTTTAGCTGTTACATCCTCTGGGGCCATTCCCAGACTGTCCAGGAACTCCACATAGGCTACATACAGATTGCTTGACTTTTTGTTTCGTCTGATTGCTTTCACATGAGGCATAAGCACAATATTTCTGCGCTTGCCCTCTATGTATTTACTATCACGGAAATTTTCTTTGATTACTTCTCTCGCCATCGTGGTGCCCTCCTTTAGTTATTCTCAACGAATCTCAGGTACTCGGCTGTCAAATCTCTATAATTCTTGGCTGCCATGCTCCGAACACTTTTTACTGTGATTATCTCGGAGCTAAAAGTCGCGTCATTAACGCGTGGCGAATATTTGATTTTTGTTTTGAGCATTTTGTATCTCTGCTGACCTGTGCTGTCATGCCCGCTTTCCAGCCATTCGGCCCCCTCTCTTTCCAGAGTATTGTTATTATGCTGCATGGTGACTAGACAGCCCACAAATTTTATGCGCGGATTCCAATACTGCATCAAGGCTTTAACCCGCTCTTGAATAAAGCTGATACCGTAAAAGCTGTACTTGTCTATCTTCACCGGCACAATGTAATCATCCGAAGCTATGATAGCGTTATCAAAGCTAAAATCAAGATTAGGCCCGTTATCAATAATCGCAAAATCGTATTCATCTGCTACCTCCAATAATGCTTCCCGCAACCTTATCTCTCTTGGCATCTTCCCAGATTCAACCATCAGCTCACGATTAGCAGCCGCTAGATTCATGTTTGATGGTAAAACATCTATATTGGGATTGCTGGTATTGCAGATGCACTCTCTAATATTTTTCTCCATACACAAAATTTCTGCTGTTCCTGATGCATCTATGTCGAATACACAGAAAAGCTGGCTGGCATTGCCCTGCTGGTCATTGTCCACTACCAGCACCTTTTTATTAAACTCCGTGGCTAGTATTCCTGCCAGATTAACAGCGGTGGTGGTTTTACCCACCCCGCCCTTCAAATTGCATACGCTTAATGTTCTCATTGGTTTTCTCCTTTTGCTTTTCTAAATGCATACCTTGCTTCTTTGGGATTCTTGTAGTCAAGAAACAGTACCGCGTGGCCTGTGCATTTTACTTCGTAGGGATTTAAATCCTCCTGGGTAACATACTGACGGCCGTAGATGTTTTTCATGTCTCTGAATACCGCCCAGGGGACAAAATAGTATTTATTCTGAATCCCGCAGCATACACCAGCAAATGCAGCCATCTTCCAGTACCTTTCCAGTGCTTGCCACTGTCTGCCCGTAAGTGCTCTAGTCTCCAATCTGTCCTTGCTAGTGTATTTAGCTTCAAAGACAATGCATCGACCTTTGCTGACCGCACCCATAAAATCCGGATCCGCATGACGCAGGAATTGAACATTTGCCCTGCCTGCTGCCAATTTCTTAATTACCCGGAAAGGCTCTGGGATTTTTGCCACAGAAGCCCTGTTATCCTCTTCATAGTGCCTGCAAGCGGTTTCGATTTGATTTTCAAACAGCTTGCCTGACTCTAATGAGTGACTCCCTATCCTGCTATTTGTTTCTCTCGCCTTGGCGCAGGCTTCACGGAACTCCTTTGGTTTAAAGTCTTTATCCCAGGGCATTGTGTCAAATCTCATTCCGCCCTCTCCTTTGCTTCCTCTGCTTGCTCAGTGGCTTCCCCAAAATTTAGTGACTGCTGAGCACGGCAGCCATCTATGTACTTGAAGCACTCCTGCTCCAGCTCATGTACCAGCTGATCCAGCTTCCTTTCGGCGAAATACATTTCGGGATAGCTGCTGACGAAAATAGCAGGCAGATGTATTTTGACTATGCACCCGCTTTCAGGGACATATCTCACCCCCTTAACATTTATGACTGTTTCATTTTCTTCGTGCTTGATAGCCACAGCATTAATCACCATATTGTCTGTAATGGCTTTAGCTTCACCGCGGAACCAGCACAGGCCTTGGATAACGTAGGAAAACCTGTGGTAGGCTTCCCCCAGAGCTGGATCCGCCAACTCCGTAGCTTTCAGGGAACGATTCTCCCAGGCGAAAGCTCCCTCTTCCGCCCACTTGATTATTTTTGCTTTATTGCTGATGGAGCAATAAAGCAGCTTTCTGTTTTTACTCATTTCTTTACTCCTCTCTTTTTATCCACACTGGTGGATTCTTTTGTGGATATGTTCTTTTTCAATCTCATGCGACAGAATATATACCAATGCCCTGTCTGCTCGTTGTAGGATTTCTCGACACTCTGAACGAAGTAGCCAGCATTGTCTTTTTCGATGGCAGCAACGAACAATTCACTATCCTCTGGAAGCTCCACAATGGTATTAAATCTCTTTCGGGAAATACTGCTTTTAGCTTCGCTTATCCACGGACGGGTTAAGCCCCTTGATGGAATCCACCGCTTTTCCCATTTGCTTCTTTCCCCGTCCTTGATTTTGGGATTGTTCCCACCCTTGGCTAGGTAATTGATTATGGCACTCAGGCCATTCTTTGGATCTGCCTGTAGACGGTCAGCATTGCAATAACCATACTTCCATGTAGACTCTACAGTATCTCTATCCAATTCCCCATCCATGACGATGTGGAAATGGAAACGACCGCTCTTGCTTATCTCAAACACAATGATGTATTTGGCATTGCTAAGGCCCCGCCGTTTCCTCTTGCCGTTGAGATTACGCAGGAAGCACTGTACTCTTTTCTTTGCCTCCTCCTCTGACTCTGGATAACTCTCTTTGTCAAAGGTCAAATGGAGGACTAAATCTCTACCTCCCTTAAAGTTTGCCTCTATCAGAGCTTCGAAATACCTCTTAGCTCTTTTCTCATTCATTCTCTTTTGCTTAGGCATGGACTCTTTGTAAATCTTCCTGCCTCTTCTAAGGTGATCACCATTAGGAGAATCAAAATCCAGATACATCACCTGCATAAACTCTGATTTTTTATTCATGCCGGATGCATGACGTCTGATTCTTCTAATGCTGTTCACCTTATTCACCACCTAAATATTTTTCATAGGGGACTTTTAGATATATGCTGACTTGTTAATACCCTACTACAAGCCCCCAAAGGGGCTAGCACCCCTTTTTTATTTATATATAATAGTAGGAAATTGTTCATTTTGCTTTTGACATAATTTATCTTTTTATTTTTTGCAACACATATAAAAATATTTGCTTTTTCTATTTACACATATTATTATATGTGTTATAATATAAATGTAAGGAGGTTAGCAATGAAAAGTTATTCATCTCGTGATGTGCTAAAAATTCTTAAAGCCGATGGCTGGTATGAAGTCAACTGCAAAGGCGACCATCACCAATTTAAGCACCCTACCAAGAAGGGACGTGTCACAGTCACACACCCTAAAAAAGACATTCCATTGGAAACCTTAAAGAGTATTTCACTACAGGCGGGAGTCAGCTTTGACTGACCCCCCAAAGGAGGCATATATATGAAAGACTTTTATACTTTTCCCTCTATTTTTCATGTAGCAGAGGATGGCATCTCTATCACCTTTCCAGACCTTCCTGGCTGTCTGCCTTGTGCCGATACCATGGAAGAAGCTTTCTCTAATGCACGAGAAGCCCTGCAGCTCCATTTGTACGGCATGGAAGAAGATGAGGAACCAATCCCGGATGCTTCACCAGTTTCAACCATCCGCCTTGGCGAAAATGATACCATTGCCATGATTGAAGCATGGATGCCACCTTTCAGGGAACGAATGGCTAATAAGGCTATCAGTAAGACTGTTACCATTCCACGCTGGCTTGATACTCTTGCAAAACGAGAGAATGTGAACTTTTCCCATATCTTCCAGCAGAGTCTAAAAGATTATCTAGGAGTTGGAGATAATCCTGCCAAGCATGTGCTAGCGTAAAAATTAGACTCATGCCCCGCTTGGCGGGGCTTTTTTTGTGTGTCAAGGAAACATTCTTTGCAGCATATTCCGCTTGATTTCCTTTAAGACACCAATAGCCTGCTCTTCCTTCAGCGCAATCCGATCGCATTTCCTTACCGCCTCCACTATCTCTGATTGCCGTTCCCTATTCTCTGTGAACTCCACTTTGAAGTACTTCAACAGCGTATTGAACTGCAGGTTTATGCCTGTCTGATAGGTATGAAAAAATCTAGCAGATGCACGCTGTACAGTGATAAATAAAAATTCTGGAATAACTTTTTCATTTGGAATAACTACAGCAAAGCGATTTTCCACTGCTGAGGCAGTATCTAAAAATCTGACTAACTCAGGAGCTGAGGCACTAAGGGGTATCAATGTGCATCCAGCAGGGTAAATTTTATCCTGTGCCCTCTCTATGGTTGCCAACTTTATAATTTTTACCTTCCTCATTGTCTTCCCCCTTCTAAAAAAGACTATCCATCATTGGTATTTGTGAGTTTTTGTATTTTTCTCGGATATATTTTGCGTATAGCTTTTTTTCTTTAGTAAGCCTTCTATCCTCTTCTAATGTTGTTCCCTGTAGTTCCTCAAACATCTTTGCAATATCCAATTCCACACTATGAATCTCCCTTTCGGTTTGACTCAGCTCATGAATTAGCTCAGACAAATCCTCGATTGGCTCAGGCTCAAATGTATCAACATACCTTGGTATGTTGAGGTTGAATTCGTTTTCCTGAATCTCGTCAAGACTGACAATATTAGAAAATTTATCCACCTTTTCCCGATTGAGATAAGTATCAGAAATTTTTGTTATGTGTTCATTTTGCATAACATTATGCTTGCCAGCTTTTTCAAAGCTATTGGCGGCATCAATGAAAAGAATATCCTCCTTGGTGTGATTCTTTTTCAATATAATCAAACACACTGGTATATCTGTATTTGCAAATAGCTTGTTTGGAAGTCCTATAACAGCATCCAAAAGATTTTTCTCTATCAGCTTCTGCCTGATGCCTGCCTCCTTGTTTCCTCTGAACAAAATACCGTGAGGCATTATAGCGATAAGCGTGCCATTTTCCCTCAGCAGGCTTAGACCATGAATAAGAAAAGGGAAATCTGCTATATTCGGCATTTTGCCAAACTCATCATATTTCTGTGATTCTACCGGCTCCCAACGCATTGAATATGGTGGGTTCATTACGATGTTATCAACATTCACAGTGCTCATTTCTTCTTTGACTTCAATGCTGGAGAATCTTTCCCCTGGCATTAGGCTGTATACTGTGTTTATCTCACCTGTCAGGGAATTGCCATTAACCACATCAGCTCTTCTATTTCTTAGTGCCAGATTGCACAGCAGAAAAGGAATCGCACGCTCTGAAACCTCCTCGCAGTAAATATAGCTTGCAGTGGGAATGGCTATGTTCAGACTTCCAGTGCCGGCGCATATATCTCCCAGCCCGCTTGCCTTAGGTAATATCTTAGATATTAGCTTTGTCAATGAGTCTGGAGTATAGTCCTGTTTCAGCTTTTTGCGGTCAGCATGTTCATTTTGGAAAATATCCCGCAGGCCATCATATGTATAATCCGTGGTTTGCTCTGCAATTTCAGTGAGGATTTTCTCCCTCTGCTCGCTGATTAACATCTTCTCAAGCAAGACATCCGCCATTTTATAAGATTCCATTTGCAACATTTCTGCTAATAACATGATTGAACTTTCATTCCTCCTTCTAACTCCACCACGGTACAGTCTAAACGGGAGCCACCTGCTATGGCTGGATATATTTCTCATGGCTTTTCGCTATCCGGGCGAACGCCATCATTTATCATTTGAGTAGCAATGGCGATTGCTATTATGTTTAACGCATATTCCCGATGATAGCTTTGCTCGCCATACTCTACTTTTATGTTTTGTAACCGCTTATCTTCTTTCATTTTTTTGCTCCTTTCCTGCTGGTACAGCAAACACCCATAGCAGCGTTGTGATGAAAACAGCAGTAAAGCCACAATGCTTATCCCCCGTTGGTAGCGCAAGGGTGCAGTCTAAACTATGGATGCCTGCTCTGCCCCACAGGCTTGCCCCGCCATCCAGCGGGGCTATATTTATTTCGTTGTTATTTCCTGCTTTCTTTTGCCACCGCCAGCATCTTTTTTTGCCAGCTCTATGGCTTCAGCCGAGGTCTTACATACAAGCCCCATGCGATAGCGTTCTTTATCGTAATCATCCCCGTCCCAGCAATATATGTCATACATATTTTCTGAATAGACAGTGATGCGCGGTGTATAGTATTGCTTGCCATTCTGGGGCTTCCACGGCAACTGGATGATGTCAGCTTCACCTGTTAGCAAAAGGGCTAAAATCCATTCGTCTCCCTCTATCCATTCCCCATTAGGGTTATCGCTTTGCTCCAGCCCATCCTCCGTAAGCCGAAAGTACATTTCTGCGACGCTTCGGCAATCGTCTACGCGAAATACTTCACCCAGCTCCACCTCTAGCAGCTCTGCAACTTCTTCCATGTGGTTTTTCAGCCATTTTTCTTACCTCTTTTCTATTGTCATCATCTTGGCTCTATCTAAGATTCCTGCGTGCTCATTCCGCTCCAGCACCCCGTAAATATCTTTCATTACTTTGTGATAATCGAAACCCATATTGAGGGCCAGGCTATAGACGATGGCTGCTATAAGTTCAACAACCTCTCTGCCATCCCCCTCCATATCAACTATGCATTTTTCTTCTAATTCTGCGTTTATTGTTGTCATTGCTATTCTCCTTTTATCGCTCCGCCCGGCGGGGCTTTTTATTTGCGTTGACGCTGTAATATATCATTTTCTATCATCTTAATGGCTTCATTCATGGCGGGTACAATCTTATGTGTTCTCCTTTCTGCCTTGCTGGCACAGCGGATACCTGCAGCAGCATCGTCCCGAAAAAAATTTACGAAAAATCAACGATGCTTATCCCCTCCACTCAAGGGAGAGTGCTAGGGAGAGGCCGGGGATAATGCTAGGATTAAGCCTCTTCCAGAGGGTGCAGTCTAAACTGCAAGTATCCGCTGTGCCAACAATTTATGCTGACTTGCGGGCTTTTATTTTGGGAGTTGCTCAAGCATATCCCTTATCATGCGGATATATTCCCGAGGGTTCCACCCCTCAATCTGGCATACACGGATATCAAATAAAATATCTTTCTGGAGCCTTTCGATTGTCTGATGGCGTGCCAGCATATTGAATTGATACCGCTCTGCCTTGCTCAACCCCTGCAAAGTGGAGTTTTCGTTTATCGCGGGCATCGCAACTCCTCCAATGTGAACTCTATCCCTTTGAGGTGCTTATTGGTCAATGCCAATTTCTCTTCTTGACTGCCTACCGTTATAGAGTTGAACCGATGCCTTGCAAACTTCAATGCGCGCTCACGGCTGACTGGATTCCAATCACTAAACCATGCTTTGATAAAAATCTGTGTTTTCATATCCTGTTTTCTCCTTTCTATGTGTCAGAGTCTGACACGCTTCTAATCTCTGCTCTACAGTCCAAAGCCCCCGGCGATTTTGATTTTTTTGGCTTTGGGATTTTACATGCTCGGTATATAAAGGAGTGCCGGGAGCTGTAGACTGTAGAGCAGTCATCTGCTGTGCCAGCAGTATTTTCAGTTGTGGAAATAATTCCACAAAATTGTAATTATCAGGGAGTTTGATGATATCCCCCTTTGCTCTGCTTCTTTCCTGATTGCCTCCCGAAGCTCCGCGGGGAGGCACAGGAGAAATCTCTTTATCTCTATCACTCGGGTTCTCCTTTCTGTAAGGCATATCTATATATAGATATGCTATAATGACCTTTAGGTTATTAGTCCCGAACTGATTTTTCATGTTTGGTGCTCAGCCTTGCCACAGCCATCAGAGTCAGCCTAGGCTGACTTATGAGGCGGGATGGCTGCCATGCCCATATTGAAGCATTTGGAAGCCATGCGCTTTACAGCCCGCTCCCAGGGATTGCCCTGACGAAGCTCTTCAATGAGCTGATGGGCATCTCTTACGATTTCTTCCATTTCTCTTTCTTTGGTTTCCATGATGTGTGCTCCTTTCTTTGTCTAAATTCTAATAATTTGATTTATGTGTTTATAATATTCTAATTATTGCATTTTGTCAAGAGCATTTTACTTGCATTTTTCTAATCATTAGATTATTATATATTTGAGGTGATTTTATGAGTACGAATAATAGAATGAAGACATTACGAAAGCACCTAAATTTGAATCAGGCAGAATTTGGACAAAAAATCGGCTTGAAAAATGGTGCTATCAGCTGGATGGAAAAGGAAGGCAATACTATTACCAAGCAGAACATCAAGATTATTTGCGATACCTTCAATGTCAGCGAGGATTGGCTTTTGAATGGTGAGGGTGAGATGTTCCGCCCGGCTGATGAACCCGACATCTTGGACAGACTGCAGCAGGAGCTGAAGCTGACCAGTCAGGAAATGGAGATTATTAGAACCTTTGTGGAGCTTTCCCCCGAACAGCGCCGTATGGGCATTGAGTTTGTACAGACTTTTACCAGCAAGCTCTCTGATGTGGCCAGCGCTTTGCAGGAAAAAAAAAGCACAAAAAATGATGTGTCAGAGTCTGGCACATCGAAAAAAGTTAATATTGATAATTTGGATAGCTGCCACCAGTCTGCTCCAGCTGGGGAAAATTCAGCCCCGCCAGCTGATAATTCCCGCCCAGCGAATCTAACAGACGAAGAATGGCAGCTAATCCAGATGGCAAGACAGGAAAAAAGACAGGCATCCCAAACCTCATCCTCTGGAAGCTCCGACATCGCATAAGGTGATTAAAAAATTTTGACATATACCCATTTCACAGGTATAATAAAATTATGATAAAGAATTTTTCAGACAAAGAAACAGAGAAGATATATAATCAACAATTTTCTCGAAAGCTTCCCAAGAGCATACAGAAGATTGCCCTCCGCAAGCTGATTATGCTGGATAACGCTACCTGCATGAACGATTTACGCATTCCGCCTTCCAATCATTTAGAACAGCTCTCAGGCAATAGAGATGGCGAATACAGCATAAGAATCAATAAGCAGTACAGAATTTGTTTTACACTTGCTGGCACAAATGATTTTATCAATGTCGGCATAGAAGACTATCATTGAGGTGATTATTATGATTTCAACCCCTACTATTTCAGAGATATTGCATGAAGAATTTATGATACCTTTCGGCATATCTACATACAGACTAGCAAAGGACATTCATGTACCAGTATCACGCATACAGGATATATTGAAAGACAGACGAAAAATAACGGCTGACACTTCACTTCGTCTTGGCAAATATTTTGGTGTTGATGAAAAATATTTTCTGAATATGCAGAATGACATCGAACTCAGAAACAAAAAAATAGAGATGAAAGAGGAACTGGACAGTATAGTTGCTCTCATCGCATGAGCACTGCCCCATCGAAGTAATAAAGCCGCCTCCGATGGCGGCTTTATTCATAAGGATGTGATATTTATGCTGTCTATAAAAATTGCTAATGTAGTGCCATTGTCAAATATGCAGCTGCTGGTTTTCTTTGAAAATGGTGTTATTAAGAAGTTTGATGTAAAGCCTATTATTAAGGACTATCCAGAGTTTGAGGCGCTGAAGGAGCCTGCCCTGTTCCAGATGGTAAAGGTTGAGCCAGGAGGCTATGGAGTGTCCTGGAATGAGGACTTGGATTGCTCCGAGGGAGAGCTTTGGGAGAATGGGCTTGAAGTGTCTACCAGCGCACAAAGCTTTTCCTGAAATCTGATGTAGCAAGGGCTTGACATATACCCTCTTACGGGTGCAATGATGCCATTTTAGAGAATATAGCCAGTGCCATGCACAAAACTCAAAAAATGATGTGTCAGAGTCTGACACATCGAAAAAACAGGTGTCACAAACCTCATCCTCTGGAAGCTCCGACATCGCATAAAGTAACCTTTAGCAAAATACACTGAAAATAAAAAAAGCCGCCCTGCTGGACGGCATGAAAGGAAGTATCACCATGAAAAATGTAATTAAGGAAAGCAAACCACAGGTAGAACCGCACATAATCACCAGTCAGAACTCTCCAGAACTGGCTCAGCGCATCCGTCAGGCTTCTGCAGCTATCCTAAAGCGCAATTACAATCTATATAGGGAGCTGGAGAATAAATGAGTGAAGTATCTGAAAACATTCAATTACTGCTAGGCGACATTCTTTTGTTCCGCGAAGAATTGGAAAAAGTTTTTGCTATGGAAAAAGGTATTCACGACCAAGGCTTGCTGGAATCAGCTGTACACGCACCTTTTCAAACCTTTGGCGGTGAAGATTTATATCCAGAGCCAATAGATAAGTCGGCCAGGCTTTGCTTTGGCTTGGCTAAAGACCACCCTTTCCGGGATGGAAATAAAAGAACCGCAGTACATGCTATGTTAGTTTATCTGGAAATTAATTCCATAAAGCTGAATTACAACGACCAAGACTTAGAGAATGCTATTATCTCCGTTGCCGATGGCTCCATGAGCAGTGAACAGCTAGCGGATTGGATAAGAGCGCATGTTGATTCATAGGTTTTTACAGTAAAAGTCAACTATTTCCAATCTGGAAACAGTTCGAAACCATATGACAAGATAGAAAAAAATCCGCCCTTCAACAGGGCGGAAAAAGGAAATATTATATGAATGAAAAATTATATGACTCAGTTAATACTCTTTCTTTACGACAAAAGATAGCGACGATTAATGCAGCTATACCCCCTGGTATTGTGACAGCACAAACTCTGGAGGTTGCTAAATTTTTGGCATCGCCTTACGGACAAACATATATAAATGCAAAAATTCATTTCGAAGATTACAGTAAAATATTTCAATATGCCGCTAGTGTCTATCAACAACACCATCCTGATGTTCAGCTAGCTTATATGACTCTTGATAGCTACATCAAAGCCGATGATTATCTAAAAACTGTCGCTCCAGATATAAGAAAAACTTTGAATGATACACTAAACGAGATTCAGGAGCCAGACACCAAAAACAGCTCTACTGCTAAAGAGCAATGGTTTTGTATATTGTCAGGTATACTGGCCGATTTGGAAGCATTGAGCAATGCATCTCCTGACGATGCCGGGAAAAATATGATTGCAATACTCATAATCGTTGTGGTAGCCATATTGACTATCTTAAAGGCCCCCACAGAAAGCTAAAAACTGTCATGCCCATCACGGCATCCAGCTTGTCTGTTGCTGTATCTGACATAAAAAATAATGTAAAGAAGCATATTGCAACTATTAATTTGAGAGCTGATTCTATATTGTATTTAGTCATGGCCACCCCTGCTTTCTGTATTTTTTCTTTATACTTGCGTATATTATACCATTGCTTCACAAAAAGAAAAAGCCACACCCGCAGCAACAGGTATGGCAAAAGAGAATATCTTGTGTAAGGATATTATACAACAAAAATAGCTTTTTGTTAATAGTATCCTTTAGAAAGGATGATTATTATGATCGTAGCGTTGTATGCTAGATACTCCTCTGATAACCAGAGAGTAGAATCCATTGTAGCCCAGCTGAGGGCTTGTAGAGAGTATTGTCAAAGATATGGCTATACTATTATCAAAGAATATGCTGATGAGGCCATGACAGGCACCAATGACCACAGGCCACAGTTTCAGCAGATGCTTCGAGATGCAGAAGCAGGGATGTTTGAAATGGTAATTGCCCATAAAGTCGACCGCATCGGCCGTAATGAATTTGATTACTACAGCAACCGCCACAAGCTGGAGTCCTACGGTGTACAGCTTGCCTTTGCCGCCCAGGGCTTCGATGTCAGCACGCCAGAGGGCGGACTGATGAATAATATGCTGGTGGGACTAGCAGCGTATTATTCGCGGAACCTCTCAAAAGAGGTCAAGAAAGGTCAGCGCGAAAATGTCCTGCAGGGCAAAGCGACGGGAGGAAAACCGCTATTTGGCTACCGATATACAGCTGATAAGCATTATGAGATAGTTGAGCATGAAGCGGAAGCAGTTCGTATGCTTTTTAGAATGTACATAGAGGGCTATGGGTATCTACAGATTGCTCATGAGCTGAACAGCCGTGGATTCCGTACTAGACCTGGAAATCCATTCGGCAAAAATTCCCTGCATGATCTGCTGACCAACCGCAGATATATCGGCACCGCCATCCTGGGCAAGAATTGCATGACCGCATCTGGCAAGCGCAACAATCACCGCCCTGACCATGATAGGATGCTAGTCGTGGAAGATGTATGTCCAGCTATTATAGAAAAGGAGATTTTTATGGAAGCGCAGGAAAAAATGAAGCAGAGAAAAAACCGCAAAGGAGCCAACAGTGCAAAGCATGACTACCTGCTGTCGGGACTCATTATGTGTGAGCACTGTGGCCAAGCCATGACAGGCAGCACATCAAGCAAGAAAGGCGGTCCTGAATACAGATACTACAGATGCCCGAAGAAAACCCGTCTGGGTACCCATGTCTGCCCGAATAGGTCTGTACCAGCAGACCAGCTAGAGAAGCTGGTTATTGGCCAGATACAGGAGCTGTTTCTGGATCCTGACACGCTGGATGAGCTGATGGATAAAGTTGAGGTAAATTACCGTCAGATGCTGGAAAAAGTGGAGACAGAAATTAAGGATATAAAAAAGGAGCTGCTGGAAGTCGACAAGCAGATTGACAAATTTTATGACTTTGTTTGCGACGGCGGGGATGTTGATGAGCGCGCCAAGGAGCGTTATCGCAAGCTGAAAGAAAAATATGAAAATCTTTCTGCCAAGCTGGAAGAAAAAGAAGCATCCCGCCCGGCGAACATCTCAAAAGAAACAATCAGAAAATATATCGAACGCTATCGCAGAGAAATGGACACAGGCAAAGCTCCAAATTTAAAGGGCACAATTGCCGCTTTTGTAGAAAAAATAACGGTATCTAACAGCAATATTACCGTTAAATACCGTTTTGAGCCAACCCTGAGCCGGATTGACAAGTTTGGTCTTTATGGTGCGCTCGGCGGGAGTCGAACCCACGCTTTCAGCTCCGGAGGCTAACGTCCTATCCACTGGACTACGAGCGCACATTTTGAATCATCGCCACACAAGGATACATCCCTTTCACCAGCGACTCAAATAGTATAACACAATTTCTCCTTTATGGCAAGAATTAGTTATACCAATAGCCTATTTGGCCATTTTCCCCTTTAACAGCAGGGTGATAAAGAAGATACCTGCTGCAATCACCACAATGGTAGCACCGGCAGCCATATTGAAATAATAGGCCAGCACCAGGCCGCTTATACCTGCCACCATAGCAAAGGCTACAGAAAGCAGATGATATTGCTTCACGCTCTGAGCTACATTTCTCGCTGCCGCTCCCGGCAGTACCAGCAGGGAATTAATAATCAACAGGCCCACCCATTGAATACTAATGGCTACTACCACAGCCACCATTGCCGCAAATACGCCCTCTACCAGCATAACAGAAATACCACGACTTCTGGCAAAGGAACTATTAACACTAAGTATCAACAAGCGGTTGAATATCCATCCCCAGGCCAAAAGAACAACCACCAACACCAAAGCCAAGGATTGAATTTCCTCCTGAGTAATACTCAGAATATCGCCAATAAGATAGCTGGAATATTTATTGAAGCCACCGCCATAGGACATCATCATCAAACCAGCTGCAATACCTACAGAAGAAAAAACTCCAATAATCGTATCTGTGGAAGCAGTGCTATTATTTTTTATCCAAGTAATCAGCAGGGCAAAAACTACAGAAAACAAAATCAAGGATATAGTAGGTGAAAAAATCCCCAGAATCGCGCCCAAGGCCAAGCCTGTAAAAGCACCATGCCCCAAGGAATCAGAGAAAAAAGCCATGCGATTGGACACCACCATTGTACTTAGCAGGCCAAATAACGGGGTTATCAGCAGCACCGCCAGCAAGGCATTTTTCATAAAGCCATAGCTTAACCAATCAAAGGGCAGCATTGACAATAAATCGTATATGATATCCATTAATTATCTCCCCTCAGCCAGCATACCAAAAATTTTACGGGTTCTGGCATCCTGAAATACCTCTCTTGATGTACCGCTGCATACCACACCTTTGTCCATCAAAACAACCTGGTCTGCATGGCGAGCCACCATATTCAAATCATGGGACACAAGAATAATGGCCATGTCCTCATTATTTTGCAAATCCTCCAAAATTTCATAGAAAATTTCCAAACCATTTTGGTCCACACCTGATACCGGTTCATCCAACAGCAGTAAATCCGGCATAGGATTCAAGGCCAGGGCCACCAATACCCGCTGCAGTTCACCGCCGGACAAGGCCCCTAAACGGCGGTCTATTAGCTCGGCCGCTCTAACACGACTCAGGCATTTAATGATTTCCTGCCTATTATTTACCGGCAGCAGCCACACAGGCCTTTGACTAAGACAGGCCGCAAACAAATCCTGCACCGTAATAGGAGCACTAACATCAAATTTCAAATACTGAGGCACATAGCCAATAACTGGGTTTCCTGTATGCTTTCCCTTAGCATCTGTATATTTCAATTTGCCCGTGTGGGGAATTTCTCCCAATATAGCCTTCAACAGGGTACTTTTACCTGCTCCGTTAGGGCCGATGATGGCAGTTAGCTGGCCACAGTGAACATGTATATTTACATCTTCAAAAATCACCAATCTGCCTGCCTTGACACCAAAATTCTCTATTTTAGTACAGCACAATCTAGCGCAATCCTTTTGGGAGCTGGCATGATGAAAAAGTTTTTTTAACATAAACAATCCTCTTTATTTGGTCAATCTAAGATAAGCCCAGCGAGCCATACCGAAAAACAGCAATGCATATAATATTAATACTATCACTGATGTCAAGGCCACTGGCTGAGACAAAGCAATCCCCCGTAACAAATAGCTGGTATGGGTTAGTGGCAGCATCTGAATAGCATAGCGTACCAAATCCGGCAGAGTATGCACTGAGAAAAATGTGCCACACAGAAAGGACATAGGCAGCAAAATATAGGTATTCACTTGGCCCATTTCCTCATAGGTACTAATGGTCATAGCTGCAAAAAAGCCAATCTCCGAAAATATAATGCAATTCAGCACCAAAACCAACAAAAACAGTGCCGACAACTGCAATTGGGCTCCAAATAATCCTGCCAAAAGCAAAATAATAGCTGAGGAAATCAAACCTCGCAGCACTGCAGCCAGCACCTTGCCAATAACAAAGGCCTCTGGAATTACCGGCGCAATAATATATTCTTCCAAACTTTTGTGATAAATCCTTTCTGAATGTACCGGAGTAACACTATTAAAGCTGATGTTCATGGAATTTAGCGCCAAAATACCTGGCACCAAAAAGTCCAAATAGGAACCACCTGTTACCTGTATACTACGGCCAAGTCCCCAGCCAAAGGCTACCATATATAACAAAGGAGCCACCATACGGCTAAAAATAAATTTTTTAAGTCTGCGGCGCAGTACAACCCAATCTCGCCAAAAGACAGTCCATATATCCTGCCAAAGCATTATATACCCTCCCTTCGGCCAGTTAACTCTATAAATACATCCTCCAGATTGGAACGACGAATATGAGAGGAGTCCAATGTGGCGGCAAAGCCAGCTGCCTCCTCCTTGCTATCAAAGAATTTAAACTGACGGCCTTCCTCTGTCTGCCATTCCACAGTATAGCGTCCCATTTGCTGACAGAAGGAGGCTGGTGTATCTATATCCACCAGCTTACCTTTGTTGATAATAGCTACTCTATTGCAAAGATTTTCTGCTTCCTCAATATAATGGGTAGTCAACAACACTGTTACTCCCTGAGCTGCCATTTCCCGTATCAAATCCCAAATACGATGTCGAACCTGGGGATCCAAGGCCACTGTAGGCTCATCCATAAACAAAATCTGTGGCTTATGAATCAAGGCTCTGGCTATTAAAAGCCGTCTTTTCATGCCCCCTGACAGCTGTCTTGGGGACATATTTACAGTATCTTCCAGCTCAATGTAATGAAGCAATTCTTGTATTCTCTCCTGCCGCTGATGCTTATCCATATGATGCAGTCTGCCGTGAAGCTCCATATTCTGCCCCACTGTCAAATCCATATCAAAATTTATATGCTGAGGTACTACCCCAATCATAGCCTTAATGGCCTTCTCATTCTTTTCTATGGATATACCATTATATTTAATCTCCCCAGCTGTTTTCCTTGTCTGCATGGTCAGCATTCTAATAGTAGTTGTTTTGCCTGCACCATTAGGCCCCAGCAAGCCAAAAATTTCTCCCTGGGCAATTTCAAAGGACAAATCATCAACAGCCTTCTTGGCGACCATTTTGCCATCCCGGCCCTTGCGAATAAATTCCTTGGTCAATCCCTTAACTTTTATCAAAAATATCACCTGCCAATTTTTATTGATTTCTCATTTTATTTTACTTTTCGTACATAAGTATCAGTAGCCACATCCAGCATTTCCTTCCAACTGCTGAATCTTGTATTTTTTACCACATGAGCATCCATATTTTCCTCTGGCAAATCCTCAAAATCCTGCTGGATTTCGATATGAAAGCCTCCACCTAGTAAAAATTTCTCAAAACTGCGATATTTTGTATATTTCCGCATAAAAGATGTATTAAACAAATCCTCAAAGCTCACCTGCACAGGCATACTGCCTGGCAGCTGATAATACCCCATTAACTTTACCATATTTTGCCTCCATGATTAAACTGTAACTAACATTATAACTCATTGTCAACAAGAAAAAAAGAAGCCCCTGCTGGAGCTTCTCAAAATCAATTTAGATTTTTCCCTGCAAATCATGATCCGTCATGGCGCATACACAGGAATCAGACCAAACATTTTCTGCTGTCTCAATCATATCAATAACTGTAAAGATAGGCAGAATAATACCCATTATTCCCAGTGGCACTCCCAAAGAGGACATAAGAGACAGGGTAAGGAAATAGCAGCCCATTGGCACACCTGCATTACCTACTGCTGCCAGCACAGCTACAAAAAGCCAGGTAATCATGGTGCCCATAGTCAGCTCAATGCCTGCATTCTGCATAACGAATAATGATGTGGTCAATATAAAAGCCGCACAGCCATTCATATTAATAGTGGTGCAAATAGGCAGAACAAAACGAGAAACCTTGGTATTAACCTTCAGATTGTTTTCCGCGGAGGCCAGAGTGACTGGCAAGGTACCAGCAGAGCTTTTAGTAAAGAGAGCTACAGCCACCGCTGGGGACATTTGACGGAAAACATACAAAGGATTCAGACCTCTAACCAACAAGAACAATGGCAGTACAATGAAGAACTGAATCATATTGCCCCCTAGCACTACAGCTACATATTTGCCCAAGGAGCCCACGATAACACCAGCCTCAATCTGAGCGGAAAGCTGGGCGGCAAAGGCCAAAATACCAATAGGCAAAACATAGAGAATACCTCTTATCATGGTGAAAAGCAACTCCTGCAAGCCCTTGATGCCCTTCAACAGCACTTCTCTATTATCAGTCTTAGGCATAAATGCCAAAGCCAAACCTGCAAAAGCTGCAATCAACAATACAGAAAGCACGTTGCCAGCCAGGAATGGCTGCAGCACATTGTTAGGAATTACTGAAAGAAAATGCTCATAATATGTCAGCTTCTCCAACTTTTGAGGTACATCCCCAGCAGCTGCGCCAACAATATCCGCTGGCAAATTACCCGGAGCAATAATATTGTAGAGAACCAACCCTACCAATGCTGCTGAAAAAGTAGTCAGTAGGGTATAAGTAACGGCATGGATAAATATTTTACCGGTTTCCTTCTTGCCTCCCAGCTCTGCCAGGGTAGTAATAACAGCCAAGGCAATAGTTGGCACAGCAATAAACTGAAATAATCTGGTAAATACAGTAGCCACAAAATCAAAGAAACCATTGAGAGACGGTATCTGCATCCAGCCCAAAACAGCACCTATTAGCAAAGCACCAAACCAAAGTATCAGCTGCTTTCTCTGAGCCTGAGGACTGTTTTTGGCCATGGCCTCCTTGGCAGTCTCCTCAACAGACTTATTATTTTCCATAAATATAACCTTCCTTCAGCTAAAACATCTTTATAACATATATAAAAACTATGTATTGTACTTTACCACATTGCGCTAGATATGTCAAATTGTATACAAAATATTATCAAATCTCGAAATACAGCCTGCGGTCATAACGACTTTTGCTCTGTCCGACTTAATGGCCCTATCTGAGGGTTTATCCTTACGCACAGATACCGCTTGTCGCTGAGCCAATTCACAGAGGCCGTAATGATAGAGAGTGCCACCGGGGCCACTTTTGCTGCGCAAAAGCA
>SAMEA104315425__coassemble_430_pt1 | contig 113364 bp, 89 predicted proteins | sample SAMEA104315425__metabat2_low_PE_026 | metagenome-assembled genome bin SAMEA104315425 (sample SAMEA104315425) | gut metagenome | biome: Monkey gut; feature: monkey-associated habitat; material: faeces | place: China | collected 2013
TTCACAGAGGCCATAATGATAGAGAGTGCCACCGGGCCACTTTTGCTGCGCAAAAGCATGAGTCTACCGACGCAAAAGTGTCATGCCCCTCCGGCTGATGTCAAATCATCGTTATTTACCGATTCTATCTAAATATCCACAGTCGAGATAGTACCCATGAAAACCCTCTCTCGCTCCTAGCTGAGCCTAACGGACGCTAAATTCCTTCTGCGCCTCACGGTTTGAACTCATTAAGCATCCGTTAGGCTCAGCAAGTTTTTTCTTAGTGTACTATCATCTGCTGTTCTGTTCCAGCCAGTTCGCAAAATCTACAAATTGTGTCAAGACGGAAAATTGTGATGAATACACTAATGAGCGGTATGGGAGTACCCTGCACAGGTACTCTTCGCGCCTCGGTACTTAGCGATTCATGAGCTTTCGGGGCGTTAGCCACGAATTGCCTCATGAGGGCTTGCCTAGAATGTTATAATACCTGCTTTATCTTTTTATTCCCATAGTATCCTGCAGCTCAAAAATCATATCCCTAAGCTGAGATGCCCGCTCAAACTCCAAGGACCTAGAGGTCATCTGCATTTCCTTGGTAAAAGACTTCAAAAGTGACTCCCCTTCCTTCTTGGCCTTGGCATCTATATCAACCTTGTATTCACCGCTTTCCTCAACCACCAAGGTCAAATCAATCAAATGGTTTTGGGCACTATGCCATGCTCCTGATTATAGACTTCCTGCACCTGACGACGGCGGGCTGCTTCATTTATGGCTCATGGGACTCATCCATTACCATGAGAAAATCCTCCGAAAAATAATCCAGCAGGGTATAAAGAGCATCTCCTGCTTTACGGCAGGTTAAATGTCGTGAATAATTCTCAATCCTTGAGCAGTAGCCCATTTACTGAATCATTTCCAAATCATAATTTACTCGTTGTTCAATACGCTGAGCCTCAATCAATTTATTTTCTGATTTAAAGAATTTGACCTGATCCTCCATTTCCCGTCTAATAGTGGACATGGCATATTCCAAATCCTCTTGATTGATAACGTAATGGGAGGCTGAAAAAATCATTGAATGAAGCCGTTCCCCAATAACCTTGCCGGTAAGCACTTCAAATTCCAGAATCCTATCTACTTCATCCCCAAAAAGCTCTATCCGCACTGCTTTGTTGCTATAACCAGCTGGGAATACCTCAATAACATCGCCTCTCACCCGAAAGGTGCCACGCTCCAGTACCAAATCATTTCGCTCATATTGAATGGCCACCAGCAGACGGAGAATTGCATCCCTATCCGTTTCCTGACCTTTGTGCAGGGACAAAACCATTTCGTGATAGCTTTCTGGGGAACCCAAACCATATATACTGGAAACACTGGCCACAATAATAACATCCCGTCGCTCAAAAAGGGAGCAGGTGGCAGAATGCCGCAGTTCATCTATTTCATCATTGATGGAAGCATCCTTCTCTATATAGGTATCTGTAGAAGCAAGATAGGCCTATGGCTGATAATAATCATAGTAGCTGACAAAATAGCCTACATAATTATCTGGAAAGGTTTTGCCTGTACCAGTAGCTCCAGCAGCACCTGAACCTCCTGACCATTTTCAATACCGGCCGCCAATGCTTCTATAGCCTCCGGCTGATCCCCCATAGGCTCAAAGGGAGCTACCACATGAAAAGGCGTAGCCTTGTCTTCATTAAATTCTACATTATTCAGCTTAGGCAGCATAGACAAACCTCCTCAAAAAAAATCAGCTTGCGTGATTAGAACACACAAACTGATTATAGCACAATTAAAACACAAAATCCATATTTTACTGCAAATGTCAATTGCCATTATTTTCTATATATGTTGTTCTTTCTCCAACTCCTGCACCAAATATTCATCACTGCTTCCACTACCATAAACGAACCGCGATACAAAATCATATATTAACATCCTTTTATTTCATGATGTCGATGATATCGTTATAATCCTTGCTCTGTTAGAGCATCATACGCTTTTATAGCATTTACATTTAGCTTCAACGCAACATCTTCAAACCCATTTTTACCATTAAGATTCAGTTCTTTATTCATATAAATATGTGCAGTATAAGCACGGATATCCCCTTCCTGACTAGTCGTTCGAAAAACATACTATCGATAATGGATTATACTGTGTTTCCTGTGGCGTAAATTCATACCTTGTGATTCAGTCGAGTAACTGTAGAACCTCTGAAGTTGAACAACATGAAGCGTGTGCTAGTTTATTGCGGCAATTATGTAAAAACACAATGCGTTTTCGGTCTTCCTCGTTAGGTATATACAACGAATAGAACCCCTTTGGAGTTTGATGTCTTAATAAATAACACAATATTCCAAGTTCCGCATCGATTGCTTCTATAAGATGCTCACCATACTGAATAATCTTTTCATCATCTAGAACCTTCTGAATTTCGTTTTTCCATTTACTAATCAAATTAACTCTTTCAAGTTCTATTATTGGAAACAATACTTTTATTTGAGCAGACCATACCCGACGTTCTAACTCGGTGCTATTTTTAGTTCTGCAATGATAAAGAACATGCGCAGGATTTCTTTCACCGCGTCTTGAAAATTCATTTGAATTAGCAATCTCTTCCAATTCATAAATGATTGATTCATGTTTAAAATCTGTTAATCGAATCAACAGTTCAGACACTTCAGCATCAACATCACACGCAATAGCCGCTAATGTTGATATATAATCTTTCCAAACAGATGAATATATGCTGAAGTCTTGATCATCAAGCCGAAAACTATTGAATAGCTGAACATCGTAGCTTGTAACATGCTCTGAGAAATCAATCAGTTTCATATTACCGATATCCGATGATGGCACATCTGAATGTATTTCTAGAACAAATAAGCCATCTTCGACAGATCGCTTCTTAATGCCCTGGCAAAATTTAATCCAGTTGATTGCCTGTTCCCGATCAAATCCCTTCACCCATATTATACGATTTCTAATAACCTTCTTAACCGAAATATATTCCTGAATGGATGTCTTAGCGTGCTCTCGATATCCTTTATTGATTGTGTTAGATGCAAATTTTTGAAGTATAAAACGGCCAGGTTCCACTTGCTCTGGATTATCATCGGAAATATCCACAGGTTCGATGACAACATTATGAGAATCAGTTTTCTCCTGAAATGCCGTGTGTATTGAACTTCTCATTGCATGCCGCCAGGGAATATCTGACGGTACACGTAAAACAACAATGTTATTTTCAAGAAGAGCATCTGCTACTTTAGACACCACTACATGAGGACCTGTTATGTTATTCCACCAAAATTCCTCCCATCGAATATCCATTATACTACCACCTCATTATTGTTAATAATATCTTCTTCCAGTGTATCGATGTTTTCACCGATGATATCAACAAAAGAGCTTCTTCTAAGTCTATAGCATCCAGACACTGGTTGACTTAAAATACCCATCTCGACCATTTCGTCGAGGAGATTTGCAAAGCTGTCCACCGACTCATTTTCAAGGCAATGAATATCATAGCTTTTCGAAATCTCACGTATTTGATCAACTGTGAACCCCATCCAGGTTCCTACACTTCTATCGTCTTCATAGAAGTGATAAAGCATGGTTATGCAACGAGCAATCATGAAATAACGCGGATCCAATTCAAGTGACCAACGAAATTTATCCTTGATGCTCTTGTTTAAATCGGACGAATTCATAACCGCACCCAACTGCTCGTCCTGAAGAGTAAAAGGTGGATTTCCATCAACCGCACTATAATACTTCATATACTGCCCAGTAAGTGTCTCAACAAGCATATAACCAAAGAACTGAAGAATACCAGGGTAATAATTTGTATTTGTCAGTATAGTTTCCAAGTGAGGATAACGATCAATCTGGAAACCAAGATAGTTCAATGGTCTGGACAACAACCTAAGTGCATCTGTCGGAGAAAGTGGCTTAATACACAGAGGTGTTCCAAGCTGTCCAAATATACCATTCTCTTTTGTGGCATTTTGGGCACGGCATACATTGTGAAGACCCGCCAAAACAAATTTAAATTTATTCTTTGTTTCACGTTTTAGGTCAACCAAAGGCTGAATTGGTCTATAAGCTTCATCTGCAATTGCACCAAGGAAGCAATCAACTTCATCTATGAACAGATGTATCGTTGTAATCTGTCTGTTTCTGAACATTCTACTCAACTGAGAACACATTGCTTTCAACGTAGTACACTTGGAAAGAACAATTTTTCCGTTAGTCTTTCTGTCAATATCAGAAATCAATGTTTCCACTACCTCAGACTCATTATCGATTTTGATAATTGTAGAATACACCGCATACTCTCTATATTCTGGCTTGGAGCAACGACTTTCGGCTCTTTCAAGCAATGCAGTTTTACCAAGCTGTCTTCCACCATAAATAACACAGGCACCCTTGGGATCAATAATTGTAGCTAATTCCCGAGAGCGTCCACAGAACATCTCATCCGTAATGGAACCACCATCACGTACAAACGGTTGATATGTCGTATATGGCAACGTACATTTTAACAATACCGGCATCCGTTCTGTTTCTTGGTGCATTGCAAGGAAAAGGAACAAAACCTGATCGATTAGTAGAAACGGATTCTGTCCAGAAGTCCTAGTGTGAAAAATCTGACCTATCATACGTCTTCCCGCTGCATCAATAGGCTGATCAATCAATACAATCGAAATACCGCCAAAATCCAGTGAAGACACTATATCAACAAGCTGTTGCTCCGTATGATTTCCATACAACATGATGACATCAATTGTGTTTTTCATCTGAGTTCCAAATGCAGCAATCGGATGCCGATAATCTGCCATACTCTTGGCAGTGGGTTTCACTGTAATCTGAAAAATTTCTTCCTTATACCCCTTCTTCCGTACAGCATCTGTAACATTAAATCCAAGGCTTCTAAATAGTGTTTGAACCTGGAGCTGGTTAGCGGTGTCTTTTCTAGACGGCCAGCTGTTAATCATATTCCTGCTATCATCACGCAGTCTACTGGTCCAATCAGCAGGCAGCTTTTTCTCAACATAATTCCACCCAAAATTCTTCAATGCTCGGCCTTTGCCTTGACGACATTTCTGAAGCAACTCGTTAAAGTTTTCGTGTGCAAGGAACTCATCAAAATAATCCTTATCGTGAAAAATCACATCCAATTCATCTTCAAGTTCTGTTTCGCCACTGTCAAATCGAGTAATATACTCTTCTGTCACAGCAAAATTCTTATCTTCCTCAAGCAGTCTATTCGCCTCTATAAGCAGTGGAGATGTTGCATTTCGTAAAAGACAATCATTAAGTTTTGCACGCAATCTTTTCTTTCTTCCGGCTGCGAATTCCTGAATTTGAAGTTCGAGTGCTTCCAGGAATCTTCTCCAACATGCAAAGTCTCCGTATTCATAGAATAGTCCTTTATATGAGGTCATGATTCCAGAAATAGTCTCTTTTTCCGTTTCGTTAATCTGATTGTATGTATATGCTAATTCAAGCGTTTCTTTAAAGCGAGTGGTGCGATCATCAGCCGAATCGATAGCTTCCTGTCTCTGACTGTCATAAATCACATATTCTTTATCATTGCTCTGCAAATAACGTCCAAGCATCTGCAATTGATGGAGATTATCCTTCAAACCGGCTTCATCATACGCCTCATCCAGCATACCACCAAGTATTTCATCCCGGATTTCATTAGCTGATCTAATTGGAGTTACGATATGCTTTAGAGCATTTCTCCATGGCTCATAAAATTTTATACTTGCCATAGACTCATTCATATCAAGCACTCCATCATCATCGACACTAAATATACCCGTAAACAGAAAGTCGGAATATATCTCGATTTTAGAAAGCTCACCATTCAGATATTGTTGGATATAGAAAAGCGTCCACCTAAGGATATTGGAATTTTCATATTTCCGCCATTCAGTATCTTTCATAACATCTTGTATAATAGTGATGATTTCATTCTTTAGCTTGCGAAGTTGAGTCAGTTCCTTAAAGTCAGTGCCTGTTTTGCGAATGTGTTCTGACCATTTCAGCATAAGGTCAAGTCTAATTTTAAACTGCTTGAGTGCCTGATCACGAGCAGCATATTCAAGTTTAAATTTGTTTTTTGCACTCCACTTTGCAGTGAGCTGCTCTTCGATTTTACTTTCATCCAGAATATACATATTCTCCTGAACTTTACAAAAATCATCAAGTACCATCTGAACAAATCCAAGATTCTCATGGTCTCTTTTGCCTTCTGCAATAATGCTCATGCATTCATATAAATCACTCTTAGAATCAAAGCAGTCACTATATAAAGTTAGCAGTGCCCTCATATGTGTCTTGGGTGCCTGCACAATAAGATACTGACTTGCCTGTTTTTTCAAATCTGCCAAAAAACTTTCACTCTCTGCAGAATCACCAAGTAACGCAATTGCCGCAGGGGTAAAGCCCTCACCAGAAATACTACGTACAGATAGTAACTTGTTAAACAGAGGTTTGAAAGCTTCAAAACGCCCAAAGTAACCCTCATAATTATCAAACAGCATTTCAATTTGACTATTCAGAGCATAATCAAACCGGACCGAAGGTGTCAAAAGCGCAAATATATAAGTGGCTAATGCAGGCGCACTATCTTCAGGCTTAATATCTGGAAATACGTTTGTAATTACAACCGAAGAATATTGACCTTCAGGATTCAAAATATTAGTTGCTAGGCACAACTGCTTTGCTAGATTTTTGACTTTTGGACGACTTGTCTCCAGTCCAGCTCCTTTTGCTAAAAGAATCGCGTTTACGATTGATGTTCTCAACTGTTCCACTGTTTTGGCCTCACTGTTGATGATAGAATATACAACATTGCAGAATTCATCATCTGTCGGAATACTCTTCTTTGCCAGCAATTCTGCCGGACTAGTAGCAGTTGACTCAACAGGAGAACTATTAGTCTCACCTGTTGAATTTTCTTCGACAGGCTTAATTATAGAAGATCGTTCTCCAGCATCTGACATCTGAGCATCAATTTCTTTAATTATTACAGATCTGTCGGTACTATTTACATTCGCAATAACTTCCTCTTCTGCAAATGTTTTATCAACTACATTATTATTTGCATTAAAAGCTGACTTGCTATCTGTTAAACATATAACACAACCGTCTTTTAAAACAAACACTCGAAACTGTTCATGACAAGGAAAAGAAACCGGAACATTTCCATCGCAGATAAGGATGTTTTCATTTTCAACATCATTAATGCATTCAGTCGGACTAACCAGATGACAAATATATTGTATATCATTATGAATAACAACTACTTGATAATGACCATTCTTCCATACAATAGAACTCTTAATTGCAGCGAATTCCTTTTCAGTATACTGTTTTTTGGTTGCACAAACATACTTCAAGAGTTGTTCATTTGCAGAAACCGCATTTCGCACAAGTCCCTCCTCAACAGTGTTATCATAACAAAATCCGTAGTTACCGAACGATATATCCCAAAAGCATTTCATCTGAGAAATACTTTTCTTCTTGATACAACGGTTGCTGTAATCGGAAAGACAATAGACATCCACCTTTTCATCATTGTTATGATATTCAAAGCGTGCTATTAATCCTTTTGAAGTAAGCATATCGACCGCAGCATAAACAAATTTTCGTTTCTGATTATTATTTTCAATGCAGTTCATGCAAACAGCAAAAAGGAAACACTGTTCTTTTGTAAGTACACCTAGATTAGACATCAATGGTATAATGGTGCGTATACTTTTATTTACTTTTGCCAGTTTTATAGTATCTTTACGGAATGAAGCTGCACTTGGTGCACTCGTTTTTGTTTTATTAACCGTAGTAAGTACTGCTTCATCGTCATCATCATTTTCCAAAAAATCACTGTCTGGACTAAGTAATTTGGATTGTTCCAAAGCAGGCGAATCTTGTGCTTCCGTCTGAATTTTTGAGCAGTCAACAGAATCTGATTGCATATTAAGTACATCACCCAATGATATAATGTCATCTGATTCATTGGCATCCGTTACTTCTTCTGTGCTGTTTTCTCGGGGAGAACTTTCTGTATTTTTAATATATCAGGTATCATCTCTTCATCAGCAACACTTTTGGCAAAAGATTCAACAATTTCAGTCGTGTCAGTGCCCTTTTCATCATCGAAATAATACCAATTAGCTACGAGACCAATCTGAACTTCTAAGGGATAATGATCGCTGATTTTACGCAACAAAGATAAACCATCCTCGGATGCACTTATATTCTCAAAAGCAACGGCATTCAGAAAATCATTATGAACTTCCGTCTGAGGCAGAATATCACTTATATTTTCCTCGGTAATTAATGTCAATAGTTCAAATGCTGCATCCTGAAAAGGCTTCAGCGCAGTGGCATATGTTTTTATCTTTGCTTTGACCGCAATAAATCTGGTAAGGATATTTTTTGACTGATCAACCTGCTCTCTAATAATACGAACCCGATTCTCTCTAGCAACATCAACATACCTGCTAACATTATCGCCTGTTGCAGGTATGTTTTCCACACCAGCTATTGCCTGTGCAGCTTCATATATATCGGTGTACTTTATTCTAAGAGCATCAATATTATCATCAAATGATGACATTACTTCAACAGAAGGAATTCGTCCATCAGAGACTGTTACAAGTAAATTCGTCAACTGATTTTTTACATTGTTTGCCATTTGATTATATATGTTCAAAAGAACTTCTAGCTCCTGAATATCCATAATAACTCCCTTTCTTTTATGCAACGTTATCCACTGATATTGACATCGCATTCAGTAATGTTTCCGATTCAATCAACGATGTTCACACAGAAAATCTTTCAGAATTTTTCTCGCTGAGAAATCGGAAGATAAAGGCATTCACAAAATTTTTATGCACTTCTTTAATAATCATGTTGAGGCTATAATCCTCATAAAGAATATCAATTTAATCCCCCCATCGTATCGTATCATTTCCTTCTTTAGTTTTGCGCGACAGCTCACCTAACACATAATCAAAACATCTTTCTTACGGCACGTTTGTTTCTTCAAAGTTGTATGCTACGACAGGAGATTCATTAACACATATCATTCGACAGAAAATACATTACTACATCATATGTACTCATAATTTTCGTAATCCAAAAAATGATGCATTTCTACACCCGTCTAATGCTCGATCAAATAATCTACAGTACTATAATTGGTGATACAAATTTCATTATCAGCACTGCAGCAAGGATACTTGATAACACACCTCATGCTGAAACAATCAAGTTTCATTCCATTCAGTAGAGCCGTCTGATAGCTTTCCTCTAGAGCCTTACTAAAAATCTGTAATTTAGGTTGCCCTGTCATCTGACTGTAATGTCCAAGCATCTAGTTTTCCTAATGATTGAGACAAATCCGACACTGGTTGTACGTTTATCACTAACAGTTTGACCGCTTTTCTCATACATTTCCTATTCCTTTTGTGGGATATTAATTTAACCTTACTACAAAAATTATATGGATTTCAACATTCTTTGTCAATGATTAGAGAAGTAGCTTTTTAATATGTAAATTTAAGTCAGGATAAGCCATAATGGCATATGGTTAGGACAATGGCTTCGTCCTATTCGTTACATTATCCTCTATATGCAATAATGCACTTGTTGTGAATATTGTTCTCTTCAGAGCATCTAAAGCAAAACATCTGTTGCATCCTAATTTTTCCGTAACTGTTATTATATTCATCTTCAGAGTGAATATCCAACATATCCGTAGCTAGAGCACCATATCATTATTAATATCGCAGAAAAGAGTAACAGGGATATTAAATTTACTTACTCCCCTGATGATGATTGTCTCCACAGAAAAGGCATCTACGTCTACTAAAATCATAAGTTTTACTCCACCTGGATGTTCTTCGCCCAATCTTTTAGCAACACACTAACATTGCCGTAAAATCGTTCCTCTATCTCAGAATCATCAGCATGCTTCAAAAAACTTGCTGATATATCCCAAAATGCTTTACTCTTGATTTGCCTAAATTCAAGTCTATGGTCATATATAAAGGCAGCGGCACGGTTTATTTCATAATAGGTACTATACCTATCTTTCTCTAAAAAATTGAATGCCAAATAATCTTCATCCCAATTAATCTCAAATAACCTAGATAAACAATTTACCCACATTGACTTATGCCAAACCAGACTGCCTGGATCATCCACCAGGAAATGAGCTTTATGCATGCTCTTATGATTTCCATCACAAGAGCATACAGTACAAACGCCACAGGCAGAAATGGCCTTAATATATCTAGCTATAAAGTGCTCCAGCATCTTAACCGGACACTTCTTGCCATGAATCCTATTCCTGAACCATCTCCACCCCCATCCACTAGCGTCATATGTAGCTCCGATTTGGATTCCTTCTGCAAAATAATTCTCATATGCCTTTGTATCAGCATTGGCATATATAGTTAATACATTACCATTCAGTTCTCCAAGACCATAGTTTAATATGACTTCATTTAGATAACATACATCACTCCAATAAGAGTTATCACTAATGGTTATACTACCACTATCTACATCTAATAAGAATCCGCGTGCCTTTAGCAACTCAATGATGTATTCATCATTGTTAGAGCAATGTTCTTTTATTCTATTAAAGAATTGTTCAGCTTTATTATATGTTTTATTATTCAATGCAGTCACTCATCTACAACACCAGTGAACCTTAGTCATTACATTCACATTTCTATTATTACATCCTCAAGATCATCGTCACTACTCTTTAATTCAAATCGTCTATGATTATCTTTAAATGCTATATCTGTAATCTGTCTGTTTCCATTCACAGTTTCTGATATAGGCACAATACCAATACGATGATGTGAAATAGCATTTCTTAATTACCAGATTATTTTTTTAGGAGAGTCCCTTTCTTCACCATTTCTAGAAATTGAATCATTATGATATCTGCTTCTATCTAGAATGCAATTATATAATCTAGAAAACATATTTTTAAAATCTTCTTTTTTATGATGTAACGATCTATAAATATCACTCTCAGTAAATACCAATAATCCTACTAATGAGTTGATTAGATCAGTAACCTCATAGTATTCAGAAATCTCAAAACTATGGTTTCACATTTCATTTTCTGTATCTTCTATAATGGGCCCCTTGTCAAGACCACTAAAAAAATATCTAAGCGTGTCTTAACCCAATAAATTATGCAACATTCTGGCCATAATAGTAAGAATCAGGTGTCCTATATGACAATGCTTCATGTGGCCTTACTTTGTTATTTTGTAAGAATTCCTGCTTCCATTTTCTAACCATATTGGGATTTAAGTTATGTTGAGCACATATTTCATTCAGTTCCTGATTATCTTGAAGAATATTCAGGACAACTTTACTTTTAAATTCAGGTGTATATTGACAGCGTGTCATTAAAAAATCCTCCTAGATTGTTATATATTTACTATAACATGCACGCTTAGATTTTCAAAATATGGTCCAGATTCTGGTATCCATTATAATCAACGGATACGCTTAACCCGCATTATTACTGACTTTATACATGTTTTCTGCATAAAGCGCATATTAGAGATTTAAATTTGACAATAAAAAATTTTGAAATTATTTTTGTGTTTATTTATTGGACTTTTGTATTTAATTACAGGACTTTCTAATTTTTTAGTCGTAGCTGCATTAGAATTTTTAACATCTATACGCTTAGAAAATACATATTTACACTAAGTACATACTTTTATCGCAGCATATTTATTCACATATATACCAAGACCGCAGTGTCTGAGCATGCCGTTTGTAAACTTGATAAAACTAATATATAATATGTTTAACTAAAGCAACATTCAGTATCCAATTCTAAGGAAATTTGAAAAAAGCAATAGCCACCTCTCAAAAATACCAACGTAAAGTAAGGTGATTCCATAACTCTATGCTAGGTTACACTTTCAAACACTTCTTATATCTCGAGAAAATAAATATAGGGATAAGGTGAAAACAATGGATATTTTTTTATCCTATGTAGCAGATGAGGAATTAATTAATTCTTGTACAGAATGCAAAGATACTTGTCAGTACTATCTGGATATTACTCTGCCTTACGAATACAAGTATAAATATCTTCAGGAAGACATAACAAGTATTTTCCCCAGCCTGCTCCATATCAACAGCGGAGTCATTAGCTATGAGCTATGCAGCCCCAAAGAGGTAAGCTCACAGGAAATAAACCCATGAACACCATGTAAACAGCAACTTTCAATCTATATAATGTAAAAACACCAACATATACCATCAAATAAGGATGATATGTGTTGGTGTTTTCTTTGAGGTGACAACTTTATTTATATAACATCATATTAACAGCGAAACTCTTTGTTTACAGCCATTTCATCATTTCTAAGCCGCCTGTACGGCGGTTAACTGCAATAATTTCTCCGCGAAGCCTTATATTTTGCATCCTTACACTTATAATATTATCATTTACCTTTTTCTTGGCAATCACAAAATTCCTTATTACAACGACCTTCATAACCTTGAGATAAAAAATAGGATAAAATTCGACATAGCTCCACATCGCTTCTTGCATTAATACACAATCCTAAAATAATCCAAATATGCTTTATATTTATCTTGTGCAGCCAGGCAGGTATCTGTCAGATAGCCTTTTTCATTATCCCATTCTTTCAATCCACGATAATAGAACATCTTTAAATTATCATCAACAATAAATGGAACTATATTGTTTTTCAAACATTCCTTAAACATAATTAATCTACCAATACGACCGTTGCCATCCTGAAACGGATGAATCCGCTCAAACTTCACATGGAAGTCCAGAATATCCTCAAATGTCTTTGCATCTTTAGCGTTGTATTCCATCAGCAAGGTCTTCATTTTATCGGCAACTTCTTCTGGAATGGTTGTATCCATACCACCGACTTCATTAGGAAGCTTCTTATAATCGCCAACAGCAAACCAATCTTTTCTAGAGTCGCTGGTGCCGTTCTTCAAAATAAAATGAAAGTCCTTGATAAATTTCTCCGTCAGAACTGCTCTTGCAGAATCAATAATTATGTCAATACAGTGGAAGTGATTTACTGTTTCAATTACATCATCAACATTCAGAACTTCTTTTTCTACACCGATAGTATTGGTTTCAAAGATATACCTGGTTTGATCGTGAGTCAACCGACTTCCTTCCATATGGTTGGAGTTGTACGTCAATTCAATCTGCGTTTTATGATAAATACCACCGGAGTATTTACTTGCCTTCTGCTCTTTCAGAATATCCAACAGAGTAATCTTGACTTCTTTTCTCTTATTGATACGCTCCGGTTTCTCTGCGTTTTCCGGAATGTTCCATATCTTACCAGTGATGAATGCACCATTCACACGACCTTGGGCACAATAATTTCTAACACTGCGCTCTGACACTTCCCACTTTTTCGCTATTTCAGTAACTGAAAGATATCGCATCTCTTTCCCTCCGTCATAAATAGCATCAAAACTATGTTAATATATTACATAGTATACCATATCATCGGCAAAAACATCAATATATTCAATATAGGTTTTACATTTCTTGCCGTTATAAAAAATGTTATTTCTGAATATAGAAAACCGGGCTCCATCGAAAATGAAGTCCGGTAAAATATAATCGCCATTCAAGCCCTCAATTCTACAGAACACCTATGCGGCGGTTAACTGCAATAATTTCTCCGCGAAGCCTTATATCTTGCCACCTTGCACCTATAATATTATCATTTACCTTTTTCTTGGCAATCACAAAATCCCTTATTACAACTGCATTCATAACATTTGGAAAAACAGGTAAAAACCCTATAAACATTTGTTTTGTATGCAGATTTATATCATCCAAAGAGCATTGCCCCACGAAAACCTAACATTAACAATCTCATTTGTTATCCAGCTTATACAATCCCCATTGGTCAGAATAAAAATACCTGCTATAGTCATTATCATAGATAATAAAATTCAACATCCCATATTGCAGACTTATGCGTTGCAGTTCCATGTCCATATCATTATCCATGTCATACTGCAAATCTTTATCCAAGCGATGGTACAATGCTTCCTTGTAATTTCTTGTTAACCAAAGCCGAGAATTGTTCAACTCATCCTCCATATGAATATTATAACGCATCTAGCATTTTTCATACTTACCTGTCCTCTTGATTTTCTCTACTATGTCAATACCACCTTCAACATAATGAATTAGCATCCGTTAGGCTTAGCTAGGAGCGAGTACACAAGCGGTATCTGTGCGTAAAGATAAATCACCAGTTAGGGCCATTAAGTCGGACAGAGCAAAAGTCGTTATGACCGCAGGCTGTATTTCGAGAACCCACTGACATAACGACTTTCATTGTCAATATTTAAGGAAATAAATAAATCAGAATTTACTGCTCCAGCATAGGCTTCAAGAACTTGCCTGTATAAGAAGCCTTGACTTTCACAATTTCCTCTGGAGTGCCCTGAGCCACAATCGTGCCTCCCTTATCTCCCCCCTCAGGGCCTAAATCTACAATATAATCTGCACTTTTAATCACATCCAGATTATGCTCAATAACCACCACAGAATCTCCGCCATCAACTAACCGCTGGAGAATTTCCAACAGCCTATGAATATCTGCCGTATGTAAACCCGTAGTAGGCTCATCCAGAATATACAGCGTTTTGCCTGTGGAACGGCGGGACAGCTCCGTAGCCAGCTTTACCCTCTGAGCCTCGCCACCAGACAGAGTTGTAGCAGACTGCCCCAGTTTGACATACCCCAGTCCAACATCCTGCAGTACCTGCAGCTTATTGGCAATACGAGGCACATTCTTAAAGAACTCCACTGCTTCCTCAATAGTCATATCCAATACATCCGCAATAGATTTTCCCTTATATTTAACCTCCAAGGTTTCCTGATTGTATCTGGCACCACCACAAACCTCACAAGGTACATATACATCTGAAAGGAAATGCATCTCTATCTTGATAATGCCATCACCTTTGCAGGTTTCACATCGGCCTCCTTTAATATTAAAGCTAAACCGCCCAGGCTTATACCCGCGCATCTTAGCCTCACTGCACTGACTAAACAGCGTTCTGATTAAATCAAATACACCGGTGTAGGTAGCAGGATTGGAACGAGGTGTTCTACCAATAGGGCTTTGGTCAATATCAATAACCTTATCCACATTCTCCATGCCCAACAGCTTTTTGAATTTTCCCGGTCTGCCTTTAATGCGATAAAGCTTGGAAGCCACTGCCTTATAAAGAATTTCATTTATCAAGGTACTTTTACCAGAACCAGATACACCAGTAATAACCGTAAATACCCCCAAAGGCAGTTTCAAATGTACATTCTTTAGATTATTCTCTTCTGCCCCCAGAATCTCCAGAAAATTACCATTCCCCTGCCGTCTTTTCTCTGGTACAGGAATAAATTTTTTGTGACTTAGATACTGACCTGTTACTGACTCTGGCACAGCCATAATTTCCTCAGCTGTCCCCTGAGCCACCACATAGCCTCCCTGAGAACCAGCTCCCGGCCCAATATCCACAATATGATCTGCCACCCGCATGGTATCCTCATCATGCTCCACCACCAGAAGGGTATTGCCCATATTCCGCAGATTTTTCAATGCCTCTAGCAGCTTGTTATTATCCCGCTGATGCAAACCAATACTAGGTTCATCCAAGATATACAGCACCCCTACCAAGCCAGAACCAATCTGGGTAGCCAGCCTGATACGCTGAGCCTCACCACCAGATAAAGTACCAGCAGCTCTTGACAGGGTAAGGTATTCCAAACCAACCTTAGCCAAAAATCCCAATCTGGCATTAATCTCCTTTAGTACCTGCTGACCAATAGTTCGCTCTCTGTCCGAAAACTCTACCTGCTGGAAAAACTCCTGACACTGAGCCACAGGCATATCCGTTACCTGTTGGATGTTTTTACCTCCAATAGTGACAGCCAGCACCTCTGGCTTTAATCTGGCTCCATGACATTCAGGGCACAGATTAACGCTCATATAATTTTCATATTCCTCCCGCATGGTATCTGATTCAGATTCCCGGTAGCGACGGTTGAGAATATTCATTACCCCCTCAAAGGGAATACGATGAATCTTGTATTGACCAAACATATTCTCATAGCCAAACTCCAAAATCTCCTCCCCAGTACCATAGAGAAGCTTTTGCTGCAGCTTGGCTGGCATCTCCTGCCAAGGAGTATCCAAGGTGCAACCATATTTTTGCACCAAAGCATCCATCTGGCGCATATAATATCCCTTAACATTGGTAGACATAGGAGCAATGGCCCCCTCCGCCAAGGATTTAGCCTTATCTGGCAGTACCAACTCCAAATCCATCTCCATTTGACTGCCCAATCCACTACAGACAGGACAAGCGCCAAAAGGGCTGTTAAAGGAAAACATTCTCGGTGTAATCTCTGGCAGGCTGATACCGCAGTCCTCACAGGCAAAATTCTGGCTGAACATTAGCTGTTCTCCATCGACAATCTGCACATAGGCCACACCTTGCCCCATCTTCAAGGCTACCTCCATGGATTCTGCCATACGAGGCCGTATCTCTGGACGGATAATCAGCCGGTCAATAACCACCTCAATGGTATGCTTTTTATTTTTTTCCAGCTGAATTTCCTCACCAGCATCCCGGATTTCGCCATCAATGCGCAGACGGGTATAGCCCTCCTTGCGAATATGCTCCAGCAACTTTTTGTGCTCGCCCTTTTTCCCCCGCACCGCCTGAGCCATAATCAACAACTTGGTGCGTTCTGGCAAAGCCAACAGCTGATCCAGCATCTGATCCAAGGACTGCTGATTAACAGGCTTGCCACATCTAGGGCAATGAGGGTGCCCCACTCTGGCAAAAAGCAAACGCAGATAGTCATAGATTTCCGTAACTGTGCCTACGGTAGAACGAGGATTGCGGCTGGTGGTTTTCTGGTCAATGGAAATAGCCGGAGACAAACCCTCTATATAGTCCACATCAGGCTTGTCCATCTGCCCCAGGAACTGTCGGGCATAGGATGATAAAGACTCCATATACCGCCGCTGGCCCTCTGCATAGATGGTATCAAAGGCCAAGGAGGATTTACCGGAGCCGCTAAGACCAGTAATGACCACCATTTTATCCCTTGGAATATCCAAATTAATATTTTTTAAATTGTGCTGTCTAGCACCACGAATGCGAATATACTTATCCATAAACTACCTCATATATCCTTACCCTAAGCATACTATTGACAAAATCGTCACATATGATAGCTTCGGCCCGTAAAATGCCTGCTATTTATTTTTTATCCCCATAGTATCCTGCAGTTCAAAAATCATATCCCTAAGCTGAGCGGCCCGCTCAAACTCCAAGGCCCTAGAGGCCATCTGCATTTCCTTGGTCAAAGCCTTCAAAAGTGCCTCCCCTTCCTTCTTGGTCAGCTTTTTATCCGGCCGCTGCAGCTTCTTGGCCGCAGCCTTGGCCTTGGCATCTATATCAACCTTATATTCACCGCTTTCCTCAGCTACCAAGGTCAAATCAATCAAATCCTTTATTGGCTTGACAATGGTTTTTGGCACAATATTATGCTCCTGATTATAGGCCTCCTGTACCTGACGACGGCGGGCTGTTTCATCTATGGCTCTCTGCATGGAATCCGTAATCACATCAGCATACATGATAACCTGCCCCTCGGCATTACGGGCAGCACGGCCTATGGTCTGAATTAGTGATGTATCAGACCGCAAAAAGCCCTCCTTATCCGCATCCAGAATAGCCACCAAAGATACCTCTGGCATATCCAAGCCCTCACGCAGCAGGTTTATACCTACCAATACATCAAATTTGCCCAGTCGCAATTCCTTGATGATCTGGGCTCTTTCAATGGTGGCAATATCTGAATGAAGATACCGCACCTTCACACCCATTTCTTTGAGATAATCTGTAAGATTCTCTGCCATACGCTTGGTCAAGGTAGTTACCAAAACCCGCTGATTTTTAGCTGTTCTTTTATGAATTTCTCCCAGCAAATCATCCATCTGCCCCTCCAAAGGACGGATTTCGATTTCTGGATCCAAAAGTCCCGTAGGACGAATAATCTGCTGTACCACCTGCTGAGCCTGTCCTAGCTCGTATTTAGCCGGCGTAGCAGAAACATATACAATCTGATTAATCCGCTTTTCAAACTCCTCAAATTTTAAAGGACGGTTATCATAGGCCGAAGGAAGACGAAAGCCATTATTGACCAATGAATCCTTCCGGGATCTGTCACCTGCATACATAGCCCGTACCTGAGGTAAGGTAACATGGGACTCATCCATTACCATGAGAAAATCCTCTGGGAAATAATCTAACAGGGTATAGGGAGCATCTCCTGCTTTACGGCGGGTTAAATGTCGTGAATAATTCTCAATCCCTGAGCAGTAGCCCATTTCCTGAATCATTTCCAAATCATAATTTACTCGCTGTTCAATACGCTGGGCCTCAATCAATTTATTTTCTGATTTAAAGAATTTGACCTGTTCCTCCATTTCCTGCCGAATGGTGGACATAGCGTATTCCAAATCCTCTCGATTGGTAACATAATGAGAAGCTGGAAAAATCATGGAATGAAGCCTTTCACCAATAACCTTGCCGGTAAGCACCTCAAATTCCAGAATCCTATCTACTTCATCCCCAAAAAGCTCTATCCGCACTGCTTTGTTGCTATAACCAGCTGGAAATACCTCAATAACATCTCCCCGCACCCTAAAAGTGCCACGCTCCAGTACCAAATCATTTCGCTCATATTGAATGGCCACCAGTCGGCGGAGAATTGCATCCCTATCCGTTTCCTGCCCCTTGTGCAAGGACAAAACCATTTCATGATAGCTTTCTGGTGAACCCAAACCATAAATGCAGGAAACACTGGCCACGATAATAACATCCCGCCGCTCAAAAAGAGAGCAGGTGGCAGAATGCCGCAGCTCATCTATTTCATCATTGATGGAAGCATCCTTCTCTATATAGGTATCTGTAGAAGCAATATAGGCCTCTGGCTGATAATAATCATAATAGCTGACAAAATAGCCTACATAATTATCTGGGAAAAAAGCTTTGAACTCGCTGGCCAGCTGGGCGGCCAAGGTCTTGTTGTGGGCAATCACCAAGGTGGGCCGCTGCACCTTCTCTATAAGCTTGGCTACAGTAAAGGTTTTGCCTGTACCAGTAGCTCCCAGCAGTACCTGAGCCTCCTGACCATTTTCAATACCGGCCGCCAATGCTTCTATAGCCTCCGGCTGATCCCCCATAGGCTCAAAGGGAGCTACCACATGAAAAGGCGTAGCCTTGTCTTCATTAAATTCTACATTATTCAGCTTAGGCAGCATAGACAAACCTCCTCAAAAAAAATCAGCTTGCGTGATTAGAACACACAAACTGATTATAGCACAAATAAAACACAAAATCCATAAGCACAAAACGATAACTTTTTGTCATTTTATTGCCTAAATTCTTTCATCATTGGCACGCTTATCCACATAGCTGGGCAAACTCCGCACCTGCCATATTCTGAACTCATACCATAGTAATGCACCTGTCCATTATAATCTACTTCAGCAATTGTATCATTGCTATGTCCTGGGTTTCTAAGCCACCAACGGCATGTATCATTACCATTAGTATATGCACCTTTTTCTAAGGCATAACTTGTTACTATTTTTTTTCGATTATCTTGTAATGGCATAAATCTTTTTACTTCGCTAGCACAAAATAAAAAAATTCTATCACAGGTTACATCCCCTGCATCTACATCATAGCTTATATTTCCTTCTGGCAATATAATGCTTTCTTTGATAATTTTCTTCTCTCTATCATTAAATGCAGTATTATAAAATTTGCCATTAAGGTATTCTCGAATATTAGAACTATGCCAAGTTACCGCCCCTTCTTTGTTATGAAAAGGACTCGCATCTATAGCAAATCTACTTATCAGCAAAATTTTTCGTTCTTCAATCAACAAAATTTCCCACTGTATTGCTTCCGATTTTCCCTTGCATAATGGATACTTACCTAACTCTACAAAATCCCCTACCTTGCTTTTTAAAATCTTTTCCCAATTTTTATACTGGCTTTCTGCCTCTCTCTTATCACCATATGTATAGAAATCCTCTGTCTCACACCCAAAGATATCCTTTATCTGAATAGGATCAAAATTACAGGAATAAGCAAGACTTTCATCATCGGACTGAATACGAATACTATCTAAATAAAATTTGTTTTCTTTTTTGGCATACTTGGGTACCGAATATAAATTATATTCCTCCCCTTTATGACAAAATTCCTTGGCCATATCCCTGTTTATTTGCAAGGTTAATTTATCTAGGGTGAAGATGTCTCTCACATAATCGTGTGGCGATATATAAAAATTAATAGTTCCATCCAGCATGGAATATGTCATTTTATCTGGTTTACAAAATCCCATAGGCAAAATTGGTAATTTGTTTAACCGATTTACATAATCATCCTGAGATTCATTAGAAAATCTTTCCCAACTAACAACCTGCAATGGTATGGCATTTCCCATATAATCATAAAAGAAAACCTTACTATAATCATAGCAAACGTGTTCATCATATACATCCAACGAAGCCGCTATTTTTCCCTCTATAACATTATCGTAAATCATACTGCCAGAACAAAAAAATCTAATATTTTCGATAACAGCAATTGGGGAATGATTTATCAAATCAATATTATCTACCAAGGCAACATCTGTATATTTATCAATATTTTTACGAGATAAAACACCACTGCCAATATATACAGGCTGAATTGCCCTTATTCTTTCACGATATTCCTCATCAGTTTCGAATATGTCTTTAGAATATTCTTCAAACTGCTCCTTTTCTTCCAGCATCTCATCTTTATTACATACTTCTTCGTTATAATCAGATATATCAGCTATGACCTCATCATTAAGCTGGCAATCTGTCTTCTCTACTGGTTCATATGTAGCAATATCTTCTGATGCTTCTGATATATCACAATCATCTTCATCAATATATACCTGCCCTGTTAAATCGCAAAAGAATCGTCTATCAACACTACTAGAAAAATCCTCTAAAGAACACTCTTCCTTCTTGTATATTACCACATACCATATAATAATATACATTAATTTATCCAAAATACTGCCTGCCGAATCATCGGATCTCACCTTGCGATGATGCACACAATCATTAGCATATTTACGTACATCATGTGCATAACTTTTTACTTGGTGTGGCAAAATCCCCGTGCTATACAAATAATTTATTTCAGCATTCAAATTTCGATGACTTGCCACCATCTGTTCATCTATATATCTTAGCATTACCTCTAAGGACTGCCGAGCTTTGAACATTGCCACATCCAAGTCATAAAGTATATTCTCTTCTGCAGATTGACACAAGCTATAAAGTTCTGAATTAACTACTTGCAAAAATTCAAATCTGCTCATACATTCTTACCCCATTTCAAAATCATTTAATATTCATGATTTCTTTTACCTGATCCATATAACGCTTTTCCTCAGGTACAACTCTAAATTCAATACGTCTGGAAGCTTCCTTATCCTCTGTACCATCTGACTTATACCGTAAATGACTTGATGAAAGTCCATTAGCAGTAAGTTTAGCCTGCAAAAAATCCCGCTTATCCTGCATCTCTGGCAAGGACATAGTTTCATTAAGGATAGCCCTGGTACGATCCTGAGATAATTGCATATTCTTGAAATAGGCATCTGCCTGACTTCCTCCTAATCCCCACTCAGAAGAAGTATGTCCTTCTATACGAATTTCCTTGATATTATCAGGATTACACTTAGCGATAGCATTCAAATATTTAGGTAAAAAATTTCTTAGCTCTTTTCTAAACCCATCAGGAATTTCTGAGCTGCCAGCTACAAAATGACTACTGGCATCCTCAAAATATACTGCACCAATTTCTCCATTATAGTGCAAATGATAACGCTCTTTTTCTTCCTCTGTAAACGCCTCATCTAAATTTTCCTTTAATTCTTCTGCTGCATGAGTAGATTGCTGCGCTATTGCTTCAATAGCTCTCTTCTGTTCTTCTGCCTGATGTGTAAGGATAACAGCTAAAAATAAAAATATTACCAATACACCAGTAATCATGTCAGTATTAGATATCCACACAGAGGTTTCTGGACTTTCTTTATGTCTCATTTATTATTTCGACTCCTCAATAGTAGGTGGTTCAACATCGTAATCCTCGTCATCATCAACAAAATCAGGTACTGTTGACAAATCTTTCAGCTGTATGGCTTCATTAAGTTTTTCAGGACCAGTCCGACCTGTCATTTCAGATAATTTATCCAATGTCACATTTATTTCATGATTTAAATAATTCTGATTTTCCTGTAATGATTCACACAGAATACGCAAATTATTATATGCATTGTTTAAACCGTTTAACAAATCTGCAATGTTCTGATGCTTCCCTCCGGCTTCCATAACATTAGAATATGCACACATTGCAACTTCATTGAAAGACTTCAAAACAGCCTCATGCTGCTCTATCTGTTTTTGAGACTTGCTGCTGATTTTATCCATATTCTCAGCCATCAATGCAGCACTATTAGTATATTTAGCCATATTTTCATAATATTGCTTTAAGTCATTCGCATTCTTAACATTGCTATCCTGAATAGATTTAGTTGCTGTATTAAAGGCCAAGGACAAACGCTCTAATGAACCTTGCACACTATTTAAATCCTTGTCTACAGTCTCACCCATCTTAGAAATCTTCATAGCAGTTCCATCGGTATACTCCTTGAATATATTTGCATAAACTTCTTGCTGCTGTTTCATATTATTTAATGTCCCATTAAACATATCCATCAGGTTCAAGCTGCTTTGAGTCATGGTCTTTACCTGGTCAACCACATCCTTCATGTCTGTATTGTATTCTCCTGCTTGCTCTATTAGAGGAGTAAAGGCTGTATCTACGCTCTTCATAATATTCGTAAAATCCATATTAACAAGAGTTTGTGATAACTCTGTAACTGTCTTATTAAGAGTTTCAAATTTTCCACTTGTATTATTCAAAAAATCTACTAACGCCTTGTCAAGCTGTGAAAAATTCACCCCAATCTGGGTAGTAAAATTCTCTGAATTCTTACTCATTGTTCCCAAAGCTTTATTTAATTCGGTAAATCCTTTTTTCATATCCCTCAGCTGAGTCTTAAAATCACCAGAAAAGCTTTGCATTGCGCTTACTGATTTATCTATAGACCCAAGATACTCATTTACCTTTATTACCAAATCCCTATTAACCTTATCACTGGCTTCCTGCAGACTAATATAACATTCCTTGGTTTTTTCCAAATGCTCAGCAGTTACCTTTTCTACCATATTAGTTAAACCTTTGGTAACAATATCCAATCTTTTATTCAAGTTTTTTTCAATAATGGCATTTTGTTCCCTGATAGATTCATTTATTTTTTTCATCATATCAAAGAAAGCAGCTTCATCATAGTATTGATACTCATCTGATGAACCAATACCATATTCTTCCGTAACTCGTTTGAGATATATTTTGGCTGCCAAAGAAGACAACAAACCTATTACTGATGTAAAGAACGCCAATTTAGTACCTGAAATAATATTGGATACGTCATTTCCATCAAAAGTAAACAGGACAATACTTATACCTACAAATGTATAAAATGTACCCTGGGCTACCATCAAGGATGGATAAATACTATCTCCCAGTTGTTTGCGCTGAATATCCCTATCCATCTCACGCCAATAATATCTGCATAAAACGCCTGATGCCAATATTGGCAGTACATTTGTCAATGCTGTCATTATAGTTGTAAGCAAACCAGATTCATCAGCTGCAGAGGCACTTATATTGGTCTTGATAACCTGTAAAATAATAAAAACAACAGTAGTACCTATCAAATACCCAAAAGACCATTTCACATTAGAATCATTTAATTTCATATAATCACTCCGATTATTCATAAATATACAGCATAGTATAACTATGCCGCTGAATAATTTTTTACTCTATGTTCTTCACTTTATATATCATATTTGATTATATTTAGAAAATCTATACTTTTCTCTACAATCTGTCCATTTCATTAAATCTGTAAATATTCCTACCACTGCTTGAGCACAGTTTTTACCAGATACACTTTTTTCCAAAGCTACATATAGAGATTCACACAAAGCATTTCTGGCATTAACATCTGAATGTTTTTTATCCTCCAAGATAAATCTATCTCCCCACCCAACTTTTAGAGACATAGAAAATGCTGGATAAGCTTTTTTATACAATACATCTAAAAATTCGTATCGGCACATAATAGAATCGAACTGCTGCCAATTTTCTTTACTAATCCAATGAGCATTTGCCTGATAATATTGTCTTACTATCTGCAAAAATGCTGTGGTAGTCTTTTTTTTCGGAACTGAGCTATTACACTGTTCAGCTAAGCTTTTTTGATACTTCGGTGTATCATCATCCCTACCATTTATTATTCTATCCGCTGCAACATAAATAGCTTCCACCTTAGCACGCAGATCCACAATTCCCATTGTACCATTCTGTCTACGGCGTTCGCACTCATCAATATTTTTTCGAATATTATATAATTCACTTAAGTATTTATCATCCACACCTTTATTGTATTCCTGCTCCATAGACGGCAATACCGAAAATTTCATCTCATCCTGATTGCCCGCTGCTTCCACATTACCGCCGTTTGTTCCCATATAATAAACAGCATCCAAATCTACTTTCCAGTCCAGTGCCTGACAAATAAGAGACTGAAATTCTAACATCATCTCTTTAGAAATCGTCGGACAATCTTTGCGTATCTTATCCATTACCACATTAGGAGATATTGTCTTATTAATCCCTTGGTAAATATAGTATCCAACCAGCTTTTTACTATCAAAAATATTTTTCAAATGCTGATATTTAAATATACTGATATTATTTTCCTTACACAAGGATTCTATTTTCTTATAGAAATACTTCTCACGTTTGATTTCTGTTGGATCTTCCGTCAAAATTTTTCTAATTATCCCCACCAAATCAAGCGGTTCAGACTGTACTACCTCCTCAGTCTCAGCTGTTACAGCCTCAGCAACATCTGGCATGTTGATCAATTCTGGCAATTTAACCCAATGCAAGGATAAATAATCATCACTATTATTGACAATTTGCTGTAGCTCTGTCTCCAACTTACTTTTAGGCACATATTCTGTATTTGCAAGGTAGCTATCTATACGTCTGTAGATATCCAGCTCTTTTTTACTACGTATTTCGTCATTATCAACTTTAGGCGATATTGACTCTCTAGATGTGTCAAGGTTCAATCTGCCGCTATCATCGGCTATTTTTTCATCTACGATTCGTATAAGTTTTAGTAATATTCGTTTCCACAGGGGCTGATCTTTACTAAGATCACCTCTAGCCTCCTGACTAGAATCATTACCTGCTTCAATATGAGAATACACAAATAAAACTGGCAGTTCCTTTTCCTCGGTGTTTTTCAACAAATTATTTGCCATGTCATTCGTAATACCATTCAAACTATCATCATCTCTCTTATGTTGGACTCAAGTGCAATTCTCCTTTGCGCTCAATTATCCATATATTATTTTCTCTCCTAAATACAGCAGGCTTCTTTGGTACAAAGTTAAATGAACCCACAGTATAGCCAGTTTTAAAAGCTTCTTTATATCCCATATAATTATGCCTACTCGCTTCATAACGTTTATGTATATCTGGCAAAACCATATAATATCCTGTTTCATCCAATAAAACAGCCCAAAAATAGCCATTTATATCAGATTCGAACTTAGGCATTATAGAAGCATTACTCATTTTTTCCATTGAATTTGTGCACTTAAACTTTTCTATTTTCCAATTATTACAAAAATCGTCTATACTCTGATCTTGTTGACGTCTATCTGTTTTCTGTAATTTCTTATAAAAGTCAACATAGTCTTTGAAATCTCTTTCCATTTTTAAATTGATTTCAAACTTAGGCTTATCTATCTCACTAACATTAGCTTTTCTGACACCATTCATGTCATTATTAATACAAGAAAAATTCTCTTTATTTTCACTATACTCTACCTTATGCGATTTTCTCGATAATTCTTTAAGCTGACTTTCAAGTTCTTCCGAAACTTGCTTTCTGATATCTTCTTTCAAGTCATGCAAAATAATATCTTTTATTCTCTCTATTATCGTATTAAGAGCGTCCTCTGATAAGTATGATTGCTGTCCCTGTTGTGGAACATTATTACAGCTTGGCGGTTGAGTATATCCATATAAGTATGACGGTTGTTGCACATTATTATATGCTGACTGCTGCTGTAATACATGCGGAGGATATGCCGTATTTCCTTTTATAATTTGACTCATTTACTTAATACCAAAGTTCCCTTTCCCTTTAAATTCCACATATCATCGGAAATATAAAAAATAGCTGGCTTTGCCACCTTTATTTTTTTGTATACTCCAAAATCATAATTAGAATTAAAGACTTCTCCAAAAGCGCACTTAATATGTCGAGTATTTTCATAAGTAGTATAAACTGGTAGTACCGCATAGTAATTATATCCTAAACTATATGCTATATAATCGCCTCCTTGTCCTGAAATCTCAGAACCAAGCGATACATAGATTGGTGCTATATCTGGATTTGATGTTCTACTAACTCCATTACTACATCTAAATCGCTTCACCGATGAATCGTTTTCTAATTCCATTTTTTTTAGCTCTTTATCTGGTCCTTCTGGCATGTCATATAAAGCATTATATTCCCTTATGAAATTATCTGCCAGAGACACATCATATGGCTCTTTGCTTTGCTGTTTTAATGAGCAAACAGATTCGCTATTAAAATTTGAGGTTACTTTTTCACTAACACGAGATACATTCTCTCCCCTTTTTATTTCTCTTCTTAAAGTATTTAATTCAGCTTTCAAGGAAATGATTTGATCTTCCAGATATCTTATATCTTTCTTCAGTTTTGTATTATCAGAATATTCTGTGGGGATATTCCATTGATAGCTCTCCTGAGCTTTTTCCTTATAATTGCTGTGTTTAACCTGGTCAGTATTTTTACCTCCTCTTTGGCACATATAACAGCTAAGTATTATGCTAATAATACCGAATAGCATAGCCAGTATAATTGCATAGTCAACATAACTTCCCCATATATTATGAGTTTTACTAATTTCCTTGCTAACCTCTGACTGTGCCCTATTAGTGGCTGCAAACGCAGCCACCTCAATGCCGAAACAGAAACATATTGTCCATATAGAAATTAGACGAGGCCTTATCTTCATGAATCTCATCTCCCCACTTGCATATCAATTAATTGCTTCATAGCAATGATAAATATAGGTTCTACATATATATCCTTAGGATCACGCCCCTTTTGAGACACATAATAGCCATTTACATTCTTTAACAAATGTGCCATATCGCTATTGGAAAAGCTAATAGGCTCATGCCAAATGTATTTTCCCTTGTTAAACATATGCACAAAGGAATTAATCTCATCCAATTCAGAAACCTTAATACCATCTGAAATATCTCCAGCTGAAATAAACCCATCAGGATAACCTGGAAGCTCATGACAGACAAAATCATTACCAGCCATAACCGCTTCCGCCTTCCGTGGATCATATGCCTCTCCAAATAAAGTATCAGCAATTTTGTCCTCATCAAAAAACTCTCTATCATTGGTAGGCTTGTCACCAATCATGCCAGCTACAACTTCGATTTTAGGCTTTTCGCTGAGGTAAATTCTAAAGGCTGCATCTCTTGCCAAACCAGATTTTCTTTCCAGAATATTTTTTATAATACTAAGATAGTTATTACTATCCTCAAACCTGCCTCCAGTCAGCCAAGAGAAAATTCGAGAGCCATTACCACCAATATAAACATCTGGCAGTCTATCTTCTGTATATATTCCCTTTTCCTTAAGAGCAGCAAGCAATTCTCCCAAATAATAGAATAAACCACTTACAGCCATCTGCGATTGCTGCAGTACCGCTTTAACTTCATCTCTGCCTATAATATTTTTCAAATCACGCAGAAAATCATCACTGTGATCCCTCATTCTAGCATCAAAGGTTGCATTATTTCTAGCATAACTGGTGGCACTGCTATTAATCTCAAGATCACTTTCACCACCAAATAAGGTCATATTGCTAGCAATTGGCTTAAAAAAATAACGTCCGGCATACTGCAAGGAAGTATGATAAACAATCCTGCCTGGTGCCCCGCTAATAACGGAAATATCCGTAGTACCGGCACCTATATCCAAACAGATAGCTCCCTCGGAAAAATTGTAGAACGAATTACCTACTTTATTGAAATGATAGGAAGCAGCTTTGCTTTCTGGCCATGAAGTAATTGATAATTCATCATTGCTATTATCAAACCCTGTATTCTGCACCGCATCCTCTACAGCTTCTCGACATATTCCTTCAAAGGAAATCTTCTGTGTCTGAGAAAAGGCCGTTGGATAAGAGAAGTTCCAACTTATCTTGTTGACGGAATGGTATACTGCTTCTGCCATAATATGCATACACAACTGTTTGAGGTAAGCTGCTATTTCATATAGACCACGATCATCATTCTGCCATTTCAAGTTTAAATCAATATTGTTATTTCCTCCAAAATATGCTCTTAAAGCAGATTCACCAGTAACCCAAGCAATACATCCTTCCTCCAAAGGCTTGATTTCACTTATTTTACTCTTATTTTCTATGATACGATAAGCACTTATTGTTGAGCCATCAGGCATATTTTTACTACCAAAGAATTCTTCGTCATCATATTTACATGGAATAGGAATAAAATTCAATGTTGTATAGCCAAGCGTCAAATCTGATGCTGTAATATGATAAGCATTGGAAGTAAATGTAAATGGTGTAGCTGCTTCTTCATTTTCTCGATAATAAACCATTGTACTAGATGTACCAAAATCAACACCTACACTCCATTTCTTTCCAGCTGACCTACTAAATGCAGTTGGCTGCTTCATAAGCACAATACCTGCTTCAAATAAGCCGCTTTCCTTAGTATTGGCCTTACAACACAATACCTCTGGGAATATATCAAGCCTAGCCGTATATTTGTTCAACAGCCCTCCAGCTGGTACAGATAATTTTCTATCATAGCTCCAGGGATTGATATAAAATTGTTCTGTGCAAAGCTTATCCTCTGTACTCTGTGCTTCAACATTTTCATAGTACAAATAATATTTGTTCCAGCCTTCCCGCTTGATATTTGGCCAAATTTCAATAACAGGTACATCCTGATTAATATATTCTGTATCATTGCGTTCATACACTTTTGTATACTTATAATCCCCCTGTACCAGGTGATAAGTAAAATTAACATAGATATTATCGCCTTTTCGTTCTATATAGAGTGCATCCGCAATTTCTCCAGGTGTAAAATAATCCAATATCTCTGCCTTTAGAGGAATAATCGGGGTATAACTAGGCTTTGAGTTTTCCATTTCTGCAATGCCAGGAATAGCCATAGAACATATCAATTTTCCGCCATTTAGCATCACTATTTTATCAGTAAACAAATCCTCAGGACGACGGAATTCCGCACCATTTAAGGTTGTTCTACCAATACGGCCTGAACCATATCCCAAATCCTCTTCGGTCAAGTCATTGGCGGAAATCCCTGCCCAAACAGGCAACTTGGCTGGATGTACACCTAAAGTATTAGCAAATGATTTTGCCATATCTGGGGAAACAATCAAAATATCCTTATCTACTTTTCTTGCCTCAGATATTTTCAGCTTAAAGGCTGAGCTTTGGGAGGTTGCAGCCTTCGCCTTTGCGGTATAATTCATCCAACGAAAGATACCATTGTTTAATTCTAGACCGGCATCTACAAAATCTACCTTGGATTCAAAGCTGAGCTGATGACATTTCTGACTAACATCATTGCGGTAGGCTGCCAACATTCTCAAAAGTCCCTTAATAATGGTCTCATCCCCTGACACCGCTCCTCTGCTAACTTCCAAGCCATGCTTCTGCACCTTATCGTGCATTGCATCCAACCAATTATAAAGTGCAAAATGCTCTTCATCTGATAATCTACCTACTGGATCAGTCAGAAATATGCCATTACTGCTCCATGGTTCCTGTAACATTCCTGCAAATGTATTCTCATAATCAGCTGCTGTGGCCAAAAGTGTTGTTGGCGAAGTAACAGCCAAAATTCTACCATCTAAATAGAAAATATATAATCTACTCCAAGGATTTATACCATATTCATCATCCTTCAAAATTGCTTCTTTCGGCTTTAATACATCCAAAACCTTTTCGATGGTTCCCCCATTGATTGAATCAATATAAACTTCTTGAGTTGTTAAGTTAAGATGCTTAATATCCTTTAATGCAATCATGGCTATAAGGGAACGCCATTCACCTACCACCTGTTTGTGCAAACCACTTACAAAACCAATTTTATTATCCTCATCAAACAATGCCATCTGAAAAAGCAATGGACGGGCCCACACATCAGGAATAGAATCTATATGTCCAAGATTCGCTACCTCAGTGCCAGAATCAATGCTTTCTGTAAGAGAATTTAAAAAATCATGACCTTCTCTTATCCAGCAGCCCTGATTAGCCAATTGCACTGTAAGATTTTTATTCAATTTTGGTAATAAAGGATAGCTTCTTGCTTTATCGTCTGTCATATCATACTTCTCCCTGCAATTTCAATCTGTTCTTATCATCTTGTACTTTCACAACTGTCATATAAAAGACGAAGGAATTTACTAAAACCGCTTATACCAGAATATTCTTTACGTTTGTAATGTTTATTGTCGTCACATTCTCCTTCTGATAGGCGGAACCATATTTCGTTGATATCAATGCTAGTATTATCTACACAATTAGCAAACAAAGATGGGGATATTTTTATTTCTTTCTCTGCAGCAAAGGAATCTTTATCCACATATGTTACTTTTCTGCCATCACTTCTATTCTCAATTTGTGCCAGCCAACGCACATAGCTTTCGGTATACTCCTCAAAAGCTCTTACCTCAGCTGTTTCCAAATTTACATTTGCCAGCTGCTCCACATACCAAGGATATTCATATAATGGCAGCTCACCCTTTGACAATTTGTGAATAACTGGTCTGATTAAATGCTCATACGCAAAAACAAATCGTGTAAACTGTGCCATTTTATCACGCAACTTAACTGAATCTCCATTGTCCATTTGCAGCTCAGGCAAATCATCCCAGCCATAAGATTCCTCCTCACAACGAGAAATATAGGCACATGGCTTCATATTAGCAATATCCATGCTATAAAAATCTATAGCTGCAAGGGCACCATAAAAGTCTACCACGTTGGCATCGTTTTTCTGCTCAATAGCACCAATACTGAACTCTACATTGGACTTACCATTATCTCCAATAAAATACATTGTATTATATGTATTATTTTGAACAGAATAATATTTTACCGCTGCCTTGGTATTAGTGATAAAATTCTCAGAATCTGCAAAAATGGAACCATCCTCCTGAACCTGAGATTTAAAGGAGAAATAAGGCAGTATAAAGGCCCCTCCAATTGCTACCTTACTTGCATCATTAAACTGATTTCTCAACAACCTTGCTATTGTTGGCAAGCCAGCAGCTCCTGTACCACCAAAAATTGATCCTGCTATGAAAATATGTACATCCTTACCATTATCAACATCTGCATTTACCGTACTGATAAATGTTTTCCAGGGTTCTTCTCCTGTATCTCCCAAGGATACTTTTTTGGCCATAACCGCCGCACCTATTGAAGGATGACCTCTAAATCCCTTATTCAGATTGGTACGACGTTCATCTTTTTTATAAAGAGCCTCATATAAATCTCCAATAGGTTTGCCTTGATATACTTGATAATCGAGAATATTATCAAGATTACTATTTATTTCAGATGGACTCCAAATAAAAGGATCTGCCTGATTAATTTCTGTTTTAAATAAATCTGTATCTGAACCAACATTCAGCTTCTGCAATGTACAGCAGCTATTCAGCAGTTTACCTGTTCTAGTCAGATTGCCATTTGATCTATCGGGATCTATAGCCATAATGTAAATGTCCTTTTGTTTTCTGGTATTTGGCAATGCTCCCAAAACACAAAGATGAGCAAGTGACTCCATAACCTTTGCACCAGAACCACCTATTGAAATAAAATAATAACTCATTTATTCATCCTCACTTTCTTGTTTTAGATGCCTTTATAGTCAGTGCCCCAATTGGCGTATATTTATAGTTATCAGGTGTTGCAAGTATAGTACCGAACCAGAACTCGAAGCATGCAAATAATATTAGATATACAACTGGTATAATTGCATGCAATACAAAAACTTTACTAAAAATTGCATATACTATAGGCGCAACAATACATATACCTGCTACAGTTGCACCACAAATACCCCAAAATACTCTTTTTCCTACACCAATCGGATTTTTAATCGAGAATACACTATATGCACACCAATACCAGGTGCATGTAATAACCCAAGTAAAAAATCCTACAAAAATAGTTAAATTTCTGTAAGCTCCCTTCCATGCATTTAACGTGATCTCATGTCCTGCAATGGCAGACCTGCCAAATATTGATCCTACGCCATAGGCTACAACCCCTGCTACAATAGCAAAAAATAGAATTATTACCATATGACTTATTATTTTTCTACTTCTACTGCTCATTTTACCATCCCTCTTTTGCATTTATTATCATATCCATATTTACCAATACCGGTTGGCTATTCATAACCTCGTCTTTTAGTGATTCCACAAATCCATTAAAGTTTACTGTCTTTGTTCCATCAAAGTTTTCCGCTGATACGTTAATATTTCCTAAACTCCAGTTGCGAATCCACTCAGGTAATTTCAAGCCATTATCTCCAGGTACCAGGTCTATATGTACAAAATTAATTTTTTCTTTTTTCAAGACATCACTTGGAACAAAGCGAATGGCTACCTGATAAGTATTATTTTCTTTTTGCTTCCATTCCATAGTTACATTTTTTTCTGTATCTAAAGGAAGCCATTCTCCATTGTCTAGATAATAAAGCTTAACATCTGCTTGCAAATTATCCATATCCAAATCACAACTTCCCAGGCCTGGATTATACACAAATTCTGTCATCAACACAGCTTCGCTATCCATAGAATCTACTTCATACTGTTTTATCCGCTTATCCTGAATTGACAGTACATCGTTGTTCAATAAATTCTCAGTCTCATCGGAAACTATTTTCATATTTGACAAATCCGCTGATTTTCCCATGAGATTCTCTGTCAATATAACGTACTGAGTATCAAATCCCTCTATATTACGATCCTGCCACTTTTTTAAAAAAGTTGATACCTGATTTTCCGGTCCCATTATTAACAAGTAAAAGGGACGATATTTTGCTGGATCATTCCCACTATTGTAGGGAAACTTTTGTGCATTCAAACCCACATCATAAACAATGCCATCAAATGGATTTTTTATACCAATAATCGCAACAGCCTCATGATTTGCAAAGAATTTTTCTCTCATCATCCGACTAACATTGCCTAGATCTGCAGCATCTTCATATAAATCAGTTACTACAATTGATACATGCTCTGTATTGGCATTAGAAATTACATTGTGAATAGAAGTTACAAGCTCTGTGTAGTAACTTGAATTACTAAAATTGCGATGTTCTCTACCAGACAATTGTGTAATATCTTCTCCAAACCTAAAAAAATTAACCTGTCCCATTGAGCTTGCTACAGCCTCCAAATTATCTGGCATAATTTTATACAAATTATCATTTTCTATAGCTGCATATCCTCCCATAGAGCATGTAGCATCCCAATATACATCAATTATAGGCTTATCCTGCGACTGCACATTGGGCTTTACAATGGTTGGCACATTTACATCACCTAAATCCGATTCCTCCGATGTGTCATTAAAGCAATACGCTGCTACACAAGCAAACAACATGAATATCACAACAAAAATACAAATTATAGGGCCCCTTTTCATACAAAATACACCATCTTTTCTTGAATATTATTAGCTTAATAATATAATTAAAAAGCACAATTCTCCGTCTACTATAATAGCACATCTGCCCCCCCGAGCAAGACATTAATATTTTTATGTTTTCACAATATTATTTATTTTTGTTAATTACTTTATGAAGCATCAGATGGATTAAGGGCACAAAAATAGGAGCATTTGCAAAAACAAAATGCTCCTATTTGCTACCACTGTATATTACCGCCTACGAAAGCAGAGGCTAATTTTATAATTATAATTTTTACTTCAAGCGAATTAGCTCGTACTGGCGGGTGCCCATGCCGATTTTTTCGCCGTGTTCCAGAGTTTCCTTCCAATGTACATTAGGATTGCTATCCAACCAATGGTCGTGATGGCAATGCCAGTCCGGCTTAGCCAGATTGTCTCCCAACTGGGAATTGCGGATAGGCTCTGCCTGCTGACAAAGGTCGGCACAAGCCTGATCCAAGGCAATAGGATCAAAGGAAGCAGCCATACCGATATTTGGCAGAATGGCAGCATCATTCTCCACATGACAATCACAATTTGGTGAAATATCCATAATCATGTTGATATGGAAGCATGGTCTATCCTGAACCACCGCCTGAGCGTATTCTGCCATCTTCTTATCCAACAGATCACCTGCATCCCACTGCTCATTGCGGATAGCACCAAAATTACAAGCACCTATGCAGCGGCCACAGCCCTTGCAGGCATCATGGTCAATAACCGCCTTGTGATCCACATAGTTAATAGCATCAGAACCACACTCCTTGGCACATTTCTGACAGCCACGGCATTTATCCGGATTCACTACCACCTTGCCAGAGGAATGCTGTTCCATCTTGCCAGCACGACTGCCACAACCCATGCCAATATTCTTAATAGCACCACCAAAGCCAGTAGTCTCATGGCCCTTGAAATGTGCCAAGCTGATAAATACATCTGCATCCATTACCGCCCGGCCAATTTTGGCTGTCTTGCAAATCTCACCATTCTTTACAGGTACCTCCACATCATCAGTACCCTTCAAGCCATCGCCAATAATAATCTGGCAACCAGTAGAAATGCTGTTAAATCCGTTAATATTAGCACATTCAATATGCTCCAAGGCATTCTTACGGCTGCCTGGATACAGGGTATTACAATCTGTCAGGAATGGCAGACCGCCCTGCTCCTTCACCAAATCTGCAATAGCCTTGGCATAATTAGGCCGCAAAAAGGACAGATTGCCCAACTCACCAAAATGCATCTTAATAGCCACGAACTTTTTATCAAAATCAATATTCTTGATGCCAGCTGCAATACACAGGCGCTGCAACTTCACAGTCCAGCTGGTACCAACCTGAGTACGGAAATCTGTAAAATAAACCTTGGATTTTTCCACGAAAACTCCCCCTTGTAAATATAATACACTAAGAATAGTATAACACCTAAACCCTGCTTTAAGTCAACTAAATATCATGAAAATCCAAACAGAATTTCCTAGAGCTAAAATAGAGTATTCCCCGCAATAGCTCTATCAAAATTTCTGATATTTCTTCCAAGCCCCAGTATAGTCATGAATCCCAAATTTTTCCGGATTGAACACAGGGTCCTGTCCCTGAGCCTTCTGACTTTCGTAGTCCTTTAAAATAGCCACAGCCTTAGGAGCCAGCAAAATAATAGCAATGATATTGGCCCAACCCATAAGACCATAACCTATATCGCCCAAGGCCCAGATAGCATCTGCATTGACCAGACAGCCAAAGAAGGAGGCCAGCACAAATACCACCCGTACAGCTGTCAAAGCTGTTTTGTTGCGCTTAAACAAATAACGGATATTGGTTTCTGCCTGATAGCAATAGCCTGTCAAGCTGGTGAAAACAAACATAACAATGATTATGGCCAAAGCCTTGCCACTCCAAGTGCCAAAGGTATTTATCAGGGAATACTGAGCCCATTTAATGCCTGCCTCAATATTGCCTACACTGTTTACCAGCAAGCCTCCCTGTCCATCAGATACATTATAGGTGCCAGTCAGCAGTACAATCAAGGCGGTAGCTGTACCAATCAGGAGAGTATCTACATAGATGGAGCAAGCCTGTATCAAGCCCTGCTTGGCAGGATGGGAAGTTTCCGCTGCAGAGGACACTATGGCTCCACAGCCCATACCAGCCTCATTGGAATATATGCCTCGCTTAACACCCCAGGACACAGCAGAGCCAATAATGCCTGCAAATAGAGGATCCATACCAATAGCAGAGGTAACAATCATATGAAGCATGTCGGGAATCTGTTCCCAATGGCTAACAAGGATAAAAGCGGCAAAGCCCATATAAAACAAACACATAAAGGGTGTCAAAAACTCTGCCAGCTTGGAAATACGACGAATACTGCCAAAGATAATAAAAGCCAAAAAAGCACAGCAAATAAAGCCTACAATCACCCTGTCCACAGCAAATGCTTCCTCAAAAACCAAAACCAGAGAATTTATCTGCACACCTGGCAACAGAAAGCCGGGGCCCAGGGCAGCAATAATAGCAAAAAGCTTGGCATAGGGCCTGCATTTCAAGCCATGCTCAATATAATAGGCAGGTCCTCCCATAAACACCCCGCTGGAATTGCGGATTTTGTAGGCCTGTCCCAAAACAGACTCTGTAAAGGCCGAAGCTGCCCCAATAAAGGTAATTATCCACATCCAAAAAATAGAGCCAGGTCCGCCAATAAATATAGCTGTGGCCACACCAGCAATATTCCCCATACCTACCCTTGCTCCAACAGTGGTGGCAAAGGACTGAAAGGAGGAAATACCATGCTCGCTTTTTTTGTCACCAAAAAGCAGCCGCAGCATATCGGCAATAAGCCGTACCTGGGGAAAGCCCAGCCGCAGGGACAAATAAAAGCCTGCCCCCAGACACAGCCCTACCAGAGCCATGCTCCAAATTAAAGAATCCAATTGATTTACTAACGTGGAAAACACTTCCATAAACTCATACACCTCATAATTTTATATGCAAATTTATTAACACAATACTGAAAAGCCAGCAAAAATTATTCTATATAATTATATATTTTTCGTCAAATCATGGAAAATAGTAAAATTCCTAATATATCCTTGTTTAACTTCTGGGAAGAAAAAGGATTGCAGGTAGGAAAAACATGCACAAAAAAAGCGGGTAGGAAAAAAGCACCTACACCGTTTTTTTGTAGTTTTCAAGGAATTTAGTTCAAAGCACTACGGACATTTGCCAAAACTCCCAGATGAACATCCATAGTAAGATTATCTACCGTTTCCTCTGATTTCTTGGTACAGCCGTCCACACTGCCAGCTGCCAGCATTTTCCGCAGCATAGCCACTTCTATAGCATCCTCTGGCAGAAGATTTTGGGCATGAATACGGGAAAGAACTGCACTGACACCCCAGCCCCACCAGTTAGAAACACCGCTGACCAGGGCAATATCTGCTACCTCCTGAGCGCAAATATTCTCTCCATGAGGTACATATTTTTCGATGGTTTCCCGCAAAGCTCCCATACCCATTTCATTGCCACCATCACCAATGGAAATAGTCACAATGCCTCTGGACTTGGCAGACTCAATCACACTGGAGGCATCCACAAACATAGGATCAATGACACCGCCCCGCATATTATGATAATGTCCATCCATAGCCTTGCCTGGCCGTTCAATGGTTATAACATGACTAGGCTTTAGAGCATCCAGCTGCTCCGCCATAAACTCCTCCACCTCATACTTAGGCAGCATCAAAGGACGACATTTGCAGCCCCTTTCCGTAAGAGCTGCATTAACAATCCAGTAGGCCTCCTCATCAGTCCAAACTGATACCGGCACTCCTACTGCTTCAAAGGCGTAGGCCAGATTAGCCGTACCAAGAGGCCCATCAGTTTCTCCCGCAAAATTGTGCAAACCCAATCTGACAGGAAAGCCTGTCAGCAGCACTACTCCACTGACCTGCTTCAAGGTGCTTTCCAATTTATCTATAGGGTTGATAGGAGCATTTTCCAACAAACCTCTATGTCCAGGGTCAAAACGCATTGCTTTATCTAAATTTGTATAAAAATCCATAGAAAACACCTCACAATTTCATTCTATTTACTTATGGGCCTTTTTAGCCTCTAAAAAATCATTAACCGCATCATTTGCCATATTGGTAATAAACATATGGCCAGGAGCATGGGTTATTACCAAAGGCAAGCCTGCTTCCTCTATAACTGACTGAGGGGTAACGCCACAGCCCCAAAAAACAGGAATCTCCCCAGGATAAATATCCACAGCATCTCCATAATCTGGCTTCATCAAATCCACTATGCCCAGCTTCTCCGGCTCGCCAATATTCACTGGTGCTCCATGTACATTGGGAAATCTCCCGGTAATCTCATTAGCTCTCTGGGCATTCTCCGGTGTCAAAGGCCTCATGCTCACCACCAAAGGCCCGTGAAACGGCCCTGCTGGCTCCGTCATTACCTTGGTGCGGAACATAGGCACATTCCGTCCCATAGTAATATGCCGTACATCTATGCCCTCCTTAATCAGAGCCTCCTCAAAGGAAAAACTGCAACCAATCAGAAATACCACCATATCATCCTGCCAATAAGGAGCAGCATCTGTCACTTCCTTTACCAGCTTGCCATTGGCAAAAATACGATATTTGGGAATATCTGTTAAAATATTGGCCCCCTTTCCCATATCCTGCACATAAGGACTGCCATGTATAACCTCCAGCAGGGGGCAGGGTTTGGGGTTCTTGCGAGCAAATTTCTCAAAATAACCAGCATATTTCTCTGGCATAATTACCAGATTGGCCTGAGCATAACCGTTACACATACCAGAGGTTTGTCCGGTAATCTCTCCAGAACGAATCTTCAACCAGATATCCTCTGGTTTCGCCTTGCTATAATCAACCATTTTCCACCCAACCTTTCTCTTTTAGTCCAGAGGCTCTACAACTACATCATAGGACTGACCATTTACCCGCATTTGATACCGTTTAGCTTTAGGACTGTAACGGGTATATGATTTTTTCACAGTCATATCACAGATTTCCTTTGCCAACTTTTGCCAGCTATCTACCCACTGCCGTAAAAGGTCTTGGGCTGTCTGAACTGTAACAAAGGCAAATTGGATTTTCTGTCCCGGCATAGCCTGAGCCAAAAGGGGCAAATCCACTGTGGCTACCGTAGCTATCTTGGGATAGCCTCCCGTGGTCTGGTGGTCTGCCAGCATAATAATAGGCAGTCCATTAGGGGGTATCTGAATGGAGCCAAAAACAATACCATCCGTAATCAAATCCTGCTGCAGTTTTTTCTCCACCGGCCTGCCCTCCAGCCGATAGCCCATGCGGTCAGCATCATTGCTTATGGTGTAAATCTCTTGGGCAAATTTTTCCAGTTCCTGAGAAGAAAAATATTCCTGCTGAGGGCCGGGAACAATGCGAATTACCAAAGGCTCCTGCGGAGATAATTTTTCCTGCAACCCAGCACAAATCTCCTGAGCCTGGGGCAGAACCAACTGCCCGGTTAGCATTTTCCTGCTATCATCCTCCGGTTTCCCAATTGGCAGTATATCTCCCGCCAAGAGCTTTCGTCCCTGCCAGCCTCCCAGCTTTAGCTTCAAATTGGTACTGCGGCTGCTCTGTACCTCTGGCACCTCTATACCGCCAGCTACAGCAATGTAGGCTCGCATGCCTTGCTTCTGACTGACTACCTTGAGCCTTTGTCCCTGACGAATCACCAAGGCTTTATAAGGTGCAACAGAATGCCCATCCAGCTGCAGCTGAGGCACACCACCAGTAACAGCCACCAAAGCATCCTGCTGAAATTCCAGCTCCGGCCCGGCAAAGGTACTTTCCAGCACTGCTGCCATAGGTGCCCCAAAGGGGTTAGTTGCAAAATCTACCTTATTGCCTACCAGCAGATTGGCCAGCAAGGCTGCTGGATAATCCATAACTCCAGAAACCTGCATACCTCCAGCCTGCATCCCATAGCGGCCGCTATCCTGTACAGTGGTTAATAACCCACCATTTATAACCTTGATACTCATTTTATCATCGCCTTGTATTCTGCCTGAGAGATAGGCTTAAATTTTACATACTGTCCAGCAGATAGCAGTACCGGCTTAGGCCGGTTCCCATCATATAGCTTCAAGGGAGTTCGACCTATAATCTGCCAGCCTCCCGGTGACTCCACAGAATAAATACCTGTCTGGCCACCTGCAATTCCTACACTGCCAGCTTCGATTTTCAATCTAGGGGATGCCTTCCGGGGGGTAGCCAACTGAGGATTCATACCGCCCAAATAGGGAAAACCTGCCACAAAGCCCAGCATATAAACGGGATATTCCGGCTCAACATGCATATCTATTACCTGCTGTGGACTAAGCTGATGGTACTCTGCCACCTCCGCCAGGTCTGGGCCATATTCTCCCCCATATACCACGGGAATCTCCACTACCTCCTTGCTTACTGTCTCCGCTACCTCTATATGTTCAGCCATCTGCCGTAATATCTTGGCCAATTCATCATAGGAGATAAGCAAAGGGTTATATTCCACCAACAGGGAACAATAAGTAGGCACCATTTCCACAATGCCTGCCAGCTTCTTCTGTTGAATGGCCTGCTGTATTTTGTCCCGTAGAGCCATTACCCGCTGGTTTATATCCAGCTCTATGGCCTGTCCAAATTCCACAGCTATGGCTCTGTCTCCCAAAGTCAGCAAGCGCAGGGAGATATTGGCTTTGTTCTTTTCCATACACTCCCACTCCCCTTTAGACTAAAAAATTCTTAATGGCAATGCCCTCAGCCTGCAAGGCTGAACGGATGGTACACACCAGCTCAATGGCTTGGGCATTGTCACCGTGAACGCAAATACTGTCTGCCTGCAGGGGGATTTCCTTGCCATTAATGGAAATAACCTTGTGCTCCTTGGCCATCATTACCGCCCTGGCAGCAGCCTGCTGAGCATCATGGATAACCGCCCCCGGCAGCTTTCTATTAACCAAGGAACCATCATCATTGTAGGCTCTATCAGCAAATACCTCGCTGAGCACAGGCAAACCTGCTTTTTCCGCTTCCTTTAGCATGAGAGAACCAGCCAACCCCATAAGGCGGATATTGCTATCCACACTGGCTACAGACTGCGCTATAGCCTTTGCCAAAGCCTCATCCTTGGCTGCCATATTATAAAGAGCGCCATGAGGCTTCACATGCTGCAGCTTTAGTCCCTGAGCCTTTACAAAGGCCAGCAAGGCTCCCATCTGGTATTTTACATAAGCCCCAGCTTCAGCAGGAGTAATATTCATAGGCCGACGGCCAAAGCCCATTAAATCTGGAAAGCCGGGATGAGCACCTATGGCCACACCATGTTTCTTGGCCAGGGCTACGGTTTTCTCCATGACCATCGGATCACCAGCATGATAGCCGCAGGCAATATTTACAGAGGAAACATGGGGTATTACCTGAGCATCCAGCCCAATGGTATATGCCCCAAAGCTTTCTCCCAAATCACAATTCAAATCTACACAGCTCATAATATATGCTCCTTCTCTCCCTATTACCTACATGGCAAATAGCCTTGCTAAATTAATTTTCTGTGAAAAACCTGCCTTGAAAAACAAAAAAGGCCATCAGCCAATAGCTTGATATAGCTACTGACCGATTGGCCCATTCCAATCATTGTATTTAGTTTATTAGCAAAGCCACCATACCATAGTCTTAATCCAACAGAGTTGCCTTGCCGGTATAGTCCAGATATTCCTGAATAACAGCCTTTTCAATACGGCTGAGAGTCTCTGGATCCTTGCCGCCAACCTTTTTGCCCTCAATCTCAGTGGCATGCTGACACATCTTGGAGGAAGCGGTAACGATAACCTCATCTGCATCATAGAGCTCTTCCAAGCTAAATGGACGCTCCATAACGGTAATTCCCAGTCTGCGGCAAGCCTGAATCATATGAGTCTTGGCAATACCACGCAGAATAAACTGATCATCAGGATGACTGATGAGCATACCGTTTTTGAGTATCTGCACATTGCTGTGACAACACTCTGTCACAAAGCCATCGCGATGCAATACACACTCATCAGCTCCCAAGAGTACAGCCTCCTGAGTACCAGCCACTGCTGGCAGCAGATTCAAGGTTTTGGCATTGCCATGCTGGAAGCGGGTATCAGGACGAACAATCAGTTTCAGCTCCTTCTTGGGATCCCCAGCCTTGGACTGCTTAATCCATACCCAGAGCTTACCAACCATGTCCTTGCTATAGGCATGATCTCTAGGTGCTATACCACGAGTTACCTGCCAATATACAAAATGAGTCTCACCCTCTACCTGCTTAAGGAGATCTGTCAAAAGCTTGCCCAGCTCCTCTTTCTCCATAGGCACCTTTATATCAAAGTAGTTGGCACTGGTATAGAAGCGATCCAGATGATCCTCCAGCAGATAAACTACATGGTTGCCACCGATAGTTGCATCATAAACACCATCGCCAAAGAAATGTGAGCGGTCATTAAATGGAATCATTACCTCATCAGGGGTACCAATCTTTCCATCATAGTAAGCTAATTCTTTAAACATATAATCACCTCATAACCAAAATTCTAAGGCATATCTGTTTTTCACAGTTATTACTATAGCACAGACCTGGATATTTGACTACATTTTTTTAGTATAACAAAACATGTATACAATGTACCATCAACGATAGTTCTTTTCCCATACATGCTGGGTGTGCAGCAGTTTTTCTGCCTTTTCACTAAGAGGTTTTTCCAGGAAATCCTTGTACAACTGCTGTACCTGTGGATTCTCATGGGAACGGCGCAGCTTCCGCTTCTTGTCCAGATTATAAAGACGCTGGCCTCGCTGAGGTGCCCACTCGCAACCCTCGTGAATTGGCTGTCCGCCACCGCCTACACAACCTCCTGGGCAGGCCATAACCTCCACGAAGTCATAATGAGCCTCCCCTCTTTTGATTTGCTTGATAACCCTTTCTGCATTTTTCAAACCGCTAACCACACAGGTTTTCAGGGTTCTGCCAGCAATATCAAAATCTGCTGTGCGAATACCGCCTAAATTAATGGCATTATCCCGTCCCTCAGTGCGGGTATCCCGCACCTTCTGGAAGGCATCCTCTGGCGCCTCCTCGCCGGTTACTACCTTGTAGGCAGTTCGCAGAGCCGCTTCCATAACACCGCCAGTAACACCAAAGAGGGCACCAGCACCAGTACCATCACCAATTGGTGAATCAAATGGCATTTCCTGCAGGCCACGAGGATCTATATGCTCTGCTCTAAGCAGGCGCACCATCTCTCTGGTGGTCAGCACATAATCCACATCCTGATAGCCGCTGGCCTTCATGGAATCCAAGGCTGCCTCTCTCTTCTTAGAAACACATGGCATAATGGAAATGGAGCAGATATTTTCCGGTGCCACACCAGTTTTCTTGGCAAAATAGGTCTTGACCAAAGCACCAAAAATCTGCTGAGGACTCTTGGTGGTAGACAGATTTAACAGCATTTCAGGATGGTTCATGGTCAGATAAGAAACCCAGCCTGGACAGCAGGAGGTAAACATTGGCATCTTCTTGTTATCAGACAAGCGCTCCAACAGCTCTGTTCCTTCCTCCATAATGGTTACATCTGCCGCAAAAACTGTATCCAGCACATAGTCAAAGCCCATGCGCTTCAAGGCTGCCACCAAACGGCCCTCAGTATCAATGCCTGGCTCCATATCCTTGCGCTCCAGCCATGCTGTACGAACAGCAGGAGCTATCTGCACCACAGTAACCTTGTTAGGATCTGCCAAAATATCATATATCTCTGGCAAATCATTTCTTTCCTTCAAGGCGCCAGTAGGACAATGGGTAATGCACTGTCCACAAAGGGTACATTTGGTATTGGAAATAGGCATATTATCCACAGTGCTAATATTGGTATAAGCACCAGTATTCTGTACATCCCAAATATCACAGCCCTGTACCTTGCTGCAAATCTGGAGACAGCGCATACATTTTATGCACTTCTTGGAATCCCGAATCAAAGGAAAATTATTGTCCCAGGCCTGCTCTGTCACATGGCGCTCAAAGGGCAGATCATAAATACCCAAATGACCAGCCAAGGTCTGCAAAGGACAGTTACCAGAGCGGACACAGGTAGCACAGAGACAGTCATGCTGAGAAAGAATCAGCTCCACATTGGACTTGCGGACACTTCTTACCTTGGCGGAGTTGGTAAAAATAACCATGCCCTCGCTTACGGCAGTGGAACAGGCTGTTACCAGCTTGTTCTTCCCTTGAATCTCCACCACGCAAACCTTGCAGGCGGAAATTTCATTGATTCCCTTTAGGTAGCAAAGATGTGGTATATAGATACCCAGCTTCTTAGCTGCTTCCAATATAGTTGTACCTTCCTCCACAGAGAGATCTATATTATCAATTTTTACGTTTACCATCTAAGTCTGCGACCTCCCTTCAGGGCAGAGAATCCAAATTTATCACACCGCAGGCAGCGGCCAGCCTCCTGACAGGCCTCTTGCTCGCTCATACAGATTTCCATTGGCTGGAAATTATTCTTGCGGGCGCCAACTTCCTTTTCAGCTAGCTGTACCTTGCCACAAGGCAGTTTTTCTGCCAAATCCGGCTCTGGAATCTGAACATCACAGGAAATAATATGCTTATAGCCCAGATATTCATCAATATTAGCTGCAGCTACCTTGCCAGCAGCAATAGCCTTAATAACAGTTGCCGGGCCTGTAGCACAGTCACCACCGGCAAAAATACCATCGGCATTTTCTACCTCGCCAGTCATAGCTGCGGCAATTGCCCCTCGCTTCAAGCTGATACCAGCATCCTCAAAGGCCTTGCTGTCAATGCCCTGACCGATGGCCACCACAATAACATCACATGGTATCCGCAGCAATGGTACCTCAGCGTGAATAGGCCGTGCTCTGCCCCAGGCATCAATAGGGCCGATAATCTGTGGCTCTACCCAGAGAGCTACTACCTTGCCATTTTCATCGGCCTCAATATGATGTGGAGACTTCAAGCCATACAGCTCTGCTCCCTCAGCAATAGCACCCTCAATTTCCTCTGGCAGGGCTGTCATATCCTCCTGACGGCGTCTATAGGCAATACCTACCTTCTTAGCTCCCAGACGGATAGCAGAACGAGTACAGTCCATAGCCACATTACCGCCGCCAATAACCACTACATCCTTGCCCTTGAAATCAGGCATATCATCGTCACCAATGCGCTTCAACAGTTCCACAGCAGAGATAACGCCCTGGGCATTCTCCCCTTCAATGCCGATTTTCTTATCGTTATGGGCGCCAATGGCAATATAAACTGCATCATATTCCTTGTTGAGGCTCTCAAGAGTAATTTCTCCCTCTTCCTCACCAATTCTGGTATTCAAATGCACCTCTACTCCGGTGCTAAGAATTACCTCCAAATCCTCATCCAAACGCTCACGAGGGAAGCGGTAATTTGGAATACCATAGCGCAGCATACCGCCCAGCTTCTTCTTCTCCTCAAAGACAACAGCATGATGGCCCATTAATTCCAGATAATAGGCTGCGGAAAGACCAGAAGGACCGCCACCAATAATAGCCACCTTCTTGCCAGTGCTGGCACATTTCTCCGGTATTGGCACTGTATTGGCATGAGCATGCTCCACAGCCATCAGCTTCAAGCCACGAATATTGATGGACACATCCACCATACTACGGCGACAGCGAGCCTCACAAGGGTGCTCACAAATCATAGCACAGGCTGTAGGGAAAGGATTGTCCTTGCGAATCAGCCGTACTGCATCAGCATAGCGTTTCTCTCCTACCAAGGCCACATAGCCAGGAATATCTACCTGGGCAGGGCATAGAGCCACACAAGGAATGGCATGCTGGGCATGAACAGAGCAGCAGCCCTCCTTTACATGATGCTCATAGTCCTCACGGAAGCCGTCAAAGCCTGCTACCAGCATATGAGCCGCCTCATAGCCAATGGCACAGTCAGCGCTGGCCTCAATATTCTTGGCTGTCTGCTCAATCAAATCCAAGGTTTTCATGGTAGCCTTGCCATTAAGCACATCCTCCAGCAAATGCTGCAGCTGCAGCAGTCCTACCCGGCAGGGTACGCATTTGCCACAGGTCTGAGCCTGACAAACCTTCAAAAATGACAGCTGTAAATCCACTGGACACAATCCCGGTGGTGAAGCAATAATATGGCGCTCCAGATCCTTGTACAGCTTCTCAACGGTTAGCTGGACTCTATCAGGAGTCTCGACTTTTAATCTGCTCATACTCTTCTCTCCAGTACACAATATCCCTAGCAATTTTGCTAAAAACACATATTAACTATTACAAAACTAGAATAGATTCTTTCTCAATTATATACACTTTCTCATAATAGGTCAATGTATCATTTGTAAATAAAAATGTGTAAATTTATTTAACCGAAAAATATATTTTTAGATAACAAAAAGCTCTCACAGAATCCTGTGAGAGCCTAAATTTCAATGGTGCCGAAGGCCGGACTCGAACCGGCACGTAGGGTAACTACGCTTGATTTTGAGTCAAGTGCGTCTGCCAATTCCGCCACTTCGGCAACTGTTGTTTTGTTGACCTCTTGTGTCAAACAACAATCATATATTAACACATAGAAATGATACTGTCAACAAAAATTTTAGATTTTTTTATTTTTTTATTCGTAACGCTCATCAATTACCCGCTTGGTCTTTTTCATGCTTCTAGGCAGCAAGCCAATTTCTACTACCTTCACCAACGGAGTAAAGCCTATGCGGCTCTTGACCTTGGCAGCAACTCTGCGGGCCATATCCAAAAAGTCCACAGTACCATTGGTTTCCACATAGATACGCATGGTGTCCTTGCCATCCAAATGGGAAATACGAATCTGATACTCGCTGGACAGCTCTGGGAATTCCTGCAGAATTTCTTCAATCTGCTTAGGGAATACATTTACACCCTTAATCTTAATCATATCATCAGTGCGTCCGCCAATTACGTCCAGCCGAGGATATTTGCTGCCACATGGACATTCTCCAGGAATAATACGGGAAATATCATGGGTTCTATAGCGAATCAGAGGAGCACCCTCCTTCACCAGAGTGGTAATAACAATTTCGCCCCATTCTCCATCAGGCAGCGGCTGCAGGGTTTCAGGATCTATAATCTCAATGTACACATAATCATCCCAGTAATGGATGCCTTTATCGTATTTACAGCTAATACCTATGCCTGGCCCATAGATTTCCGTCAAACCATAAATATCATACAGCTCAATGCCCAGCTCCTTGGAAATGCGATCCCGCATCTTCTGTCCCCAGCGCTCAGAACCAATGATACCCTTGCGGAGATACAGCTTATCTGCTACCCCCCGCTTCTGGATTTCCTCTGCCAACAGCAAAGCGTAAGAAGATGTAGCACAGAGAACACTGCTCTTCATATCCTGCATCATCTGCAGTTGCTTGTCCGTATTACCCGGCCCCATAGGCACAGTCATAGCCCCCAGCTTCTCAGCACCAGCCTGAAAGCCGATACCGGCAGTCCACAGGCCATAGCCAGCTGTAATCTGGACTCTATCCTTGTTGGTAACTCCTGCCATAGCATAGCAGCGGGCAAACATAGTGGCCCAGTCATCTACATCCTTCTGGGTATAAGGAATAATAACCGGCAAGCCTGTAGTACCAGAGGAGGAATGTATTCTTACCACCTCTTCCTCTGGTACTGTCATCAAGCCCAAAGGATAAGCATCCCGCAAATCGCTCTTTTCAGAGAAAGGCAGCTTGCGAAAATCCTCTGCAGTAGCAATGCTTTCAATACCTGCCTCCTCCAGCTTTTTGCCATAGAAGCTCTCTGCCTTAACCAAGGCGTGAATACGATTGTTTACTAAATTGATTTGTTCCTGTGAAATCTCCATCTCGTATTTACCTTTCCTTAATTGATATATACTTAGCCTAGGATTATTTTAAATTAGCTGCATAATCCAAAGCGCTAAAGTTAAGCTGATGAAATTTGGGCGGCACTCTGTCAATAACTGCCTGGCGAATATCCTCCACAGACAAACCCAGCTCTCCACTGGCCGCAGCAGCCCCAAGCAGCAGCAGATTGACAATCTTGGCAGAACCCAGCTCACGGCAAGCCTTATCTGTATCCACCACCATAAGTCTATCCACTACAGAGCGAAGATAGGTCACCATTTTCTCCCCGTTATAGTTGGAGCCAGCCAGGGCAGCGGTAACAGGCATTACAGCCCGCTTGCTTACCACTACCAGGCCTCCCTGCCGCAAATAAGGCAGCATACGCACAGTTTCTCCCGGCTCAAAGCCCAGAATAATATCTGCTGTACCCTTGGCAATCATAGGACATACTGCATCCTCTCCTATGCGGATATGACTGAATACAGAGCCTCCCCGCTGAGCCATGCCTATAGTTTCGGCACTTTTCACCGGCAGTCCTTGAGCCATAGCAGCAGCAGAAATCAGCTTGGAGGCCAAAATCGTGCCCTGGCCTCCTACGCCGCACAATACAATATTCTTACTCATATCAGCATCCTCCTATGGCCTCAAAGGGACAAATCTGACTGCACAGACCACAGCCAGTGCAAAGGCTTTCGTCAATTGTTACCTGACCATCCCTGATAATCAAGCCAGGACAGCCTATTTCTCTAATGCATTTGCGACAGCCTACACATTTGTCTATGTCAACAGCCATTTTTCCCTCTGGCTTGGTAATGGCTATACATGGATATTTAAAGATAATAGCCTTCACTCCAGGCAGACCGGCCATTTTCCGAACTACCCCAATGGATTTAGCCAAATCAAGAGGATTAACAGTTTCTACCGCAGTAACACCAATCCCCTGCAGCACCGCCTCAATATTAACCTTGGCTACCACCTCTCCCATCATGGTGTGACCAGTGCCAGGATGTGGCTGATGGCCTGTCATTGCAGTGGTGGAATTATCCAAAACAACCAGTGTCATTTCCGCCTGATTATACACCGCATTAACCACCCCAGGAATGGCAGCTGCAAAGAAGGTAGAATCCCCCACAAAGGCAAAACAGCTGGTGTCCGGCTCAATATGGCCTACACCCTGAGCAATACCCAGGCCAGCTCCCATACACAGACAGGTATCCACCATATCCAAAGGCATAGCATTGCCCATAGTATAGCAGCCAATATCGCCACAGAAAATAGTCTTACGGCCCTGCATAGCCTTCTTTACAGCATAGAAGGAGGCACGATGTGGACAGCCTGCGCAAAGCACCGGCGGACGTACAGGCAGCTCCGGTGCAGGAACAGCCTGGCCATTTTCTCCCTGCTCTGGCAGTTGACGTCCCATAAAAGCAGCAATATCAGCCAAAACGCTATCTCTGGTATTTTCACCAGAATTTTTCACATGATGGGACAGCTTGCCCAAAATCTTTACTGGCAGATGGTATTTGCCAGCAATATATATCAGTTCCCGCTCAATAACCGGATCCAGTTCCTCTATACAGAGAACCTCCTCCAAGCCTGTCAGAAACTCCACAGCCAACTGCTCTGGGAATGGATGAGGGGTAGATACCTTCAATTCCCGCAACTGTCCCAGATTAGCCATAGCCTCTGTTACATAGGTATAATTAAAACCACCAGTGGCGATACCCTTCTTTAACTCCTTGCAGTCATCCTCAGCAGGTATCAGCAGATTTCTCTTATACTTGGAGAAAACCTTGGTCAGCTCTTCATTTCTGGCTTCAATATTGATATGAGCCTGATAGCTTAGCTTAGGGAAGATTACCCATCTCTTGGTATCCTTCACAAAGCCTTCTGGCTCTACATTTTTATATTCCTCTACATCCTTAACCTGAATGGAGGCATAGCCATGAGAAACTCTGGTGGTACTGCGGAAGAACACCGGCGTACCGTATTTCTCTGAATATTCAAAGGCATCCTGCACCATATCATAGGCTTCCTGCACTGTAGATGGATCAAAGCAGGGCAGCTTGGAGAATCTGGCAAAATGTCTGGTATCCTGCTCCGTCTGAGAGGAAATTGGCCCTGGATCATCTGCCACCAGAATAACCATGCCACCCTTGACACCAATATATTCCAAGCTCATGAGAGGATCTGCTGCCACATTCAAGCCTACTTGCTTCATGGTAACCATAGTTCTGGCTCCCGTATAGGCTGCTCCGGCACCTACCTCCATAGCGGATTTTTCATTTACAGACCATTCCACATAGGTATTTTTCTGTCTGTTTTTGGCTACTGTTTCCAAAACCTCTGTAGAGGGTGTACCTGGATAGCCAGCTACCAGCCTTACCCCTGCCGCCAAGGCTCCCAGAGCAATAGCCTGATTGCCCATCAAAAATTCCTGATGCATTGTCTCTCCCCTATTCTTTTAATATAATACAATTATTTCTTTTTGCTAATACCAATTGTCAGCTGATTTAACATTGGCCATCTCTCCCCCAGCTGCCGCATGGCAACAGCTGCCGCCATTGTTAGAGCCACCACTGCCACATAGAATATCAGAGCAATGGGTGCCGTCATAATTCTGCCTGTGCCAGCCAAGGCCAGACTTAGATATGTAATAGCCACAGGATGGGCCAGATAAACAAAATAGGAATGCTTGCCCAAGGCTGACAAGATAGGCCGCAGCCCCTCTGGCAAGCGCCAAATAGTAAAGATGGCAAAGAAAAACAGACTAGCCCCCAAGGTATAAAAAATACCTGCTGGACACAGCTGCTGGGCGGTATTAATCCCCTCCAAAGGGGTATATCCCTTGGTAAAAATCAACCAGTAATAATAACCTAGCAAACCAGCAAAGGTCAGCCAAAAGAAGCCTATAATCCTGCCACGACATTCTGTCAAGAAGCTCATAAACCAGTTAATATTAACTGCCAAATAACCTCCCAGAACAAAAATAAAGATATAATGCATTACCCAGTAATTCAAGCGATAATCTATGAAAGAGCGTAGAAAGAAATTTTCCACCCCGGCAGAATTCAGCGTAAAGCAGGACCAATAGTCAAAGGCTATCTGAAATACCAGCAATCCTCCTAGAGCCAGCCAGCTCATACGGCGTATCAGCCACACCCATATAGGCATCATGAAATAAAACCACAACAGAATTACCATAAAATACAACTGATAGCCTGCCGTGCCAAAAAACATACTAAAGGCTATATAAAAGGGACTTAGTACACTGGTATCCCCCCATAAAACCGCATAATGTATCAGATAAAACAAAGACCAGATAACATAAGGCACCAGCACAGTTTTCATTCTTCGCTGGAGAAAGCTTTTATAGTCAAAGGGCTTGCTCATATCCAGATTGTAAAACATACCAAAGGCAGAAATAAAAAAGAAAATGGGTACACTGAATCTGGTAGCCACCTCAAATAAAGCCACAAGATGCATATTGGCTGCCGCATTGGCAAGATACTGAGAACCGGTATGAATACCTACCACACCTAGCATGGAAATACCTCGAATGTATTCTATAGCCGGCAATCGGGGTTTCTTATTTGTCAAAATATCATCTCCCAAACAGATTTATTCACTATTATAGCACAATATTCCAGCCCTGGCACACATTTGTCAAAATAAGTAAAAAACAGGGATTTTCCTATAAACAAAAAAGCCATCCAGAATCAGCTGAATGGCTTTGGGGTTCCCAAATGGTCGGAACGACGGGATTTGAACCCACGACCTCTTCCACCCCAAGGAAGCGCGCTACCAAACTGCGCTACGTCCCGAACATTTCATATGTTACTACATTTCCTGCCTGTTGTAAAGGTATTTTTACCTTAGCGATTCTCCTCCAGGCGCATCAACATAAAGCAAAAATCTGACAGACGATTCAGGAAGATGCGATCTTCATCTGGCACAACCTCATTCTTGGCCAAATCCCACATGACACGCTCAGCACGGCGAGCTACGGTTCTGGCCAAATCCAGGCAAGCGCCACCTTTAGTTTCTCCTGGAATCAGGAATTCATGGGTAGGATGAAGCTTGTCCTCGATTTTATCAATCATCTTCTCCAGATAAACTACATGGTCATGGGTAATCTGTGGCTCATAATTGTTAATGCTGGCAAAATCTGTCATCAGCAGACCATTAAGCTTCTGCAACTTAAGGATGCATTCCTTAACCTCCTCATTCTGACAGAAAGCTCTGGCCATGCCCAAAGTAGAACCAAATTCATCCAAGGCACCATAGGCCTTTACACGCCATGAATTCTTGGCAATACGCTGACCTGTATACAGATCAGTCATACCCTTGTCGCCTCTAGCAGTATATAAGCTCATTACACTTCCCCCTTTGTTTAACCCCATTAACAGCCTGACCTTTGTTCGAGGCCATTATGGATATCCTTTTACTTTACCTGATACAGAGCTTCAGTCAAAAATCTCTGCGGCATTGAAGAAAATAGAAATCTCTCGTTTAGCATTCTCTGGCGAATCAGAGGCATGCACGGCATTACGACTGCCGCTGGCTGCATAAAGCTTGCGGATAGTCCCCTCAGCAGCCTGGTCTGGATTGGTTTTGCCATTAATAGCTCTAACATTGGCAATAGCCCCTTCACCCTGCAGTACCATAGCAACAATTGGCCCAGAGGTCATGAAGCCTATCAGATCATCGTAATAATCACGGCCGATATGCTCCTCATAATGCTTGGAGGCCAGCTTTTCATCCATTTTCAGCATTTTCATAGCCAAAATCTCCAAGCCCTTTTCCTCATAGATTTTGATAATATCACCAATATGCTTTGCTCTTACAGCGTCGGGCTTAATCAGCACCAAAGTTTTTTCCATTTCATTAACCTCTCTTTTTGACCTTGCAGAGGATATTTTATCCTTCTGCCTCTGTCTTGTATTTATATAATTCTACATAGAAAAGAAAATTCCTGCTTTTTCAGCAAAAAATCATACAACGAATTTATTTGTCAGCCTTTTCCTTGGCAGCGTATTCCTCCAGCTCCTTGGCATAAATCTGCCCCAAGCGATAATAGTTCTCTGTGGAAGCCTTCAAGGCCTCCAGCTCGTCCTCCCGCAGCTCCCTGATAATTTTGGCAGGATTGCCATAAACCAGACAGCCGGAAGGGATTTTTTTGTGCTGGGCAATAAAGGTATCAGCACCAATAACACAGTTATCACCAATCTCAGAATAGCCTATCAAAACACTACCCATGCCAATCAGACAGTTACTGCCTACCTTGCTGCAATGTACCACTGCATTGTGACCAATGGTTACATGATCCCCAATAATGGTTGGAGCATCACTCATGGTATGAATTGTAGCATTATCCTGCACATTGGTATGCTTGCCAATAACCACGCTATTTACATCACCACGCACCACGGAACCAAACCAAATATTGGTACCAGCCCCCACCTTAACATCTCCCACTACGGAAGCAGTTGGCGCAATAAACGCATCCTCAGCCACATCAGGCATCTGGCCTTTATATGGAAAAACAGCCATTTTTATTCACCCCTTAGCAAATTTTCCAAATCTGCTATTATAATACAGATTTACATTCTACTTCCCTTTATTTTCGACAAAAATTTTCTAAATCCTGCTTTTGAACAAAATTTATTTTTTCTAGGCAAAATTTATTTTTTCTAGGCAAAATTTTACCTTAAAGACCTATTATTTATTTCCCCTAGCCATATTCTACAAAGCTTGGTTCTTTCCTGTTCCAGCCATTGACCAACAACCGGCCCCTTTATGTTCTCCGGAGCCTCCCTGCCTGTAATGGCTTTAAGTCTGTCAATTCCTTCCTGAGCATAGAGAAGATAATTAGGCAGGCTATGGTGATCTGCTTCTATAATAATCTTAAAATCCTCCACAGGCAGCTCTTGACTAATGGCATCCATAGACATGAGAAGCTGGCTGATTTTTCCTGGCTTGCTTAGACGAGGTGCCCGCATATGCTGGGTAATAACATATTTCGCCGCCTTCAGCCAGCGGTTAGGCAAGGTCATACGGCTATTCCAATGGGACAATACCTTCAGTCCCTTCACCTCATGACCATAATGGTGAGGCAGCATCTCCGCCGGTGTTTCACCTTTGCCTAGGTCATGACAAAGAGCGCAAAATCTGGCCACTATATTCGTTGTCCGCTCTGCCACCTTAGCCAGAATCAGCATGGAATGCTCAAAGGCATCCCCCTCGGGATGATATTCCACAGGCTGAGCCTGGCCAATCAGGGCATATATCTCCGGATGCACCGCCTCTAAGATACCAGCATCATTCAGCAGGCGAAAATAGGCAGTAGGCTTAGGATATGCCAAGGCCCTTTTCAGCTCCCCAAAAATCCGCTCACTAGGCTCCTGCCGCAGTTCCTTTTCACAGGCTTTCATATATTGCAATAGCTTTGGTGTAGGCACAAAACTCAATTTGGCATTAAACCGGGCAGCTCTAAGGGCTCTAACCGGATCCTCACAAAAATGCTCTGATACGGGCTGCAAAATGCCCTCCCGTATATCGGCCTGCCCATGATAGGGATCTACCAGCTCCTGCGTTAATACATCCATAGCCATACTGTTAACAGTCAGATCCCGCCGATACAAATCCTCTTGAATGGTTATCTCTGAACTGCTTTCAGCCACAAAGCCATGATAGCCAGTGCCATTTTTTCGCTCTCGCCGGGCCAAAGCCACCTCCCGATGCTCATTATCTATCTTTGCCATAAACACTGGAAAGGCATTGCCCACCAGCCAGCTATGAGGAAAAGCCTGCTGAAATTGTTGTTGGTTAAGACCTGTAATAACATAATCCTTATCGTGAGGATTCCGCCCCATAAGATGGTCGCGTACCCAGCCCCCAACAATATAAGCCCGGCCTCCCGCTCTTGCCACCGCCTGGCCAAATTCCTGCTCCGTCATCATTTCACCTTCTAATCTCCAGCTTTTATACCATTTCAGCTGTTTCTTACAAAGGATATTGTACCTGTATACCTTAAAATTTTCAACAAAAAAGAGATTGAAACCATTATGCTAGTTCCAATCTCTCAAATGTCCTTTTATTTTATGGCCACAGCTCCTTGGCTGTCAATATCAAAAACATGATAGCAGGCTTCTACCTTGTTAGCCTTAAAAGCCTGACACATAGCCTCCCCTACAGCCTCTGGATTGTCCACTGTAAAGGCAATCAGACAAGGACCAGCACCACTCATGCTGGCTCCCAGGGCGCCAGCAGATTTGGCAGCCTTGAATACGTCGTACATACCAGGAATCAGCTTGGCTCTATAAGGCTGATGCAGGGCATCATCAAAAACACTGCGCAAAAAGCTCTTATTTCCTTTGCACAAAGCCGCAGTCAGCATAGCCGCCCGGCCAATATTAAACACAGCATCCTGCATGGACACCTCTGTTGGCAATACGGCTCTAGCGGCCTTGGTAGGCAGGAAGAAATCCGGCACCGCCACCACCAACTTAATATTCAGCCTTGGCATCAGGGAAAAGCACTCCGGCTTGCCATTGCGGACAATACTTACAGTAAAACCACCAAAAATAGCCGGCGCCACATTATCTGGATGGCCCTCAATATCCGTAGCCATCTGCAGCAAATCTCTCCGGGAAAATGGATTGCCCAGATATTCGTTGGCAGCCTTCAAGCCACCTACAATAGCGGTAGCACTGCTGCCCAAGCCTCTGGACAAAGGCACATCATTATGCATCCAAATCATAGCACCCTGATATTCCTTATCCTTGCCAGCTTTAACTAACAGCTTTTGGATGGAACGCCACACAATATTTCTTTCATCAGTAGGAATATTGCCTGCTCCATCACCACTAACCTCTATAACCAGCTTTTTCTCTGGCAGCAGCTTTAACTCCAGTTCATTATATATAGTACAGGCTACGCCCAAACAGTCAAAGCCTGGGCCACAGTTGGCAGAGGTGCCCGGCACCCGAACCTTAACCCATCTATCCTTTTGACTGTCTGCCTCTGCGGCCTGACTGCCTTCCTTGTAATCTTCCATTGTGAATCCCCCTGAGCTTAGTCCTGCTCAACTCTGATAATGCTCCTAATGCTGTTAACCACACCCAGGCCATTGAGAATATCTGCAGCCATCTGAAGATGCTTGTGCTGAACCACATGGGTAACAGCTACAATCTCGGCATGATTTTCCACCTTGCGAGTCTGAATTACGGATTTCAGGCTGACACCGCTTTCACCAAAGGCAGTGGCAATCCGTCCCAATACACCTGGCTCATCATCTACATGAAGCCGTACATAATATGATGATTCTGTTTCCTCCAGAGGGCAGAAATTGCGATGATTGTAGCAGGTACAGCCCACCATAGAATGAGTACCGCTAACCAGATTTCTGGTTTCGCTGACAATATCTGCTGTAACAGCAGAGGCTGTAGGCAGAGAGCCTGCTCCTCGGCCATAGAACATGGCATCACCAATAGCATTGCCTCGAATGAAAATAGCATTGAAAACATCATTTACAGAGGCCAGTGGATGGGTTTTGGCCAGGAATACAGGGTGAACTCTTACATTAACACCCTTGTCGCCGTAATCCTTGGCTACGGCCAACAGCTTAATAACATAGCCCAATTCCTTGGCATAGTTAATATCAGCTGGTTCAATATGGGTAATACCCTCTACAGATACCTTATCCAGACTAACTCTGCTGTTAAAGGCAATAGAGCCTAAGATAGCAGCCTTTCTAGCTGCATCCAGTCCCTCTACATCCGCAGCAGGATTTGCTTCCGCATAGCCCTTCTCCTGTGCTTCCTTCAAAACAGCAGCATAATCAGAGCCTTTTTCTGTCATCTGAGTAAGCATATAATTGGTAGTACCATTAACAATGCCCATAATCTCAGTGATTCGATTGCCTGTAAGACATTCCTTCAAAGGAGTAATAATAGGAATACCGCCGCCTACACTGGCCTCAAAGCGGAAGTCCACTCCCTTGGCCTCAGCCATATCCAGCAGCTCGTGTCCCATCTGAGCAACTACATCCTTGTTGGCTGTAACTACATGCTTGCCATTCTTCATGGCCTCCATCATGTATTCAAAAGCAGGATGCAAGCCACCCATCAGCTCCACTACAATATCAATCTCAGGGTCATTGACAATTTCCTGAGCGTTGTCTGTCAGCTCCACATCCTCCAAATAAGGACGCTTTTTGCTAACATCACGCACCAGTACCTTCTTGACAACAACCGCTGCCCCAGCCTTCTTGGCAATATCAGCACCATTCTCCTTGAGAACTCTCACTACACCAGTACCTACAGTACCAGATCCTAACAGACCAATCTTAATCACTTTGGACATATATTATACCTTCTCCTCTCAGGGCGTTCCGGTATGACTGCTTACTGCGCCGCCTGTCCCAGAACCTCCATGCGTTTCACACCATCTACCATTCTCAGCTTGTCCAGCAGGGCCTCCAGATCCACAGACATATTGGCTGTTTCGATGGATACAGTAGCATTGGCCACACCCTGCAGAGGAATACCCTGATTAATGGTCAATACACTGCCGGAATCTGCTGAAATGGTATTCAGCACACTAGACAGAACTCCCTTTTTGTGCTCTAACAGGAAGGTCAGAGTAACAATTTTGTTCTGACTTGCCTCATAGAAAGGGAATACATAGTCCTTATATTTATAATATGCACTGCGGCTCAGCTCCATCTTTTCCACAGCCTCATTGATGGTTCTGGCATCACCGCGCTTTAGCATTTCCTTTACCCTAATGGTTTTCTTGATAGCCTCTGGCAATATTTCTTCCCTAACCAGAAAATAGCCATTTTTTTCTGTTTTTGACATCATTAAGTTCAACCTCCGTACACCCTATAAAGATGTTTTTCTACATACAATGGATATTATAGCAGAGCTAAAAAGGATTGACAATAGTATGAGAGGACATTTGTATAATTTTTTTGATATAGCCTAAAAAAATCATAGGCAGAATAACAAATATCACCACAAAATATTTTTGTGATTATATCGTTATTCTGCCTACAAAATCAATCAGAAATAGCTCAGCCTCCAGGCTTACTGAATCTGATATTCAATATGTACATTGCCACGGAAATCTATGGTACCAGGAGCCACAGGGGTTGGAGCTGCATTGCCGTCAGCCCTCATCAGATGAGCACCAGCCAATTCATAGCGGCCCATATTGGTTCCCTGCTCTGTTACCAGGCGTACACCAATGATTTTTACGCCCAAAGTGGAAGCAATTACATCAGCCTTGCTTCTGGCATCCAGTACAGCCCGGCGGAGAGCTTCATTTCTAGCTGCCTTTTCATCCTTCAGGCCATAGCTTACATCAGATACCTGAGTAGCCCCATTGGCCATAGCTGCATCCAATACTTCTCCCAGCTTGTTAATATCATTAACAACTACCCGGAAGGTATTTTCCGCAGTATAGCCCACTATTTTGCTATACTCCTTGCGGTCATAGACAGGACGCAGGCTGTAGCTGCTCTGAATGTCCTTGCTATAGATACCCTGACGACTGAGGGCTGCCGACAGCTGAGCAGCCTTCTGAGCGTTTTCTGCCTGAGCTAGCTGTACAGTCTTAGCGGTATTCTCCACAGTAAACTCCACTGAAGCCTGATCCGGAGCTACTGTATAGGCTCCTGTGCCCTCTACAGCAACTACAGCAGGCTCTGCTGCCATAGCCACCCCATTGATAGCCAGACACATAGCCAGCACCGTCAAAATCATAAATATTTTCTTCTTCATAATACTTCCTCCCCTAATCAAATTAGTTTTACTGTAGACAATATAACCTGCCAAGCTGAAAATCATCTGACAAAAAGATTAGAATTTGATTAGAAAGGCCTCACCTTAACCAAAAAGACTAAGCTGGTCACTTTCATCCATGCCATCAAGACAGCCATGATTCCGCAGTGCTTCCACAGAGGTTTTGGTTATACCTGTGCGTTTTTTCATATTTTCCACTGAGGAATATTCCCCATTTTCCCGCTCATCCTCCAGGGAATGAGCATCTACACTGCCTAAGCCTCCTAGAGCAGTAAAAGGCGGCAAAATAGCATTTTCCTCTGGCAGCATGGTAAATCTATCTGCCTTAGAGCGGTACAAATCCACCTTCAGACAGGTAAAGCCCCGGATATACATTTCCCAGGCCAGCTGCAGAACCACATAAAGCTCCTCCTCCTTGGCCTCCCGTTTATCCTTGGCTTCCAGCTCCGCCATTTTTTCCTCCACAGCCTTTTGCCCCAAAGAGATAATATCTGCATCAAAGGCCGCAGCACGAATAGAGAAATAAGCAGCGTAATAAGCCAGAGGATAATGAACCTTACAGAAGGCTATGCGATAGGCCATCATAACATAGGCGGTAGCATGAGCCCGAGGGAACATATACTTAATCTTCTGACAGGATTCTATATACCACTCAGGAATTTTCTTTTCCCGCAGCATTTCCACCTGATCCTCAGGAATCCCCTTGCCCTTTCTTACCCGTTCCATAATCTTAAAGGAAGCCAGTGGATCTACACCGCTGTGCATGAGATAAATCATAATATCATCACGGGCTGAAATTGCATTTTGCAGGGTACAGGTGCCTGCCTTGATTAAATCCTGAGCATTGCCCAGCCATACATCCGTACCATGCGAGAAGCCGGATATCCGCACCAAATCACTGAAACATTTAGGATTGGTATCATCAATCATCTGGCGGGTAAAATTGGTTCTAAACTCTGGAATACCATAGGTGCCGGAATTAGCTCCCAGCAATTCTGGAGTTACTCCCAGAGCCGTAGTGGAATTAAAAATACTCAAAGTAGCGGGATCATCAAAAGGAATGGTCTTTGGGTCCCGATGTGTCAAATCCTCCAGCATTTTAATAACCGTAGGATCATCGTGGCCCAGAATATCCAGCTTTACCAAACGGCTGCTGATAGAATGATAATCAAAATGTGTCGTAATAGTTTCCGAGTTCAAATCATCTGCCGGATGCTGCAGCGGGGTAAAGAAATGCACATCCATATTCCGGGGCACTACCATGATGCCAGCCGGATGCTGGCCTGTGGTACGCTTTACCCCCTGACAGCCTGCCGCCATATGGCCAATAAAGGCCTCCCGCTTGGACTGTCCTTTTTCCTCATAGTATTTCTTCACAAAGCCATAGGCGGTTTTATCTGCCACTGTAGTAATAGAGCCGGCTCGGAATACATTGTCCTTGCCAAAAAGCTCCTCTGTGTACTTATGAGCCACAGGCTGATATTCACCAGAGAAGTTCAAATCAATATCTGGTACCTTATCTCCATCAAAACCCAGGAACACCGCAAAAGGAATTTCGTGACCATCCTTCAGCATATTGGTACCACACACAGGACATTCCTTATCTGGCAAATCATAGCCGCATCCATAGGAACCATCCAGCACAAACTCACTATGCTTGCAATAAGGACAACGCCAATGAGGTGGCAATGGGTTTACCTCTGTAATATCTGTCATGGTAGCCACAAAGGATGATCCTACAGAACCTCGAGAGCCTACCAGATAACCATCTATATTGGATTTCCGCACCAGCTTATGGGCAATGAGATACAGCACTGAGAAGCCATGAGCAATAATTGGCTTTAGCTCCTGGTCAATTCTGGCCTGCACCACCTCTGGCAGTTGACTGCCATATAGTTCATGAGCCTTGTTATAGGTCATATCTCTGATAGCCTCATCTGCTCCCGGAATCATAGGGGAATACAAGCCATCAGGAATGGGCTTAAACTTTTCCACCATATCAGCAATTTTCCGAGGATTGGTTACAACAGCTTCATAGGCTGCCTCCTGGCCAAGATACTGGAACTCCGCCAGCATTTCCTCTGTGGTCCGCAGGAACAAAGGAGGCTGTTTATCGGCATCCTTAAAACCGGTGCCCTTCATAAGAATAGCCCGGTAAATATAATCCTCTGGATTGAGAAAATGCACATCACAGGTAGCAATCAAAGGCTTGTTCATCTTTTTGGCCAGCTCTGCCACCTTGAGATTGAGATTTATCAAATCCTCATCACTATTTATATTGGTAAAAGCTTCCTCCCGCACAAGAAATTCATTATTGCCAATAGGCTGAATTTCCAGATAATCATAAAAGGAAGCAATCTCCAAAAGCTCCTCCTCCGGAGCACCAGCCACAATAGCCCGCATCAGCTCTCCCGCCTCACAGGCAGAGCCAATAATCAAGCCCTCCCGATACTCCTGAATCAGCTGCTTTGGCAATCTAGGACGCTTGAAGAAAAAACGCAGATTTGACATGGAAATCAGCTTGTAAAGATTTCGCAGACCAATAGGATTCTTGGCTAGAATAATAATATGGTGGGCCCTTTTCTGCTTATAATCCTCACCAACCAGATACCCCTCTACACCATAGATAACCTTGATACCTGCATCCTTGGCAGCAGACATAGCATCTGGAAAGGCCTGCACACAGCCATGATCCGTAATGGCAATAGCTGGCCAGCCCCATTTGGCCGCAGTCTTAATCAAGGCCTTGGCGGAAGAAACCGCATCCATAGAGCTCATATTGGTATGGCAATGCAGTTCCACCCGCTTTTCCTCAGCCTTGTCCTGACGAGCCTCCTGCTCCACCAACATCAGAGAATCAGGCATCAGGCTATAATCATTGCTATAGGTATCGTAGCGGACAGCACCCTTAACCTTAATGACGCCCCCAGACTTAGCCGCCTTTTTCAAACGGCCTAGAACCACCTCATAACCCTCATGCTCCCTGATAAATATCTTACAGCTAATGCCCTCAGTGCTATCAGACAGAGAGAACAACAGCATATTAGTATTAGCAAATTCCTTGCCATCAACACCGCCAATATAGCCCTGGGCAGTAACGGAGCGGATTTCTCCCTGCAGCTGATTAATAGGAGTTATATCCCCTACTATGCCCTCGCCAAATACCAAAGGAGAATCCTCTGCCCCAATAACCAACTGGCGACGGCGATATTTTTTACCGCCCTTGTTATCTCCCCCAGTCTTGCTGTTGCCGGAAGCATTACCTGCATTATATGGCTGTACTGGCTGAGGGCCAGCAGGCTTGCCATAATCTGAGCCGCCTCCCCCCTGAGCCACTGGCACCTTTGGCTCAGTCTGAGCTCTTTTCAGCGCCTCCAAATAAGCCGGATCCTCTGGTGGCATATGCTGGCGAATAGCATCTATAGCCTCATATACGGCCTGACATTGCAGGGCCACAGGATAACCAATCAGCTTTTCTGTACCATCCCGCAGCTTGTTCAGAACCTTGTGCTTTTCCAGCAAATACTTGGCAAAGTCCCCCTGAACCTGCAAAAGGATTGCATTCTTTCCATAAACCCGGCGGGATTGATCCAAAATTACCTTGGCCGCATGGTCCCCCTTGGTAACAAACTCCACCAGCTGTTCCCATTTCTGCTCCAGCACCTTCTCCAGCTTGATAACAGTAGTATAGAACCGCACCTCCTGCAGGTCGTGCTTGGCCGTTACATAGTCCCGTCCTCTGTCCAGCAGTTCCTCTGGCAATTTATCCAAAGACCAGATAAGCAATTCCCACATATTCCGGGCCGGAGTTACTTCCACATGGCGAATAACCGCTGTCTCCAGCAGTTTGCCTTCCTGGGCTGTCTGCTCCATACCTGCCAGCAGTTGTCCTAGACGTTTGCAATTTTCCGGTACAATACGATACTTCTCCATTATCTCACCATTCTTGCCATAAAAAATATCAGCTCCTGCCCCATGAGAGGACAGGAGCTGTCAAACCTTACAGATAGGACACTGAACTATTTTACATGATGTCCCCCAGATTTTATCTTGCTTTCTGTGCCATTTAACAAACGGCCAATGTTACTTTTATGCCGATAAACAATAAATACCGCTGCAATCAGGCCCAGAACCAGGAAGTCTGTATGGAGGCCCATAAACAAAGCCAGCACCGGCACCAGTACAGCCGCTACAATGGAACCTAGAGATACATAGCCTGTAGCCTTTACAATAGCCAGCCATACCAGGAATACAATAATAGTTACCCAAGGCATCAGAGTAGCAATAACACCAAGGCCAGTGGCTACACCCTTGCCTCCCTTGAAACCAAGGAAAATGGACCAGGAATGTCCCACAATAGCCAACAGACCGCAGATAATCCCTGCCAGTTCACTGCCACCAAGATGAAGGCCCAAATAGGCACTAATGGCACCCTTTAGCATATCCAGAAAGAAAATACTAAAGCCGCCAGCCTTGCCAATGGTGCGCCAGGCATTAGTAGCTCCTATATTGCCGCTGCCATGCTGCCGCAAATCCACACCCCAAATTCCCTTGCCCAACAGCAGGCCATTAGGAATGGAGCCTAAGACATAACTGATTACTGCCGCAACGATAAATCCCAACATATCAATAATCCTCCTCTTCCTTCCGGCCCCGGACAATCAGCTTCAAAGGAGTTCCCTCAAAGCCAAAGCTTTCCCGAAGACGGTTTTCCAAGAAACGCAGATAGGAAAAATGCATTAACTCAGGATCATTAACAAAGACAATAAACTTTGGTGGCTGAATATCTGTCTGAGTCATAAAGAAAATCTTCAGCTGCTTGCCACGATGGGATGGTGGCGGATTAACAGATACAGCATCCCGAATCAATTCATTCAGCACGCTGGTCTGAATACGCATGGACTGCTGATCTGCCACATATTTTACCAGCTCCGTAATTCTATGAATACGCTGACCAGTCAAGGCAGAGGTATATACTACAGGAGCATACTGCAGGAAGCCGATTTCATCACGAAGATCCTCAGTAAACCGCAGGGTAGACTTGTCGTCCTTATCTGGGAATACATCCCATTTGTTTACCACAATAATAACGCCCTTGCCAGATTCATGGGCATAGCCGGCAATCTTCTTATCCTGCTCTGTAATGCCCTCCTCAGCGTTAATCACCATCAGCACTACATCAGCTCTATCCACAGCCCGCAAAGAACGCATAACGCTATAACGCTCAATAGCTTCATCAATCTTGCCACGACGGCGCATACCTGCTGTATCAATCAGCATAAATTTAATGCCATCGGTAACAAAATGGGTATCAATGGCATCTCTAGTAGTACCAGCCACATCGCTGACAATAACCCGATTCTCACCAATCAGCGCATTAACAATGGAGGATTTGCCTACATTTGGACGGCCAATAACCGCGATGCTGATTTCATCCTCATCCTTGTCCTCGCCAGTATTTTCTGGGAAGGCTGCCACTACCGCATCCAGCAAATCTCCCAAGCCAATGGAATTAGATGCAGCAATGCCAATAGGATCTCCCAGACCAAGACTGTAGAACTCATAGATAGCTGCCTCAAGCTGTGGGCTATCTATCTTATTTACTGCTACAATAACAGGCTTTTTGGTATTCCGCAGCATACGGCCTACTTCCTCGTCCGCAGTAGTCAAACCAGAGCGGCCATCTACCACGAATACGATTACATCTGCCTCCTCCATAGCCACCAAGGCCTGCTGACGCATGGACTTAAGAATATGATCTGTATCCTCAAATTCAATACCGCCTGTATCTATCATGGTAAAATTATGATTCAGCCATTCAGCCTCCATATAAATACGATCCCGAGTTACCCCCGGCATATCATCAACAATAGACACCCGTCTCTTGCCAATCTGATTAAAAAGAGTAGACTTGCCCACATTTGGGCGGCCTACAATAGCAACTATAGGCTTACTCATTTAACATTCCTCCTCTCTTGGTATAGGCTGCATTGCTCTGCCACATATACGAAGCATTGCCTGCTCCTACACCGCTATAATTATGCCAATCAGCCAGAGCAGTATAAAAATCATTGCCCCCTGCCACAGTTTCCACCCGACAGGACAGGCTTTGGCAAAAGTCATCCAGACTTACATCATCCAAGAAAATATTATCACCAGTCCGCAGGGCAGATTCAGGAATCAGAACCCCATCCACCTGCGTATCAATGCCCTTAAGGCTTGCCAGTATGTCATGGGCTGTCAGCAAACCAGAAACATTAACAGTGGAACCAAAATGATTATTAACCACAGGCACCATTGTAATTTCAACATTGACCAAATGGAGAGAATCTGCCAGCCGTTTCAGCAGTGGCGCAATAGAAGTACCAGATACCACCGCCAGCTTAACAGGCTTGCTATCGTCCTCTCTCTCCTCCTGCTGGGCCTCCTCGGCTGCCATTTTGAAATCCTCAATAAAGCTTCTTGCCAGACCTATGCCGTTGTCTAGCTGAGGAAAGCCATCATAATATTCTGCTGGTGGCAAAGGCCTGCCCGACAGCAAATAAAACTCATCAGACAGATAGATAAAGGTTCTGCCATCCTTGGCCCGCTGACGGATTTGATACTGCTCCACCTGATCCACCACTCGGCCAGCACTTTCCGCATCAAAGCTTTTCAGTGGATAACAATCCTGACGGAATTTGGTCAGCCCTACTGGCACCACTGCCATAGATTGGGCATAGGGCTGTCTAGCCATAATATCCTGAATGGATCTATCCAGCTCCGCCCCATCATTCAAATCCCGACACAAAACAATCTGAGTATGGTATTCCACATCGGCAGCCTCCAGCTTTTCCAGTTGGCTCATAAGGCGGTCTGCCGTCTTGCACCGCAGCATCTGCTTCCGCAGCTCTGGGTTGGTACATTGTACAGAAACAAACAAAGGGGAAAGATGATATTGCTTAATGCGCTGAAAATCCCTGTCTACCATATTGGTCAGGGTAATGAAATTGCCATACAAAAAGGACATGCGATAGTCATCATCCTTGATATTCAGACTATCCCGCATATTGGGAGCTACCTGGTCTACAAAGCAGAAATAGCAGTTATTAGCACAATGTCTAATGCCGTCAAAAACAGCAGATTCAAACTCTACCCCCAGCTCCTCGTCATAATCCTTATCAAACTCAAAAAGCTCCTGCTGGCCATCCTCATGCTCCACCAGCATCTCTACCTCTTCACAGGCAAAGGCAAAGCTGACATCTATAATATCCCGCAGCTTCATGCCATTGATTTCCAGAATCTTATCTCCCGGAACCAGCTCCAGCTCCTCTGCCAGACTCCCCTCCGGTACTGTCAATATTTTACCATACATTTTCATTGCTTACTATATCTTCTCCTGCCGGTCTAAACTGCCTGCACTATTTTCTAACTGTAAATAAGGAGTGATGTTACCACCACTCCTTACATAAAAATCTTTGTTTTTAGCAGATATTACTCTGCAGCCTCACCGTTGTTAGCCTTGGTAATGCTGAGGGAAATACGCTTTCTCTTCATATCAATGTGAAGAATCTTTACATTAACCTTCTGGTTCAGCTCAACAGCCTCGTCAGCACGGTTGATGCGCTTGGTTGCCAGCTCGCCCATAGGAATCAGGCCATCAAAGCCTGGCTCAATCTCCATGAATGCACCAAAGTCGGTGAGCTTAATGATAGTACCGCTGATAATGGAACCCTCAGTGTACTTCTCAGCCTTCTCCAACCAAGGATCTGGCATAGTCTCCTTAACGGAGAGGGAAATACGGCCAGCCTCTGGATCAATGTTCTTAACCTTAACCTGAAGAACCTGACCTTCCTGCAGAACATCAGATGGCTTCTTTACACGGCTCCAGGACAGATCGGAAATATGAGCCAAACCGTCTACACCGCCGATATCAATGAATGCACCGTAGTCAACCAGACGCTTTACAGTACCCTCAACTACATCACCCTCGTGAATAGTCTCGAATACCTTTGCGCGGTTAGCCTCACGCTCAGTCTCCAGAACCTGACGACGGGACAGAACAAGACGCTGCTTGCGAATATCCAGCTCCAGTGGCAGAGCCTTTACAGTCTGACCAACATAGCTCTCCAAATCCTTTACATAGTGCAGATCTACCTGGGATGCAGGAATGAATGCGCGAACACCCATTACACGAGCAACCAGACCGCCCTTAACAACCTGAGTAATCTCAGCGTCAACAGGCTCTGCCTTCTCTACAATACCATCCAGCTCCTTCCAGCAAGCAAGGCGATCAGCCTTTACCTTGGAAACAACCAGACCATTCTCGCCGCCCTTGGAAACGACCAGAACTTCAATTACATCGTCAACCTTTACAACATCCTTAGCAGACTCAGGTGCTGGATCAGCCAGCTCATGCTTTGCAATAGGAACATCGTTCTTATTGCCCTTGATATTTACAATAGCTTCGTTGTCATTTACTGCAACTACTAAAGCATCTACCAAATCGTGCTCATTTATCTCCTTAATAGATTCTTCCTCAGCTGCTAACAGAGCTTCCATGTTCATTTCTTCTGACACTTCTCGTAAACCTCCTTGATAATCCAGTCAGGCGTAGATGCACCTGCTGTAATACCAATTTTTTTTATTGTAGCAAACCACTCGTCACAAACCTCATCAGCCGTTTCGATATGGTATGTTTTACACTTCTCTTGACAAAGCTGGGCCAGCTTTGTGGTGTTGGCACTATTTCTGCCCCCTACCACAATCATAACCTCCACCTGGCCTGCCAGCTTGACAGCTGCCGCCTGGCGTTGATCTGTAGCGGTGCAGATAGTTCTCAGAATCTTTATATCCGAGGACCGATCCAACATCTTGGACACAATCTTTCTGAATTTTGCTCCCGAAAAGGTTGTCTGGGATACAATACCCAGCCTGCCATACCGTGGCAAAGCATCTGCTTCCTCCTCAGTATTAACAGCAACCGCACCTTCTCCGACCCATTCCAGAATACTGCGTACCTCAGGATGATTCTTATCTCCTACAATAACCACCTGATACCCATCATCTGCCAACTGCTTGGCAGCACTCTGAGCCTTTCTCACATGAGGACAGGTAGCATCCACCAGTCCCAACCCTTTTTCCTCTATCTTTGCATAGACATGAGGGCCAACACCATGAGAACGGACAATTACTGTGCCAGACTGAATCTCATCCAGTGATTCGATTTTGCCAATTCCTTCCTCTGCCAGCCTGGCCACCATCTGGGGATTGTGAATTATAGATCCCAGTGTGTAAGAACAGGTATCAGAGGAAACAGAATCCTCAGCCAGCTGAATTGCTCTCTTTACTCCATAACAGAAGCCAAGATTTTCCGCTAAATAAACCTCCAAAAACTGTCACCTCAAATACAGATTAGAAATTGTTACTCAAAACACTCTGCCATTATATCATGAAATTTTATTATTGGCTATGCAATTTTTTCAAAATCGCCAATTTTTTTGTGAAAAAAAATTTTTTTAGGTATTTTTATCTAGCATAGACTGAACTCTGGCCATAATATCATTGGCAAATTCCGCCAGTGCTTCCTTGTCATTATGCTTCCCCTGAAAATAAACAGGCTCCCCAAAAATAATTTTTATCTGAGGCAATAAACTGCCCTTTTGGAAAATATTATTTGTATTGATAATAGCTGTTGGCACAACAGGCACCTTGCCCATAGCAGCCAGCAGAGCCACACCGGACTCCGCCTTGCCCATACGGCCTGTTTTGCTGCGATGTCCCTCAGGAAAAACTCCCAGGCACAGGCCCTGCTTCAAAATACCCAAGGCTGTCTTAATAGCAGCTCTATCTGCAGCTCCCCGCTTCACAGGAAAGGCATAGAGATTGCTGATAATGGCGCCGGCAATAGCAGGCTTAAACAGCTCCTCCTTGGCCATATAAGCCACCGGACGAGGCATATAGGTGCCTACCATAGGAGGATCCCAGTTGCTAAGATGATTAGCAGCCATAATCATGCCACCAGTCATAGGCACATTCTCTTTGCCCAAAATCTTAGGCCTAAACAAAATGCCAAAGATAATTTGCAGGACAAATCTTAAAACCTTATAAAACATATCCTTCTCCTTTTAGGCTTTTTTACATCTTTCCACAATAGCAGCCACAACTTCCTCAATATTCATATGGCTGGTATCCAAAAGCTCTGCATCAGGAGCCTGCACCAAAGGAGAAATTTTTCTCTCGCTATCAGCCTTATCTCTAGCTGCAATATCCTTCTGCAGCTCCTCCAGCTTTACATCATAGCCCTTGGCCTGCATTTCCTTGAAACGGCGGCGGGCTCTCTCCTCAATAGAAGCCGTCAGGAAAATCTTTACATTGGCATTAGGCAATACGCTGGTAGCAATATCCCGGCCATCCATCAGCACATTACTCTGGCTAGCCATCTGGCGCTGCAGCTCCACCATCTTTACCCGTACAGGCCCCAAAGCTGCCACCTGAGAAACAATAGCTGTTACCTCTGGAGTACGGATTTCCCCAGTTACATCAGTGCCATCCACCTTGACCTGGGTTTTGCCATCAATATAGGACAGCTCCACCTGAATGTCCTTCACCACATCCGCAATCAGTTCATCTGTAACAGGCTTCTTGGTCTGCAAGGTTTTCCAAGCCACAGCTCTATACATAGCACCGGTATCAATATAGGTGCAGTTCAGCTCCTTGGCCGCCAGCTGTGCCACAGTGCTTTTGCCTGCTCCAGCAGGCCCATCAATTGCTACAACAAGATTACTCATAATAATTCTCCCTTATCATTTTTATTTGTACAAACGATGCATTTCCTCATAGAAGCTTGGATAGGAAATATCAATACAGTCAGGGTTTTCAATCTCTACACCCTGGCCAGCCATACCTGCCACAGCCAAGGTCATGGCAATGCGATGATCATCATAGCTAAAGCAGGTACCCTGCTGCCATTTCTCTTGGGAAGTGCCCTGAATAATCAACCCGTCCTCTGTAGCCTCAATGCAAGGACACAGCTTGTTAAACTGGTCGCTAATAGCCTGAATACGGTCAGTTTCCTTTACTCTTAGCTCTCCAGCCCCGGTAATCACAGTCTTGCCCTCAGCCAGCATAGCTGCCACAGTCAAAACCGGAATTTCGTCAATAAGGCGAGGCATAATATCCGCCCCAAAGCTGGTGCCATGAAGCTGAGCACTGCGTACAAAAATATCAGCCACTGGCTCGCTGCCGCTGCTGCGCTGATTTTGCAGGGTAATATCTGCCCCCATAGCCTGCAGCACATCCAATATGCCAGTACGGGTAGGATTAATGCCCACATTCTTCAACAGCAATTCGCTATGAGGAATTACAGACGCAGCTACCAGCCAGAAAGCAGCAGAGCTAATATCCCCCGGCACCACTATTTCCTCTGGGGCAATCAGCTTATCCTGAGCCTCAATGCTAATAGCAGTTCCCTGATAGCCCAGCTTGACACAAAAGGATTCCAGCATCAGCTCTGTATGATTACGGGAGGTATATGGCTCCACCACAGTAGTAGTGCCATTGGCAAAAAGACCTGCCAGCAAAATAGCAGACTTTACCTGGGCACTGGCCACTGGCATATCATAGGTAATCCCCTCCAATGCCTTAGCTGTAGGTACAATGGTAATAGGCAGCCTGGTATTTTCTGCCCGGCCTACAATATTGGCACCCATCATGGACAAAGGTTTAATAACCCGTCCCATAGGCCGTTTGTGAAGAGAACTGTCCCCAGTAAAAACAGAAACGAATTTCTGTGGTGCCAGCATACCCATCATCAGCCGCAGGGTAGTACCAGAATTTCCTGCATCCAGCACTGTAGCCGGCTCCTTTAGGCCATGAAGGCCATTACCCTTGACAATCAGCTCTGTAGGCCCCAGAAAATCCACCTGAGCCCCCAAGGCCTTCATCACTCCCGCTGTAGACAGGCAGTCTGCGGAAGGAAGAAAATTGGTAATATGCACCGGAGTATCCCCCAGGGCCGCAAACATTACACTGCGATGGGAAACGGATTTATCTCCCGGTATAATCAACTCACCCTGCAAGCCATGAGAAATTTTACCAATAATTTTATTTGCCATACGCCAAGCTCCTTTTTAATTATTCCAAACGCTCCAATTACCAGCAGCAGCCCCCATAGAAAAAGCTGCCTGCAGATTGTAGCCACCAGTGTAGCCATCAATATCCAAGGTTTCCCCTGCAAAGTACAAGCCCTTTACCAGCTTGGATTCCATAGTCTTAGGATCAATCTCCTTCACATCCACCCCTCCAGCCGTAACAATAGCCTCTGCAATAGGCCTGGTACCGCTGATAATCATAGGCAGGCATTTCAGCACCTCAGCCAATTTGCGGCGTTCCTCTCTGGTAATAGTATGTACCGGTCTATCCGGCTTCAAATAGGCCGCATCCAGCACCGGCTCAATCAAACGGCCCGGCAGCAAATCCCGCATACCGTTTTTGATTTCCTTGTTTTGATATTTTTCAAAATCCCGCAACAGCCTTGCATCCAGCTGTTCCATAGTCAAGGCAGGCTTCAAATCCAGCTCCAACTCCACAAACCGGCCTTTATCCAGTTCCTGAGCTGCCTGTCGGCTGAGGGACAAAACAATAGGACCGCTAACACCAAAATGAGTAAAAAGCATTTCCCCAAACATATCGGAAATCTTTTCCCCCTCAGACAAAAGAGTAGCCCGGACATTTTTCAAAGCCAGTCCCTGCAGCTCCTTGACCCATTCATCCTCTGTTTCCAAAGGCACCAAGGCAGGCAGCTGTTTCACCACCCGATGGCCCAGCCTAACCGCCCAGCGGCTGCCATCTCCTGTAGATCCAGTACCGGGATAGGACATACCACCAGTAGCAACAATCACACTATGGCCTTGATACTCCCTGCCATCAGCCAATTTTACTCCTACAGCCCGCTGGCTATGACTGTCCTCCATCTGACCAGCCTTCTCCAGCACATCACTCCCTGAAGCCTCCATGTCCTCAGTAAGAATCTCCGTTACTCTGGCATCTGTAATTAGCTTCACCCCTAATTCATGAAGTTGAAGCACCATGGCATCTACCACATCTGCCGCCTTATCGCTAACAGGAAAAACCCTGCCTCCCCGCTCTACCTTGGTAGGCACTCCCAAGGTCTGGAAGAACAGCTGTACATCCTCATTATCATAGGCCTTAAGACAGCTATAAAGGAATTTGCCGTTTCCCGGTATATTCCGAATCAGCTCCTGCTTCTCTGCCACATTGGTAATATTACAGCGCCCCTTGCCAGTAATCAGCATTTTCTTGCCGGGACGATTCATTTTTTCCAGTAGGACAACCTCTGCCCCATTTTCCGCCGCCTTAATAGCAGCCATCATGCCAGCAGGGCCAGCCCCTACCACAATAACCTTATCCACATTTTCCATAATTATTTCTGCACTCCTGCCAATTTTTTCAACGCTGCTACTTCCTCCGTTTTCAGCTCCCGATAACTGCCAAGAGCCACTCCCTGCAAATCCAGCCCGGCAAAGCCAACCCGGCGGAGTTTCAGCACTTTATGGCCCACAGCCTGCAGCATACGCCTTACCTGACGATTCCGCCCCTCGTGAATGGTTAGCTGTACCAGGCAGGAGCTATTATCCTTGGCCTGCTTCAACAGCTTAACCTTGGCAGGAGCAGTCATGCCATCCTCCAGCAGAATCCCCTCTGCCAGCTTTTGCAGCTGCCCCTGCTTCACCACTCCCTGAGCCTGGGCAATGTAGGTTTTGTCAATCTCATAGCTAGGATGCAGCAGACCATTCATCATTTCTCCGTCATTGGTCAAAATCAACAGGCCCTCTGTATCATAATCCAACCGGCCCACAGGATAAATATACTCCTTAACCTCTGGCAAAAGCTCCACCACAGTTTTCCGGCCTCGATCATCCTTCACAGCAGAAATATATCCCTGAGGCTTGTTTAGCAGAAAATACAGCCGAGGCACAGCCAGCTGCAATACCTGTCCATCTATGGCAATTTCATCCTGACCAGCCTCGGCCTGAACGCCCAGCTCTGTTACCACCAGTCCATTAAGCTGAACCCGGCCAGCCAGAATCATCCGCTCCGCTTCCCGGCGGGAGGCTGCCCCTGCTCTGCTTATAATCTTCTGCAAACGCTCCATACTACACCTCAAAAATTTATATTTAACCAAAAAAACTATAAAGTAAATAAGCTATCATGGCTACTACAACCACCACAGACAAGAATGGCAAAGCCACAAAAAGCAAAAAGGCCAAGACCGCAGCTGCCACCAAGCCCCCAATAATCCGATACTTCCAGCTTTTCCCCAAGGAAGTCCCCCGGCCTAGGTTAACACTGAAAATCCTAGGGCCTCTACTGCTGCCATAGGTGCGGTAGCCTTGATAGCCCTGCTTCTGCTGTCTATTGCTATTATCCTCATAAACCCTATCAAAGCTCTCCGGTCTAGTGCTCTGCTTCTGACCAGCTCTGGCACTTCCCTGAGGCTGTTCCTCCTCCAGAACCTCCTCAATGGTAACGTCATCATAATTGGCCTCATCCTCATAGGTCATAAGACGAACCTCTTCCTTATTGGTTTTATTCTCGTGAACATCTGCCATCTAATTACACCTCGCTTTATTCCTCATCTGCATCCCAACAGCATACAGATATTTTCTCTCTTCAACCTACACTAATTCGTGACCAGGCTGACAATATTTTCCTTGTCTGGCAGACTGTGGCAAATCTCCATAGCCCTTTTGCCATTGGCCAAGACCAGCTGTGGAGCAATCTCCGCCAAAGGTACCATGACAAAGGCCCTTTCCAACATATAGGGATGGGGCAGCTGCAGTTCCTCTGTATCCATCATCAATAAAGGACATGCCAACTCAGGGCTATCCAACAAAGCCTCAATAGTCTGTCTGCCACTCTCCAACTCATTTATGCTCTGGACACACAGTATATCCACATCAATGGTTCTGGCTCCCCAATGCTCATGGCGAACCCGGCCCAGATTCTTTTCAATCCTCTGACAGCCATGCAAGAACTCCACAGGAACCAGTTTACTAACAATTACTACAGCACAATTAATAAAAGCTGGCTGATCCAGTTTCCCCCAGGGAGGAGTTTCATACATCTGAGAAACCCTGATGATTTCCCCCTGCTGTCCAAGAGCCTCAACAGCCTTGCCAATAGTGGCCAGCCTATCTCCCAGATTAGCTCCCAAACTTAGATAATAAATATATTTCATATTTCTATCTTTCCAATGTTACAGACACATCATGAAAAATCCCTGCAATCGGCGCTCCCGGCTTGTGCACCGTAATTTTCAGCCCCTGCAGCAGTGGATAGCTGTTTTTCAATTTCTGAGCTGCCGCCTCTGCCACCGCCTCTATGGTCTTAAAGGCAGGGCCTTCCACCACAGCCTTTACCACCTCATAGGCCTGAGCATAATTAATGCTGGCAGACAAATCATCCCCAGCTCCCGCCTGATGCAAATCCAAATAAAGCTCCAAATCCACCAGAAACCGCTGGCCCAATTTGTTTTCCTCGGCCAAAGCTCCATGATAGCCAAAAAACTCCATGCCTGTTAATTTTATATTATCCATGCCAAATTCCTTTAAAACTTCCTTAGGCCTCTTATCTGCCTGTGGCCAAAATAGCGTCGGTAATCCTGCACATTCTGCTAATAGGCAGTACATCGTGCACCCGCATGATTTCACAGCCCTTGGTTATACCCAGCACACAGGTAGCTCCTGTAGGCTCCATTCTATCCTCCACTGGCAAATCCAAGGTATTGCCAATAAAGCTCTTACGACTGGTGCCCAGAAGCAATGGATACCTATGACCAGCAAACTTCTTCAGCTCCTGCAGACGGTTCATAACCTCCAGATTTCCCTCTACATCCTTGCCAAAACCAATGCCCGGATCCAAAATAATATTTTCCTGCTTTACCCCGGCCTCACAGGCAATATCTATGCTACGCTGGAAAAAAGCCCGCATATTGTCAATAATATCACCCTTGTACACCTTGGAATCCCGATTGTGCATAACCACCACAGGCAAATCATATTCAGCAGCCACCTTGGCCATTTCTCCCGGCTCCTCTGCATATTGCAGGCCCCAGATATCATTCAGCATATGTACACCCTGCTCTGCCGCATAAGCTGCCGTTTCAGCCTTAAAGGTATCAATGGACACAGGCACCGGACAGGCTGGCAATACAGCCTCCAAGAAGGGCTTTAACCGCTCTATCTCTTCCTTAGCCGACATGGTAACAAAGCAGCCTGGACGTCTGGATTCTGCCCCAATATCAATAATATCAGCACCATTTACCACCATTTCCAGCATATGCTGAACAGCTCTATCTACACTGTTCCACTTGCCACCATCGGAAAAGGAATCCGGGGTTACATTCAAAATCCCCATAATCAAAGTTTTTTTGCCAATAGCCAGTGTCTTGCCATCCTGCCAGCTATACTCTCTCTCCTCTGGATACATAACCTGCTGATTCTTCTGCATTTATGAACCTCCCTTAACTCCTTTAATCAAATATCTTTCTCCGGCGCAAATAGCCTATTAGTTGTCCTGTCCCAACAGCATCCATGCCTGATGATACAATTCACTATTCTCTGCAAAACAGCCCCGGCTGGCAGAGGTCAAAGTAGTGGTGCCATTAGCCATATCTCCCCGCATGGTCATACACAGCTGCTGAGCCTCTACCACCACCAGCACCCCCTGAGCCTGAATCCCATCTACAATGCTCTGGGCAATCTGCTCCGTCAGCCGTTCCTGCAGCTGAGGGCGGTGGGAAAGCAATTCCACCAGCTTGGTAAACTTGCTAAACCCAGCCACCAGACCATTGCCTGGCTTGTAAGCCAAGGATACCCGGCCAAAAAAAGGCACCAGATGATGCTCGCACATGGAATAAAAAGGAATATTCTTTACCGCCACAATGCTATCATTTTCTGCTGGAAACAGCTCTCCCCATATATGCTTAGTGTCCTTGCCCAAGCCGTTAAACAAATAGGCATACATATCCGCCACCCGCTGAGGAGTTTTCTCCATATCCAGCTCAGTCAAATCCAGACCCAGAGCCTCCAAAAAACTGCGGATAGCCTCTCCGGCCTTTTCCTTATCTACCATCTTGGTTATCACTCCCCGCCGTCAGTATGGGCCTGAGAAATTTCATCCTTGCTATTTTCCATTATATCCTTTGCCAGAGCCTGCCTCTTAATCAGCATAGCATCACCAAAGGAGAAGAAACGATATTTTTCCTCCACTGCTGTCCTATAAGCATCCAGCACAAATTCCCTGCCAGCAAAGGCACTAATCAGCATAATCAAAGTGGATTTTGGCAAATGGAAATTAGTCACAATACCATCCACCAGCTTGAACTCATAGCCGGGATAAATAAAAATCCCGGTCCAGCCAGATTTGCCACTGATTTTTCCTACCCCATCAGCAGCAGACTCCAAAGTACGGATAGAGGTAGTACCTACCGCAATAACCCTTTTGCCTGCAGCCTTGGTAGCCAAAATCAAATCCGCCACCTCCTGACTAATGCTGTAATACTCCTTGTGCATAACATGGTCCTCAATATTCTCCACATTTACAGGACGGAAGGTGCCCAGTCCCACATGGAGAGTGACAAAGCCCAGATTTACACCATAATCTTTCAGCTCCTGCAGCTGTTCCTTGGTAAAATGCAGACCAGCTGTAGGGGCAGCAGCCGAGCCTTGCTCCTTGGAATATACCGTCTGATACCGCTCCTTGTCTGCCAACTTTTCGTGAATATATGGAGGCAAAGGTGTCTCTCCCAATCTATCTAAAATCTCCTCAAAGATACCCTCATACTGGAATTTTACAATGCGCCCGCCAAAATCCGTATGGTCCGTAACAGTGCAGGCCAGCTCATCACTAAATCTGATAACCTGCCCAATCTGCGCCTTCCGGCCTGGCTTCACCAAAGTTTCCCAGGTATCCCCATCAATACGCCGCAGAAGGAAAACCTCCACCTTGCCGCCGGTACCATCACGCCAGCCCAGCAATCTAGCTGGCATAACTCTGGTATCATTCATAATCAAGGTATCCCCAGGCTCCAGATATTCCTTCAAATCATAAAAATGTTTATGCTCAATGGTTTTCTCCACTGGGTCCAGCACCATCATCCTGGATGAATTTCTTGGCTCCACCGGAGTCTGGGCAATAAGCTCCTCTGGCAGATGATAATCAAATTCTGATAATTGCATTTCTATCTCCAAACTATCTAAAAATTAGTAAATTTCCTGAATAATTACATTGGTGTAATAATGATGCAGGATTACATCATAGCTGCTGCCAGCTGCCGCCATAGCATTAGCACCATATTGAGCCATGCCTAGGCCGTGGCCAAAGCCATGTCCCTCAAAAACCACATTATCCACACCCTGCAGCTTCATAATGCCATCATTCATAGCTGCCGGCTTGGCATCAATGGTTTTACCATCTGAGGCAGTAACTTTTTTCTTTCCTTTAGCTGGCACCTGCACACTACGCTCTGTCCGCACATTAAACATAGCACTTTTCAGGCCAAAAATCCGTCTGGCCTGCTCTCCTGTAAGGGTTATCTCTCCATTGGTGCCGATAAACTTCACCCCATAGGCCCGGCCAGAGGCAGACCTGCCGGTAACAGATCCGCTGGAGGATATAGGCACCAGAGCAATACTCTTGAGATTACCTACCTCCTTGCCAGCCGAAGCCAGCTTTTTCTCCACCTGCACCACAGTAAATTTGCTGGTCCAGTTGTGATAAGGTGACTTGCTGTCATCATCGGTTACAGAGCGGAGATAAGGCAGATAAGTCCCCCACACATCCTCGCTGTTTTCCGTAGCACCACCGGAGGAAGCATGAAAAGCCGCATATATAGGCTGATTATTATACTGCATTATCTGGCCATAAGTTTCATCCACAGCCTGATTGGTAGTGCTGGTTTCCACAGCAGTACCGCTGTACACCTGGCAATGACTGGAACTGCACAAATCATACCCACTGCTGGCAGTATGTCCCTTGCCTTTATTGTACAAAGCAAAGGTACGGGCTGCCACAGCCTGAGCCTTCAAGGCCTCTGGCTGCCAGCTAGGAGACATTTCAGAAGGCAGTACCCCCTTGGCATAATCCTCTAAGGAAACTATATTCAGCACCTGAATCCCACTGCCATCATAAACCAGCCGCAACTGTCCCCGATAGCTAGAGCCATTATAAACAACCTGCTGGCCTTCCCCGGTACGCAGGGTAATAATTCTGCTGGCCAGCTTTTCCCCATTTAGGTATACAGCTCCCCCAGAAATTTTCACCTCGGCAGAAACATTAGCCGGCATTTTTTCCAGTACCTTGCCTCCATTGCCATCCACCAGCTCAAAATCGCCGCTGGCAGATACCTTGACCGAAGAAAGACTCTCCCCCAGCATAACACTGAGCATGGTAACTGTGGTTTTTTTACTTTTATCCAGCTTCTGTACACTTTTGCCATCCTTGGTGGCTACAGTGCCGCTGCCACCTTCCTGATTCTTCACATTCCAATCTGGAGTTTTAGGCGGGTTGTTGCCTGCCCCTGGACGAAGCACACCAATACCTGCGCTGGCCACCCCGGCATTAATGGTCAACAAAATCCCCAAGGAGCCTGCCACCAGTGCCGGCATATATTTTCTCAATCTCTTCCCTAGCATCCCTATACCGCCTTTCAGCTATTTATCCCCATCTGCTCTGCTTCCAATCTAGCCCGCTTCTTGGCCTTGTTGGCCTTTTTTCTCGCCTTGCGAATGGCCCTGCTATAGCGTTCCTCCTCACTAAAGATACATCCACAGTAAGGCTGGCGATATAGCTCCAGCTCCTGGCTTATATCTATGCCCTCCTGCCAGCCTGGACGGAAATCCTCATAGTAGAACTCCACCCCATATAGCTTGGCAAAATGCTCTGCTGTTTCCTTCATCAGCTCATGCTGCTGATAAATACTGTAAAACAAAGTAGAAGTAAAAGCGTCAAAGCCCTGCTCCGCTGCAAATCTGGCGGTTTCCTCCAACCGCCAGGTATAGCACATACGACAGCGGCCATTTTCCACGGCTTCCGCCGCCAAGGCTCGCCGAAGAAAATCCCTTAGGCGATAATTGTCATCATCATACATTTTCATATCCACCTTGGCCGCAAATTCTCTAGCGGTCTTTAGGCGCATATCCCATTCCTTGTAGGGATGAATATTGGGATTAAAGAAATACCCCACAGGCTCTATACCCTCCTGCCGCAGCTTTTTTACTGGATAGCAGGAGCAAGGGCCGCAGCACATATGCAATAACAAATTCATTTATTCTCAAACCTCCGGATAAGGAACCCCCATATGCTCATAGCCAGCTCTAGTTACCACCCGTCCCTTTGGGGTACGGTTAATAAAGCCCTGCTGCAGCAAATAAGGCTCATAAACATCCTCTATGGTATCCCGTTCCTCGCTGGTGGCTGCCGCCAAAGTATCCAGGCCCACCGGCCCCCCAGCAAACTTACTGATCATAGTATCCAGCATCCGCCTGTCTGTATGGTCCAGACCTATTTTGTCCACCTCCAGCCTTTGGAGAGAAGCATCCGCAATAGCATCTGTAATTACACCGTCACCAGTAATCTGAGCAAAATCCCTTACTCTCTTTAGCAATCTATTGGCAATACGAGGGGTACCTCTGGAACGGCGGGCAATCTCCCAGGCTCCCTTATCCTCAATAGGAATCTGCAAAATCTCCGCTGCTCTTTTTACAATCAACACCAAATCCTCTGGCTCATAGTATTCCAACCGGGAAATAACACCGAATCTATCCCGCAAAGGCCCAGCCAGAGAGCCAGCCTTGGTGGTAGCTCCAATCAAGGTAAAGGGAGCCAAATCCAAGCGAATGGAGCGGGCACTAGGCCCCTTGCCAATAACAATATCCAGAGCAAAGTCCTCCATAGCAGAATAGAGAACCTCCTCCACATTCCGGGAAAGACGATGGATTTCATCAATGAACAAAACATCCCTTTCCCCCAGATTAGTTAAAAGAGCCGCCAAATCCCCTGCATGGTTAATGGCAGGACCAGAGGTTACGCGGAAATTCACCCCCAGCTCATTGGCAATAATTCCAGCCAAGGTGGTTTTACCCAAGCCAGGGGGGCCATAGAACAGCACATGATCCAGAGCATCCCCTCTGGACATAGCCGCCTTGATGAAGATATCCAGATTATCCTTAACCTTCTTCTGACCAATATATTCCCGCAGATGCTTTGGACGCAGGCTGTATTGCCAATCGTCCCCATTCTGGGCATTGGTATCTACCACCCGCTCCTGAGCAAAGTCACCGTAATTAATTTCCTCCAACCTCTATCACCTCCCTGACAATTCCTTCAAGGCAAATTTAATAACTGCCTGTACATCCTGATCTGCCTTTAGCTTGGTACATTTTTCCAAAACAGGGGCCAGCTGCTGAGAATTGTAGCCCAGACTCTGGAGAGCTGCCGCCGCCTCGGCTACAACCCCTTCCCCAATATCCGGCATACCAAAGAAATCCTCCAAGGTTTCCACCTCTCCGGCATCTGCAAAATGCAGCTTATCCTTCAGCTCCACAATCATCCGCTCCGCAGATTTTTTGCCAATTCCCGGCAGCTTGGTCAGCACCGAAGCCTGCTTTTTCTGAATGGCCTGACAAAGCTTAGCCGGAGTAATGGCACCAATAATTCCCAAGGCTACCTTGGGGCCAATACCGCTTACTGTAAGCAAAAGCTGAAATAGATCATATTCCTCCTGAGAATAAAAGCCATAAAGCTGAATGGCATCCTCCCTAACCGCCGTATGGGTAAACAGGGTTGCTTCCTCCCCCAAATGCAGCTGCTGGTGGGTATTGCCAGCAATATATACACGATAGCCTACTCCATTAACATCCAGCAGGCAGATATCAGACAGCAGATAGGCCACTGTACCACGCAAAAATCCAATCATCTTACTACCTCTAACAAACAAACTATATCATCTAATTGTATCATTACCAGACTTCTATTTCAATATAAAAGATAGTATACGGCCTAATCAGACCATATACTATCTCAGACTGTAGAGGTGGAATACATCGGACACCTCGTTATATCTTTCTTTTTTTCTTCAGGACTTGCAATTAACATCCCTGAAAGGTATAATAAAAATAAGAGGAGCACCAGTAGACGGTTGCCCCAAGTGTAGATTGGTTTATAGGAAAGACCGCTCAAAGTTGGTAGCTGTGGCGGTCTATTCTTATGCCTTTAATGCAACGATGCAGATAGTCACTAGAAAAACCAGTGTCAAAAAATCGTACAAAGTCATAGGCAAGCCCCCTTTCAGGGGCAGGATTAACCGCCTACCGTGTAGGTACACCTCTTACAGAAAATATTATACATAAACATAAGAAATATTTCAATCTAATAAAAATCTTGTTATCCCCTTCCGGCAGGAGGGGGATTTTTGCAACAAATTTGTGAAAAAAGAGACTGCCAGCTAATTACTTAGCCTTGCAGTCCCTGTTCAATCATATTCTCAATTTAAATAAGCCTTTAACTCTGGATAATCATAGGCCAGCTCTTTCAATACATATCTGCAAGCTGCAGCCTCATCCTCAAAATGCTTTTCCTCAATAGTTTGCATCCGCTCTATGGTTCGAACCCGATAGCCTTCATCAACCTTATCCAGAGCAGTATATACCTCCCCTGTCATTGGCCTGTGCTCCATCAGACTATAAAAAGATGTATCCACATGGTGCTTGCTTAATATCTTCCTTAGCTCCTTAACTGTCATCATATCACCTGCAAATATTCATCAAATTCAGCAAAAACCTCCTTAGAGATTTTGTACTGAACACCCCCTCCTGGCTGACCAAACCAAGGTGCAATAATTGCCCTTTCTGCCGGCATATCCTTTTTAAGACGGTATTTGTGATACTGGCTCACATCCGTGGTTCTAGGCAAGGACCGCTGAGCAAAGGTATCCTCCTCGTTGCCAAAGTAACTGCCCTTAACACGGCCATATCTGGTAAGAATAGTACCTGCCTTTAGCACTACCGGCTCCGGTGTGCCTAGCGCACCATCATTAGGTGGATAGATAGGCTCCCCATAGCGGGAATAATACCTATCCTCACCCTGCAATCCCGGCACATACTCCAAGCCCAGCTCCTTAGCCCGCTGAGCCAGCATTTCATCTGTAGGGCCATTCTCCACAGCAGCACACTCTGCTGACTCCTCATTGGCGTGACACACTGTAGCAAATACAGCCGTAACCAACAGCATAAACGCCAACAACAGGGTAGACACTCTTTTCATAAAACCGCTCCTTTCTGACATTAACATCTTGCCATTAAATCTATTTTCAAAACCATGTATTTTATCTTGCCTTATTTCGCACCAAAGACATAAATATGGCTGCAATGCTGATACAGCCAAATATTCTAAAGGCTATCTGTATAGCTCCCAAAAGCTGTACATTATCCTCCCCGGTTAGGGAATGTACCTGGCACAGAGCTATAATCATGGTAACTACCGCCATAGAGGTAGACTGTCCCATTAACCGCATGGTGGCCAGCAGAGATGAAGCAGTGCCATAGTGTTTTTTCTCAACAGCCCCCATAATAGCATTATTATTTGGAGAGGAAAACAAAGCAAAGCCCAGGCCTATCCACATCAGAAGCAGGCCCACAATCCAAATAGGGGTATCTCCTGTCAAAAAGGACATTCCCCAAAGGCCGGCAGCGGTCATAGTCATACCAACAGAGGCCACCAGCCCCGGCTGAATTCTATCTGACAAGGCCCCAGCCTTGGGGGACAGCGCCGCCATAACCACTGGCTGCAGCAGGATAATCATCCCGGCCATAGAGGCAGTATAGCCCACAATTACCTGCAAATACAGGGACATCAAAAAGCTCAAGGCAAAGGTGGAACTATAGTGAAGCATAGCCGCCAAATTACTAAAGGTAAAAACCGGATTGCCATGAAACAGCCTTACATCCAGACAAGGATGCTCTGCTTTGGACTCAATCCACCAAAACAACAACAGCCCCACGGCACCAGCCCCCAGCAACAGAAAGCCGGTACTGCCCTCTGTGATCTTAGACAAGCCACAAAGCCACAAAGGAGCTGCTACCAGATAGCAGATACTGCCCTTTTTATCTATGAAGGCACCCTTATCCCCATACCATTCCTGCTTAATATCCTTTAACAAATAAATGCTTATCAGCACCACCAAGCCGGTAATTAGAAAAATACTGCGCCAGCTAAGGTATTCACACAGGAAACCGCAGATAACCGGCCCCATAGACAAACCGCTATAAGTAGAAGCTGCGGAATATCCTATTACCCTGCCCCGCTGACTGGCTTCATGGGAAGAAACCAGCAGCGCCATACCTGGCCCAAATATGAGGGACATAACACAGCCTTGGAGAAACCTCAGCACATTCAGCATGGCCACCGAGGTGGCACAGGCGCCCAGCAGAAAGGTACTGGCAAATAGCCACAAACCTATGGTATATACCCTCCGTCTGCCATAAATATCTGCCAGCTTCCCTGTAGGCAGAATAAACATAGCCGAGCCAAGTAAAAAGCCAAAGACCACCCAGCTTAGCTCCCCGGCAGAAGCCCCAAATTCCTGACCCAAAGCCGGTATAGCTACATTGATACCAGAGCCAGCAAAAGGCCCAATAAAGGAAGTAATAACTACCGCCACAAACAACCTGCGGGCAGCCGCCTTATCCAATATCCCCTCTGTATCTATTTTCATTTTATCTTCCATAATCATCATTTCCTTTATCTGCACAAAAAAACATTCCCTGCTAATGTACTTATTGTACACTATCAGGGAATGTTTGTCATATTATTTAGTATTATTTAGACTGAGAAGTCAGTACCTCAACCGCCTTATCAAGTGCAGCCTGTACGCCCTCTGGCTTCTTACCGCCAGCCTGAGCCATATCTGGACGACCGCCGCCGCCACCGCCTACCAGCTGGGCAGCTTCCTTAATAACCTTGCCTGCATGGGCACCAGCAGCTACAGCAGCCTTGGATGCCTTTACAACCAGATTTACCTTGCCATCATTTACAGCAGCCAGAACTACCACGCCGGTATCCAGCTTGTCGCAGGACATATCTGCCATATCGCGGAGATCGTCCATGCTCTGAGCATTAACCTGAGCAGCAATTACCTGGAATGCACCAGCAGTCTTAACGCTGTCAGAGAGAGCAGCGGCATCAGCCTTAGCCTGCTCTGCATGAATTGCATTCAACTGCTGCTGCATTTCCTTGTTCTGAGCCAACACACCATCTACATGATGAAGAAGCTCATCCTCACGGCACTTCAGCTTGTCAGCAGCTTCCTTAACTACTGCCATTTTGCCAAAGGCATAATCCAAAGCAGCCTTGCCGGTAATAGCCTCAATACGGCGTACACCAGCAGCAACACCAGTCTCGCTGACAATCTTGAACAGACCAATCTGGCCCACATTCTTTACGTGAGAACCACCGCACAACTCCATAGAAAAGCCTGGTACGCTGACAACCCGAACTACATCGCCATATTTCTCACCAAAGAGAGCCATAGCCCCCTTATCGGTAGCCTCATCCTTGGACATATGCTCAATAACTACATCAGTACCCTTGAGAATCTCCTGATTTACCAGCTCCTCTACATCAGCCAGCTGCTGAGCAGATACAGGCTCAAAGTTGGTAAAGTCAAAGCGAAGACGATCTGCATTAACAGCAGAACCAGCCTGATTTACCTGATCACCTACAACCTTCTTCAAGGCAGCCTGCAGGAGATGAGTTGCAGTATGATTGCGGGCAGAAGCCAGCTTGTTAGCCTCATCCAGCTGAATCTCAACCTGCTCGCCCTTTTTCAGCTGACCTTCCTCAACATAACACTCATGATAAATAGTGCCATCAGGCAGCTTCTTGGCATTAACAGCCTGCAAACGGCCGAACTCGCTGACGAATACACCCTTGTCGCCAACCTGTCCGCCACCCTCTGCATAGAATGGAGTATTGTCCAGAATAATACCAGCCTCATCACCGTCACTCAGCTCATCCACCAGCTGTCCATCCTTCCAGATAGCTACAACCTTGGCAGACTTGGCCTCTGGATCATGCTTCAAGGCAGCAGTGTCAATACCCTGCAAATCAGGAATAGCATAACGCTCATTCTCAGCACGGGCAGCACGGGCACGATCCCGCTGAGCCTGCATTTCCTTATCAAAGCCATCCTTATCCAGCTCCATATCCTGCTCGTGAAGGATTTCCTCAGTCAGCTCCCAAGGGAAGCCAAAGGTATCATAAAGCTTGAAGCTCAGCTCGCCAGACAGAACCTTGCTGCCAGCAGCCTTGGTATCGGCAATATAGCCATCCAACAGCTCCATACCCTGCTCCAGAGTTGCAGAGAAGCGATCCTCCTCCAGAGCAATAACCTTCTTGATATAATCCTTCTTCTGGCCCAAAGCGCCAAAGTCACTGGCATCCTTGTAGATTTCATAAACAGCATCTACAGCACCCTCCAGGAACTTGTCCTTGATGCCCAGCATACGGCCATGACGAATAGCACGGCGGAGAATACGGCGCAGTACATAGCCTCTGCCCTCATTGGAAGGAAGAATGCCATCCATAATCATAATGGTCATGGAACGGGCATGGTCCGCAATAACCTTCAAGGAAACATCAGTCTCCTCGCTGGCACCATAAGCCACACCAGAAATCTTGGAAGCGTACTCAATAATAGGGAACAGCAAATCAGTCTCAAAGTTGTTCCGTACTCCCTGAATCACAGAAGCAATACGCTCCAGTCCCATACCAGTATCAATATTCTTGTGCTCCAGATCGTTGTACTTGCCATCCTCAGTTCTGTCATACTGGGTAAATACATTGTTCCAGATTTCCAGATAACGGTCGCAGTCACAGCCTACACCGCAGGTAGGGCTGCCGCAGCCTCTTTCCTCACCCAGATCAATGAAAATCTCAGTATCAGGACCGCATGGACCAGGGCCGATTTCCCAGAAGTTATCATCCAGCTTTACCAGATGATCTGGATTAAAGCCAGGCTGAGCCTTCCAGAGAGCCTCTGCCTCAGTATCCTTTGGATAAATAGAAGCCCACAGCTTGTCCTTTGGCAGTTCCAGCACCTCAGTAAGGAACTCCCAAGACCAAGGAATAGCTTCCTTCTTGAAATAATCACCAAAGGAGAAATTGCCCAGCATCTCAAAATAAGTCTGATGACGGGCAGTACGGCCTACATTCTCAATATCACCGGTACGCACACAACGCTGGCTGGTGGTAATACGACCACGAGGCGGCTTTACCTTGCCTGTAAAATATGCCTTAAATGGCGCCATGCCAGCACCAATCATTAACAAAGTAGGATCGTTCTCTGGAATCAGAGAAGCACTTGGCAATCTAAGATGGCCCTTCTTTTCAGCAAAGAACTGAAGATAAGCCTCTCTCAATTCATTACCTGACATTTTCTTCAAAACACTCTACCCCCAAATATAAGGATTTTCTAAAAATACATTTTAACCATGTTATTATAGCATAGATTACCTAGGTTGCACAAAGTTTTTAATCCTTCCCTAGCAAAATTTTATCCACAGAAAAGGCAGGACACCTCCCTACGGCATCCTGCCTTTATTCCTGCCTATATTATTTCCGTTCTTTTTCTTTTAATTCCCCTTAATCCCTATAATCCGAACATTTTTATATAATTTACCTTGTAACCAAAATAAGACTTAGATTTCCTCAAGCCTGCTTCTGGAAACTTCCGTTGGAAATGCTGTAGGTGCCATTGCCAAACTGTACAGTATCAATACGGTCGCTAGCTGTATACCAGTCAGAAATGGTTATAGAGCTTTCAGTGGTCATACCAGTCTGCTGATAGGTAATAACCATATCATCATGCTTCTGGCTGATGGAATACTCCTGAGCATTGAAATCATTAACGAAACGGATAACATCCTCACTGCTGCTGCCTACAATAGTATCATGACCAAAGCTGTTGCCAAAGACAAAGTTATCCTTGCCTGCACCGCCAATCATCAAGTCATTCCCCTTGCCGGAATGCAGCACATCATCCCCCTGAGAGCCTACCAACACCGTACCATTATATTTCTCATCCTCATTAGCGCGAATCTCCCCAGAGCCTGCCTGAACATTAAACATAACATCATCTACATAGAGTCTGCCATTGGTAAACTGCATATCAATCTTGCCACTATTGGCAGCAAAGGCATTAAAACCATCCTTAAAGGTAACGCTGGCTGCCTCATTGCCCAGATTATCAGTCATGATAATATCATTACCCTGCACAGACCAACGCATATCCTGCATTCTGATTTCATCAGCAAAATTCAACAAAAGACTGCTATCTGCATCCATAGCACCTTCCATAACCACCTGATCATGGCCGAAATTGGTGTAGTTACGCTCCCATTTAATCTGGCCCTGTCCCTGTACACCCTCACGAACAATCAGAGTATCATTGCCCTCATTGCCGTTGAGAATATCATTGCCGGCAGACCATACAAGGGTATCATCGCCCTCACCGCCAAAGAGCAAATCATCCCCTTCGCCGCCATCCAGGTAGTCGTTGCCAGCACCGCCATAGAGAATATCATTGCCAGCGCCTCCCAGCAAAGTATCATTGCCCTCACCGCCAGCCAGATAATCATCACCAGCATCGCCAATAATCAAATCATCACCAGCACCGCCATCCAGAATACTGCCTACATTACCGCCAATGATAACATCATTGCCAGCCCCAGCATAAACCTGAGTTGCCTTGTCCCCAACAGTAATATAATCATCCCCATCAGAGCCAAAAACTGTTGTCTCTGGCAAAGTAAGAGAAGAACCAGACCATACCTGACGAGGATCCAGATAAGCGCGATACAGGGCACTGCCAGTACCTACAATGCTAGGATCCTTAAAGCCTACAGCTGTACCAGACCACAGAGCAATAGACTGGTCAGGCTCATGACGGTCAAAACGGGTAGCCCAGATACCGCCCAGACCAACTTTGTCCAGACTATCAGGAGTTACCAAATGCTTGGAGTTAGCCCCATCCAGCGTAGTATATTCCAAATCCTGCAAATCCTCTCTAGCTGTCAGCAGATAAGGAACAATCACATTGACACCTACATGGCCATCCTTATTTGGATCTGCATTGTAATTTACAGCACCAACAGGGTCCCCAATAGTAATCATATTAGTAACAAAGCTGAAATCCTGAGCCTTGAAGGTATCCACAATCGCCTTAGCCTCAGCAGCCTGTGCCTTACGGTTCCCCTTGCTCAGTCCAACCACCTGGCCAGTAGGCAGATGAATCTCCTTTCCTGCCAAAAGCTGTTCCTGAGCGTAGAGCTTCAACTGAGCCAGCATACCAGGGCCAGCCTCTGCCAGAGTTGGCAAAGCAATACCGGTATCAATATAATACATACCTGCCATCATCTGAGCCAGACCACCGCCCAGAGAATGACCAGCTACAGAAATACTATAGCCCTGAGTACCATAGGTATTTACTGCATCTGCCACTAGATTCTTAAACTCCTCATAACCCTCACGCATCTGAGGCGGAATTACCCCAAGGCCAATCTCCAAATCTGCCAAGCCATCCTTACTAATCCACAAAGGACTCAAATCACTATTAGGCTGAGTACCCTCCAAGGTAATTACCAGCTGTTGTTCCCCTTTGTTTACATAGATACGGCTGTTAAATCCGTGGCTGGTTTCCACCTCTCTGTACTGAGTCCATTTGTCCTGCATAGCCTGATTAGAAACCAAACGCCCCTTGTAAATCAGCCAGGACATATCTCCAATAGAAGCACCAGTTGTAAATTTGCTCTCAATAACAGCCCCATCAGCCTTGCTGACCGCATTATCCAGACGTTCATAGTCCTTAACAGTGCCATCCTTGGACAAAGCGTTGTACACCTTCAGAATATTATCCCTGGTAATACCAGCCAGTCCCTTGACAAAATTTGCCGCATCCTCTGCTGGATGTGGGCCATTATGGCCCCAGATGGCTACCTTGGTATCCTCCACGATACTATCCAGTGTACCCTTAGGGTCATCAATAATTCTCCCAGTTACAGCAGCAATTGTATCTGCCACCTGGCTTACAGCCGCCTTTACCTTGGCTGCCTGCAAATCTGCCTGTGCATCGCTGGTTGCCCCTCCTGAAGCATCTTTCTCCAACATACCCTCCAAATCATCCATAATAGTGCTTACCAATGCCATTTTTCTTTTCCCCCTCTAAAGAAATTTATGATACAACAGCAGTATTCTGCTGCTCCATCCACAGTGAATAATAGATACCCCTTTGTTCCATCAGCTGGCTATGGCTCCCCTTCTCTGCCACATTCCCCTGAGAAACAACATATATGTTATCGCAGGCCATTACTGTTGACAGCCTATGAGCTATCATAATAACCGTGCGTCCTTTTTTCAGCTTAGCAATGCTATCCATAATTATTCCCTCGGAGGCCAAATCCAAAGCACTGGTAGCCTCATCCAGAATCAGCACCGGAGGCCTATTAATAATAGCTCTGGCAATAGCCACCCGCTGTCTTTGCCCCCCTGACAGACTGCCTCCCCGCTCTCCTACCAGGGTATCCAGCCCCTTGGGCATTTCTCTGGCAAATTCCATTACCCCGGCCAGCTCTGCTGCCTGCTGAATCTCCTGCAGAGAGGCTCCCGGCTTAGCCATAGCTATATTCTCTGCAATGGTACCGTTAAACAAAAAGCTTTCCTGCAGCACCACCCCCAGCTGGCGCCTAAGCCAGGCCGGCTCCACCTGCTTCATATCCATGCCATCTACCAGCACTCGGCCATTATCTGGCTTGTAGAGAAGCTGCAGCAATCTGGTAATGGTACTTTTCCCTGAACCAGACGGCCCTACAATGCCTATACACCTTCCCGCCGGAAAATCCATATTCAGCTGTCTCAGCACCTGCTGTCCCTGACCCCCATAGCCAAAGGAAACATTTTCCAGTTGTAGCTCTCCCCGCAGACAGGGCATAACTGTACGGTTGGGATTAAAAGCAGGCTCCACAGGACTGTTCAGAATATCCCCCAGCTTATCCCAGGAAACCTTGGCCTCCTGAAAGTTCTGCCACAGAGAAAAAATCCGCATTACCGGCCCTATCAGCATACCGGCAAACATCTGAAAGGCTATCAACTGGCCCAAGGTCAGCTCCCCCGCCATAACCAGATAGGCTCCATACCACAATATAGCCAGCATAAATATCTGCTGATACATATTGCCTACACTGCCTGCCAGATTAGCCAGATTGGCAATACCTCTGGCAGAGCCGGTGGTACGGCCCAGAAGCTCCTGCCACCTCTGCTCCATACGGCTCTCCACCCCATGCTGTTTCACAGTTTCCACACCAGTAACAGTTTCTATAATATATGCCTGACTATCTGCATTGGCATGAAAATTCTCATTAAGCCGTCGGCGATAGATAGGCACTATAGCAAGATTTAAGAAAGTATACAAAGGCACCCCTACCAGCACAATCAGCCCCAGCTGTATACTGTAGTGAAACATTACCACCAGATAGATAATGGCAAATATGCCATCCAAAACCAGCGTTACCCCTGTTCCTGTAATAAACTGACGAATCTTCTCCAGCTCCCTGACTCTGGCTACAATATCACCAGCAGACATATGGCTGTAAAAGGAGCTGGGCAAATACATCATCCGCTTAAACAATTTACTGCTTAGCTCTGCATCCGCCCGATTGGCACCGTGGGTAAAGATATAACTGCGAAATCCCCCGATAATCAGCTGAAATATCATTACCAGAGCCATGCCCCCCACCATAACATCCAAGGTGGATACACTATGGTGCACCAGAACATTATCTATAATCACCTGGGTAAAAAGAGGACTACACAAGCCAAACAGTTGAAGCAATAAGGACAAAAACATTACCTTTAACAGCTGTCCCTTATATTTCAAGATAATTTTACGAAACCAGCCAAGACCTGTCCCAGCCTCAGCCGTCCTAGCCTCCTCCAGGGCAAAGAGGACACAGCGGCCGGTCCACCGCCCTTGAAACTCCTCCAGAGGCATAGCCTCCCGGCTATTTTGCCAAGGATTGTAGAAGATTACCTGGCCTTGACTACAGCCCAGCACCACCATGTATTTATGCTGTTCCTCCTCCATAACAGCCAGCAAAGGATGAGGCAGCACAGCCAGATGGGATTTGTCCACCTGCATACAGCCAGCCTTCAGCCCCAGCTCACCGCTAATGCGTATCAGCGTATCCACATCAATGGCCTGGCCTGTATCATAGGCCCGCATCAACTGCTGTTCCTGTACCGGCCGTCCCTTGGCAGTAAGAACCACGGACAAGCATCTTATTAATACATTAACACTGTTCATGGTCTGCTACCTTTCTCGCAACGCTTCACTAGTATACTGTCTAAACGGATCCAGGAAGAACTCTATAATTCTCTTCTGACGAATCTTTATCTCTGCACTGGCTGTCATACCTACAGCCACATCGGCAGTTCTATCCAACAGCTGGAACTCCGGCTTGTCCAGAGCAATCACCACTCTGTAACGGCGCCCTTTCTCCTTGTCCTCCATAGCATCAGGACTAATCTGCACCACATGGCCTGACAAAGTGCCATATTTCTGGAAGCTAAAGGCCTCAATCTTCACCTCTGCCTCCTGTCCCTCCTGCACAAAGCCTATATCCTTATTCTGTACCCAGGCCTCCACCTCTGGTACAGCCTGATCCGGAACAATCTCCATAACCGCCTGAGCCGCTGTAACCACGCCTCCCACAGTATGAACAGAAAGGTGAGCCACCCGACCATCAATAGGCGCCCGTAGCATAGCCAGACGATTTTTTTCCTGAGCCTTTTTCAGCTCCTCCTGAGCCACAGCCAGCTGACGACGGCTTTCCACCAGTTGAGCCGTAATCTCATTGTGATGCTCCGCCTGAATCTGGGCTATTTCCTGCTGAGCCTGAGCCGTCCCCCAGATTGCCTGATCTATCTTATGCCTTTGGCCCTGAACATCCTCCTGCAGTTCCACTGTCTTGGCCTCATATTCCAGAACCGTAAAGGTGGAAATCGCGTTTTCATCAGCCAGACGGGCTACCCGCTGGCTTTTCTCATAAGCAATATCATACAGTTTGGACAGCTTTTCATAGCCAGCCTGCTCCGCTGCCAGATTTGCCTCCTGCTGTCGCAGACCATAGGCCGCAGCCGCTAAACGGGTGCGATAAGCCTCCATACGGCTATGATACAGATTCAACTGGAACTGCCTGTCCTGCTTATCCAGAGGACTATCCTCCGGAATAACAAAGGGGCTGTCCTTTTCCTCTGCCAGCAATCTATCTATATCCGCCTGATAATAACCAACCCTTTGCTTCATGCTATCCAAATCCGCCTGAGTAACAGTAGTATCCAGCTCAATCAGCAAATCCCCTTGATGCACCAGCTGTCCCTCCTGAACACAGATGGACTTAATAACCCCTTTGTCCTCAGCCTGAACCACCTTGCTTTCACCATTGGGAATGACCTTTCCCTCAGCTACAGCCACCTCATCTACATGGCCAAGGCATACCCATAGCACCACTGCCGCCAGCAATCCCGCCAGCACCCACAGAAGTCTGCGGGAACCAGGAGCCACAGGTCTTTCCATAGTTTCCAGTACCCCAGGCAAAAACTCCCTTTCCTGGGGAGAAAGCTCCTTTTTATTGTTTTCCCCCTGCTTACCTGCCTTGGCATCTATTCCTGTCAGTCTGTCTATATACCCCTGCAGACCTTTCCACATAGCTATACCCCCTGCTGCATCCACAGCCTATAATATTCGCCTTTTTGCTCTACCAGCTCCTGATGGGTTCCCTGCTCCACCAATCTCCCCTTGTGCATAACCAGAATCTTGTCACAATGCTTTACCCAGGACAGACGATGAGCAATAATCACCATAGTTCTGCCACCGGCCATAGCTTTCATATTCTTCATCACAAGGCTTTCCGTATGATAGTCCAAGGCACTGGTGGCCTCGTCAAAAATCAAGATGCCAGGCTCCATCAGCAAGGCTCTGGCAATAGCTATGCGCTGTTTCTGTCCTCCAGACAGCCTGTCCCCCTGCTCTCCCACCTGAGTATCATATCCCTCTGGCAAATCCACAATAAATTCATGAGCACCGGCAATAACTGCTGCTCTAGCTACTGCCTCAATAGAAGCATTAGGCCGGCCAAAGGCTATATTATCCCGGATAGTGCCACGAAAAAGTATATTTTCCTGCTGTACTACCCCCAGCCTGCTGCGATACCAATGTCTATCCAATCTGTTCAAATCAATGCCATCCACAAGGACTTCCCCCTGAGCTGGCAGATACAGCTGCTCTATCAGCTTGCTGATTGTACTTTTGCCAGAGCCTGAACCGCCTACAATACCTACCTGCTGTCCCGGCTCTATACAGAAGCTTACATCATCTACTGCCGGAGGCTGGCCTGCATCATAGGCAAAGCTTACATGGCGAAACTCTATAGCACCGGACAACTTAGGAAGCATAGCCCCCGAGGCTGTCTCCGGCCTGGTATTCATAATATCCCCCAGCCGCTTTACCGACAGCATAGCCTGCTGGGCCTTCTGCCACATGGAGGACAATCTCAGCAGTGGCTCGCTCCCCTGTCTAGCCAACATCTGAAAGGCAATCAACTGGCCTATAGTCAGCCTGCCATCCATAACCATATGACCTCCCACCAGAAGTATCAACAAGGTGGAAAAATTCTGCACTGCCGAGGTACCTGTATTCACCAGCATCCCCAGCTTGAAACTGCCAAAACTTCGGCTAAGGCTGGCCGCCAACAGCTCCTCCCATTGATTGATAAAACGATGTTCCAGAGCCAAAGCCTTTACGGTCTGTACCCCTGTAACAGTTTCTACCAGAAAGGCGTTACTGCGGGCACCTGCCTGCCAATATTCCTCCAATCTCTTGCGATATACCGGCGTAACCAGTATATTCTGCACCAGATACAGAGGCAGTGCCAATAGTGCCAGCAGAGTAAGCTGCCAGCTATAATAGGCCATCAGCCCAAAGAAAATAATGGAAAATACACCATCCAAAAGAGCTGTTATGGTAGAACCAGTAAGAAATTCCCGAATACTATTCAGAGCCGAAACCCTGGTGAGGGTATCTCCCACCCGTCTTACCTGAAAATATCTTAGAGGCAACGCCAGCAGATGATGCATCAGCTGACTGCCCAGAATAACATCTACCTTGGCTGCAATATCCGTTTCCAGCCTTTTGCGGGCTATGGACATCAAGCAGACAAATACCGCCGCAAATATCAAGCCGATTCCCAACACGGTCAAGGTTGCAATCCCCTGCTGACCTATAACCTTGTCAATAATCACCTGAGTAAATACTGGTGTCACAATCCCCAGAAGCTGCAGCAGAAAGGCTCCCAGCACCATTTCTCCCAAACAGCCTCTATAGCGGTTCAGCACTGGCAAAAACCAGCCCAGGCCAAAATTCCTGGATACACTATGGAGAGATAATCTTTCTGTCAACCGCAGGCATAGTCCCTGACTGCTTTCCCTAAGAGCCTGCCAGGTCACAGGCCCGGCTTGGCCAGTAACTGGATCCAGCACCATAACCTGCTGATGGTTGGCCTGCCCCAACACCTGCCAATGACCATCCTTGCCCAAAAGCAATAATGGCTCCTTGGCCTCTGCCAGTTTTTCCATTTCCCCATGATATTTATATTCCTGTATTTTGATACCCAAGGCCTTACCGCTGGCCACAAGAGAGTCCCAATCTCCCCAGGCCTCTGCCTGCCATGCTGTCAGCCTATCCTGGGTTACAGGTATATTCTTTAGCTGCAGCACACAAAGTATGCCTTGTTGCAAATACTTTTTATCCCCTATATTCATACTTAACCCCTAGAACATTAGCAAACAATTTACACAGTAATGAATTGAGCACATTTTATCATCAATATTGCTACAAATCAATAGATTTATGCAACATTGTAAAAATAATTTTGAACAATTCGTACAAATAAATTAATATTTTCAATCTAACAGAAAATTTATTTTACCACGACGGAAACAATATTTTACTTTGTATTGTTAGCCTTTTATGAAATTGTTGTACATAATGACAAAGCTTAGGCAAATTTAGTATAATATTTCTTATAAGATTTTATAAATAAAAGGAGAATCCACCATGCACATTCCAGAAAATTATCTTAGTCCCAGCACCTGTGGTGTGCTGGCTGTCGCTATGGCACCTATTTGGTATCTATCCATTCAGAAGGTAAAGAAAAAAATGCCTGCAGAAAAACTGCCTCTATTGGGCATTGCTGCAGCCTTTTCCTTTGTAGCCATGATGTTTAACATTCCTCTGCCAGGAGGCACCACCGGTCATGCGGTAGGGGGTACTTTAGCCGCAATTATGCTGGGGCCTTGGGGAGCCTGTCTAGCCATAAGCACAACTCTATTGGTACAGGCACTTTTCTTTGGCGATGGAGGTATTCTAGCTCTAGGGGCCAACTGCTTCAACATGGCCTTTGTCCTGCCAATGGCAGGCTACAGCCTCTACCAGATATTGCGCAAGCACCTGCCGGATTCCCTAGCTGCCGCTGTAGGAGGCTATGTGGGTATTAACGCAGCCGCCCTTGTGGCCGCTATAGAATTTGGCCTGCAGCCCCTGCTCTTTACCAATGAATTGGGACAGGCTCTTTATTGCCCATATCCTTTGTCCATTTCCATTCCAGCCATGATGGCAGGCCATCTAACAATTTTCGGCTTGGCAGAAGCCATTTTCACCGGGGGATTGGTACTCTATATGTCCAAGGCCAAGGCAGTCCAGCAGATTGGCACTACCCCTGGCCAAAGCCCTATTTCCGCCCTTTATGCCATCCTGGTTGCCATGATTGTCCTGTGTCCTTTGGGCCTGCTGGCTGAAGGCACTGCCTGGGGAGAATGGGCACCAGAGGAAATAGCAGAGCTAACCGAAACCGGCACTGCCCTAGGCTATACCCCTCAGGGACTTTTAGAGGGTTTCAATCTGGAAGTATTCTTCCCAGATTACGCCATTAGCGGACTGCCAGATATTTTTGGCTATGTACTGTCTGCCATTATGGGTGCAGCTATGGTCATTCTAGCCTTCAAGCTAATGTCCGCTGCCGTTGCCAAATAAACCAAAATGAAATTACCAGAATGGATTGTCAAAGAAGAAGATTACCTTCCTGCCACAGATAGCGAATATTTTCTAGCCAAATCCCTGCTGAAAATAACCAGCGTACTAAGGCGCTATCAGCCCACCCTCCAGCAGCAAAAACCTCACAGCAGGCTGAAGCCATCCCCTATGGGGGCTCTGGCTTCCTGGCTGGTGGTACTGCTCATTTGTGCCCTAAGCCATCACAGCATTTTGCTCCACAGTATCTGCTGTATTTTGTTGTGCCTTCTCTGCCTCTATAAAGGGAAAACCATTTGGCAGATTCTCAGGCCAGCCCTGCTGATGGGAATTTTTACTATGGTGCTGATACTGCCAGCCCTCTATCTCACCCCCAACCCTTTGCTGATGCTATTACCCTACAAAAGCTTTATTTCCCTGGTAGCTACGGGAATATTTATCCACAGCTACAGCTTTCAGCAAATAAGCTGTACCCTTAGCTGGCTGCACCTGCCCCATATGTTTATTTTTATTTTGGACACCACCCTGAGATATATTTATCTGTTGGGAGGTATTGCTCAGGATTCCCTTACCGCTCTGAGCCTCCGCTCCATCGGCCGAAATCCTCACAAAACCAGCAGTACCTTGAATATTCTAGGTACTGTCTATCTCAAATCCCAGCAGATGTCCATGGAAATGTATCAGGCCATGATCTGCCGAGGCTTCTCTGGCCAATATCTCCATCGGCATCAACAGCCCTTTGGGCTGGCAGATATATGCCCTGCCATTATGTGCATTCTGCTTATAGTATTACATATATACTTAGAGTATTAGCTCCCAAAGGAAAATATGAAACAAAAGATTTAGTTGAGGTTTTTGACTATGCTGCCTATAATTACATTAAAAAATATTACCCTTGGCTACGAAGGAACCAGCCCCATATTGCAGGATTTCAGCTGTGCAATTCATGCTGGCGAAACAGTGCACCTGATGGGAGACAACGGCTGTGGCAAAACCACCCTGCTAAAACTCCTTAACGGCCTGTTACTGCCCCTGCAGGGACAGTACATCTTTCAGGGCACAGAGGTAAGCAGGAAGCTATTACATCAGCAAAGCTGGTCCAAAGCCTTTCATCAAAAAATCGGCTATCTCTGGCAAAAGCCAGAGTCCCAGCTGTTTTGCAGTACCGTAGAAGAAGAGCTGGCCTTTGGCCCCTTGCAAATGGGACTAACCAAAGAAGAAATCCAACATCGGGTGCAGGATACCTTGGAGCTTCTAGGCATAGACCACCTCAGAGAACGCACCCCCTACACCCTAAGTGGCGGGGAACAAAAAAAGACCGCCATAGGCGCCATCCTAACCATGAATCCCACTATCTGGATTCTGGATGAACCTATGAACGATCTTGACCGCCAGTCCCAAAGCTGGCTGATAGACTTCCTCACCAGCCTAAAAACAGCTGGCAAAACCATTATCTTCACCTCCCACCACCAACAGCTGAACCAAATCGCCGATAGAAGCATTATTTTGGGGTAGGTAATACACAGCTACTAGGACAATGAGAGCAAATCTTTATCTCTGCACCGCAATGATTGCATATCCCTGTAAGATTTTCGTTACAAAATCCATATGCTTCTTTTCCACATTCCGGACTATTGTTACCACCAACAAGAACTACCAGAAAACTTACCTGTCTTATAGGCAACAATTCTGCCAGCTTTCTCTACAGCCACCGCCGTATTCTTATTGAGCTGAAATATATTCAGATACGGCAATCAGGAAGCCTCCGCAACAGGCTTACAGAATATCGTTTAGTACCATTTATATTTTTGCTTATAATCGATGTTCGATTGATTATATGTTTGGAAAATGATATAATTCTTGTAGAATAAGCATAAGGAAGTGGTGAATTTGGTTAATACTCCTACAACACTTGCCTCAGATATTGATAAGGAAAATCTTTTCATTCAATATGACAAGAGCATCAAAAAGGTTCTGGCAAATAAACCTATATTGGCACGGATTCTCAAATTCACGGTTAACGAGCTGTCTACACTATCATTGCAGCAAATAGAAAGTTGTATTGACAGTAATAGTGTTATGCTTGGTCAGACTTTTGTAGAGCCTGGGCTGAGTAATCCAAAGATTATTAGTAAGCAGTTGGAGGATGATATTTCCGGTGAGGGGCGTATTGTATATGATTTGCGTTTTGTGGTAAATTTGCCCGATGGTGAAAAGACCAAGATTATTATCAATGTTGAAGCTCAGCGGAAAAGCAATCCTGGTTATAGTATTGTCAATCGAGGTATATTCTACGCAGCCAGATTGCTTTCAGCACAATTAAACACAGAGTTTACCAATAATGGTTCCGATTCAGCTCAATATGACAATATGAAAAAGGTCTATAGCATTTGGATATGCATGGATTGTCCAGAAGACAAAAGGGACTCTATTGTGTCATATTCCCTAAAACCAGAAATTCTTTATCAAGGCAATAATCGTCTCAATATTGATTATACCTATGATTATGTAGGTGTGGTTGTTGTCCATCTTAGTGGAAATCCTGAATGCAGTCAGAATCAGCTTATCGGTATGCTGGATACATTACTGAGTGAAATGGATGTAAAAACAAAGAAACAAAAATTACAGGAAGAATTTCAGCTTCCTATGACTCTAGAAATCGACCAGGAGGTGAGCGATATGTGTAATTTAAGTTTAGGACTGTGGGAAAAAGCTGCCACAGAAGGCAGGATGCAGGGAGTGCGCGAAGGCAGACTTGAAGGCAGACTTGATAGTTTAAGAAATATGATCTTAGATGGACTTACTACTATAGATAAGTTGCGTGCTACAGGTCGCTATACTTCAGAGGAGTTGGATTCTGTTGCCAAAAGTCTTAAGCAATAGAAGATAATATGTATATACTAGTCAGAAGTTTGCTAAAAATTAATAGTATTTAGAAACTGAGAGCATACGATGTTTATAAGATTTGTATGCTCTTTTTCATGCACAAATTCTGATTTACCGAGTTGCCTATCTCCCTAGGATTGTAAATATAATTCGGGATGTCAAAGATTCTCGATATACGGCCTGCGGTCATAACGACTTTTGCTCTGTCCGACTTAATGGCCCTATCTGGTGATTTATCCATACGCAGTAATACCGCTTGTCGCTGAACCAATTCACAGTGACCTATACCCCCTTTACAGTGCCATGCTTAAAATGGATCTAGAAAAGATGTTAAAAATTTAGTTGTAGTGAGGTATTTCTCTGGCAACCCGTCTATTCCCTCAGTTCGAACCTGTCGGAAATTCCGACAGGTTGAAATTTACTGTTCATGTATATAATCTGGCGAACGACATGAATGATGTATTTAAACGGAAATGGAAATTGACCATGCTGTCGATGCAGACATTAAATATTGTCTAGAGAATAATGTCATGGTTGACTATTTAATATGCACCTCTCCCCAGAGGATGCTATGAAAGCTCTAGGAATCCCACCTTCGGAATTTAGCCGTTATCTTCCTATGCTCTAATGAATAATATTGAAAATCTCCCTAGCTAGACCTATACTGACCACAAAAATTAGGCCTAAAATTGTACCGCCCCCAAAAGTTAGACCTAAAAAATCTAATTTCTGGAGGTCGGTTTTCTTTTGGCAAAATATAGTGCTATTTATTGAGATTATCACCGTTGCCACTCCTGAAACCCACCGTTTTTGGCATATCCCCACAGATTAACCATCATATCATCACTATAATTTTGAAAATCCTCCTCTACACATTGCAGTGAACTGCCATACGTACGGATAATATCATTCCTCTCAATGACGAAACGTATAACAGGCTTTGCTGGAATACGATTATTTTTGCTTGCATTACAAGAAGGACAAGCCAGAACAAAATTCCATAGCTTATCCTCCCGCACCATCTGCCAAGGAATCACATGATCCACCTGGGACTTATCTGTTAATTTTTTGTGACAATAGAAACAGCTTACCGCACCAAATTCATTTCTCAAAATATCTCTGTAGAGCGACAGATTATGCCGTTTCGGCGTTGCATCCTCCAATTTATTTAGCAAGCGATTAGTAACATTTCCTCCATTGTACTTCTCCAAAAGCTTTGCCCATGCATAATAATTATTCTGTTCTATATTTAACTTAAACTTTTGCAAAAAAGCATAAAACGGTATATTAAGCCATATTCTTCCTTCTTTTTTGCTAAAACCATACATCTTTCCAGCAAAATCCACATATACAGCCCCCACGACATTTTCTTGGCAGACAAACATTACCTTTTGGGCAATCTCCTTCCGCAGTGACGCATCTAAAGAACTATATTCTGCAAATTCAGGTAATCTATATTGGTGTACAGCCTCTCGAATAATACGCTCTATACCCGAATATTTAACTCTGCTAGTTACTTTTGCCTGCTTTAGATTGTACTTTAGAATTAAATTCCAGTAATTTTCTGTAAATTTATCGAAAAGCTTCTGAAAGCTCAATTCCAAACCTCTACTCGTTGATTCTACAGAAAATAGATTATCCAGGATGGCTTTCAAAAAACCATATTTATAAGTTGTTTGCTTACGGCAATTATTTGAAAAGAAATTATTAAAAGCTCTCCATATTTCTTCTTCAAAAACAACTCCATCTGAAATATCCCCACTAGAAAGATTCCATCCTGCCATAATTCTCACCACCCTGCCATAAATCATACCAGCATTTGTTTGATATGAATATTATAGCATTATTGGTTGCAAAAAACAGCCCATTATCAAATTTAAGCAACAATATCAATCATTAACTGCTTTTCTACATAAATCCAATATCTCCTTGGTTATGTTTTCCTTACTATAGGTCGCATTGTACGATGCGACAAACTCTAATATATGACGAATATCTTCCTGAGTATTATCAGATTTTTCGTACAAATTTTCATATAAATATTCTATACCACCACGTACATATGCCCAAAATATATCCTCACCAGTTTTACTTTTTTCAGGATCAGCATCATATTTGAAAGCTTTATCTATACGATTATCTATTGACAATTTATCATTATCATCCAACAACATTATAAGCCGATAAATTAATTCTAATTCATCCTTATGGTTTATCAAAGCCTGAGCAAAAATGCTATTAGGGGCTACCTCTTTATTTCCTTCTGATGGTGCTTTCCTCTGCTTAACAAATCCTATTACTGCTGCCGCCAAAACGACCTCAATATTACTTCTGAAAAAAGTAACTCTCTGATCAGATTTTTCCAAATACTGTCTTGATGGTGCTAAACTGCGCAGATAAGTAGCATGTTTACCATAAAAGTCCATTTCTTTATCAAACATATTTTTAACACCTTTCTACAATTTTGGAACTAGTTTGACTATCAGCTTGAATTAACCATTTTTTGCCAATAACATCTTTCATATATTCCTCTGCAATATCACCATCTGTATCTTTAATGAATATAATTACTTGTTTGGCAATCTGTGGCAATTCTTCACATATACGTTTAATGCGGTCCTTATCAAATGCCGATAAAGGAGCATCCATAACTAGCGGCAGTCCATCATCTTTATTTAGTTGTCCATTATTTTTCTTTTTCTTATCTTCAAAATGCATTTTTATAATGCTGGTAATAAATGCAAAAATTACAGCATAGCTCTGAGCTGTATTTTTTTCCAAGTCATCATCTGATTCATCTCCATACAAATATGTCTTTACGGAATAATCATCATTAATGGATATACCTATTTTCCCATTATAAATATTGCTAAAAATCTCGTTAATAATGAACTCCAATGTTTCTCGTGTATGTTTCTCTTTTTTTCTATAGTCATTTTCCAAATCATTGTATACAGCAAGGGCATATGTATAATATAGATTATTAATTATGTTACGTTTATTTGTACTGATAATACCTTCACGCTTACGCTTCAAACGATCTATTTGATTAGATTTACTACCTATTTCATTAACCGTGTAAGCATATTTTTCTTTAAGATCAATTTTTATATTTTCTGCCTCTTTCTTGTTTTTGTTCAAGGAAGAAAGTTTTTCCGTATCAGGAAGTTGCTTCTCTAAAAGCTTCAACTCATTTGCATACTCACTTATTTTTTCATCGTGTCCCAATGCATCCTCAGCTAATTTTGTTAATGTTTTCGACTTATCACCTGCTTCACGAGCATTAAATTTTATGTCCTTAGTAAAATCTGCCAACATTGTATTTAAACTATATGGTGGTAATTCATGCATTAAATTTTCCAAGGTCTTTATACATTCAGTATTGCCATGTAAATCGGTACCACATATACATTTTTCCTTTTTCAATAAATATTCTATGGTCTTAGCATGTATATGAGGTATGCCTAAATTTAACTTGTTCTTTTGAGGTATTTCCTGAATTGCCTTAAAAAGCAATGGCTGCAATAAAATTTGATAAATATTTTTAGAAAAATACTTCAACGTTGTTGCTTCATCATCCTCCTTCTTTTGTTCTTCAGCATTAATCTTACTCTGAAACTGTTTATATTTTGTTCCATTATTAATACTGTCCTGCATTGTTCTCATTTCTACTTCATATTCGGTTAGCTTGTATTGAATATGTTCTAAGTTCTTATTATATTCCTCCTTATTCTTTTTCAAATTTATGATATCTTGCTGTAAAGTATCTATTTTGTCAGATATTTCTGATAATTTATCAACATCTTCCCCATTTATCTCTGACACTAAACTGCCTGTAACCGTTTTCTTTAATGTATCTGGACCGAATCTTTCCTTAGTAGCCTGCAGAACATCTAAACCTACCAATGCTCTAACAGCATTTTTGAAATCTTCACTACGGTGCCTATGCAACAAATCTTTACTCATGCTGTCAATTCTTTCTCCATCGAAAAAGAAAAAACTAGATAATTTCTGTGGAAGCATTTCTTCGACTGTAGCTCTTGCCTGTACAGACTTTGGCACTTCTTCCCAATCTCCATTTTCATTCTGCAACATTACCCTGAAATCTTCACCACTAGGACGACATTTATTAGTATTTTTCTTTGTCACAATTTGCCGTCTTCTTATCCTATATCTCCGCATTTGGGATTGTACTATCAGTTCTACTTCTACCTTAACACTATCACCAATAGGCATAGCATTACGTATTTCTCTATTTAAAAGCTCCTTGTCTTGAAATGTATTTACACCATACAAACACCAGGTAAAAGATTGCTCCAAGGTAGTTTTACCTGCTCCATTTTCACCCATAACTACAGTAACATTAACTGCATCGTCTATTGAAAATGTTATTTGATGTTTATCCTTAAATTGCCGAAAATTTTCGAGAGTTACTGATTCAATAATCATGACATTTTCTCCTTTTCCGATTTTAATTCAATTTTTATTTTTTCTATGTGTCTCCTTAACATTTCCATATGTGTTGCACGCCTATCTTGTGGTTGTTGCAAATTCATTACTTCTAAAGTCATTGCTCCGATTTTTATAGATTTAACTATTTCTGGCTTAATCTCAATATCATTCATATAATAATTCCCCTTCATCCTTTTCTAATATTTTTTCTTCAGTCACATTATAAATGTCACGCAAATCCATAATTAACATTTGTGTTTCATATGGATTAAGAGAGATATGACAAAATTCACGCATCCGCTTAATTTCTTTTACAACTAATGCTCTTTCGCTTTTCGCTAGCTCTGCCGAGGTATTTTCTACTGTCGTTAATTCACGTGGCAATGTAATAAAATCATAAATATAAGCTGCCTCCTTGCCAGGATATAATCTAAGTACCCTACCTCGTCTTTGTATATATTCCTTAGGATTTGTGGTACTAGCCAGAATATAGGCAGTTTTTATAGCTGGCACATTCACTCCCTCATCAAGACATTTTATAGCGATCAGCGCCTGTATCTCACCATCCTGAAACTCTTCTAATCTTCGCTTACGTTCATTGGAATCCTCCCTTGATGTAAATTGCGCAGTATGCATTCCGAAATCAAAATTAAGCATTCTGGAAATATAATCGATTTGCCGTATGTCCTCATCTGAACTTTTATCGTTCCCTTGAACATTAGTTGCCCCGCAGTAAATCAACATATTTTTCTCATTTTTGAAATCATTAGCCATTTCGCGCAATTTTTCTATCTTTTCACTAGCACCTGCAACTAATCTTGCCCGCTTTAACATGAATTCCTTAGCCAGATTTGTAACTATAGTTTTATCTTTTCGCCTTACAATATTTTGAATGATTTTACTTGTATATAGTTGGTATTTTTCCAATTCTTCATCTGTTAAATACACGATAACTGGATAATAATAGTATGGTGTTAGCTTTTTTTCGGCTATAGCTCTTTCTAGCCCATATTCTATACACTTATTTCCAAAAAAATTCTTCAATACAGTTGTACCGTCTTCATCTCCCTGGCGCTCTAAAGTAGCAGACAACGCTAAACGATAGGTGAAATCCAGCTGCAAGGTATTTTGCAGATTCTTGGCTCCAAAATTATGAGCCTCATCCACCACTAAAATTGTATCCTGAGTTAATTTCCTTATCTCCCCATTAATTGCTTTACTCATAAATGAAGCATTCGTGGTAATAAAACAAAAAAAATCTGTAATTTTGTAGTTAAAATTAAATATTCTATTTTTAAGCTCTCTTTTATAGTTTGTATAACTCGAGCCACTATAACCAATAATGGGATTTGCTCCAAATGCACGGATATCTTCCACCCATTGTTCCACCAAATGCTGATATGGGCATACAATAATCACTGCCAGGCGTTTGACATTTTTACATAATTCCGCTACAGCTCCTAATGCCGTTAGAGTTTTACCTGTTCCTGTTGCCATGTCGAAAATTCCGCAATAGTCATTTGCCTGCCATTTTTTTATGGCTTCTTGCTGGTAATCATACAAATTCAGCCATTCAGGCTTTACCAAGCCAAATGTTGGTTTAACATGGTATGCCGCCCAGCCTTCTTTTAATAACTTTGCATCAATATCCCCCATCTGATATTTTTCTATAAATTCCTTTTCTATTTCTGGAAACTTCATAACGCATATATTTTCATCCAACCCATCCCACATTTTTGTAAAGGCTTGATTTTTTCTTTCCACCCTTTTATTATCTGTAGAAATCCACGAACAGAATACATCTATGGCCTCATAGTTATCATGTATAGCAGTATCTGTTTCATTCATGGAACCAGAAAAGGCTACTATATTGCCTTCTATATCCTCTATCAATCCCATTTTTTCATGATACATGCCGATACCTTTCTTTCCTATGGTAACAGCAATTCTTATATCTAAAATTCCTTTAGCAATAAGTGTTGCCAGTAAATTAAGGCGATTTTGCTGGCAGAAATCTGTGCAATCTTCCAATTGTCTTTTCAAGGCACCTTTAATGACTTCTTCCCTTTGCTGGTAACCATCATTTATAGCCTCAATATCCTCTGGCGATAATCTGGGAGAAACTATTAACTGTATTTTGCCGCCATTTTCATACAATTCATAAATCCCCGCTGAAATAGCAGCTAGTGCAGAGGAAGAAAAGAATCCCACAGCTCTTTTGTACAAAATTGCCTCTCCTAGCATTGGTATGTAAAAATCATTAGCCATATCGCAGCTAAGGGTTCTATATTCGCTATCTATCTGAATATCCCGTAAGCTCATTTTGATCCCTCTTTGTACTTTACTTAGATATTGTCCTGTATATCATCCAAGGCCGCTTCTAATTCTGCAAAATCTCTTTCGCTGGTAAAATATCCTACACTAAAGCGTATAGTACCTGCTGGATAGGTGCCTAAAAATTTATGGGCTAATGGTGCACATTGCAAGCCAGTCCGAACCGAAATATTACGTTCATTAAATATAGTAGCTGCGCTGTCACTGCTGATACCATCCAATAAACAGGAAACAATACCTGCATACTCCGCTTCTTCGCTTATACCTATAAACTTAACAAAATAATACCTTTGCAATATCTCCAGCAGCCTTTTTCTATGCTCCTGCTCCCTTTGCCATATATTCTCTATACCTTGTTCCTTTAACCATTTCAGTGCACCATGGAGACCTGCTAAACCGGATGTGTTCATGGTGCCCATTTCAAACCGTTGTGGCAAATTGTCTGGCATATCCTGATTAGCCGAATCATATCCTGTCCCACCATATAAAACTGGCTCTAATCTTATATCCGGCCTCATAACAAAACCAGAAATACCAGTAGGGCCGTATAAAGTTTTGTGTCCTGCAAAAACAGCAAAGTCAAATAGCTCTCCAACATCTAAATTCACTATCCCTGCAGATTGAGACATATCTGCCACTGTATAGGCAGCATATTGCTTGGCCAATGCAAAAATGTCCTTGATAGGTGCAATCAAACCTGTAACATTACTTACATGGCTAATTACCACCAAATCTGGCTTTGTCCTCTCAAAATCCATTTTCATTTTTGCAAAATCAAAGATAAAATTTACTCTATCAACAGGCAAAATATGAACCTTTATTTGCCATTTTTGTTCAAAATGATGCAAAACTCTGGTAACTGCATTATGCTCAAAAGGACTTATATAGACATTTTTCACCTCCTGGCGCATTAACCCCTGCAAAATCATATTTAAAGCCAATGTTGCCGTAGATGTAAATATCACCTGCTTGCCAGGACAGTGAAGTACACCTAATACCATATCTCTTACATCCTGCAAAAGATTGGCTGCTGAAACAGCCCCCTTATATTCTCCTCTGCCTACACTGCCAGCAATATTTCTATATAGCAAGTCCATCTGCTTATACACTTCCTCAGGCTTGGGAAATGTTGTAGCTGCATTATCAAAATACGCCATATTTGCGCCCCCTAAAGCATAGTCTCCAAAATATCCATAAGCACCTGTCTCTTATCAGCCTTGGACAGGCTCTGACCACTTTCTTCTAATCTGGCCACCAGTGCATTGCGCAGTCTTTTTCCACTAGCAGGATATTCCTTCCTAGCAAATCTTTTTACCACATTCTCACCTTGTACATTGACAAAATTAATTGCATAATCAGCAGTTTCGCCAAAATCCTTTACTGGTGTTGTATTATTAGATGTGGTACATTTCTCTGCTTTCAATTTACACTGAGAAATTCCTTGTAAAAATACAGGTATTTCTTTCTCAGACCAATCATTCAGCCGCAAACCTGTAAACAAAAAGGCCAGCTTTTGTATCAAGCCTATTTCATCATCAGATTCATATAGCTTTAGCAGCTGCAAAAACTCTCCAGTATTATCTGCAAATACCTGCTCCCAAACGCTGCTATCCAGATTTTCCTGCCAATTTTTCAGCAAGGATATCAAGGAAGCTCTGCTATCACCTGAGAAAATATTCCTTAGCTCTGCATCTAATGCTTTATACAAATCAGCTAAAGCCTCATCCCGCCAATGCTTGTTGTCGTAAATAGCATTGTACAAATGAGTATAATCATTTGTACCAAATATCTGAGGAAAATGCTTAAATAAAATATCTCGAGGATTGTTTTGATTTCGCAATACATTCATAAATCTTTTACTAGCACCTAGAGTATCATTCCCATGCAAGGAAAGATTCAATTCTCTACTATATCTAGGCAAGCTACGATACCAATTTTGCATTGCCAACATAATGCTATTTAAACTGCTTGTATTCTCCTCTGTAGCTCCATAATTGATAAACAACTCTTTAAGTCGTGCAATATAGTCTTCTTTCTCTGCATCCCAATGCAAACGCTCCACAAAAAAACTATCTGGCGCACTGTCTATCTGCTGAAGTACTTCTCCATTTAGTGGTAATTCTCCGTTACTATCCGAAATCACTAAGCCTCTTCTATAAATATGCAGAACTACCGCCAAGTAAATTGGTATAAGACCTCTGCGCATACCAATATGAAAATCTGGATTTTGCAAAAAATCATAAATCAGTTCAAAACTAATCTTTTTATTTTCTATATCATCCCAGAGTATTTTTTTCATTCTCAGCAGAACTTCTGCCAGCGCTGGATTTTTTTCTGTATGCAAATTCAAGGTAGGACTTATATTTTCGCCTTGCGCCAATACCCCTGTACGAAGTAATGTACTGCGCATAATAGCTACATCCTGCCCACTGCCTTTTAACCCTAAATTTTCCTCCAAATCTCGTCTTAACAAGGCAGCCACAACTTTGTTACGATTATTAACAACAATATTCGTAACCTCATTTTTATTTACAGCTTCATTGTTAATAACCGGTGTTGCAGAGAAAATACTATCCATAATTGCAGACAAAAATTCCGATAGTTGGGATTTGCGAGTAAAATTTAATTGCTGGCCTTGATAATAGTACTCTACGCTCCCTACTTCTGGGCGGGTATATCCTCTCATGTATTCATTCACTAAGCCATATACATCATCATAGATAATTTCATATTCATTACGAAGAACAATATCATTGCCAGCTTCTTCCCTAAGCCCATTTACCGCAGCTAGTTCTAATACCAAGGCTGTAATATTTTTACTTTTTTTAGGTACAGCAAATAGCACTCTGTTACAATCAACATGTGCTAGTATTTCTTCTATCCTACTTATATCCTCTTGATTTTCTGGCAATACTCCAAAAATCACACCATCTGCTGCCTCGCCTTGAATCATAGCATGCCATTCTGTATCTTTTGCCACCTTTGAGGAACTGATAAATACAAATTTAAAATATCTAGTCATTTCCTTTGCGTCATTATACCTAACTGGATAAAGAAAACTATCAAAATTCATTTCATTGAGAATATCATGCATCTCTTGGGTATGCTCCAGGGCCGCCATTCTATCCTGAATCTGTTTCCATATATCTACACCAGAGCTTTCCTTCAAACGCAAAAAACCATTATTGCGATGGAGCTTGGCAATATAATTGGCTGACAACAATTCTGCTATAGCTTTTTCAATTTCCTCTTTGCTATATGCTAGGTGATAAATATCAAAAAGAGTATTAGACTTTGGTGATAGCTTTTCAAATTCTCCCACCATGGAAATAAGGGCCAAGGTTTTAACCAACTTTGACTGCAATGAGTCAGCCTGCAAATTTTGTAGTATATTTGATGTTAAAATATACTGCTGATGTATTTCCCCTTCATACAATTCCTTCTGCATTAAAGGTTGAAAATAATCATAAATTAAATCAGGCGTAAGCAAATTGCCCTCTGCATTGCTAGCTATATAATTTAATAAGCTAAACTCCTCATTAGCTGACAGAAAGGTAAACAGCGTTCTTTCATTTTGGGCAATCTTTTCTGACAACCGTGGCAGCAAAAATAGTGTAACAGGATGCAGGGGGTAACACTCCCTGATAATCTGCTCCAAATTCTCTATGCCTCCATCTGCAAACAATCTACTTTCACTGTATGTGGAGAACAGACTTCTGAACATTTTCTCATATTTTTTGCAAAACTTTTCCCACTGTACCTTATCCTTTTGAATTACCCTGCTTATTATTTCATAGGTTTGACCAAATTCGTTTTGCATATGTATATGTTTAAAACGCTCTGATACACCTCGCCAACCATCTGTTTTTTCCTTAGGCAGCTTGTTAATATAATTTGCAATTTCCTTATGACATATTAACAATATGTGCATTTGGCAGCTTCCACTGCGGTTGCATTTTTCGGCAAAATCTTGCAGCATTTTGGTATCGCTAACTGTAGCTTCTTCTATATTAGATTCCAGATATTTACTAAATTCATCATATACAACATAAAGCCCAGAATACCCTTTACTTTTTATAGCTTTAGTTACACCTTCATATAATTCCACAACATCAAAGCCCAAAAATGGATTGAAACTGCTACCAGCTGTTAAGGTTGGATAGATTTGCTCAAATTTCTTATAGGCCTGTATATCATAGGTGGTTAAGGCCAACACAAAATCATCTACAGAACAGCCAATTTTCTTAACTAGCAATTTATATACTTCAGGATATTCCTTGTGCCATCTTTCAATACATTTCACAGCTGCCTGATAGTTAGTTTCCGGCATAATATCCAGCATATCATTATCATTCAAGGTTCTTTGCAAAGACAGAATGAAAGCCTGCGTAAGACTGGTATTGCTGCCACTAATAATAACAGGCAGTAATTTTTTCCCTTGATGATCAAATCTATCAACTTGCTTACGCAAAATACCTTCCGCATCAGCCTGCCAAAGATGATGAAACAGATTTCTATCCCTGTTCATCAACAAGGCCATAGTGGACAGCACCATATGAGACTTACCTTTGCCATATGCCCCTACCAATACTCTAGCCCTATCTGTTGACTTTTCATCAGTAGAAGCAATAACCTGACTAATAAACTTTATGGCACTGCTATTAGGCATATAATTGATAATTTTCTCGTCGTTGTTCAAATCATAGCCGATATTCACAGAATATTGAAAACCGGATGCTATACTTAACATATTTTTCACAGTGCCTTCTCCTCATTTGTTTTTAGGCTTTCATAATAGTGCAACAAACACTCTTCCACCGTATATTTTTTTACAATTCTTACTACGTCCAAGCCTGCTGTTCGCACTATTTTTAACAGGCCTTTTATCTCTGCCAATCGCAATATTTCCAAAAGAGTAAGGGTATCCAGATTAAAAACCTTGCCAATACTGTTTTTACCATGCAGTAACTGGTCTAAATCAATTTCCATTTTATTCTTGTTTTCTGCAAAATATGTCTGGCATTGCTCAAATATTATGGCTAGAATAATCCATTCATTGAACAATTTTGTAGAAACTACCTGCTTTCGATAAAGTTTCGTCTCTTTATTGGCAATATCAATCAATCCCAATTCTCCCAAGGGACAATCAATGTTATTTTCTGGAGAAATCTTGCCAGGATTTAATTTAAATCTTGATACATAAGTGTTAATGATACAGTTAAAATCATCCTGCATAGAACGTTCTGCATGAGATGCCCCAGAAAATTCCATGACAATATAATTATCAAGAGCCCTAACAAAATCTTCCCTTGTAAATTCCTTCATCTTAAATTCTTGAAATAGAAAATACCATGCGGTTGCCATCTCGTAATTGCAGGCAAGCTTATAATGAATCATCAACAGGGTACCAATTTCCTCTATATAGCGGTCATGTTCATTAATAATTCTCCCCAAACTAGTTAACCTTTGTCTTCGCACACCTGATTTTGGCTCAACTGCTAGTCCTGTTGCTTGCATCCAATAGCGCAATGACTTCACCATATTAGCACCAATTCCTAGTTCATCCATGGGATTGTTTACTTTGGACACAAAAACATCAGGGCTTTCCACAATATGTTTTAGCCCCTTGGAAAGCCATCCCTTTCTGATAAAAAATGTTTCATGTCCTCTTAATTTCATCCCTCAACGTCCTCTCATTTATTTTGTTCTCAAATATTTATCCATCATACAGCCACCAGCGAGATATTTCTGATTGACACAAACCTTACAGTGTACACATTTATCCGGATTTATATAATATGTATCTCCTAAGATTGATATAGCACCTGAGCGACATAGTGATTCACATTTTAGACATTTGCGACATGCATTAAACTTACGCACTTGATAACCTGCCATTCTTTGCAAATCAGCATGTTTTTTGACATTCATGGTTTTTATTTTCACTGCTTCAGTATAATTATCCTGTCTAAATGGCTGTATAGACAAAATAGGTACATTGGTGACTATATCCAACACTAATACCTCATGCAGCAGCTTATTGCCTAATTCTGGCGCTAACTTACCAAAGGGGACAAATAAATTAATAAGCTCCTGACTATAAGGCCTGGTTAATTTATATATCTTGGCATGATTTTCGCTGGTACAGTTGGTAAATTGCAATTTTACATCAGATGCCGAAGCCAATCCGTTGCCACCCTGTCGAGCTTTCCATTTACCTGAATCTACATATTCTTCTGCATCAGGCTTACCGATTTTTCTAGCAAAGTCCAGCAAAAATTTCCGCCAGATTTCTGCTTTATCCGACATGTAAATGCTGGTTAAAAATTGTGCCCTGCTATTGTTATTTGGACAACAATAACAACCTACTCGGTCATACCCCAAACGGTAGGCATAATTAAAATCTATTTTTTCCGTTAGTATGTACAACCAAACATCAACGTCATTCCAATAAAAAATAGGTGCAGCTACAGTTTGCTGTTGAATCTTTACGGATTCCGAAGCTTTTTCTACTCGATTATATTTACTCCGACTAACAGACTCGTGCTTACGAATACCGTAAAACGTCAATATCTGTTCATTTCGATAATTTTCATATATAACCCGTGTTATAGGCCCTGTTTTAAACATAGAACAGCACCAACGCATCATACGGGCAGGAGGCCCTATATCCTTGCAAACATCTAAAAATACCTGCTCCTGATTTTTGGCTGTTAAAAACTCTGCTAATTTGTGTTGTCTGCGATAGCGTTTGGCATATTCTATAGTCATAGGAAATTCCAAAGTTGTATCGCCAAAAATATGAACTAAAGATGGATTCCCCAAAGCTTTGATAACAATATCTGCTACAACCGTGGAATCCTTTCCCCCTGAAAAAGAAAGAACTATATTTTCCTCATGATATTTAGCTGCCTCTAATTTTATAAACTCTCTTGCTTCATCAACTATATAATCAAAACGCTTTTTGTTATAATGTATAAAAAGAGATACCTCCTCTTCAAAATGCTCATAGGAAATATCTGCTTGGTGAGCGCGTAAGCTTTTTTTAATGTATTCAGTGTCAGCTAGAGCTAGCTTTTTTAGAGAAACAATATGCTTCTTGCCGTTTATAAAATATTTATTCTCATGGGCCCATACTGCTGAACTCTGTAAAGAATGTATCTCTCTATTCTCCAACAGCTCTAATAACAATCTCTCCTCCGGAAATACTGGTCGAATATCCGTCGAAAGATATGACAAGACACTGCCACAGGTTGGACAACTTACATGACCTTTATTTGCTACACTGGACTTGACCTGGCTTTTAGCCAAAATTATAGGCACATGACAGTTACTGCACCAATATACCTCTATGGGAATATCAATATCTGGAACTGTTTCACTATGACAGCCATCCATTGGACAGATTTTTTGATTTGTCTTTATTTCACATTTTGGGCACCACATAAAATCACCATATTAAATAAAATTCACACCTGATACACGATACCCAAAAATTATGCAACAAAAAAGTCAAGTTATCGTTGTGGATAACTTGACCAAGTTTCGTTGTGGATAACTTGACCAAGTTTCGTTGTGGATAACTTGACCAAGTTTCGTT
>SAMEA104315425__coassemble_431_pt1 | contig 113285 bp, 109 predicted proteins | sample SAMEA104315425__metabat2_low_PE_026 | metagenome-assembled genome bin SAMEA104315425 (sample SAMEA104315425) | gut metagenome | biome: Monkey gut; feature: monkey-associated habitat; material: faeces | place: China | collected 2013
GCTAGGCGAGAAAAGTAGCGAGAGCGTGCCTGAAAGGGTACTCCCATATCGCTATATAGATAATTGAAGTATTCGGCAAATCAAAAATTTTTTTATTCAAGCAGGAGATTGGAAAATATTGTCGAATAATAGATATATAAATCCTTTGTAAGTTTATTTTTGCAAGGGATTTTTTGTTGTCTATAAATAAAATATGGGGAGGTGCAAGGACAAGAAAGGGCTTATGGTATCACATTTTTAGTATTAACTTGATTTGGATTTTCTAATTTGCGATAATATAGGAAAGGTGTTGTGATTATGGGACAAAAGGATATTACGCAGAAAAATTTTGAAGCGTATAATGATGTTTTTTCGGATATAGTTAATGGCACACTTTTTGATGGTCGAGAGGTAATCAAGCCAGAAGCTCTTGTTGATGCAATAGCGAAATCACAGTATAAAGCTGATGACAATGTCATACATGAACAGGAGCGGGATGTAGCTAAATATTGGACGGATAAGAATTGCTATATTCGTCTAGCCCTGCTAGGTGTTGAGAACCAACTGGCTATAGATATGGATATGCCATTGCGGGTAATTGGTTATGATGGCAGCTCCTATCGGGATGAAATGAATCAGGAAAATGCAAGACACCTTGGAAGAAGCCATTGAGATTGTATGATGTATTAAAAATATCTGATGAATTGAAGCCATTTGTTAGTGACTATAAAATCAATTTGATTGATGTGCCAAGGCTTACAAGGAAACAGGTAGAAAAATTTACCAGTGATTTTCAGATTATTGCAGACTATTTTGTACAGCTTAATGAAAATAATGATTATGTACCAAAGAATAAAACTATTAAGCATGCAGATAGTTTCTTGAAGTTGATGTCGGTATTAACACAAGATGATAAATATGCTGAAATGGGGAGAAAAATTTCCCATGAAATGGAGGGATTCAATATGTGTAAAGTATTAGATAGGGCAGAGGCTCGTGGTGAAGCGCGTGGAAAAGCCATTGGTGAGGCAAGGGGCAAGACTATTGGAGCCTTGAACAAAACTGTGGAAATTCTGCGGGTAATTATTGCTAAGAATAGCTGGTCCAAGGAACAGGCTATGGAGTTTATTGGTATACCTAAGAGTGAATTTGCTAAATATGCTGCTTTATTGTAAGGTTGCGGGATATAATTTACGAAGCAAATTCAACACAATAATGGTTTCATAGATAAATTGCGTGCTACAGGTCGCTATACTCCAGAGGAGCAAGATTTATATTTATCTGGCATGAGTGGTGGGAGGACTTTACGAAAAGGGAAAAATATAGTACAATAAAAGGACACTATAAAAGAAGAGGTGGACAATTTGAAAATTTTAGCCCGTCATCTCACCATAGATATGTACAAATGCAAGGCCTCCTGTTTTGGCAGTGCCCAGGAGCTTATGTCCAAGGTGAATGAGCTGCTGCAGGAGACTAAGCTTGAAATACTGAATACCATGAATCAGGAGATGCCAGACGGCCATATTGCTGTTATGGTGGTATTCCCAGAGGGGCACATGACCTTCCATGCTTTCCCTGAGCTGAGATATGTTTCTGCAGATACCTTCCTGTGTCAGCAGAATGCGGCACCAGAGCTTTTGTTTAACAGCTTCCGTCGTTATTTCAAGCCGGAAAAGACCAAGACAACCTTGCTTCGCCGTGGGGATTTTGGAGAGGTAAAGGATATGAAGCCCAAATATCAGACTCGTATGGCGCCGGTTCGTAAGATTCGTAATGCTGGCAGCAAGGTTATTCACACCTTGACTCGCAAATCAAATTAAATAATTACTGTGTGTAGAATGTCCTTGATATGATTTAGATAGTATCAAGGGCATTTTTATCTTGTATCAAAAAATATCCGATAATGAGTATCCTTCATTGGTGAGTCAATATACATTGAAATATTGTTTCACGAGGATATTTTTTTACTGTAACATTATTACAGCTGTGCTGGAAAATATTGTTTTGGATGAAGATAATTGCTAAAATAAAACCAGAAAAGCGAAAGAGAATGCTTCATATTTTAGATGAAAATAAAGGAGAAGATTGTCATGAAAAAAATTGTTTTACTTTGTTCCGCAGGTATGTCTACCTCTATGCTGGTAAAAAAAATGCAGGCTGCTGCAGAGGCTGAAAACTATGCTTGTGAGATTGCTGCCTATCCAATGGCTGAGGCTGGCGACAAGGCCGCTGATGCTGATGTAGTTCTTTTAGGGCCACAGGTTAGCTTTAATTTAGCTAAGGTTAAGGCACAGCTTCCAGGCAAGCCAGTAGATGCTATTGAAATGCGTATGTATGGCCGTATGGATGGCAAAGGCGTTTTGGCTTTTGCTAGAAAATTGATGGGCGAATAACTTTCGAATAACTATATAGAGAAAAGAATGATTACTATATACAAAAGGAGTTCGGGGTTATGGGGATAGGAAAAATGATGTTGGCAGCAACTATTGGAGCGTTACTGCCTATGGGATGTTATGCAGGAACAGCGTTAGCTGCTTCTGATGGTATTCATGTGGATCAGGTTGGCTACCTCACCAATCATGCCAAGATAGCCATGGTTTCATTAACGAATGCGGAAAATAGCTTTTGCCTGGTAGATGCAGTAACAGGTCAAAAAGTCTATGAAGGAAAAATAGGCGTTCAAAATAATGATGCCATGTCAGGTGATAAAGTAGCCAAGGCGGACTTTTCGGATTTTAACCAGCCAGGCAGGTACAAGCTGGTAGTAGGCGACCAGGAATCTGCTGATTTTGCAATTGGCGATAATGTTTACGGTGTAGCAGCTCTGCAAAATTGGCGTTCCTATACCTTGTCCCGCACTAATACGCCTATGGAGGATGAGGTAACTGGTCTGAAAATTACCAGCGGCCATGCTCAGGATAAGGAAGCTCAGGTATATTTTACAGATAAGCTGAACAAAAAAGGCGATGTGGTAGATGTATCTGGCGGCTGGTATGATGCTGGTGATTATGGTAAATACACTACCACGGCAGCACTTGCAGCAGGGGAATTGATGCTGGCTTATGAGGCATCCCCAACAAAATTCTTTCAGGGACAGTTGTTCTTCCCTCAAGGAGTAAAGGAAGAAGCCATGCCAGATGCTCTTAGCGAGGTAAAATTTGAGCTGGAGTTCCTGAAGAAGATGCAGCGCAAGGATGGCAGTACCTTCCACAAAATATCTGGTGCGCAGTGGCCAGGCTTTGACAAATCCCCTGATACAGATACACAGCAGAGGTATATTTATAGTACCTGTACTGCCAGCACTGCTATGGCAGGTGCAGCTATGGCTATGGCTGGTCGTATCTATTCGGATTATGATAAGGATTTTGCCAACGATTGCCTCAAAAGAGCCAAGGCCGTTTGGAAATATCTGGCTAAGGAAAAAGAATCTATCTATCGAGTAGACGAGGGACAGGAAAGCGGTTCTGGCCCGTATAATGATACAGATGATGCTACTGAGCGCTGCTGGCTGGCTGCCGAGCTGTTTCGTACCACTGGAGATAAGCAGTATGAGAATTATCTTATGAAGCAGCAAAAAAATACTATCCTGCAGAAGCCAAGCTTCTTTACCTGGGATAATACTCTGGCTCTTGCTCAGTTCAGCTATGGCATGGCGGCCAACGCCAATCATGACTTCCAGCTTCAGGTAAGGCAGAAGCTGGTGGATTATGCTAATGATATTGCAAATACAATTAAGAATGATGGATATGGCTGCAGCCTAAAGGCCAATGAATATACATGGGCTTCTACGAAGAATGCTGTAACCAAGGGAGATATTCTCCTCATGGCTTATCAGTTTGAGGCAAAACCAGAATATATAGATGGAGCCTTGAATCAGATTCATTATATGTTTGGCCGTAATGCTCTCAACAAGAGCTTTATGACCGGTATGGGCGAGAATCCGCCAGAGCATCCTCATAATAGAATCCATGAAAGCACTGGTGCCTATGTGCCTGGACTTGTGGTAGGAGGCCCGAATGCTGTGTCCGGAGGTGATCCGGATCAGACAAAATACATTGAGGAGTACAAACCAGCTCCTGCTAAATGTTATTTGGATGTATTGATGTCCTGGTCTACCAATGAATATGCCATTGATTATAACGGCGCAGGAATTTATGCCCTAAGCTATTTCATGCAGCCTGATAAATCAATTACAGCTAAGGATTTGAAGCTCAATAGATCCTTCCCTAAATGGAGCTTTGAATAAATATCCTATAATACCCCTCTGATTTTTATTGGAAAATACTGTCTTATTATTTTTGAGGATAAGGCAGTATTTTTTGCTGTTAATCAAAAAATGTGGTAAAATTACCCTAGTTTGAAATAAATATTTTGTGCTTGCTAGGGGAGTTGAAAAGGTGTCAAGACTAATTAAACAACTGAGACAGCAGGATGGATTTTCTGATTCTGATAAGATGATAGCGGATTTTTTGTTGGATAATTATCGTGGATTAGCAGCTCTATCTACTAGGCAGCTAGCCAAGCTGACTTATACAAGTTCTGCGGCTATTGTGCGTTTTAGTCAAAAAATGGGATTTGAGGGGTATACAGATTTCAAGATTCAATTTATGGCAGAAATGATGCAATATGTAAGCCAGCCCCATAATGATGAGGAATTTAATGATCGGGATACAGTACGGATGATTATTGAAAAAGTTACTCATATGGAGATTAATGCCCTGCGGGATACACATCTACTGCTGCAGCCGGTGTTAGTGGTAAAGGCTATAGAGGCTATTAAGGCGGCGGAGCATTTGGATTTTTATGCTACGGATGATAATCTGAATATAGCTTCCTTGGCAGCAGCCAGTTTTATAATGGTGGATAAGAATTATACAATTGTTCAGTCCATAGCCCAAATGTATCTGATGGCAGCCAGCCGTAGCAAGAAGCATCTTAGCATATTTATCAGTCGTACTGGTGAGAATAGGATGTTAGTGGATATGGCTAGAACAATCAGGGGCAAAGGTGAAAAAATCTTACTGATAACTTCGGTTCCAGAAAGCAGTTTAGGCAAGCTGGCAGATATTGTGCTGCCAGTGGCAACAGTCAAGAAGTTGGAAGAGCTGGGGCCAAGGGTGTTCCTAGGTGGAGCTAAATATGTGATAGATGTGCTCTTCGCTTCTTTGGCAGCTTCCTGTGGCTTGCAGCATATTAACAGCAGGGATAGCTGGCTCAAGCTACATTTTCAATATTAAATATAGCTTTGGAGTCCTATGTGCAAGCATGGGGCTTTTTTTTGTGGCAAAAATAGGGTAATTTGTTTTAGCGTTACAGGTTGAAAATATAATATGTGTAACGCTGTTTCAGTATTGTTTTTAAGTAGTTACAGCAGATTTATCTTGTGCTATCTTAGAAATGTAGATAAAAATAAGAGCTATAGTGGCCGTGATAAGGAAATTTGGCACTATGTTCAAGAGGGAAATAAAAGGAGAGGATTTGTCAATGTTAAAGGGAAAGAAAAAGTTACTGGCAGCACAGGTACTGCTGGGGCTGATGATAGCAGGCAATGCATACGCAGCTACAGATGTAACGGTAACAGGAGAAGGAGCTTCAGGCGGTTGGGGTACGATAACGGCAGATGATAGTACGAATAAGGTTCTTGCAGGAGATTGGAGCTATATAACATCTAAGCCTGAAGGGAATACAAATGATAATTTTGGAGCTGTTTTGGGAGATAAATTGCTGTTAAAGAACACTGATAATATAGATGGGTATAATATAACGATGAATGCTGCCATTGCTGGCGATAATATAACCCTGATTAAAGGCAAAAAGGTAACAAATAACACAATTACTATTGGAGAAGGCTGGCCAAGAAAAATAGAATTATGGGGCTCAACAAAAATTTCCAATGTTTTTGCTGGTTCTGAGGAATCCAGCGGCAATAAATTGAGGCTCGGAGTATTGGAAAGTGGTTCCACTGATATAGAGCTTGTGGATATTGGCGAGCAAAATGATATTGAATTGATTGGTGGTACTGCCAATAAGACAACGGCTAATTATGAGAAGATGGCTTTTGTTGGACGCAATTTGATTTTAAGTGACAATGATGGTACAGACAAAATCAAATCTGCGGCGATGAATGGCGATATTAAAGCTGTTCGTGCTTTGAATGTTACAGAGGGGATTTCAGCTGGTGGTGATATTATTGCTGAAGGCGGATTAACTGCTGGAAAGGACATTTCAGCTGGTGGTATTATAGAATCTAACGGTGATATTACAGCAGATACCTTGACAGGCAATGGTATTTCTGCTACTGGTAATATCACTATCAATAAAGCTATAAATGCTTTAAATGGTTCTTCCATGACTAGATCTGTTGGAGCAGGGGTTCTTCGTGGTACTAATATTAAGGCTGAAAGTATTAATGCTGGAAGTATTGATGCAAGTGATGTAACTGCTACTGGAGATATTACCACAGGCAGTATGACTGTTACAGGTAATGTAGAGGGTAACAATATTACTATTAATAATGGTGCCTCAAAGGTTGGTACATTAATTGCTCGTGGAGATTTAAATATTGCTGGTGATAGTACATTGGAGGCTGGAACAATTAATCTTGTTGACAAAAATAAGATGAAGATTAATTCCACAGCTGAAGGTACCATTTTATCTGCTACAAAAATAGTAGATCAATCCGGTACTACAATTTCTATGAAAGACATCGTTAATACTAGCGAAACTAGAATAGACGATGGATTATTTACCAAGGTGTATGGTACAGAAGTAACAGATAATTCTGTAAAAAGTGGTTTTAAGGGTCGTACGCTAAGCGAAAAATCCAAATCTGTGGTGGAAACTCAGATTGCTTCCCTGGCAGGAGTCATTACATCTGCTGATTTGTTGTCTAATGCAGGCTTTAGCAATGCTTCCCAGGCTGTACAGCAGTCCAATGCTGAAGGTGGTTCAGCTCGAGAGATGGTTCCTTATGCAGCTGTAGGTTATGGCAATATGCGTCAGGAATCTGGTTCCCATGTAGATGTACAGGGCTCTGCCTTTAATATTGGTTTTGCCAAGGAAGTAAAGAATGGCAGTGGCAAACTGCTCTTTGGTCCTATGATTGAATATGGTCGTGGCAGCTATGAATCTTATTTGAATGATGGCACCAAGGGAGATGGTAATACTCAGAACTTTGGCCTGGGTGTAATGGCTCGTCAGAATAATGATAATGGCACATATTATGAAGGTTCTCTCCGCTATGGTAAGCTTACCAGCAATTACAACAGTGGGAATTTGAGTGCTGCTGGTGCTGATTACGATACAGATGCCAATTACTGGGGTGCTCATCTTGGCTTGGGCAAGGTGTTCCAGATCAATGACAAAAACTCTATTGATACCTACTGCAAGTTCTTCTATACCAATCAGGGCAGTTCTTCTGCCAAAGTTTTAGGCAATAATGTAGAGTTTGATGCGGTTAAATCCAAGCGTTCCCGCCTGGGCTTCCGCTTTAATCATGCTACCAGCGATGTACGCAGCATTTATGCTGGCTTGGCTTGGCAGCATGAGTTTGATGGTTCTGCTTGTGCTACTGTGGATGGTGTTAGTGCGCCTAGTCCATCTATCAAGGGTGATAGCATGATGGTAGAGCTTGGTGTAAATGTTGCGCCTAAATCCAGCCCTGTATCCTTTGATCTTGGGGTATCTGGCTGGGCAGGCAAGCAGAAGGGCTATTCTCTGAATGCCAATATGCTTTGGAGCTTCTAATTTTGCAACCTCATTTCTTTATTATACCCCTGGCTGCGGCTGGGGGTATTTTATTGTTTCAGATTATTGTATCAGTGTTACAGAGAGGAAATTAATCAATGTAACATCGTTTAGATGTGTTTCAGAAATATTGAGGCTGGATAATGTTTTTGTTATATTAGAATTGTAAGAAGGGATTGAATCAGAGAGAGTTCTGGTACAAGCAATTATTTTTTAGTAGGAGGAGAGTATATATGTCGAGAGAGGAAATGTTTAACAAATTCCTTGAAGTAATGAATCGTTTTGCTCAAATAAAGGCAATTGTGGCCGTAAAGGATGGTTTTATTATGACCACGCCTTTTACTATTTGCGGTTCACTGTTTCTGCTTGTTGCCTGTCTGCCTATTCCAGGTTGGAATGAGCTGATGAGTGGTTTGTTTGGTGAGAATTGGGCAGCTCCATTATTTGCTGTATGTGGTGGTACCTTTAATATTTTGGCCCTGATTGTGGTGGTGTGTGTAACCTACAAATATGTGGCTAATGAGGGACTGGATGGCATGACTGCTGCGGGGCTGGCTCTGGCTGCCTTTGTTATCATTATGCCTCCTGAAGTAGTATTGGATGATGGTACTGTAGTAGGCAATGTTATTCCTAAGAACTGGGCTGGCTCTAATGGTATTATTACTGCTTTGGTGGTAGCCTTTACTACCAGCTGGATTTATTGCTACTGCGTAAAGAATCACATCGGTATCAAAATGCCGGATGCAGTTCCTGGCGGTGTAGTAAGAGCCTTTGAGGCCTTGACACCTGGCTTCCTTATTTTTCTGTTGGCTTCTGTTATCTGGGGACTGTGTCATTTTGCTGGTCAGACTACTGCTCCAGAATTGGTTTTCAGCCTGATTCAGACTCCATTGCAGAGTCTTACTGATACCCTGGTAGGTGGTTCTGTTATTGTTGGTCTGCAGAGCTTGTTGTTCTGGGCTGGTATTCATGGTCCTAATGTTGTAAATGGTGTAGCTACTCCAATGATGATGGCTAATACCTTGGATAATCAGGCACTTTTGGATGCTGGACAGAGCCTGCTGAACAATCCAGCAGCTAAGTTCATGACCATGCAGGTAAATGATGTGTTTGTAAAATCTGGTGGATGCGGTTTGACTCTGGGCTTGATTATTGCCAGCTACATGGTTGCCAAATCCGAGCAGCTGACCTCTCTGATTAAGATGGCAACTGTTCCTGGTATTTTCAATATTAACGAACCTATTATCTTTGGTTTGCCAATCGTATTTAACCCATTCCTGTTGGTACCATTTATTCTGGTTCCTCTGTTGGCTTTGATCATAACTTATACAGCCATGATGATAGGTTTCCTTTCTCCAATGGGTGCTGTGCAGGTACCTTGGACCACGCCTCCTATTATTGCAGGCCTTCTACTGGATGGCTGGCAGGGAGCCGTAATTCAGATTATCAATCTGGTCATGGCAGTGTTGGTTTATCTGCCGTTTGTAAAAAAGATGGATGCAAATATGCAGGAAGAAGAAAAGCAGCAGGCTGCTGAGGAGGCATAATGATGAATAATAAAAGATTATTGGCATTAACATTAACATTGGCATTGGGTATGTCTACAGCTACGGCTATGGCAGCCGAGGCAGAGGAGAGTGCACCTCTTTCTGAGGAAGCTTTTAATGATGTACCTGAGGGACATTGGGCATATAGCGCCTTGGAAGTTCTGTCCAAGGATGGCGTGCTGGAGGGCTATCCAGATGGTTCCTTCAAGGGTGATGAGCCTATGACGCGTTACGAGATGGCCAAGATTATCGCCAATGCCTACAAGGGTGGCAGCTTTGCTGATGATGCCTTGATTGACGGTGTGAGACAGGAGTTGTCTGGCGAGCTGAAAACCTTGAAGAAGGTAGATAGACAGGTTAAGAAAAACACCAACTCTATCAAAAAACTGGAAAACTTTGTAGATAGATTTGAATTTGGCGGTTTTGGCCAGGTTCGTTACGAAAATAACAATGGTCGAAGCTATGATAATCAAAACGACAATGATCGTTATTATATGGATCTGAAAACCAATTATAAAGTAAATGATGATTGGAAGGTTTGTACTGAGTGGGAGATTAACCATAATTACGCTAACTATCGCAATTTTAAGGATGCTATTAATCAGGGCAATGATCCAAAGAATCCAATTTACGTTGGCGGTGGCCGTGCTGATAGCAAATTCTATCCTCGCCTTTGGATGGAGGGTAATCTTAATAAAAAGCTCTCCTTGGATATTGGTCGCAAATGGCGTGGCTTGGGCTTCCAGGTTATGGCTGTAGGCGAGGAAATGGATGGACTTACCTTGAATTATAAACTGAATGACAATGATTTGGCTGCCAAGGCATTCTATTGGAAACCAAATAAGAAGGATGTCAATCAGTTGGCCATCAGCGGTATTGGTATTGGCGGTACTGTTGGTCATGGTACCCAGCTGCAGGCTCATTATGCAGTGGCCAATGTGGAAAAGACAGGCAGTACTGTAGGCTATAAAGAGTATTATCATCCATCAGCTTCAGGCGATCCACATGGAAACTTAAAAACATATCCTAATAGGTGGGAACATGGCAATCGCATGTTTACGGTCAGCATGCTGCAGAACTTTGCGCCAAATCTGTATCTGTGGGCAGATTACAGCCGTACCAACGCAGATGATCAGAACAATGCTACAGCACTCAAGGTAAGCTACAAGTGGACCAATCTGGATGATCCTGGTTCCTTCCACCTTTATGGCAGATACCACAATTACAAGGCGCATGGACGCTGGGTTGGCGACACTTGTGACAGCCTGTGGCTGGATGGCTCCACTGGCTGGACCTTTGGCGGCAAATATGTTGTTGCCAAAAATGTTGAAGCAGAACTGTGCTATGGTTGGTCCAGCGCAACAGATGAGGCTTCTAACAATGCTGATTATACTCGCCGTGTATGGCGTGGCCAAGTGGATTTCCACTTCTAAATTTGTGCGTAACGGTCCTGTCAGCCTGGCAAAGGCCAGGCTGACGGGAATATGTTTTAGGGAGTATTAGTACATGGAACAAAATGAAGAACTTGAAATGCAGGTATTTCAGATTATTTCTGCAGTAGGTACAGCTCGCAGTTGTTATATAGAGGCAGTTCATGCTGCCAAGGATAAAGACTATGAGCGGGCAGCAGAATTACTCAAAAAAGGAGATGTCTCTTTTTCCGAAGGTCATGATTCTCATCTGGAGCTTTTGGGACGAGAGGCTGAGGGAGAGGCTGTAGCCTGCCTTTTGGTTATGCATGCAGAGGATCAGCTGATGAGTGCTGAGGCTTTTAAGCTGGTGGCTCAGGAACTGATTGATGTATATAAGGAAATTGATAAAAAATAATTTTTGTATGAGGGGGAATTTTTATGAAGATGAAGAAAATAGCTAGTGTTGTGGCTGCAGGTGTAATGGCTATGGGGATAGGTGCTTCTTTAGCTCCTGCCGGTGTGGCTTTTGCGGATAGTCCTTATTGTGCTACTGTAGAGAAGGCAGCACCTGAGAATGGTTTTTTCTTTGATTTTGCTAAGAAAATGCCTAAGGAGGCTCAGGCTTCTCATGGCTGGTGCAATGGCTCTATGTTTGATACTAACTGGTACAAGGATAATGTGACCTTTGACAGTAAGCGTATGCAGCTGAATCTGGATGTTGAGGATGGCCCAGGCTGGGCAATTCCTGGCATAAACTATTCTGGAGCTGAATTCCGTACTCTTAATCAGAATAGATATCATTATGGATTATATGAGGTTTGTATGAAACCAGCTAAGAGTGATGGTATCGTTTCTTCTTTCTTTACCTATACTGGTCCTTATGATGAGCCAAAGACTCAGTGGGATGAGATTGATATTGAGTTCCTGGGTAAGGATACTACCAAGGCTCAGTTTAATTATTTTGTTGATAGCCAGGGCAACCATGAGTATCTCTGTGACCTGGGCTTTGATGCTTCTGAAGATTTCCATGTTTATGCTTTTGATTGGGAGCCAGATGCTATTACCTGGTATGTTGATGGCAAGGAAGTACACAAGGCTGTTGGCAATCTGCCTGTAACTCCTAGCATGGTTATGGCCAATCTGTGGGCCGGCAAGGGTGTAGATGCATGGCTGAATCCAGTAGATGATTCAAATTTCCCAGTACAGGCAGAGTACAAGTGGATGAAGTATACTCCATCTGAGAAGGCTAACAAATAAGGAGTAAAGAAATATGGCATTTCCAAAGGGTTTTTTATGGGGCGGTGCAATAGCCGCCCATCAGGCAGAGGGAGCTTGGAATGAAGCTGGTAAAGGACCTAGCGTGGCTGATGTGATGACTGGCGGCAGTCCCGATGTGAAGCGGGAGATTACAGATGGTGTTTTGCCAGGGAAAAATTATCCAAATCATGAGGCTATTGATTTTTATCATCATTATAAGGAGGATATTGCGCTTCTGGCTCAGATGGGTTTTAAATGCTTCCGTACCAGTATTGCTTGGACTCGTATTTTTCCTCAGGGAGATGAGTTAGAGCCAAATGAGGCTGGCCTGCAATTCTATGATGATTTGTTTGATGAGATGTTAAAGCATGGCATGGAGCCTGTGGTAACCCTGTCTCATTTTGAGATTCCTCTGCATCTTGCCAAAAAGTATGGCGGCTGGCGGGATCGTCGCATGATTGAGTTCTTTGTACGCTTTGCAACCACTTGCTTTGAGCGTTATAAAGACAAGGTTAAGTATTGGATGACCTTCAATGAGATTAATAATCAGCGTGAGGTTATCGGTGCTATGAGCGAGCATCATGCCTTTCAGGATTCCGGTCTGACCTATAAGGAAGGGGAAGATCGCTATCAGGCTATGTATCAGGCTGCACATCATGAGTTTGTGGCTTCAGCTTTGGCTGTTAAGGAAGGACATCGCATCAATCCTGATATGTATATTGGCTGTATGATTGCTATGTGCCCTGTATATCCTGCTAGTGCCAAGCCATTGGATCAGATTGCTGCGTTGAAAGAAATGGATAGGACATTCGTTTTTGCTGATGTACAGTGCCGTGGACATTATCCAAGCTATATTCTGAAGGAATGGGAGCGTTTTGGCACAGAAATCAAAATGGAGCCTGAGGATCTGAAAATTATTAAGGAAGGTCAGGTAGACTATATTGCCTTCTCTTATTACATGAGCTTTGCAACTGAATTTACTTCAGATGAGCATCGCCATGTAGGCAGGGAGGTAAAGAATCCATTTGTCAAGGCAAATGATTGGGGCTGGCAGATTGACCCTGTAGGCATCCGTTATAGCCTTAATGTACTGCAAGAGCGTTATGAACTGCCTATGATGATTGTGGAGAATGGTATCGGTCTGCATGAGAAGCCTGAGGCTGATGGTATGATTCATGATGATGCCCGTATAGAATATTTTGCTAATCACATTGCTGAGATGAAGAAGGCAGTGGAGCTGGATGGTGTTACCCTGTTGGGCTATTGTCCGTGGGGGCCTATTGATATTGTTTCTGCCAGCACTGGTGAAATGGACAAGCGTTATGGCTTTATCTATGTGGATAAGAATAACAAGGGCGAAGGTACCCTGGAGCGCAGTCCAAAGAAGTCATTCTACTGGTATAAGAGGGTTATTGATACCAACGGAGAAAATATTTCCAAGGATATTGAAGTAAATATGTAACTATTAGGACATGATGATAATATACAGGTAGGAAGCTGTCTGGATATTGTCATCATGTTTTTATTGCAAAATTATATTATCTTATGTTAAAATGTTTTCCTGTAAACTTGTAAATCTTGTAAATTTTGAAATTAGGGGGATTGGACATGGCACGGGAATCTTTTAACTCACGGCTGGGATTTATTCTGGTTAGTGCAGGATGTGCTATTGGTATTGGCAATGTATGGCGTTTTCCTTTTATTACAGGGGAAAATGGCGGTGGTTTCTTCGTATTATTTTATTTGTTGTTTTTGGTGGTTATGGGACTGCCAGTGCTGACTATGGAGCTGGCGGTAGGCAGAGGCAGCCGCAAAAGCGCGGTTAGTGCCTATCGAACCTTGAAGCCTGACAATGGCCTGTGGACTCTCCATGGCTGGGCGGCCTTGCTGGGCTGTGTTATGCTGATGCTGTACTATACCACGGTATCCGGCTGGATGACGGCCTATTTCTTCAAATTTCTTACGGGAGAATTTGCCAGCGGTATGTCTGTAGAGGCTGTAGGCAATGTTTTTGGCAATATGTTGGCAGATCCTGTATATATGGGCTTTTGGACAGTTTTAACCGTGGTTTTTGGCTTTTTTATCTGCAGCTTTGGTTTGCAAAAGGGCTTGGAGCGGGTAACCAAGATTATGATGGGAGCCTTGCTGGTATTGATTTTGGTTTTGGCTCTTCATTCTCTTACTTTGGATAAGGCGGCAGAGGGGATGAAATTCTTCCTGATGCCTAACTGGGAGGCTGTGGAGAAGGTTGGCTTGGGCAATGTTTTGACTGCGGCTATGAATCAGGCTTTCTTTACCTTGTCTCTGGGTATTGCGGCTATGGAGATTTTTGGTAGTTATATGTCTAAGGGTAGAGCCTTGGCTGGGGAAGCAGCCCGGATTTGCGCTCTTGATACCTTTGTGGCTATTATGGCTGGTGTTATTATTTTCCCTGCCTGCTTTTCCTTTGGTTTGCAGCCAGATGCAGGCCCATCTCTGATTTTTGTTACCCTGCCTAATGTATTTGTCAATATGGCTGGAGGACAGATTTGGGGTGCTTTATTTTTCCTGTTTATGACCTTTGCCAGCCTGTCTACAGTATTGGCTGTTTTTGAAAATATTATTGCCTTGTTTATTGATACCTTTGGCTGGAAGCGGGGCAAGGCAGTAATTCTAGGCGGAATTTTGATTCTGTTTGGCAGTATGCCTTGTGTATTCGGTTTTAATATCTGGAGTGATATGACCATTATTGGGGCTAGAGGTGTGCTGGACAGTGAGGATTTCCTGGTCAGCAATATACTATTGCCGGCTGGATCTTTGGTTTATCTGCTTTTCTGTACTACCCGCTGGGGCTGGGGCTTTGACAATTACCTCAAGGAAGCCAATACCGGTGAGGGGTTGAAGATTGGCCGCTGGCTGAAGCCTTATTTGCAATATGTACTGCCGGTGCTGTTGTTCTTTATCTTCATTCGGGGATTGATTTAACGCGTGGCGAATAGGGCGATAATTGTTACCTATAGATGCGGTGAGGCAAAACATTTACTTATACAAAAAAACGGAAGTCGCCAGGCTTCCGTTTTTGTATGGTCAAATATGAAATTATTTTTAGGTAAGGGGCAAAAGTCTTTCCCGCAGCTGCTGGGCGGTTTGCTCCCGATTGGTAGGGCTGAGATGGATATTGTAGCCAATGAAGATAGGAGAGGTTGGGTAGCGGGGCATGAGCCGTACATGAACCCGTCCCTGATAGATGTAGAAGAAAATGTTGTAACTAAAGCTGTCCCGTTGATGAATTGCTTTGAGGTAGGCTACTGCTCCTTGGATAAAATCAGCAAAGGTGTAAATTGCCTTTACTAGAGGAAATGGGGCGGGAGTCTGCTCCTTGTCCTTGCCAAAGGAAACCTTGTCAGAATAGGCCTCCGGCAGCAGGCGGATGTTGATTTCCGTAAAGCCTACTCTAGGTTGAGTGGCAATATTTACATCTACGCCGTTGTGCTGTAGAACAGGAATGCCTTCAAATTCGGCAGGATCATACATAAGCTCAGGATTGACTTCTGGAAAGCCGATAATCTGCATATGGGGATGACGGATTGTACCGCCGGAAAGTGGTCCGAAGTTTTTGAAAAGCACCACCGCCTGATAGATTTCGGAGTTGACCATAGTGAGCCAATGCCGCAAAGCAAAGCGCATGAGCTGGCGCATATGCTCCTGAGAATAATCTGGAATATCACTGTGGCACTGGTCTGTTTCAATAAGTACCAGTTGATTGGATGGAACCATAACATTGTATTTATTTTTGAGGAGAATGATATTGCCCTCTTTGGCCATAATGCCAGTAAGAGTCTCTGTGTTGCAAAAAGGGCAGCTGTTGCTTTGATTGGGCATTCCCTTAAAGGTACGGGGCTTGCTGCGGCCTACAGACATATCAAAATCAATTAGATTAACACTCATTTATTTGGAACTCCTTTCAGGCTCTGTCAAGGTTGCAGAGTTTTCCATTAGGTGGTATAATTTTGCTGTTATGATGTAAATTGGTGTGGTGTGTAAATTTACACCACTTATAGATAATTATAGCTAGATTAGGCGTGATTTGCAAATAACCAGGTGCTTATATATCTACTATTGGGTATATTGCGGATTGGGCCGAAAAGGCGGTGGAGCTTTCAATGAACGACAATAATGAACAGAAGAAATCCAGCAAGGGAGAATCCTTTTTAAAGGGTACGTTGATACTTACGGTGGCTGGTGTGGTAGTCAAGGTTATTGGCTCTCTGAATTGGATTTTTGTTTCCAGAATTCTGGGGGGCGAGGGTATTGGTCTTTATCAGATGGCCTTTCCCATCTATTTTTTTGCCCTTAGTGTATCTACGGCTGGTGTGCCAGTAGCTATTTCTATCATTACGGCAGAACGGGTAGCCCTAAAGGATATATTTGGTGCTAAGCGGATTTTCAAAATATCCATGTCCTTGATGCTGGTAACTGGCTTGATTTTTACAGCCTTGACCTACTTTGGGGCGCAATGGCTTATTGACTGGCATTTTATTCGTGATCCTCGTGCCTATTGGTCTGTAGTGGCCTTGGCACCGGCTATTTTCTTTGTAACTTTGCTGGCTAGCTCCAGAGGTTATCTCCAGGGCTGGCAGCGTATGACTCCAACGGCGGTGTCTCAGATTGTAGAGCAGATTTTCCGGGTTATTACCATGATTCTCTTCGCCAGTTTGTTTCTGCCTTGGGGCTTGGATTTTGCAGCGGCTGGTGCCAGCTTAGGTGCTTTTGCTGGTGCAGTAGCAGGCTTGTTGGTGCTGGTGTATTTCCATTGGAAGCTGGAAAAGGATATTAAGGCGGAATATGGTTCTGATATTAAGCCTTTGTCTGAGGGGGAGCAGTCCTCTACTTGGACCATTATTAAGAGAATTTTTGCTTTGTCCCTGCCGGTTTCTGCTGCCAGCATTATGCTGCCAGTAGTATCCAATCTGGATTTGGCCATTGTGCCTCAGCGGTTGGAGGTAGCAGGCTATAGTGTCAACGAGGCTACTGAGCTGTTTGGTTATTTAACTGGTATGGCGGTGCCATTGGTAAATCTGGCTACTATTTTGACAGCTTCTCTGGCAGTAAGCTTGGTGCCGGCTATTTCCAAGGCAAGAGCCTTGGGGGATAAGAAGCTGGTTTTTAGTCAGACTGCTTCCGGAGTGCGCATTTCTAACTTTGTCTGCTTCCCAGCCTTTGTTATTGTCTTTGTGCTGGCAACTCCTATTTCTACCTTGATTTACAACGCACCAGGAGCTGGTCCTGCAGTATTGGTGTCCTCTGTCAGCATTGTGCTATTGGGACTGCATCAGGTATCTACTGCGGTGCTGCAGGGGTTGGGACATCCATCTATACCTATGATTAATATGATTATTGCTGCTGGCTTCAAGGTGGCTTTGAATTGGAGTCTGACTGCTATTCCTTACCTTGGCATTATGGGTGCAGCTTGGGCTACAGCAGCGGATATGGGTGTGGCAGCCATTATCAATATGTATTTTATTCATCGCTATATTGGCTATCGTATTGAGGTTTTACAGCTGTTGAAAACCGTGTTTGCAGCAGCAATTATGGCGGTGTCTGTATATGGGTTCTATAACTGGACTATGGCTCAACTGGGCAGCAACGTACTTTCTACCTTTGGCTCTGTGCCAGTAGGCTGTCTGGTGTATCTGGTGGTATTGTTGATGATTGGTGGTATGCTTGAGGAGGATATTGCCCGCATTCCTATGATTGGCAGCTATAGTATTAGATTCCTGCGGAAAATTGGTGTATTCAAAACGGTAGAAAATGATTGATAGAGAAGGGGATGAATGTATGATGAAAAAAATAGTGTTGGTGTACAATCCAGTATCTGGCAAGGCTAAATTCAAAAGCAACCTGGATAGCATTATTGAAAAGCTGCAGTCCAGAGGCTGTATGGTGATTCCATATCGTACTACCCCAGAGAATGGAGATTTGGCAGAGTTTATCCGAGAGGCTGATCCTGAGGGGATTATTGCTGCTGGAGGAGATGGCACGGTTCATGAGATTGTGAATCTGGTAATGAAGGAAAAGCTAAAGTTGCCAGTGGGAATTATTGGCAGTGGCACATCTAATGATTTTGCTACCTATCTGCGGTTGGATACAGAGGATTATTTTGATAGAATTGCTCAGGGCAAAACCATGCCTGTGGATTTGGGCAAGGTTGGGGAGGAATATTTCATTAATGTGGTAAGTGCCGGTATGGTTACTTCCATTGCTCATGAGGTTGATACCCGTTTGAAAAATACCTTCGGTAAGCTGGCTTATTATGTGCAGGGACTGAAAACCCTGCCTCAGTTTAAGGCCTTGGATATGGTTATCAAGGCAGATGGAGAGGAAATTCATGAAAAGGCCTTTCTGTTTTTGATTGTTAACAGCAGTGTGGTAGCCAGCTTTAAGAATGCTGTAACACAGGCCAGTGTGCAGGATGGCAAGCTGGATTTGCTTTTGATGAAGCAGTGTAATATTGCAGAGCTTATGACCATTACGGCGGAGCTTTTGGCTGGTAAGGATGTAACAGGCCGCAAGGAGGTTATTTACCGCCAGGCTTCCACCTACGAGGTAAGCTGTGACACAGAGCTGGTTAGTGACTTGGACGGAGAAATCGGCCCAGAACTGCCTTTGAAAATCGAAACCGTCCCTCAGGCTATTGAGCTGTTTTATTAACACGATAGGCAACAGATTTTAGGTCTGTTGTCTATTTTTGTAAAAGTTTTTCGCTGGGTAATATTGCCGTGCTATTATCTGTACTTGCTTTATGGTATAATATGAGAGGGAGGGGGGATTGGCCTTGGGAGAAAAAGACATTACACAAAAGAATTTTGAAGCGTACAATGATGTTTTTGCAGATATTATCAATGGCTGTCTTTTTGATGGGGAGGAAGTAATTTCTGAAAACAGCCTGATGGATGCCCAGACTTATTCTCAGTATAAAGCAGATGATTCTGCTATACATGAACAGGAACGGGATGTAGCAAAATATTGGCTTGATAAAAAGTGTTGTCTACGCTTAGCACTTATAGGTGTGGAAAATCAATTGGCTATTGATACGGATATGCCTCTGCGAATCATGGGCTATGATGGTTCAGCCTATCGTGATGAAATGAATCAGGATGAGTTGCAGATCTGTCAGGTTACAGGGCAGAAGCGAAGAGTCAAAAATAAACGTTATCCTATCATAACCTTGGTTTTGTATTTTGGCAAAACACCTTGGAAAAAGCCACTCTGTTTGTATGATGCTTTAGATATTCCTCCCCGATTGAGGGCATTTGTTAGTGATTACAAAATCAATGTAATAGATGTGCCTAGATTAACCGACAAGCAGGTAGGAAAATTTGTAAGTGATTTTAGAATCATCGCTGATTATTTTGTACAGATTTGTAATAAGAAAGAATATCAACCTAATAAACAAAAAATTCGTCATGCAGACGGATTGTTGAAGCTGATGTCAGTATTGACCAATGATAAGCGCTATATGGAAGTATATTCTACAGACTTAGATAAAATGGAGGGATTGGATATGTGTGAGGTATTGGATAGAGTCGAATCCCGGGGGAAAAAATACGGCATAGAGACGATTAATAAGCTCTATGCCTTGCTTTTAGCCAAGGGATTAAATGATGATGTAACCAAGGCTATTCGCGACAAAACTTACTGTGATTATTTGCTGAATAAATATCGCTCTGCACTGGTGTAGAATTTTGGGCTGTTCCTTAGGGAGCAGCTCTTTGTCTATAAAAAAATAGGACTTCCGCCTTTTGGTGGAAGTCCTTACTATTATAATTCCTTTACCCAGCCACGGAAGGCGCGGATAATATTGCCAGCAGGCATAGCATCTAACTGTTCATCAGTCAGGTCTGCTGGAATCATAGGAGCCAAGGTGGCAGCAGCAGCTAAAAATTCCTCCAGAGTCATATCGCCTAGAAGTGGCTGTACAACCTCAAATGCCTCCTGTGGGCTTTTGGCAGCAGAAAGCTTCTGAAGCATTTCTGGATTCTGCATAATGGCGGCACCAATCTGCATAAATTTCTCAGGTATCATTCGATCACATTCCTTCAAAAGTATTTTTTTCAATATATAGAAATATTATAGCAAATTTGTCACTGTTTGAAAATCCTCAGCCTATATTTTTCCGCAAAGTTTATTAAGATAGGAAAAAAATGGTTTAAAAAGTAAAATAAAATAAAAACTTGAGGTATTATCTGGAGAAATGGTGTATAATATTCGGTAGTGTATTATTTTATATTGAAATTAAAAGGAGAACCATATGACTGAGAAATTGGAAAAGCTGTTAAAGGCTATTACCCACAAGCATGTTTATATACAGACGCATAATTTTCCAGATCCAGATGCCATTGCTTCGGCCTATGGACTTCAGCAGCTGTTGAAATATTTTGATGTGGAGGCTACGGTTTGTTATCAGGGCGCCATAGAGAGATTTAACACTAATTATATTATAGATAAGCTGAATATAAAGTTCAGTAAGCTGGTGGATATAAATGAGGCTTTGCAGGGTGATGACGAGGTTATTCTAGTGGATGCCCAGAAATTCAACGGCAATATTGAGGATATTACCGGGGAGGAAATAGCTAGTATAGATCATCATCCTATCTTTATTCCGGCAGAATACCGTTTTGCAGATATTCGGCCAGAGGTAGGAGCTTGTGCTTCCATGATTGCCAGTTATTTTTTTGATAATGATGTGCCTATTGACAATAAAACAGCCTTGGTATTGACCTTTGGCATTCGCAGCGATACGGCTAAGCTTTCCAGAGGTGTCAGCCAACTGGATATGGATATGCTGAATAAGCTTTTCCCTCTTTGTGACAAGGATGTTATTTATTATTTGGAAAATTCTGAGCTGGAGTTTTCGGATTTGCAGGCTTACGCCAAGGCTATTGAAAGTATTCAGCTTTATGATGGCAATGTAGCCTTTGCCTTTGCTGGAGAGAATTGTCAGGAGGCTTTGGTGGCTTCGGTATCGGATTTTATTCTGAGTCTGCGGGAGGTTTCCTTCTGTGTGGTATATTCCCGTAAGGATAAGGGCTTGAAGTACTCCATTCGCTCCATTAATGGGCTGGATGCTGGGCGGATAACAGCCAAGGCTCTGGCTGGTCTTGGTTCTGGTGGTGGACATCAGATTATGGCAGGAGGATTTGTGCCTTTTACCGGGACGGATAGCCAGTTCCAGACCTTGGTAGCGACAATTCGAGAAAATTTCCTGCAAGAGGTAAATTTGGCTAGATCTGAATGTAAATCCATTGCTGAAGGCAAATAAATGTAAATAGCAAAATAAATATTAGAAAAAGCAGCAGGATTTTTTGTTTTATTGTTGAATATAAGAATGTAACATGATATAAAAATTGGAGATAGGGGATGATCATGTGGCAGAACCTATGGTGGAAGTATTTATCTACGAAACAAGGCAGTTTTTGGAACAGTTAGAGCAGATTTCTCTAGCTAGTGAGGAAAATGGTGGCTTTAGTGTAGATGATGTTAATGAAATTTTCCGTGCCATGCATACCATTAAAGGCTCAGCAGCCATGATGATGTTTGATGAGGTGTCAACCTTGGCACACTCAGTAGAGGATATATTCTACTACATCAGAGAGCTGCATCCGCAAAAGGTGGATGCAACTGCTATTACGGATATTGTGCTGAATGCAGTAGATTTTATCCGTATTGAAATGGACAAGCTGGATGGCGGGGCTCAGCCTGATGCCAGCAGCCAGGAGCTAAGGGAGTATACGAAGAATTTCCTGCGGGAAATGAAAATTGCTAACGGCGATGATCCAGATGTGGATTTGCGTAAGGTAAAAAATGCCGGACAGCAGAAGCCAAAGCCAAAACAGTATTATATTGGTGCGGCTAAACAGCCTGAGCCTGACAAGGGAGCCAATGCTGATGGCAGTCCAGGCGAGGGGGTCCATATTTTTGCAGCTACCGTGTTTTTTCAGAATGGCTGTGAAATGGAAGAAGTCCGGGCCTTTGGGGTGTTGAACAACTTAAAGGATAAGGTTATAGAGATACATAATCTGCCAGAAAAAATTCTGGAGGATGATACAGCAGCAGATACGATAAAATCTCTAGGTTTCCGATTGTTCTTTACCACTAAGCTGAATTATGAGCAGATAGAAAAGGAATTGGATCAGACCATCTTCTTGGAGAAGCTGGAGCTGAAAGAACTGAATAGCACAGCGGAGTGCGAATATTGGCCAAGTCCTGAGACAGTGTCTATAAATGCTCTAGAGAATACAGATCCTATCAAGCCGGAACTGCCAACTGCTTCTGAAAATGAAGCACAAGAGGAGGCAGATACCGCTAATCCGCCTGTTTCCAGATTGCCAGGCCAGACCTCTGGGCCAGCACCTATGCCATCCCAGGGTAGCAAAAAGCCAGTACATCATGGGGAAGGCAGTCAGATGATTAGCGTTCGGGTGGACAAGCTGGATAGGCTGATGGATTTGGTTGGCGAGCTGGTTATTGCTGAGGCTATGGTGGTACAGAATCCAGATTTGGCAGGCCTTGAACTGGATAATTTTCAAAAGGCAGCCCGCCAGCTGCACAAGATAAATGGAGAGCTGCAGGATAGTGTTATGTCTCTCCGTATGGTGCCTTTGGATGGCACATTCAAGAAGATGAACCGCATTGTCCGGGATATGACCAAGAAGCTGGGGAAAAAGGCCAGATTGGTATTGGTTGGTCAGGATACTGAGGTTGATAAAAATATTAATGAGCATATTTCTGATCCATTGATGCATATTGTCCGCAATTCCATTGACCACGGTATTGAAATGCCAGAGGTGCGTAAGGAAGCTGGCAAAAACGAAATGGGTACTGTTGTGCTGTCAGCTGAAAATGCTGGCGGCGAGGTTGTTATCAAAATCAAGGATGATGGTGGCGGCCTGAACAAGGAAAAGATTTTGGATAGAGCCAGAAAGAATGGTCTTTTGACTAGACCAGAGGAGGAGTACACAGATGGGGAGATTTATTCCTTTATCTTTGCTCCTGGCTTCTCTACCAAGGAAAAGGTAACAGAGTTCTCAGGCCGTGGTGTTGGCATGGATGTGGTGGTTTCCAATATTAAGGCCTTGGGAGGCCATGTATTGGTGGATAGCAACCCGGGTCAGGGCAGTTTAACTACCATTCGGATTCCTTTAACCTTGGCGATTATTGATGGTATGTCTGTTACTGTAGGCCAGTCCAGCTTTACCATACCTATTAGTAGTATCAGCCGCTCCTTTAGGCCTGCTCCAGGACAGATTTTTAGAGATCCAGAGGGACAGGAAATGATTATGGTACAGGAGAAGTGCTGTCCTGTGGTTCGCCTTAATGAGCTGTACAATATTGAAGATGCTGTTACAGAGCCTACAGAGGGTATCGTCATGCTTTTGGAGGCAGGAGATAGAACCTTTGGGGTTTTGGCAGACCGCTTGCTGGGAGTACAGGAAATTGTGGTTAAGCCTGTGCCGGCCTATATTAGCAAAGCAATGAATACAACAGGCATTAGTGGCTGCACCTTGTTGGGAGATGGCAGTATCAGCTTGATATTAGATCCTCAAAGGCTGCACCACATGATTTATTCCTAAATATTGGGAAGGAGGAATTTTTGTGGAGGATGAGAAGAATATTCTGGAAGAGGAGGACACGCTTAAGGATAAATACCTGACCTTTACATTAGGGGATGAGGTTTATGGTATTGATATCAGTGTGGTGATAGAAATCATTGGTATTCAGAAGATTACCAGCGTGCCAGAGGTGCCAGAGTATGTAAAGGGAATTATCAATCTGCGAGGCAAGATTATCCCCGTGGTGGATATGCGGCTGAGATTCCGCCGCCAGTTCCGGGAATATACAGATAGAACCTGCATTGTGGTAGTGGAAATCCATGATGTGCTTATTGGCCTTATTGTAGATGGAGTGGCTGAGGTATTGGACATTCGGGAACAGGATGTAGTACCACCTCCGGATTTAAAGGCTTCTCAGAATAAATATATTCGGGGAATCGGCAAGCTGGCTTCCAATGTGGTTATGCTGCTGGATTGGGAAAAGCTGTTTTCTGGTGAGGACGAAGAACTCTTGGGAAATACAGCTAGTGAGTCTGAGGATGCAGCACCAGAAAATGAAGCACAGGCTTAAGGCGAGGTAAAAATTGCCTCTTACACGGTTGACAGGGAGGTCAGCTGAAATAATGTGGATTGGGGGATATATAACATGATGTTTTTTAAGAATATGAAAATCGGCACTAAGTTAATGGTTTTTATGGTCATTCTGGAGTTCTTGATAGCTGGTATTGCTTATTATGGTATATCTGTGGTTAAGGAAAATGATACTACCTATGAGGCAATTATGGCTGATGATGTTATGACTAGCTGTAATGCTTATGAAATGGGGATGCATTTCAATGATGCCAGAATAAATATGCTGTTGGGATTGAATGCACAGGATCCAGCCAAGATGCAGATGTTTACTGCTGCTATGGAAAAGGATTTGAACCAGGCAGAGGAAAATCTGAAGAATTTGCAGGAATCTGCTCATACTGACGCCGCTAAGTCTGGTGTTGCTAATATTACTAATAACTATAATACCTTCCGTCAGGAGACTGTGGCAGCCTTGAAGGCAAAGCAGTCAGGACAGGTGCAGAGTCCAGAGGCTCAGGCAGCAGCTTCTGCTAAGTTTGCCAAGCTGGAAGGAGATATAGTCAACCAGTTAGAGGAATTAGCAGATATGGGGTATTCCTCAGCTCAGAGCCGGGATAAGGCTGCTACTGAGGAGATGAACTCCGATGTGCGAAATATTATTCTGATTACTCTCTTTTTGCTGGTAGTATCCTCTGCAGCAGGCTTCCTGTTTAATCAGGACGTAAAGAAGCGTTTAGGTCAGCTGGGACAGTCTGCCGATAGAATTGCTGAAGGTGATTTGGCCACTGAGGTTGTTACCAGTACCGGTGACGAGTTGGGAGATGTAGCTGCCAGCTTTGAGATTATGCGTCAGCGTGTTCATAAGGTCTTGTTAGAGATTAATCAGGGGGCAGATCAGGTAGCTGCAGGTGCTCACAATGTTTCTGATGCCAGCGTGGCTCTTTCTCAGGGGGCTTCTCAGCAGGCTGCTTCTGTAGAGCAGTTGTCTGCTTCCATTGCGGAGATTGCTTCTCAGACTGCCAGCAATGCTAAGAATGCTGAAAAGGCAAATGATTTGACTGTAGGCACCAAGGAGAAGGCTCAGCTTGGCAATGAGGAAATGCAGGAAATGCTTTCTGCTATGGAGGAGATTAATGCTTCCTCTGCTAATATTTCCAAGATTATCAAGGTTATTGATGAGATTGCCTTCCAGACCAATATTTTGGCCTTGAATGCTGCTGTAGAGGCTGCCCGTGCTGGTCAGCATGGTAAGGGCTTTGCTGTAGTGGCTGAGGAGGTTCGTAATCTGGCTGCCCGTAGTGCCAAGGCTGCCAAGGAAACTACGGATATGATTGAAGGCTCTATGGCAAAGGTAGAGACTGGCCGGGAGATTGCTCACAAGACTGCCGATGCGCTGAATGCTATTGTGGGGGATGTATCCTCTGTAGCGGATATTGTAGCTAATATTGCCAAGGCTTCCAATGAGCAGAAGCTGGCCTTGGAGCAGATTAATCAGGGTGTACAGCAGGTATCTCAGGTTGTCCAGGCTAATTCCTCTACTTCTGAGGAGGCAGCTACTGCTAGCCAGAATCTGAACCAGCAGGCAGATATTATGAGAGCCAATGTAGGTAAATTCCGTCTGTCCAACAGCGGAGGCAGTTTCTATGGTGGCAATGGAGGCTCCGCTATTCAGAAGCCGGATTTGACCAGTGCAGGCAGACAGCCGGCTGTTGTGCCTGCCAAGCCAGGCGTAAAGCCAAGAACCATTGCCTTGACTGATGATGAGGGCTTTGGTAAGTATTAAAGCTTTTTACCAAGGGACTAAATAGGAGTGGTTAATGTATGCAGGAAGCTTTATTCCAACAGTATGCTCAGGTGGTACAGGATAATTTTGGTATTCAGCTACCTATAGAAAAAAAGGCCTTGCTGGAGTCAAGGTTGTTCAAGCTATTGAGCAATCATATAAATGAAGCCGGGTTTGCTGACGAAACAGATTTCCTGCATTATGTTAGGGAGGATGCCTCCGGCACAGCCATGAATCTGCTGGCGGAGGCTATCACTACCCATCATACCTTCTTTATGAGGGAAGCGGATCATTTTAATTTCTATAGCAAGCAGGTGTTGCCATATCTGGCTTCCACCATAAAGGATGGAGATGTCCGGACCTGGTGTGCAGCCTGCTCCAGCGGAGAGGAATCCTATACTTTGGCTATGATTATGTCAGAGTTCTTTGCTTTGCAGGGACCTCAGTGGGATACCACTCTCTTGGCTACGGATTTATCGCAGGAAATATTGGATACAGCCCGTAGAGGGATTTATACAGATGAGTCTGTGAGGGGACTGCCACCTCAGTGGAAGGGGCAGTTCTTTCACAAGCTTGCTACGGGAGATTGGCAGGTTTCGCAGAATCTGCAGCAGCAGGTGCTGTATCGCAGGTTTAATCTTATGAATCCGGTTTTTCCTTTTAGAAAGCCTTTTCATGTAATATTTTGTCGCAATGTAATGATATATTTTGATACCGAGACTCGTGATTCCCTGGTGCGGAAATTTTATGACTTCCTGGAACCGGGAGGTTTTCTGTTTGTGGGACACTCCGAGGTAATTGACAGACAGTCGGCTCCTTTTGAGTATGTGATGCCGTCAGTTTATCGAAAGAAGTGAGCCCGATATGGAAGCAATAAAAATTTTGATAGTGGATGATTCCCTGTTGTTTAGGGAGGTTGTGGCAAGAGGTCTGAAAAGCCGTTTGCCTGTGGGAACCCAGATAGAGAAAGCTGGGGATCCTTTTGCTGCCAGAGACAAGATACTTTCCTTTGATCCAGATGTAATGGTTCTGGATGTGGAAATGCCTAATATGAATGGTATTGAGTTTTTGCGGCGTTTGATAGTTCAATATAATTTACCTACAGTGGTATCTAGCTCGCGACCTGTCTACAAATCCTTGGCTATGGAGGCAGGAGCCTTTTCATTTCTGGAAAAGCCTTCTACAACCTTGGGCAGCGGTTCCTATTTGGATGGTTTGGCTGCTGAGGTAAAGCTGGCTAAGGAATATGGAGATTTGTCAGCCGACCAGGTTAGACAAAGGGAAATAGAAAGCCAGATGGATATGGCTCAAGTGGAGGAGCTGGTGCGTCAGGCAGATGCCTGCAGCAAACCAAAGGTTGAATATGCTATTTTGGGAGATGCTGAAAAAAAGCCTACAGGCAAGGGACAGGTAATGGTCAATGCCACCATGGCAATGGCTAAGGCGGCACTAAAGCAAACGTCGACTTCGGTGAAAAATACCAACCAAGCAGTGCAGCATAATACTGTACCTCATGTTAGGCCCACACCACAGCAGATTCCTGTGGTAGAGGTTAAGGGAAAAACCAGTGCTAAGATAGATTTGATAGCTATTGGTGCTTCCACAGGTGGAACAGAAGCTCTTTCTAAGGTGCTGAAGGAATTGGTACCACCTTTGCCACCTATTGTTATTGTGCAGCATATACCGCCTATGTTTTCGAAATTATTTGCCGATAGATTGCATAATGAATGTCATATTTCTGTTAAGGAAGCCCAAAATGGTGATAAATTGGAGCCTAATTGGGCCTATGTAGCACCAGGGGATAAACAGATGAAGGTGAAGAACTTTGGTGGCAATATGCAGCTGGATGTGAATCATGGCCCTAAGGTTAATGGACATTGTCCTTCTGTAGATGTGCTTTTTGATTCCGTGGCAGATCAGATAGGTAACAGTGCTCTGGGGGTTATCCTTACAGGTATGGGAGCAGATGGAGCCAATGGACTGTTGAAGATGCGGCAGCAGGGGGCTGCTACTATAGGACAGGATGAGGCCAGCTGTGTGGTTTATGGTATGCCTCGGGCGGCCTACGAAAAGGGAGCTGTGGAAAGACAGCTGCCTTTGTCAGGCATTGCGTCTATGATTACTACAGTTGCCCGTGGGCAGGGGAGGCGTTAGTGTGGAAAACCCGGCGGTTCAGACGGAGGATATTTCCTTTGATCAACTGGAAGGCATTATGGGAAATTTGGCAGATGGCTTTGTGTTGACAGATAAGGACAGCAGAGTTGTCTATATGAATAAGTCAGCAGAGGATATCTTCGAATTTCACTTTCAGCCAGATAATCCTGTTCTTTTTAAACAGATAGGCAGATTGATGAATCTGGAAACCCAGGAAAGCTTTTTTTGCCCTGTGACTAGAGCTATTAAGGAAGATAAAACGGTAGGCCTTAGTAAAAATATTGGTCTTATGCATCAGGATGAGCCGGTATTTTTATCTGCTACCTGCTCTCCCCGTCATAACAAAAAGGGGGAGGTTATAGGCTGCAGTGCAGTATTTAGAGATATTTCCAAGCTGCGGGGGATTGCTCATAAGGTGGAAAGTGACCAATATTATATGCGGTCTGTTTTTGAAGCAGCCAAAATAGGTATTTGCAGTCTTAACATTCGAGGCGAGATTGTGGAGGTAAACGAATCTGCCCTGGAGATATTGGGAGGCACCTATCAGGAGGTTATTGGCAGACAGTTCGGTGATGTATTTCAATGCGTTAATTGTATGCCCTATGGCTGCGGCAAGGGGGATAAGTGCAAATTCTGCATTATTCGCAATAATATTGAAGCTGCGGTGTTGGACGATAGTTTTTCCTCAGAGTATGTGGCTGCGGTTATTACCAAGGCTTCCGAAGAGCCGGTGTGGCTGCAGTTTTTTCTGACTCAGGTATGGAAGGAAAATGAGAAGCAGATTGTGCTTACCATGATTGATATATCCCGCCGCAAGCAGAGGGAAAAGGAACTTATGGAGGCTCGCCGTATGGCAGAGGCGGCCAGTAATACCAAAACTCAGTTTTTGGCTAATATGAGTCATGAAATACGGACTCCTATTAATGGTATGACTGGCATGATTAATCTCACTCTGCGGACAGAACTGAATCCTGAGCAGCGGGAAAATCTTCAGGCGGCGAAGCAATGCTCTGAGGATTTGCTAAAAATCATTAACGATATTTTGGATTATGCCAAGCTGGAAAATGGCAAAATGACCATAGAGCATATAGACTTGGATTTACATGGCCTTTTGCATCGAGTGGCTGCTGTCCATGCTAATTTGGCTGAGGGCAAGGGCTTGAAGTTTATGGGGCCTGATTGTACAAATTTGCCACATTATATAAAGGGAGATCCTTTGCGGTTGAGACAGATTCTCCACAATCTTTTAACCAATGCCATTAAGTTTACCAGTGCAGGCACTATTACCTTGGGTTGTACCATTGCCAGACGAGGTATTAGGACTATGCTGGAATTTTATGTGGAGGATACTGGTATCGGCATGTCCAGAGAGGAGCAGGAAAGACTGTTCAAACCATTTAGCCAGGTGGATGGATCCACCACCAGAAAATTTGGGGGCACTGGTTTGGGACTGACTATTGTCAAGGAATTGGTAACAGCCATGTATGGAGAAATCCATGTAATGTCCAGTCCAGGCGTAGGCAGCAGATTTACCTTTGTTATACCGTTGAAAAAAGCGGAAAAGGCAGATATGGAGCTGAAGGATCAATCTGTTTTCCTGAATCCATATATGAATGATATTAAGGCAGAGGCTTTGCCTCCGGAATTGGAAAAATTAGAAAGCTCTGAGAAAATTGAAAAATCTGTAAGCTTAGAGCCAGATGATGATATAATGGATTTACTTAAATACTGTGAGGATAAGCTCAACAGCTAGGAGGATGAAGAATGAGAATTTTGATAGCCGAGGATGATCGTATTAGCCGCAGCTTTTTGCAAAAGTTCATGCAGTCCTATGGTGAAGTGGATATGGCTGTAGATGGCATGGAAGCTGTAGATTTGTATATGGATTCCATTAAGCAGAATAATCGTTATGATTTGCTATGCCTGGATATTATGATGCCAAAGGTGGATGGCCTGAAGGTTTTGAAGGTAATTCGTCAGTTGGAGAAGCAGCATGGCATATCCCAGGAGAACCATTTAAAGATTATTATGATGACTGCCTTGGCTGATGTGGGCTATGTGGATGAGGCTTTCCGTCAGGGCTGTGATGCATATGCTTCCAAGCCAGTTGATACAGACAAGGTGGAAGAGGTAATGAGAAATCTAGGTCTGATAGAGGAAAAACAGGGTTAACAGGAAAGATGGGTTGAAAAATGAGAATTGTACCTGTAGAGCTGGGAAAGAACAGCTATGATATATATATTGGTAATGGGTTGGAGCAGCAGATAAGGGATTTTTGTCAGCAGGCAGGTTTTTCTGGCAAGGGATTGATTGTTACAGATACCAACGTGGGGACTATTTATGAACAATGGCTGCAGGATTTGCTGCAGCAGGCAGGCCTGCAGGTGGAAGTATATGAGATTCCAGCTGGTGAAAGCTCCAAATCCATGAAGATGGCAGAGAAGCTGTTTACCAAATGTATTGAAACAGGTATGGATAGAAAATCTCCTGTTTTTGCCTTGGGTGGCGGTGTAGTAGGTGATTTGGCTGGCTTTGTGGCAGCTTCCTATATGCGAGGCGTCCCTTTTGTACAGGTGCCTACCAGTCTATTGGCTCAGGTGGATTCCAGTGTAGGTGGCAAGGTGGCTGTAAATCATCCTTTGGGTAAAAATCTTATTGGAGCCTTTTATCAGCCCAAGGCTGTATTCATGGATTTGAATACGCTGCAAACCTTGCCTAAGCGGGAAATTTATACCGGCCTGGGAGAGATTATTAAATATGGTATTATTTATGATACCCAGTTCTTCCAGTATTTGGAGGATAATATAGAGCAGGTTGCCAGCCTTGCTAATGAGGCTGCTGCTCATATGACAGCCCGTTCCTGCGAAATCAAGGCGGATGTGGTTAGTCAGGATGAAAAGGAGCTGGGACTGCGGGCCATTTTGAATTTTGGTCATACTGCTGCCCATGCCATTGAGAAGAATACAGGCTATACTAAGTATAACCACGGGGAGGCTGTGGCTATTGGCATGGTATGTGCAGCCTATATCAGCAAGGCTTTGGGGATGATCGACCAGAGTGTGGTGGATAGAGTTATCAGCTTGATTCTCAAACTACATTTGCCTATAAAGGCTCAGGGCTGCACTGTGGAGGATTTGTATCGAGATATTTTCCATGACAAGAAAACCGTAGGGGGCAAGGTAAAGTGGATTTTGATGGAGTCCATTGGCCAGGTTTGCGGTAACAGCAATGTACCGGAAGAGATTGTCAAGGGAGCCATGCAAAAGATTGTTTAATTAAGCTGCAGCGTTTAATTTTACAAAAAACTTACTTTACAAACAGGTCGAATGGACTTATGATAAAGCCGTGCTAGAAAAGAAAGATTGAAGAATGCAAAGGGGGATTTTGTATGGAAACTATAGCCTTGATTGCCCATGATAAGAAAAAGGAAGAGATGCTTGATTTTGTGGAGCATCATAAGGATTTGCTGAGCAAATTTCATTTGGTGGCTACTAGAACTACTGGTACCTTGATTAATGAGAAATTCCATTTGAATGTGGAAACTATGATGTCCGGCCCTCTGGGAGGAGATCAGCAGATTGGTGCTATGGTGGCTACGGAGAAGGTACATTTTGTGGTATTTTTGCGGGATCCCTTGACTTCCCAGCCTCATGAGCCAGATATTAACGCTTTGCTGCGTCTGTGCGATGTGCATAATATACCTTTGGCCACTAATAGAAAGAGTGCCCATATTATGCTGAAGTATGTAGCTAAAAAGTTGGAAGAGAATCAGCACTGATTTGTCTAAAAATAACGCTTGCATGGTAGAAGTGTTTATGATATACTAACTCACGGTGTAATTATAAAAACGCACGCTGGCTGATATTTGTACTGTGCCCATTGGGTTTAACAAAGGATGAGGCTGGCGGAGGAAAAGAAAAACAGGAGGTGCACCACTATGGCAGTTGTTTCTATGAAACAGTTATTAGAGGCTGGTGTTCATTTCGGACATCAGACTAGAAGATGGAACCCTAAGATGGCTAAGTACATCTTCACCGAGCGTAATGGTATCTACATTATCGATCTTCAGAAGACCGTAAAGAAGGCTGAGGAGGCTTATAGCTTCGTTCGCAGCGTAGCAGAGGAAGGCAAGTCCGTACTCTTCGTTGGTACTAAGAAGCAGGCTCAGGAGGCTATTAAGGACGAGGCTCTGAAGGCTGATATGTATTTTGTAAACGAGCGTTGGCTGGGCGGTATGCTCACTAACTTCCAGACCATTCAGAAGCGTGTAAACCGTCTGAAGGAGCTGGAGGCTATGGAAGCTGAGGGTGTTTTCGAGGTTCTGACCAAGAAGGAAGTTCAGGGCTTGAAGCATGAGATGGAGAAGCTGGAGAAGTATCTCGGCGGTATCAAGGACATGGATAAGCTTCCAGGTGCTTTGTTCATCGTAGATCCTCGCAAGGAGCGCATTGCTGTTGCAGAGGCTCACAAGCTGAACATTCCTATCGTTGCTATCATTGATACCAACTGCGATCCAGATGAGATTGATTACCCAATCCCTGGTAATGACGATGCTATCCGCGCTGTTCGTCTGCTGACCGGCAAGATTGCTGATGCAATCATCGAGGGCCGTCAGGGTGAGGCTGCTGAGGCTGTTGCTGAGGACGCTGAGTAATATACCTGGCTAAATAAGAATTGATGGGGTAAAGGGACATTATTTATCCCTTTGCCCCTTTTTACATTAGAGATTTTGAGGAGGATATACATAATGGCACAGATTACTGCTGCATTGGTTAAGGAGCTGCGCGAGATTACTGGCGCAGGCATGATGGACTGCAAGAAGGCTCTGGTTGAGTGCGAGGGCGACAAGGACAAGGCTATTGATTATCTCCGTGAGAAGGGTATTGCCAAGGCTGCTAAGAAGGCTGGCCGCATTGCTTCCGAGGGTGTTGTAGCTGCTGCTTCCGATGGCAAGACTGCTTGCATCGTTGAGATTAACTCTGAGACTGACTTCGTTGCTAAGAACGAGAACTTCCTGGCACTGGTAAAGAAGATTGCTGAGCACATTGTTGCTTGCAAGCCTGCTGATATGGATGCGCTGAATGCTTCCCAGATGGATGGCAAGACTGTTGCTGAGGTTATGACTGAGGCTGTTGCTTCCATCGGTGAGAAGCTGTCCCTCCGTCGTTTCGAGGTTTATACCACTGAGGATGGCCAGCTGGCTACCTACATCCACATGGGCGGCAAGATCGGCGTTATCGTAGAGCTGTCCGGTGGCGATAAGACTTTGGGCAAGGATGTTGCAATGCAGATTGCAGCTGCTAAGCCTCAGTGCATTGGCCGTGAGGATGTAGATCAGGAAGCTTTGGCTCATGAGCGTGAGGTTCTCCGCAAGCAGGCTCTGGAAGAGGGCAAGCCTGAGAAGATCGTTGAGAAGATGGTTGACGGCCGTATCAACAAGTACTACAAGGAAGTTTGCCTGGTTGAGCAGGAGTTTGTTAAGGATTCCGACAAGACCATTAAGGACATTCTGGCTGGCGTAGAGGTTCGTCGTTTTGCACGCTTCGAGATGGGCGAGGGCCTGGAGAAGAAGAATGAGGACTTTGCAGCAGAAGTTGCAGCTCAGATGAAATAAAAACTGAAAAGTTTTCTAAAAGCAGAGGACACGCTGTTGTTCTCTGCTTTTTAAAAGCGTATAATAGGGTAGGACAGTTATTTCTCATTTTTAGGAGGGATTTGAGTGGGAGCAGCTAAATACAAGCGCATTATCCTGAAGTTAAGCGGTGAGTCTCTGGCAGGTGACCAGGGTTTTGGCATTAATCCAACAGTAGTTGAGGCTATTGCCAAGCAGATTAAGAAGGTTCATGAAGAGGGTGTGGATGTGGCTATCGTTGTAGGCGGTGGCAATATCTGGCGTGGACTTTCCGGCAGTGCCAAGGGCATGGATAGAGCTCAGGCTGATTACATGGGTATGCTTGCTACCTGTATGAATGCTTTGGCTATGCAGGATGGCCTCCAGCAGGTGGGAGTTCCATCCCGTGTACAGACTGCTATCGAAATGCGTCAAGTGGCTGAGCCTTATATTCGGGGCAAGGCAATCCGCCATATGGAAAAGGGCAGAGTAGTTATTTTTGGAGCTGGTACTGGTAATCCTTATTTCTCCACTGATACTACAGCAGCTCTCCGGGCAGCAGAAATTAAGGCTGATGTAATCCTTATGGGTAAAAAGGGTACTGATGGCATCTATGATTCTGATCCAAATAAGAATCCAAATGCCAAGAAGTTTGATCAGCTAAGCTATTCTGAGATTTTGGCCCGTCGTTTGGCCATTATGGATACTACTGCTACCAGCCTTTGCATGGATAATGATATTCCTTTGGTAGTATTCAACATTGAGGATTATGAAAATATTTACCGGGCAGCTATCGGTGAGGTTATCGGTACTACCGTAGGAGGTAATTGATTTTGGTAAAAGAGATTATTGCAAATAATGAGGAACGTCTGGAGAAGTCCATTGCTGCTCTGAGAAGAGAATTCGGTTCTCTGCGGGCAGGTCGTGCTACCCCGTCCCTGTTGGATAAGGTTATGGTAGATTATTATGGTACACCAACTCCTGTAAATCAGGTGGCAAAGGTTTCTGTACCTGAGCCTCGCATGATTGTTATTCAGCCTTGGGAAAAGAATTTGATTCATGATATCGAATTGGCAATTATGAAGTCTGATTTGGGCTTGTCTCCAAATTCTGATGGTACTGCTATTCGTCTGTCTATTCCACAGCTGACTCAGGAGCGCCGTCAGGAGCTGGTAAAGACTGTAGGCAAGAAGGCTGAGGAGGCTAAGGTTGCTATTCGCAACATCCGTCGTGATGGCAATGAGTCTGTGAAGAAGCTGGAGAAGACCAAGGAGATTACTGAGGATGAGTGCAAGAAGGCTCAGGAAGATATCCAGAAGATTGTTGATAAATACATCAAGACTGTGGATACTCTGAAAGAGGCTAAGGATAAGGAGATTATGGAGGTTTGATGCCTGATATAATCGGAATGCCTTGGGAATTGGCCAAGGACTTGCTAAACCAGGCCAATATAAGGTATAATTCAGTTATCACTTATCCCACAAAGAGTTTTTTCCCTTTGAAGGATAATGGATATTACGTCATTAAGCAGAAGTATCTGGATGACGGAGAGTTAGTTGTAACATTAGCAGCTCGTCTGCTGAAGGAGGTGTCCGGTAATGGCTTACAAGATTGGTGATGAGTGTATCTCCTGCGGTTCTTGCGCAGGTACTTGCCCTGTTGAGGCTATCAGCGAGGGTGAGTCTCATTATGAGATTAACGAGGAGGCTTGCGTAGAGTGCGGTGCGTGCGCAGCAGGCTGCCCTGTAGGTGCTATTGTAGCTCCTTGATGAATTTTTGACCTGGAGTTGTACCGGGACGAAAAGCAAATGCCCCTCTGAAGTTCCTTTGGAGGGGCTTATTTTCTTGATACAGGAGGTTATCATCGTGTGGAAAAAAATATTTTCCGGCATGCAGAAAAATGATGATGCTTCGGACAAATCATATCTGGATGAATTGGTACAGGATCAGCTGCCACAGCATGTGGCTATTATTATGGATGGCAATGGCAGATGGGCTACTGGCCAGGGGCTGATACGTACTGCCGGTCATAAAGCCGGTGTTAAAACACTAAAAAGAATTGTTAAAACCTGTACTGCTTTGGGAATGAATGCCTTGACAGTATATGCTTTTTCTACTGAAAACTGGAAACGTCCCCATGCAGAGGTGGACTTTCTGATGAATCTATTCTCGGAGTATCTGGCTAAGGAAATTGACGAGATGGATCAGGATAATGTGAAAATTGATTTTATCGGTCGTACCTGGGAGCTTTCCAAGGGATTGCAGAAGCAGATTGCAGATGCCAGACATAGAACCAGGGATAATACGGGGGTAAAATTTACAGTTGCCGTAAATTATGGTGGGCAGGATGAACTGCTTAGAATGGTGCAGGAACTGGCCGCCCAGAGTCAGCGGGGCATGATTAAGCCAGAGGAGATTACAGCAGAGATGATAGAGGCTCAGCTGGATACCTATGGTTTGCCACCAGTGGATCTGGTTATTCGCACCAGCGGGGATATGCGTCTTAGCAATTTCCTGCTGTGGCAGGCAGCTTATGCAGAATTTTGGTTTACGGATATAAATTGGCCTGATTTTACGCCAGAGGATTTTGGCAGGGCCTTGTATGAATATTGTCATAGAGACAGACGTTTCGGGGGATTGTCCAAAAAGTAAGGTAGCTGCTGGCTGTGGAAAGAAGGCAGTCAGAGCTGGAAGGGATGTACTTCATGTTAACAAGAATAATCACCGGTATAATCGGTATTGGGGCAGCCGCCTATGTAATTCAGACTGGTGGCTTGGTTTTTGCTGTTTGTGGTATGGTTCTGGCTGTGGGAGCCTGGGTGGAATATTGCAACGCCTTTGACCGGAAGGGCTACCGTCCAGCCTTGTTGGTGGGAGGACTTTTGATTGCAGGTATGTGCTATACAGCCTGGTATGGCCTTGATACCAATATGCTGGTGCTGATAATGACAGGAGGCACCCTGCTGTTGTTTTTGATGACAGTGCTGCTTCATGGCTCCTTTAGTGTGCCATCAGCGGCAGTATCCGTAGCGGGAGTGTCCTATTTGGGACTGTCCTTTGCTCACTTGATAGGACTGCGGGTTATGGATCATGGCTTTGCGGCAGTGACTACGCCTTTGGGAGTGTTGGAGCCAGGCTGCGCTTTGATTTGGACTGCTCTTATTGGTACTTGGGCTAGTGATACCTTTGCTTATTTTGCTGGTTCATTTTTGGGCAGTCACAAGCTTTGTCCAGCTATCAGTCCTGGCAAAACCATTGAGGGACTGCTTGGCGGTTTGATAGGCACTACTGCTTCAGTGGCAGGTCTGGGTATCCTCTTTAATTTCGATGTGGAGATTATGGCTATCCTGGGCCTGTGCATTTGTATAGTGGCTACCTTGGGGGATTTGGTAGAATCTGTAGCTAAGCGTTATACAGGTATTAAGGATTCCAGTCATTTGATTCCTGGTCATGGCGGTATCTGGGATAGATTTGATAGTGTAATTTATACTGTACCGTTTGTTTACTATTTTGTACAGTTTGTGGATATAGCAGCCAAATAGAGGTAATGTAAAATGAAAAATCTTGTAATATTAGGCTCTACTGGTTCCATTGGTACTCAGACCTTGGATGTGGTAAGGGAGCATCCGGATTTGTTTCATGTGTCTGTGCTGGTAGCCAATCGCAGTGATGAGCTGCTGGAAAAGCAGATAGAGGAATTTCAGCCACGGCTGGCGGTGCTTTCTGATGAGGAAGCTTACAGCAGATTGCGGCAGAGATATAGCGGTAAAACAGAGTTGGCAGGAGGCCGTCAGGCTGTAATAGAGGCGGCAGCTTATCCAGAGGCTCAGGTGGTAGTAACCTCCTTGATGGGATTTGCTGGTTTGGAGCCTACCTTGGCAGCTTTAGAGGCTGGCAAGGATATTGCTTTGGCTAACAAGGAAACCTTGGTGGTGGCTGGCGAGCTGGTTATGGCTAAGGCTAAGGAACTGGGCCGGGCTATTTTGCCAGTAGACAGTGAGCATTGTGCTTTGTTTCAGTGTTTGCAGGGACAGGATAGAAAGGCTGTAGAAAAGCTGATTCTTACTGCTTCTGGCGGGCCTTTCCGGGGACGCAAGGCAGAGGAACTGACCAATGTGTCCAAGAAGGATGTATTGGCTCATCCAACCTGGAATATGGGACAGAAGATTACGGTAGATTCCGCTTCCTTGGTCAATAAGGGGCTGGAGGTTATTGAAGCCAGATGGCTCTATGATGTAAGCTATGATCAGATTCAGGTAGTGGTTCATCCTCAGAGTATAGTACATTCCATGGTACAGTATCAGGATGGCACGGTTATGGCTCAGCTGGGCTGTACCGATATGAGATTGCCTATTCAATATGCTTTGACTTATCCTGATAGAGTAGCCTCTCATTTTCCTCGGGTTGATTTTTATGAGCTGGGGAAGCTCACCTTTGAGAAGCCGGATATGGAAACCTTCCGTGGCTTGAAGCTGGCCTTTGAGGCAGGCCGTACCGGAGGAACCATGCCATGTATTATGAATGGTGCCAACGAGGTGGCAGTAGAGGCCTTTTTGAAGGGACAGGCAGGCTTCCTGGATATATATCGTTTGATTGAAAAAGCTATGGATGCTGGCCAGGTAGAGTATAAGCCGGATTTGGAACAGCTGCTGGCTGCTGACAAATGGGCCAGAGATTATACTAGAAAACAGCTGGCTCAAATCTAAGAGGTGATTCCATGATAATTAAGATAATAGGAGCGATGTTTGTATTCGGCCTTTTGGTATCTGTGCATGAGCTGGGCCATTTTATGGTGGCTAAGCTTACGGGGATGCGGGTAGATGAATTTGCCATAGGCTTTGGGCCAAAGGTTTGGAGCAAAAAACATGGTGAAACGCTGTACACTCTGCGAGCAGTTCCATTGGGAGGCTTTAATCGCATCGCTGGTATGGATTATGAGATAATCGAGAATATGGACAGAGAGGGTGGCCGGAGCAAGGAGAAGGTGTTCGTGGTACCTGATGAGGAGGATGCCGGGGAGAGAGCATATTTCCGTCGGCCTATCTGGGCTCGTATGGCGGTGATTCTGGCAGGATCTATTATGAATTTTATTCTGCCATTGTTCATTTTCTTTGGTCTATTCTTGACACAGGGCGTGGCTACTCCTTCTCCAGAGCCAGTAATTGGTGCTGTTATCGAGGACAGGCCAGCAGCTATGGCAGGTTTGCGGGCAGGAGATAGGATATTGACCCTGGACGGACAGCCGGTTAATCAGTGGAGTGAGATTTCTCAGCAGCTGCAGGTGCAGGGAAAGGCCGAGCGTCCTTTTAAGGTAACCTACCAGCGGGATGGTAAGGAATTGTCTACTACTCTGATACCAGAGGAGGATGCAGCTACCAATAGAGCTGTTATTGGTATTACCAGCAGTGCTATGTATTATCAGCCTGGGGTTATAGAGGCGGCTAAGCTGGCTGTTACCAAGGAGATATATCTGATAGGAGCAATGGTTGGCGGTCTGGTTCAATTGGTTCAGGGTACAGTTAGTACAGCAGAGTTGTCCGGTCCTGTTGGTGTAGCACAGATGGCTGGTCAGGTGGCTGAGCAGGGTATTTGGCCATTGCTGGGCTTTGCTGCCTTTTTGAGCCTGAATTTGGGCATAGTTAATCTTTTGCCTATTCCTGCTTTGGATGGTGGACACTTTATTATGCTGGTGCTGGAGGCCCTGCGAGGCAAGCCTATGAAGCCAGTAGTTATGTACTATATTCAGGTAACAGGCGTTGTAATTCTTGTTAGTTTGATGCTATTTACCACATTTAATGATCTGACCAAATAGGAAGTGACAGATAAAAATGATAGATCGGAAAAAGACCAGAAGAATATATATTGGCAATGTGGCCATTGGTGATGGAGCGCCGATTTCTGTTCAGTCCATGACCAATACCAAAACTACCGATACAGAGGCTACTGTGGCTCAGATTAATGCTTTGCAGGCTGCTGGCTGTGATATTGTCCGCCTGGCTGTGCCAGATATGGAGGCAGCGCAAAATCTTGGCAATATTATAGCCAAGGTAAAGGTGCCATTGGTGGCAGATATTCATTTTGATTATCGTTTGGCCTTGGAGGCTATTAATCAGGGAATTTCCGCCCTGAGATTGAATCCGGGGAATATTGGCAGTGAGGAACGGGTAAGGGCTGTGGTTAAGGAGGCCAAGGCTCATCATATTCCTATTCGCATCGGTGTAAATGCTGGTTCTCTGGACAAGACTCTCCTAGAGAAATACGGCGGTGTTACGGCAGAAGCTTTGGTAGAATCTGCCCTGCAGCATGTTAGGATTTTGGAACAGCAGGGGTTCTATGATATGAAAATATCCTTGAAGGCTCATGATGTACCTTTGACCTTGGAGGCATATCAGCTTATGTCTGAAAAGGTGGATTATCCTTTGCATTTGGGCATTACTGAAGCAGGCACAGCCCGCACGGGCATGATAAAATCTGCTGTAGGCATTGGAGCCTTGCTGGCTCAGGGCATTGGTGATACCTTCCGTATCTCCTTGACAGGAGATCCTGTGGTGGAGGTAAAGGTAGCCAACGAAATCCTGAAATCCTTGGGGATGAGGGAATATGGCCCTACTTTGATTTCCTGTCCCACCTGTGGACGTACCTGTATAGATTTAGCCGGTATTGCTGAGCAGGTTGAGGAAAGATTATCTGATATAAAAGAACCTATTTCTGTAGCCGTTATGGGCTGTGTGGTTAATGGCCCAGGAGAGGCTAGGGGGGCTGATGTAGGCATTGCCGGTGGCAATGGTGTTGGTCTGGTATTCCGCAAGGGAGAAATCATCCGCAAGGTGGATGAAAAGGATCTTGTGGATGAGCTTTTCAAGGAAATAGATGCTATTCTGGTTGAGGAGGAAAAATAAAATTGCGTACAACTAATCTTTATGCACCAACTTTGAGAGAAACTCCTGCTGAGGCAGAGGTAAGAAGCCATCAGCTCATGCTGCGGGCTGGTATGATCCGCAAGGCTGCGGGAGGTCTGTATAGCTATTTGCCTTTGGCTTGGCGCACCATCAAAAAGATAGAGGAGATTATCCGTGAGGAAATGGATGCTGCTGGTGGGCAGGAAATTTCCATGCCAATTCTCCAGCCGGCTGAAATCTGGCAGGAAAGCGGCCGCTGGCCTGTATATGGTGCAGAGATGGTAAGAGTTACTGATCGTCATGGTCGTCAGTTCTGCCTAGGTCCTACCCATGAGGAAATGGTTACTACTCTGGTCCGGGATGAGGTTCGCTCCTACAAGCAGCTTCCTCTGATGCTGTATCAGATTCAGAACAAATACCGGGATGAGATTCGTCCTCGCTTTGGCCTGATGCGGGGTAGAGAATTTATTATGAAGGATCTCTATTCCTTTGATAAGGATGAAGAGGGTATGAATGAGTCCTACAAGAAGATGTATGACGCTTATACCAATATCTACAATCGCATGGGCCTGAATTTCCGTCCTGTTGAGGCTGATAACGGCGCTATTGGCGGCGGTCATTCCCATGAGTTTACCGTTCTGGCTGAGGCTGGCGAATCCAGTATTGCTTATTGCGATACCTGTGACTATGCAGCCAGTGATGAAAAGGCAGAGCTGAAGGTTATCAAGGCTGCTGAGGAGGAAATTCTGCTTCTGGAGAAAAAGAATACTCCTGATTGCTCCACTATTGAAATGGTGGCTGAATATCTTGGCTTGCCTATGGAGAAATGCATTAAGGCTGTGGCTTTCCAGACAGATACTGACGAAGTAGTACTGTGCTTTGTGCGTGGTGACCACGAGGTAAATGACGTAAAGGTTATTAATCTGGTGGAGGGCGCTCTGGAGCTGCGTATGGCTGAGGATGATGCTATTCGTGCCGTTGGTGGCTGTCCTGGCTTTATGAGCCCTATTGGCATCAAGGAAGGCACCAAGATTATTGTAGACCATACTGTTATGGAAATGTATAACGCTTGTGCTGGTGCCAATGAAAAGGATTTCCATTACATTAATGTAAATCCCAAGCGGGATTTCAAGGATGTAGTAGTAGCTGATATTCGCATGGTGCAGGAGGGAGATTGCTGCCCACACTGCAATGGCCATATGAAGATGACCAGAGGTATTGAGGCTGGCCAGGTATTTACTCTGGGCACCAAGTATTCTGAGGCACTCCATGCTACCTTCTTGGATGAAAATGGCCGTGAGAAGCCTATGATGATGGGTTGCTATGGCATTGGCGTAGGCCGTACTATGGCTGCTGCTATTGAGCAGAATAATGACGAAAACGGTATTATCTGGCCAAAGGCTATTGCTCCATTTGAGGTAGTAGTAGTACCAGTTAACGGCAAGAATGCTCAGCAGCTGGAGCTGGCAGAAAAAGTATACAAGGAGCTGAAGGCTGCCGGCGTGGATGCTTTGCTGGATGACCGCAAGGATAGAGCTGGTGTTAAGTTCAAGGATGCAGATTTGATTGGCTATCCTATTCGTATCACTGTTGGTCCAAAGACAGTAGAGGAGGATGTGCTGGAGCTGAAGGTTCGCCGTACTGGTGAGACTGTTACTGTTTCTGTTGGCGAGGCTGCAGGCAAGACTGTAGAGATGTTGGCTGATCTTTGATAATGTTCTCTGTGGATAAGTTAAAATCCCATGTGTTGACTCCAGATAAAAAATTGTCTGTCAAGAACTTTTACTTGACAAAGCATTAGGGGATAGATATAATTATCATCAGTGCCGCAAAACTACAATTATGCCCATAATTATTTTTGTGGTGGAAATATTAATGAGGTTGATACTTTTATGAAAATAAATATCTCCGATTTAGAAGATCGTTTGGGTGAGGCAGTACCCTTTGAGTTTGTAACCAATGCTCAGGAGCTGGATGCCCAGACAGAGACATATTCCTTTGAGGGTGATATTATCATCAAGGGAGAATATGTAAATACTGGGCGCTGTTACCGGTTTACTGGTAGTATTTCCTGTACTAAATCATTTGTTTGTGACCGTTGTCTGGAGCCATCTACGCTACAGCAGGTTCACGAGTTTAATGAGGAGTTTCAGCGGGGCAGTGAGCCAGCAAAAAATGGTGAAAAAACCAGAATAGTGAATTATTTTAGTGGCGATGTGATAGATTTGGCCCCTGTGATGCGGGATGTGCTTCTGTCAGATCAACCATTGAATAATATATGCAACGCTGATTGTCGCGGTTTGTGCCTGAAGTGCGGTGCCAACCTCAATCATGGCGATTGTGGCTGTGACCGTACTGTTATTGACCCAAGACTGGCGGCATTGCAGCAATTATTAAAAAAGCCGTAAGATTCCTAGCCCTGGCTATTGGGATACAAGGCAAATAAATAATTCAATTTTACAGAGAATTTAAGGAGGTGTATCCTGAAATGGCAGTACCTAAGCGTAAGATGTCCAAGGCTCGTCGTGATTCCCGTCGTGCTAATTGGAAGCTGGAAGTTCCTGGTTATGTAGCATGTCCACAGTGCCACGAGCCAAAGTTGCCTCATCATGTTTGCACAGAGTGTGGTTACTATGATGGCAAGGAAGTTGTTTCAGCAGCTGAATAATTGAGTAATATGAGCAGATTTCTACTTTTTGGGTAGAAATTCTGCTCATTTTACTTTGTTGTGAGAAAGAGTTTTTGTCAATATTGTGATTGATTTTATATATAAATAAAGCCATAAGCCATAGGTAAAAAATACTGTACTTAGCAGATGATTTTTATTATAATGGTTTTAAAGGTGATATGTAGTCTATAGACTATTTTTCAGATTTTGTATTTTAGGGCTTGCCTTTTTTTGCATAATTTTGTATAATTGCAATCAAGTTATATGAGCTGGTACTAATTTTTGAAAATGACATATGGGGGTGAACTGCTTCCCACATGTCGTGTTTTTATGTACAGGTGAAAAAGATGGCAAGATTGAAAAAAAAAGAAAGACATGAAATCCTGGTACGTCAGGTACAGGACAAGCCTTTCCTGACGGATGAGGAGCTGGCAGGGCTGTTCGGAGTCAGCATACAGACCATCCGCCTGGATCGGATGGAGCTGGGGATTCCCGAGGTACGGGAGCGTATCCGGCAGGTAGCCGAAAAAGCCCAGAATAATATAACAGCTCTGGAAAAGACGGAAGTGGTAGGGGATGTTATCGACTTGGAGAGAGGTCATTCCGGCATATCACTGTTGAAGATAACCGAAGATATGGTATTTGCCAGAAACAAGATTGCCAAGGGGCATTATATATTTTCCCAGGCTAATTCTCTGGCTTTGGCTCTTATAGATTCTCCGCTGGCCGTTACAGGTGTAGCCAATATAAAGTATAAGGTTCCTGTAAAGGTAGGGGAGATGCTGATAGCCAAGGCTGAGGTAATCAAGCAAAGAAGTAACAAATTCTTTGTCTGGGTTAAGACCAGAAATGAAAAGCAGGAGGTTTTTCGTGCTAAGTTCATTATGGTATCGCTGGCAGAGGTGAATTAGGAGGCTTTTTTGTGAGGATTGCAGTTGATGCAATGGGAGGCGATTATGCACCTGGGCAGATTGTGCTAGGTGCGATAGAGGCCGTCCACAAATATGAAGAATGTGAAATAGTTTTGGTTGGCGATCAGGATAAGATTCAGGCTGAGCTGGACAAAAACGGCATCAAGGATGAGCCTAGATTGATTATACAGCATGCCAGTCAGGCTATAGAGATGGGTGAGCATCCTGTGGAGGCCATCCGTCATAAAAAGGATGCCAGCTTGGTAGTAGCTACCAAATTGGTTAAGACTGGTGACTGTGATGGCGTTGTGTCAGCAGGCAGCACCGGAGCTGCTACTGTAGCAGCCAAGATGTTTCTAAAGATGATTAAGGGCATTGATCGACCATCTATTGCTACCCCTTTGCCCTCCACTCATGGTGTAGCCCTGCTTCTGGATTCAGGTGCTATTGTGGATTCCAAACCTAGGGATCTGACTGAAATGGCCATGATGGGTTCCATCTTTAGCAAATATGTTTATGGCTTGGAGAATCCTACTGTTGGTTTGTTGAATATCGGCGAGGAGGAAACCAAGGGCAATAAAAAGGTTCAGGCCACCTATCCTATGCTGAAGCAGGCCAAGGATGTAAATTTTATCGGCAATATTGAGGGCCGTGATATTCCTACTGGCAAGGCAGATGTTGTAATTTGTGATGGATTTGTTGGCAATATTGTGCTAAAATTTGCAGAAGGGTTGGCTGTAACTTTGTTCCAGTTAATCAAGGATGCAATTAAACAAGGAGGCATTTTTGCCAAGCTAGGTGCAGTGCTGGTTATGCCGGCATTGAAGAAGTTAGGCAAGCGACTAGATGTTTCCGAATATGGCGGTGCACCACTTTTGGGTGTTAACGGCTGTTGTATTATATGTCATGGTTCTTCCAACGCTAAGGCTATATGCAGTGCTATCGGCGTTGCTATAGAGTGCGTAAGGAATGATGTTACGGGGCATATCCGTGACAGTATCGCAGAGGAGGAGTTGCTAGCGAATGACAGCGAAACTTTGTAATGCAGGTATTCTGGGAACTGGATTTTATGTTCCTGAGAAAATAATGACCAATGCAGATCTGGAGAAGATTGTAGAAACCAGTGATGAATGGATTGTAGAGAGAACCGGTATCAAGGAGCGTCGTATAGCTGAGGATAATCAGCCTATGTCTGATCTGGCTCTAAGAGCAGCTAAGGCTGCTTTGGCTGATGCCGGTGTAGCTGCTGAGGACTTGGATTTAATCATTGTGGCTACCTTGACTTCTGATAGAATTATTCCGTCTACTGCGTGTATGATTCAGAATCTTTTAGGAGCCAAGCATGCGGCAGCCTTTGATTTGTCTGCAGCCTGCTCCGGATTTGCTTATGCTGCCAGTGTGGCAGCCCAGTTTATTGAGACTGGTGCCTACAAGAAAGCACTGGTAATTGGTGCAGAGACTCTTTCCAAGTACATTAACTGGGAAGATCGTAATACCTGCGTATTATTTGGTGATGGTGCTGGTGCAGCTGTACTGGGACAGGTTGAGGAAGGCTATGGCATTCTTAGCTTTGATTTGGGCAGTGATGGTTCCGGCGGAGATGCCATCCAGATTCCTTCCAGTGGCAGTTTGATGCCTGTTAGCAAGGAGTCCATTGATCAGAAACTAAATCTGATTCACATGAATGGCCGGGATGTATTCAAATTTGCTGTTAAGGCAATGGGCAAGACCGTCAAAAATTCTTTGGCAAAGATTGATATGCCACAGGAGAAGATTGACTGGCTGGTGCCTCATCAGGCTAATATCCGCATTATTGAATCTGCAGCCAAGCGTTTGTCCATGCCTATGGACAAGGTAATTGTGAATATTCACAAGTATGGTAATATGTCAGCAGCATGTATTCCTATTGCACTGGCAGAGGCAGCTGCAGCTAAGCGGTTTAAAAAGGGAGACATCATAGCACTGTCTGGTTTTGGTGCAGGCTTGACATGGGCCTCCTGCATTATCAGATGGTCTAAGGAGGATTAAGATGTTTGAACAAAATCCAATATGTAAATTATTAAATATTAAATATCCTATATTCCAGGGCGGTATGGCCTGGATTGGTACTGCTGAGCTGGCCTCCGCTGTATCCAATGCTGGCGGCCTTGGTATTATTGGTGCCGGCCATATGCCTCCTGACCTGCTGCGGGCAGAGATTCAGAAGGCTAAGAAATGGACTGACAAGCCATTTGGCGTAAACATCATGCTGATGTCTCCTTTTGTCAAAGAGGTTATGGAGGTAGTAATTGATGAGCGTGTGGCTGTAGTTACTACTGGTGCAGGCAATCCTGCTGAGTATCTGCCAGCCCTGAAAGAGGTAGGTACCAAGGTTATTCCTGTAGTAGCTTCTGTTGCCTTGGCTAAGCGTTTGGTGCGTTCTGGTGTAGATGCTGTTATTGCTGAGGGTACTGAGTCTGGCGGCCATGTAGGTGAGATTACTACTATGGCTTTGATTCCACAGGTAGTAGATGCTGTAGATGTACCTGTTATTGGTGCCGGCGGTATTGGTGATTCCCGTGGTATTATGGCAGCCTTTGCTTTGGGTGCTTCTGCTGTACAGATGGGCTCCCGCTTCGTAGTATCTGAGGAGTGTATTGCTCATCCAAACTACAAGAATTTGGTTTTGAAAGCCAAGGATCGTTCTACTGTTGTTACCGGTCGTTCCACTGGCCATCCTGTTCGCGTTTTGGCTAACAAGATGACTCGTGAGTATGCAGAAATGGAAAGCCACAATGCTTCCGTAGAAGAGCTGGAGAAATTTGGCGCTGGCCGTTTGAATCTGGCTACCCATAAGGGGGATGTGGAGAATGGTTCTGTTATGATTGGTCAGATTAGTGGTATGTTCCATGAGATTAAGCCAGTTGCTACCATTATTGAGGAGCTGGTTGGCGGCATTCCAGCCGTAGGTGAAAGAGTTCACAATACATTAAAGTAATTTTTCTATAGATTACCAATTATCATAAGGGAGTGCTTTTAGGGATTATAGCTCCCGGCCTATCTTTGAGGGTGGGTTGATGTAATAAGAAAGAGGTAAAAATGAGTAAATTAGCTTTTGTATTCCCAGGACAGGGTGCACAGAAGGTTGGCATGGGCAAGGATTTCTATGACAACTATGATGTGGCAAAGAAGATGTTCAAGGAGGCCGATGAGGCTCTTGGCTATTCCATCATGAAGATGTGCTTTGAGGGGCCTGAGGAGGACCTGAAGCTGACTGCTAATACTCAGCCAGCTATTTTGACCATTAGCTGCATTGCCAATGAGATTTTAAAAGAAAATGGCATTCAGCCAGAGATTACTGGTGGTCATAGCCTGGGTGAATATTCTGCTCTGGTGGCAGCTGGCGTTTTGAATTTCCAGGATGCAGTTGCTCTGGTACACAAGAGAGGTTCTTATATGCAGGAGGCTGTACCTGTAGGAGAGGGCGGCATGGCTGCTATTATCGGTGTGGATCGTGATAAGATTGTGGAGGTTTGTCAGCAGGTTTCTGCTGAGAGCCCTGTTCAGGCTGTAAACTTCAATTGCCCTGGCCAGATCGTTATTGCTGGTGCCACCAAGGGCGTAGAGCTGGCTGTAGAGGAGCTGAAGGCAGCAGGTGCCAAGAAGGCTGTTATCCTGCCAGTAAGTGCTCCATTCCATAGTACGCTTATGAAGCCTGCTGCTGAGAAGCTGGCTGTAGAGCTGGATAAGGTAACTATTTCCGATGCTAAGATTCCTGTAGTAGCCAATGTAAGTGCTGAGATTCTTACCAAGGCTGAGGATATCAAGGCTAGCTTGGTAGCTCAGGCTGCCAGCCCTGTACTGTGGGAGGACTGTGTAGCCCGCATGAAGGAGTTTGGTGCTGACGTACTGTTAGAGGCAGGTCCTGGCAAGACTCTTTGCGGTTTTAACCGTCGCATTGACAAGACGATTACCAGTCTTAATGTGGAAGATGTAGCTTCTTTGGAAAAATCTCTTGACTATTTCAAGGAGGTTCGCTAATATGCTTTTAGAGGGTAAAGTTGCGCTGGTAACAGGAGCCTCTCGCGGTATAGGACGAGCCATTGCTTTGCGCCTAGCTCAGGAGGGTGCTGCTGTAGCTATTAACTATGCAGGTAATACTGCTGCTGCCGAAGAGGTTAAATCTATGATTGAGGCTCAGGGTGGCAAAGCGATTATTGTTCAGGCTGATGTATCTGATGGCCAGGCTGTAGATGCTATGATTAAAACCGTAGTAGATGAATTAGGCGGCTTAGATATTTTGGTGAACAATGCAGGCATTACCAGAGATAATCTGCTGATGCGGATGAAGGAAGAGGATTGGGATGCTGTTCTCAATACTAACCTGAAGAGCGCATATTATTGCACCAAGGCTGTAACTAAGCTGATGATGAAGAAGCGTTATGGCCGCATTGTAAATATGACTTCTGTAGTTGGTCTTACTGGCAATATCAGCCAGGCCAATTACGCAGCTGCCAAGGCAGGACTGATTGGATTCTCCAAGTCTATGGCCAAGGAGCTGTCCAGCCGTGGTATTACTGTGAATATGGTAGCACCAGGCTTTATCGAAACCGACATGACTGCTGTTCTTTCCGATAAGGTGAAAGAGGCTATGGTGGCAGGTATTCCTATGGGACGTCCTGGTAAGCCAGAGGATGTAGCCAATGCAGTATTGTTCCTGGTTTCTGATTGTGCATCTTATGTTACTGGCCAGGTCATCAACGTTGATGGCGGCATGGTTATGTAATAAAAGATATATAGAGATCTGTTAAGAGGAGGTGAAACACACATGTCTACTTTTGAGAAAGTAAGAGATATCGTAGTTGATCAGTTGGGCGTTGAGCCAGACGAGGTTGCTATCGAGTCTACCTTTATTGATGACCTGGGTGCTGATTCCCTGGATATCGTAGAGCTCATTATGGCCTTCGAGGAGGAGTTCGGTATCGAGATTCCTGATGAGGCTGCAGAGAAGATTAAGACCGTTCAGGACGTTGTTTCCTACATTGACCAGAACAAATAATTAGTGTCTTACCTTTGGGAAAGTCCCGTGATGTATTTCGCGGGATTTTCTGACAAAGGCAAGTGGCCTAAGAATGGAGGAATAAGTTTGAAGCTTCCTGAACTAAAAATTGGTACTAAGATTGCAAGGGTTCCAATTATGCAGGGTGGTATGGCTATTCGTTTATCCACTGGTGCTTTGGCTGCCGCTGTGGCTAATCAGGGTGGAATAGGCTTGATTGCTGCCTCTGGCATGACACCACAGGAACTCCGTTATGAAATCAGGATGGCTCGGTCACTGTCCAAGGGTGTTATTGGTATCAACATCATGTTTGCGGCAAAGAAGTTTGCCGAAATGGTTAATACAGCCATTGATGAGGGTATCGACCTAGTAGTGGCAGGTGCAGGCTTTTCAAGGGATATTTTTGCCTTGGGCAAGGCTTCCGGTACGCCGGTGGTTCCAATTGTATCATCAGTAAAATTAGCGAAAATTTCTCAGCGTCTTGGCGCGGCTGCCATTGTGGTAGAGGGCAAGGAGGCAGGAGGACATCTAGGTACTGACCAGTCTATCAAGGAGATTATTCCTGATATTGTGGCAGCTGTGGATATTCCTGTTATTGCCGCCGGTGGTATTTTGCATGGCCAGGATATTGCTGATTTAATAAACATGGGTGTAAGCGGTGTCCAGATGGGCTCCCGTTTTGCCGCTAGTGTAGAGGCTAATAGCGCCCCTGCCTTAAAGAATTTTTATCTCAAGGCTAAGCCAGAGGATGTAGTGGTTATCCACAGCCCTGTAGGCTTGCCTGGACGTGCAGTTCGTAATCCGTGGGCCGAGCGCATCATGGAAGGTCCTGTACCGCCAACTAAGTGTGACAACTGTCTCAAGGCCTGCAAGCATAATTTCTGTATTATTCGTGCTCTGAGCCGTGCTCAGCAGGGTGATGTAGAAACAGGTCTTGTATTTACCGGCGAGTATCTGCCTACAATCGATAAGATTTTGACTGTGGAGGAAATCTTCCAGCAGCTTCAGGCAGAGCTGGCAGCTATTTAATTTGAATCAATTGAGAGGTGTTATTTTTGTCTAATCGCGTTGTTATTACCGGTCTGGGCGTTGTAAGTCCTGTAGGTACCGGCAAAGAGGCATTCTGGGATGCCATGATGTCCGGCAAGAATGGTATTGATAAAATTACCCGCTTTGATGCAGCAGAGTACAAGGCACAGATTGCCGGCGAGGTTAAGGATTTTGACCCAGCCGATTATATGGACAAGAAGGAATCCAAGCGCATTGACCGTTATGCTCAGTTTGCTATGGCAGCAGCCAAGCTGGCTATTGAGGATGCCAAGCTGGATTTGGAGCAGGAAAATCTGGAGAGAATTGGTACTTTTGTAGGCAGCGGTATTGGCGGCATTGAAACTATGCATGGCCAGTATGAGAAGCTGTTTGACAAGGGACCTTCCCGTATCAGCCCATTCTTCATTCCAATGATGATTGGTAATATGGCTGCTGGTCATGTATCCATCGCTTTTGGGTTGAAGGGGCCAAGCAGCTGTGTTGTAACTGCCTGTGCTACTGGCACCAATAATATTGGTGATGCTTTCCGTGTATTGCAGCGTGGTGATGCAGATGTAATGCTGGCAGGTGGTACTGAGGCAAGTATTTCTCCTGCTGCTGTAGCAGGCTTCTGTGCTATGAAGGCTTTGTGCATGGACCACAATGATGATCCAGCTCATGCTTCCCGTCCATTTGATGCTAACCGCAGTGGTTTTGTTATGGGTGAGGGCTCCGGTATTGTTGTCTTGGAGACTTTGGAGCATGCTGAGAAGCGTGGTGCTCATATCTATGCAGAGGTTGTAGGCTATGGTTCTAACTCTGATGCATATCATATTACCAGCCCAGCTCCTCATGGTGAGCTGCAGGCTAAGTGCATGGCTTTGGCCTTGAAGGATGCAGGCTTGGAGCCAGCAGAGGTTGATTATGTAAATGCTCATGGTACTTCCACTCATCTGAATGATCAGGGTGAGACTGAGGCTATCAAGACTGTATGGGGCGAGGCTGCTAAGGATGTATCCGTAAGCTCAATTAAGTCCATGACTGGTCACCTGCTGGGTGCTGCTGGTGGTGTAGAGGCTATTGCTACTGCTTTGGCTGTAGAGAATGATATGCTGCCTCCTACTATTAACTATGAGACTCCAGATGAGGGTCTGGATTTGGATTATGTACCAAATAAGGCTAAGGCTAAGACTGTTCGTGCTGCTATTTCCAATAACTTTGGTTTTGGTGGTCACAATGCTTGTTTGGTGCTGAAGAAATACGCAAAATAATTGAATATAAGGAAATGAATTAGAGTTGAAGTGTTTTATTATGAATGATCGAGTAAATGATCGGATTACAGCTGAACGCCGTCGTCGTTTGGAGGAACTATCCAGACGATTGGGAGTGAATTTTCGGCACATCGGCTGGCTACATCAGGCCTTGACTCATACCTCTTATGCCAATGAGGCTAGAACCAAGGTACAGCATAATGAGCGCTTGGAATTCTTGGGAGATGCGGTGCTGGAGCTTGCTATCAGCACCTATCTCTTCAATCATTTTCCTGGACTTCCTGAGGGTGATCTGACAAAGGCCAGGGCAGCGGTGGTATGTGAAGCCAGCCTGTCCAGCAGGGCAGCGGAGCTGCATTTGGGAGATTACCTGTTGTTAGGACATGGAGAGCAGACATCCGGTGGACGTAGGCGGTCATCTATTCTGGAGGATGCCTTTGAATCTGTAATTGGTGCTATCTACATGGATCAGGGCTGGGAAAAGGCTAAGAGCTATGTATTGAGACAGTTGGAAGATCACCTCAACAAGGTTGAGGATGGCAGCACCAAGGTCAGGGATTACAAGACCATGCTGCAGGAGTTGGTACAACGCAAGGCTGATAGCCATGTGGTATATGAGCTTTTGTGTGCCAGCGGGCCTGATCATGCCAAGGTGTTTGAATTTGCTGTGAAGCTTAATAACGAAGTTTTAGGAACAGGTAAGGGTCCAAGTAAAAAGGCGGCTGAACAACAGGCAGCTCGCCAAGCTTTAGAAATTTTGAATAAACGTATAAAAAAAGAAGCATAATTGCTTCTTTTTTTGTATAATGAAATAAATTGATATTTTAGAGAAGCTGGCAAGGGAAAAGGTTTCTCTTTAGTGGAGATGATTAGGAGCGATGTATATGAAGAAATTGATTATGCTGGGAACTGGCAATGCTATGGTAACAAAGATTTTTAATACCTGTTTTTTGATTGAATTGCCTGATGGAGAGCTGTTTATGACAGATGCTGGCGGCGGCAATGGCATTTTGCGCCAGATGGAGCAGGCTGAGGCAGATTATAGCCGCATTCATCATATGTTTGTTACCCACGGTCATACAGATCATATTCTAGGTGTAGTGTGGATGATTCGTAAAATTGCATCTCTGATGAATAATGGCAAATATGAGGGGCAGTTGCATATTTATTGTCATGATGTAGTGGCAGATATGCTGAATACCATGTGTACCATGATGTTGAAGAAAAAGGATTTGGCTAATGTAGGCAGGGATATTCTTATTCACGAAGTAAAGGATGGTCAAGTGGTGGAATTGCCACAGCTAAAGCTGACAGCCTTTGATATTTTCTCCACCAAGGCCAAGCAGTTTGGCTATCGCATGGAATTTGCCGATGATGGTCAGGTGCTGACCTGCTTAGGAGATGAGCCATATAATCCTAAATGTATTCAATATGCCCAGGGTGTGGATTGGCTTCTGTCTGAGGCCTTCTGCAAATACGGTGATAGGGACAGATTCAAGCCTTATGAGAAAAATCACAGTACCTCCAAAGAGGCTGGCGAGCTGGCTCAGGAGCTGGGAGTAAAAAATGTGGTGCTTTATCATACAGAGGATAAAACCTTGGCTACTCGCAAGGAAGAATATGGGGCAGAATGCAGCAAATATTTCCAGGGTAATGTGTATGTACCAGAGGATTTAGAGGTTATTAATTTAGGATAAGCCTTTAAGATTTTATGCTTTGTAGAAGGCAATTTGTATCTTTCAAGTTTTTTTCATAATAAATACGTATACTATACTGTGGTTTCATGAATCCCATATATTATGTTGACTTTTAACATTGGCGAATGTATCATGTATGGGGATGTATGTTTTTATTTTATGTTGGATATATGTTAATTAGGAGGTAGGTAGATTTGTTATCTAAGAAAGGAAAACTGATAGTAGGGGCAGTTATTGCCATAGCTGTCGTTGCTGCAGTTGTAATGTTTAGTGGCATGGGAGGCCAGCAGGCTAAGAAAATGGCTGGCGGTGCTCAGGTAAAGGCCATGAACGTGCTGGTGCAGGATACCCCATTGGAGCTGGCATACGCTGGATCTGTTAAGGGTAAAGATGAGGTTAAGGTACAGGCCAGAGTATCTGGTACAGTTACGGCAAAATATGTTAAGGGTGGTCAGTATGTTAGTGCTGGACAGCCTCTGTACAAAATTGATGATCGTACCTATAGAGCCGCTCTTTTGCAGGCTCAGGCCAATCTGGCTCAGGCTCAGGCCACCTATAACAACAGCTTGATTGATTTGCAGCGGAATGAACAGCTGCTGGCATCTGCTGCTGTTTCCGAGCAGACTGTTACTACTATGCGGGCTCAGGCAGAGGCTCAGCAGGCCAATGTTAATGCTATGGCTGCCCTGGTAGAGCAGGCCCAGAAGAATGTAGATGATACTGTAGTTTATGCCCCTATGAGCGGCAAACTGGCTGTTGACGATGTGGCTGAGGGCACTTATGCTGCAGCAGGTAATACTGTGCTGGTAACCATTGGCTCCAGCAACCCTGTATTTGTTCAGTTCAGTATCAGTGAAAGTGAATACTTGAAGTATGTAGGGGCTAATGTTACCCCAGGCAATGCTTTGCCAAGCAAGTCTGTACGTATTGAGCTCAGTGATGGCTCTGAATATCCTGTAGATGGTCATATTGTGGAGGTTGACCGTGCTATGCAGGATAATTCCGGTTCCCTGATTGTTAAGGCCCAGTTCGATAATCCAAATGGTATTCTGGTACCAGGTATGTTTGCTAGAGCCAAGCTGGTAGGCGATACTCTGCACAACGCCAAGCTGGTGCCTGAGAGAGCTGTTCAGCAGCTGCTGGGCAAGTCCTTTGTTATGATTGTAGGAGAGGATGGCAAGTCCAAGGCTGTTAATGTAGAGCTAGGTACCAAGGTAGGCAGCTATTATGTTGTCAACAGTGGTCTTACCGGCAATGAGCAGGTTGTGGTAGAAGGTCTTACCTCCTTGACTGAGGGTATGGACATGAATGTTACCACTGTAACACCTGAGGATATGGGCTTCTCTCTGACTGAAAGCAATTTGTAAGGAGGCGTCCACTTGTCTAAGTTTTTTATACATAGGCCGATATTTGCAATCGTTATCTCTTTGCTGATTGTTATTATCGGTGTATTGGCGGCCGTTCAGCTGCCAATCGCACAGTATCCTCAGATTTCACCACCGACAATTTCTGTAAGCACTACCTATGTAGGTGCTAATGCCGAAACTGTAAATGAGACAGTAGCTCAGGTTATTGAGCAGCAGGTAAATGGTACTCAGGGTATGGACTATATGTCCTCTACTGCAGAAGATTCCGGTAGTTATAGTCTGAGTGTTGTTTTTGATTTGGCCACCGATGGCGATATGGATTCTGTAAAGGTGCAGAACAATGTTGCCATTGCCAATGCCAGTCTGCCAGATTCTGTTAAAAACAATGGTGTTGTTACCAGCAAATCCTCCAGCGATATGGCTTTGATGATTGCCATGTACTCACCAAATAAGACCTATGACAGAGTATGGATGAAAACCTATGCAGATATTTATCTGCTGGACAAAATTAAGCGTGTTAGCGGTGTAGGTTCTGTAGAGGTATTTGGTGCAGATCATTCCATGCGTATCTGGGTAAATCCTGCTAAGATGGCAGAGTTGAACATTACTTCCTCTGACATTGTAGCTGCTATTAATGAGCAGAATGTGCAGGCACCTGCTGGTACTGTAGGTGCTCCTCCTTTGGCAGAAAGCCAAGAGAAGCAGGCCACCGGTAAAATTGATGGCCGTTTGACTACACCAGAGGAATTTGGCAATATTATTATCAGGGCTTCCAATGATGGACAGTATGTCCGCATTAAGGATATTGCCAGAGTAGAAACCGGTGCCAAGGACTATAACTTTGGTACCACCTATAATAATATGGAAGCTGTAGGTTTTGGTATTCAGTTAACCAGTGATGCCAATGCCATGACTACTGTAGCCGAAGTTAAAGAAATTATTGAAGAAGCCCGGAAGGACTTCCCACCAGATTTGCGGGCTAACGAGATTGTAGATAGCACCAAGTTTATTCATGCTTCTATTACCGAGGTTGTGGAAACCTTTGTTGAAGCTCTGCTGCTGGTTGTGCTGGTAGTATTTGTCTTCCTGCAGAATTGGCGGGCAACCTTGATTCCGTTGCTGGCTGTACCAGTATCCCTGATTGGTACCTTTATTGCCTTTACTTTCCTAGGCTTCTCCATCAACACTCTGACTCTGTTTGCCATGGTATTGGCTATCGGTCTGGTAGTTGACGATGCTATTGTAGTTATCGAGAATGTAGAAGCTCACATGGAAAAGGGCCTGAATCCTGTGGATGCTACTGAGCGTGCTATGGATGAGGTACAGGGCCCTGTAGTAGCCATTGCCTTTGTACTGGCTGCAGTATTTATACCAGTAGCCTTTCTGGGTGGTATGATGGGTGTGCTGTATCGTCAGTTTGCCTTGACTATTGCTATATCCATGGCTTTGTCAGCTTTCGTGGCGCTGACATTGACTCCTGCTCTGTGTGCCACTATTTTGAAGCCTCATACCAAGGAGGATGATGAAGGACTGCTGGGCAGATTCTTCTGCAAATTCAATGCGGCCTTTAACGTAGTCCGTTTGAAGTATCAGGGTGTAGTTGGTTGGTTTATCGGCCATATCAAGGTAGCAGTAGTATTTATTGTTATTGTCTGTGGCTTGACTGGTCTTTTGTACAAGATAGTTCCTTCTACCTTTGTACCAAATGAGGACCAGGGCTACTATGCTGTAGCTGTTAACTTGCCAGAAGGTGCTTCTCTGAACCAGACCGAAAAGGTCATTGAGAAGCTGTCTGGTGCTGTGCAGCAGGTGGATGGCGTTGAGAGTGTTATGGGTATTCCTGGCTTTGATATTATGGCCTTTAGTGGTAAGTCTAGTGCTGGTGCCATGTTCGTAGGCCTGAATGGCTGGGAGGATAGAACCACAGCCGAAACTCAGATTAATGCTATTATTAACAAGACCTTTGGCGTTGGTGCCAAGGTAGCACCAGAGGCTAGAGTAATTGCCTTTAATATGCCTGCTTTGCCTGGCTTGGGTACCGTAGGTGGTTGGCAGATGGAGCTGCAGGATTTGTCCGGCCATACAGATGAAGAGCTGGATCAGGTAACCAAAAAGATTTTGGCTGCTGCCAATCAGCGGCCTGAGCTGCAGGGTGTGCGTTCCACCTTCTCCATTAATTCTCCTGTTTATCAGTACGATATTGATAGAGAAAAGGTTAAGGCTATGGGTGTCAGCATGTCTGATGTATTTACAGCCATGCAGATTTTCTACGGTGGCAGCCAGGTAAATGACTATAATGAATTTGGCCGTACCTTCAAGGTAATGGTACAGGCAGACGAAAGCTTCCGCAGCAGTGTGGATGGTATGCGCTTTATGTATGTTCGCAGCAAGACTGGCCAGAATGTACCTCTTGATTCTCTGTTGAAGCCAAGAGAGACAACTGGTGCCAGCACCATCAGCCGCTTTAACGGCTCCCGCTCCATCAGCATTCAGGGTAATGCTGGTAACGGTTATTCCTCTGGTCAGGCTATGACTGCTATTGAGGAAGTAGTTAGAGAGATAGCAACTGATGGCTATGGCATTGAATGGTCTGGTCAGGCTCGTGAGGAGAAGAAGAGCAGCAGCTCCACAACTCAGGTATTGGCCTTGGCACTGGTCTTTGTATTCCTGTGCTTGGCAGCTCTCTACGAAAGCTGGAGTGTACCATTTGCGGTATTGCTTTCCGTACCTGTAGGTGTTTTTGGTGCCTTGTTCTCAGAGTACTTCATGTCCATTGTGGAGGCTTTGGATGGCGTGCCAAATGCTGGTCTGCAGAACAGTGTATACATGCAGATTGGTGTTATTATGATTATCGGCTTGGCAGCCAAGAACGCAATTCTGATTGTAGAGTTTGCCAAGCTTCGAGTAGATGTAGGCATGAATCCATTGAAGGCGGCTATTGAGGCGGCAGGCTTGCGTTTGCGTCCAATTCTTATGACCTCCTTTGCCTTTATTATCGGCTGTCTGCCACTGGCTACAGCCACCGGCGCTGGTGCTGCCTCCCGTAATGGTATGGGCGTGGCAGTAGTAGGCGGTATGCTCTTTGCTACAGGCTTGGCTATATTCATAATTCCGGCCTTCTATGTAATGACAGAGTATATTGCCAAATCCTTGGGCATTCGAAAAACGGAAAAGAAAAAGACCTCCAAGGATTATATGTAAATTTAATATGATTGTCTTATGGCAGCTCGCTAGAGAAGTCATAAGCGTGTAAAGTACAGTACCTCTGATTTTTCTAGGAAAGTCTGGGGTACTGTTCTTTTATATATATTTATATAGAACAAAAAGCGAAAAATAATGGAAATTATTCTTGCCTAAAAAACTTTTGTTTGTTATAATATTAGTAAAATATGTTTGACAGTAAGGAGATTTAAGTATATGGAGAAGGAAAGAGAAGAATCCCTGAAAAATGCCATGAAGCAGATAGAAAAGGACTACGGCAAGGGGGCCATTATGCGCTTGGGAGATGCCGCAGCCAATATGAATGTGGAGGTTATCTCTACCGGTATTCTGCCCTTGGACATTGCTCTTGGGGTGGGCGGTATTCCTAGAGGCCGTATTATTGAGATTTATGGTCCTGAGTCCTCTGGTAAAACCACAGTAACATTGCATATGATAGCAGAGGCCCAGCGTCAGGGCGGTGTGGCAGCTTTTATTGATGCAGAGCACGCTCTGGATCCTATTTATGCTAGAAATCTAGGTGTAGATATAGATAATCTGCTGGTTTCCCAGCCTGATACTGGTGAGCAGGCCCTGGAAATCGTAGAGGCTCTGGTACGCAGTGGTGCAATTGATATTATTGTAGTGGACTCTGTGGCTGCCTTGGTGCCAAAGGCTGAAATCGAGGGAGATATGGGTGATGCCCATGTAGGTTTGCTGGCTCGGCTTATGAGTCAGGCCATGCGTAAGCTTACAGGTATTATCAGCAAGTCCAGAACTACGGCTATCTTCATCAATCAGATTCGTGAAAAGGTAGGCACCATGTATGGTAATCCAGAAACCACCACTGGCGGTCGTGCTTTGAAGTTCTATTCCTCTGTCCGTCTGGATGTGCGCAAATTCGATACAGTTAAGCAGGGGACTAATATTTTGGGTAATAGAACCAGAGTTAAGGTAGTGAAGAATAAGATTGCCCCTCCTTTCAAGGTAGCAGAATTTGATATTATGTATGGTGAGGGTGTTTCCAAGGAAAGCAGTCTTATTGATATTGCTGCAGATTTGGATATTCTCAACAAGAGTGGTTCCTGGTATTCCTACAATGGCAATCGCTTAGGTCAGGGTAAGGATACTGTTAAGGATATTTTGCGGAACCAGCCTGAGCTTATGGCAGAAATTGAAGGTAAGCTCTATGAAATGTTGAAGAATGAGGCTGTGATGCAGAGATTAAATGCTCCAACCAAGAAGGCAAGAGGTGCTGAGGATTAATGGAAGCAGCAGGGCCTAAGCGCCAGCGTCCCCGTCCTTCCTGCAAGGCTAAGGCTGTGGATTTTTTGGCTCGAAGTGATCAAAGCATCAGACGATTGACAGAAAAGCTGCAGCGTAAGGAATATACAGAGGAAGAAATTCAGGAAACTATTGACTGGCTGCAGGAAAAACATTTTTTGCGGGAAGAGGATGGCTGTCAGCGAAGGTTTGAGCATATGTATCAGAATACTATTTATAGCCTGCGGCAGATTGTGGTGAAGCTGAGTCAGCAGGGTTATGATAAGGATTTGGTGCAAAGCTTTGTGCCTGATGATACTACGGAACGGGAATATAAGGCTGCCTATAAGGTTATCAGTCGCAAATTCAAGCCGGGAGCGGATAAGCAGAAGATTTACCAGCATCTTTGCATGAAAGGCTTTGACTATGATGTGGCAAGAAATGCTGTAGAAGATTTGCTTTATACATGGGAAAAGGAAGCTGACGAATAAATTGCTGACAGGTGTTTTTTCTGATATAATTATTGGGATAAAGGAAGCGTGAAAACTGTGTCTTTAGACATGGAATGGTTATTGCAAAACGCATGAGGAGGAATATAGAGAGTGACTAATGAAATGATTATCGTCCTGGATTTTGGTGGTCAGTACAATCAGTTGATTGCACGTCGTGTACGTGAGTGCAATGTATATTGCGAGGTACATCCTAACACCTTGAGTCTGGACAAGATCAAGGCTATGAAGAATTTGAAGGGTATTATCTTTACTGGCGGCCCTAACAGCGTTTATACCCCTGAATCTGCTACTATTAGCACAGAAATATTTAAATTAGGTGTGCCTGTATTGGGTATCTGCTATGGTTCTCAGCTGATGGCTCATCTTCTAGGAGGTAAGGTAGAAACTGCTCCTGTTAGTGAATACGGCAAGACTCAGGTAAAGATCGCTTCTACAGGCTCCAAGCTCTTTCAGGATGTTTCTGAGGAAACTATCTGCTGGATGAGTCATACTGATTATATTTCTCAGGCTCCTGAGGGCTTTAGCGTAACCGCCAGCACTCCTGTATGTCCTGTGGCAGCTATGGAAAACGAGGCAGAGGGACTATATGCAGTGCAGTTCCATCCAGAGGTATTGCATACTGTAGAGGGCTCCAAGATGCTGAGCAATTTTGTCTACAATGTATGTAAATGTGTTGGGGACTGGCGAATGGATTCCTTTGTGGAGTCTACCATTCAGCAGCTAAAGGAAAAGATTGGCGACGGCAAGGCTCTGTGTGCTCTGTCCGGTGGCGTTGATTCCTCTGTAGCCGCAGTTCTTATGTCCAAGGCTATTGGCAAGCAGCTCACCTGCGTATTTGTAGATCATGGACTTCTCCGTAAGGATGAGGGGGATCAGGTTGAGGCTGTATTTGGCCCAGAAGGCCCTTATGATCTGAATTTTATCCGGGTTAATGTACAGGATAGATTCTATGAAAAGCTGAAGGGTGTAACAGAGCCTGAGCAGAAGCGTAAGATTATCGGTGAGGAGTTTATTCGCGTATTTGAGGAAGAAGCCAAGAAGATTGGTGCCGTAGACTTCCTGGTACAGGGCACTATTTATCCAGACGTTATCGAAAGTGGTTTGGGTAAATCTGCTGTAATCAAGTCCCACCATAATGTAGGCGGTTTGCCTGATTTTGTAGATTTCAAGGAAATCGTAGAGCCTTTGCGTCTCCTGTTTAAGGATGAGGTAAGAAAGGCTGGTCGTGAGCTGGGTATTCCAGATTATTTGGTAAATCGTCAGCCATTCCCAGGTCCAGGCTTGGGTATCCGCATTATCGGTGAAGTAACTGCAGAAAAGGTAAAGATTGTTCAGGAAGCAGATGCTATCTATCGCGAGGAGGTAGCCAAGGCTGGTGTGGATAAGGATCTGGGCCAGTATTTTGCAGCCCTGACCAATATGCGCTCTGTAGGCGTTATGGGTGATTTCCGTACCTATGACTATGCTATTGCCCTGCGAGCCGTAATGACCAGCGACTTTATGACCGCTGAAAGCGCTCAGCTGCCTTGGGAGGTACTCCACAAGGTAACTAATCGTATTGTCAACGAGGTAAAGGGCGTCAATCGCGTAATGTACGATTGCACCAGCAAACCACCAGCAACTATTGAGTTTGAATAAATAGCACAAAATCCCTATAAAGTCTGTAATTATGGACTTTATAGGGATTTTTTAGAAAGTAAAGTAGCAATCCATCCGCTGTAAAATTCCTGCCCTTAGATATAGGAATATATGGTATGCCCATCTAATTTAATTAGCAATTAACGGTGGAAAAACGCTAAGGTTTTCGCACTGTTCGATTGTATGTTTTCTGTATATATGTTAAGATATACATACAAACGTAATTTCCAAAAGCGATGAGAAGATGGAATATACAGATGAAATAACGTGTGGCATATGAAAATCTACGCTTGGGGAGAGTACATAAGAGTTCTAAGCTACGGCCTATATGCAGTGCTTATGGAGCCAAGAATTTCCTGCCTTTAGGTATGGGGAGTGTCAAGACATAAAGTATAAAATAATTTTAGGAAGGAAAGGTTTCATGGCTAATAATATTTTAATTAATCCTATTTTAAAATGGGTTGGTGGTAAGAGGCAGTTGCTGGCTGATATTATGCCCTTGATTAATAAAAATTGTTCTACTTATGTTGAACCGTTTGTAGGTGGTGGGGCTGTTTTTTTTGAGTTACAACCCAAAAAGGCGATAATAAATGACTATAATACAGAGCTTATAAATGTATATGAGACAGTAAGGGATTTTCCTGAGGAACTTATTGCCATTTTGGAAGGGCATAATAGAGAAAATACAGAAGAGTATTTTTATAATTTAAGAGCTTTAGATAGAAGCCAGGAATACGCTGATATGAGTAGTATTCAAAAAGCGGCAAGAATAATCTACCTTAATAAAACATGTTACAATGGATTGTATAGAGTAAATTCGGCAGGACAATTTAATTCTCCGTATGGAAAATATAAAAATCCTAATATTGTTAATGCTACAACTATAAGAGCAATGTCAAAATATCTTAAAAATCCGAAAATCAAAATTAAGCAAGGTGATTATAGGGAGGCATTGAAAGGTTTACGAAAAGGAGCATTTGTATATTTAGATCCGCCATATATGCCAATATCATCTTCTTCGTCATTTACTGGCTACACAGAAAAAGGATTTTCATATAAACAGCAGGTTGCATTAAAAAATGAGTGTGATAAGCTGAAAGAAAAAGGAATCTCTTTTTTACAATCTAATTCGGATTGCCCAGAAATACGGGAATTATATAAAGAATATGATATTATGACAGTACAGGCGAAAAGAAGTATTAATAGCAATGCAAATAAGCGTGGTGAAATTAGTGAGGTGTTGATTTGTTATGCCACAGAAAAAAAATAGCATATCAGCAAATGCTGCATGGGAAAAATTGATAGATAAATATCATATATTAGAGGAAATTCAAAAAAATGGGTGTTATCATATTAAGGCGAGTCAGATAAAACAGTTTAAAGAGCCAAGACTGATGGCAAAGTGGGATAGCAGCGATTCCTTACCTAAAATATTGCGGGATAACAAGATTAATATTTTGCCAGATAGTAGAAATTCATATGTTATAAGTGATTTTTTGCTGTATCAAGAAATTCCAGAACTTGAGGAACACGTAACACAAATGGTTCACGTAGACTTGCCGGATTATGAGTCGATAGATGTGAATAATATTACTTCGGAAGCTAATGCAATCAATGTATTGTTATTAACAGGTATATTAGATGATTTTCTAAATACAAATAATAACGTTGCTACATTTAATGGGAGAATGGGAACTGGAAAGTTTGATTTTGTAGTCGATACAACAAGAAATATAAAACAAAAGATAAGTGTTAATAATGCACAGTGTGAAATAGATGGTGGTTTTGAGAATGATGATTCTGTTGTGATTATGGAAGCAAAGAATGTGATACATGAAGATTTTCATGTTCGTCAACTTTATTATCCGTATAGATTATGGAGAAATAAAGTTAATAAGCCAATTCGATTGGTTTTTTCGGTTTATTCAAATATGATTTACAGACTGTTCGAATATCGATTCAATATTTTAGAAGATTATTCCTCAATTGAATTAATTCGAATGAAAAATTATTCTTTGCAAGATACAACGATAACTTTAGAAGATTTGTTAAAAGTAAGAGAAAATACGGTAGTTAGGACAGATGATAATATGGCGGATTCAGATGTGCCGTTTATACAGGCTAACTCAATGGAACGAATTATCTCTTTGTTAGAAAATATGCACGAAAATCCAATGACTAGTCAGCAGATTACAGAGTTGATGGATTTCGAGCCACGCCAATCAGATTATTATTATAATGCAGGAAAATATTTGGGATTATTCGAAAAAACACGTGAAGATAAGCAGAGAATAGTTGAATTAACAGCGTTAGGAAAGAAAGTCTTAAAATTAAACTACAAAGAAAGACAGTTGAAATTGGTTGAACTGATTTTAGAACATCAGATATTCGCTGATTTCTTTGACAATGTGATCGAAACAGGAGATATGCCAAATAAAAAAGACATTGAGAATAAAATGTGTGCTTTGCATGTATGTAATGAAGGACAAATAGTGCGCAGAGCAAGTTCTGTATATGGTTGGCTTAAGTGGATTTTCAAATTGACTAAATTGTAATTGTAGAGTTTTACGATTAAGGGGGATAAACAACGATATCGAAAATAGAAAAATGGGAACCTGAGAATTTCGAAATGGAAAGCAATACTATATGGAGTTTTCCTGATAGAGGCAACTGGGCAACACATGATGGAAAGTACCGAGGAAATTGGTCACCATATATAGTAAGAAATTTACTTTTACGTTATTCTTTTCCTGGAGATCTAGTGTTAGATCAGTTTGTTGGTGGTGGAACAACATTAGTAGAAGCCAAATTGTTAAATCGTAATGCTATTGGAGTGGATGTTAATCCGGCAGCGCTACAGAGTTGTAAAGAAAAATGTGATTTCTCATATAAAACTGATAGTAGGGTGTATATCAAAAGAGGAGATGCAAGAAATTTAAAGTTTATCTCAGATTCAACTATTGACTTTGTTTGTACACATCCACCATATGCAGATATTATAAAATATAGCGAAGATATTAAAGAAGATATATCACATTTTAGAGAAAAAGAGTTTCTATTAGCAATGACTCAGGTGGCTGAAGAGAGTTTTCGGGTGTTGAAATTAAAAAAATACTGTGCGATATTGATGGGAGATATACGAAAAAATGGTCATGTTGTGTCGTTGGGATTTAAGGTAATGCAAGAGTTTCAAAAGGTAGGATTTTTGTTAAAGGAAATTATTATTAAAGAACAGCATAACTGTAAGTCTACTACATATTGGAAACAGAAAAGTAAAAAATGTAATTTTTTGCTTTTAGCTCATGAGTATTTGTTTGTTTTTGAAAAGGGTCGTTTGGCGGAAAAGCATGAAACTTAAACTAAAATATTTAACTTAAACATTGTATATATTGAGTTTGAGTAAATAATACAAAATCCCTGTAAAGTAGTAATTCATCCAGTGTTTAAAAATGTATAGATAGCACGTATATGCAATTTGTCGAAAGACCTCCGGTTTGATACCGAAGCATGAACCAATCAAGAAAATATATGTAGAAATGGTAAGGCAGATTGTAGAGAGTGAGGTGCAGAGTGATGAAGACGCTGAATGATTATATGGCAATGTCTTATCGCATGGAAATTGTGGAAGATAAAGATGAAGGCGGATTTGTGGTTTCTTACCCGGATTTACCTGGATGCATTACTTGTGGTGATACAGTGGAGAGTGCAGTAGCAAATGCACTGGATGCAAAAAAAGCATGGATTGAAGCTGCATTGGAAGATGGTGTAGAAATCCATGAGCCAGACAGCCTGAAAGACTATTCAGGGCAGTTTAAATTAAGAATTCCTAGAAGCCTGCACAGATCACTGGCAGAGCATTCTCAAAGAGAAGGTATTAGCATGAATCAATATTGTGTATATCTTCTTTCTAGAAATGATGCAGTATTCTCTACATAAATGGTGTTAAACATTTTTTGTTAGTTATTAAATTAGGAGGTGGGGAGATGCAGGAGATTAAATGCCCAAAATGTGGCGAGGTTTTTGTGGTTGATGAGTCTGGTTATGCTAATATTGTGAAGCAGGTTCGGGATAAGGAATTTGCCAAGGAACTACAAAAAAGAGAGGAAGAGCTGAAAGACGCCCAACAAAAGGATTTAGATTTAGTTATACTGGAACAGAAAAATCAATTAGATAAAGCTCTTTCAGCCAAGGATTCAGAGCTGTCCGAAAAAGATAAAAAAATACAGGAATTAGAGGCCTGTATTAAGAACAACGACATATCTAGGAATCTGGCAGTGTCAGAAGCTGTAAATGCAAAGGAAAAGGAAATTTCCCAAAAAAACGATGAAATCAATGCTCTAAAGGCGGATTATATTGCTAAGAACATGGAGCAAGATAAAGAAATTGCAAAACTGCAAGCACAACTTGCTAATGGTGAAAATGAGAAAAAGATGGCAGTTTCCGAAGCACGGCAGTTAAAAGATAAGGAATTGGCAGAGAAGAATACAGAAATTATCCGTCTTAAAGACCAATTATCTAATAAGGATACGGAAAAGCAGCTAGGCGAGGAATCCTTGAAAAGGGAATATGAGGCCAAGCTGAAGCATAAGGATGAGCAACTAAAGGAAAAGGACGAGCAGATTGATTATTACAAGGATTTCAAGGCTCGTCAGTCCACCAAAATGGTGGGAGAAAGCTTGGAGCAGCATTGCCTGACGCAGTTTAATTCCCTGCGGATGACGGCCTTTCCGACAGCCTATTTTGAGAAGGATAATGATGCTAAAAGTGGCAGCAAGGGGGATTTCATCTTCCGGGAAAGCATGGAGGGCACAGAATTTATTTCCATTATGTTTGAAATGAAAAACGAGATGGATGAAACTGCCACCAAGCATAAAAATGAGGATTTCTTCAAGGAACTGGATAAGGATCGCCGGGAAAAGAAATGCGAATATGCAGTTCTGGTATCCCTGTTGGAAATGGACAATGAATTATACAACAATGGTATTGTGGATGTTTCCTATCGCTACGAAAAAATGTATGTAATTCGTCCCCAGTTTTTTATACCTATGATTACCCTGTTGCGGAATGCAGCCCTAAATAGTCTAAAATATCGTCAGGAGCTGGAGGCAGCCAAGAATCAGCAGCTGGATATAGCCCATTTTGAGGAAAATATGAATGCCTTTAAGCAGGGCTTTGGTCGCAATTATGAAATTGCCAGCAAAAAATTCAAAACCGCCATAGATGAAATAGACAAAACCATTACCCATTTGCAAAAGACCAAGGATGCGTTGCTTTCCTCTGAAAACCAGTTAAGATTAGCCAACAATAAGGCGGAGGATTTGAGCATTAAGAAGCTGACCAAAAACGCTCCCTCAGTGCGAAAAATGTTTGAGGAAATATAGCTAAGGAAAATTTGCCTCTGTTTTTCATTTTAGGCAGGTTCTTTTCTATGTCAAAAATTTGACAAGGAACTTCAAATTATGCTAAACTATATAAGCTGATGTGCGGGCGTGGCGGAACTGGCAGACGCGCTGGACTTAGGATCCAGTGCCGCAAGGCGTGGAGGTTCGACCCCTCTCGTCCGCACCAAATTTTATACCACAAAGACTGTGAAGAGGAGGAGTACCTGCTCCAGATGAGTGTAGAGAGAAAGGCGGTTGGTGAAAGCCTTTACTATCCAGCAGGGAAGGTAGCTTTGGAGTTGTCTGGCTGAAGGATTGCTGGTAGGCTGGAACGCTGGACGGCGTTAGGTCTTGAGTGTGCACATAGTTCATGTGCAAATTTAGGTGGTACCACGGAAGATATGCTCTTTCGCCCTTGCTGGGCGGGAGAGCTTTTTTGATTTGAAATAAAGGAGTTTGAGAACATGGAAGAGAATAATATCCCCAAGGTTTATGACCCCAAAAGCTTTGAAAAGAAATGGTATGGCTTCTGGGAGGAAAACAAGCTGTTTCATGCTGTTGTAGAGGAAGAAAAGGAACCATATAGCATTGTTATCCCACCTCCAAATGTAACTGGCCAACTTCATATGGGCCACGCATTGGACAACACTTTGCAGGATATTTTGATTCGTTGGCGCCGTATGCAGGGCTACAATACCCTGTGGATGCCTGGTTGTGACCATGCTGGTATAGCTACTCAGGCCAAGGTAGAGGGTGCTCTACGGGCAGAGGGCACCAATCGCTACGAGCTGGGCCGTGAGAAGTTCTTAGAGAGAGTCTGGGATTGGAAGGAAAAGTTTGGCAGCCGTATTATGAGCCAGCTTCGTTCTTTGGGCTCCTCCTTGGATTGGGATAGAGAGCGTTTTACTATGGACGAGGGTTGTTCCAAGGCTGTCCGTGAGGTTTTTGTCAGCCTTTATGAGAAGGGCTTGATTTATCAGGGAACCCGCATTACCAACTGGTGCCCAGATTGCAACACTGCTATTTCTGATATTGAGGTGGAGCATGAAACTGAGGCCGGTCATTTGTGGCATATTCGCTATCAGATTAAGGGGGAGGACAAGTATGTTGAAGTAGCTACTACCCGTCCTGAAACCATGTTTGGTGATACTGGCGTAGCTGTAAATCCTTCTGATGAGCGTTATACTGAGCTGGTTGGCAAAACTCTGATTCTGCCAGTAGTGAACAGAGAGATTCCTCTCTTTGCTGATGAATATGTTGATTCTGCCTTTGGTACTGGTGCGGTAAAGGTTACTCCTGCCCATGATCCTAACGACTATGAAATGGGCCTCCGTCACAACTTAGAGCAGATAAAGGTTATTTCCAATACTGGTAAAATGACTGAGGGTGCTGGCAAATATGAGGGCATGGATCGCTATGAGTGTCGCAAGGCTCTGGTGAAGGAACTGCAGGAGATTGGCGCTCTGGTATCTGTAGAGGATCATGAGCATGCTGTTGGTCATTGCTCCCGTTGTCATTCCACCATTGAGCCAATGATTTCTACCCAGTGGTTTGTCAAGATGGATTCCTTGGCTAAGCCTGCTGTAGAGGCTGTTAAAACTGGCAAAATCAAATTCGTACCAGAGAGATTTACCAAAATCTATTGCAACTGGCTGGACAATATTCGTGATTGGTGTATTTCCCGCCAGCTGTGGTGGGGCCATCGGATTCCTGCCTGGTACTGTGATGATTGTGGCGAAACCACTGTTTCTCGTACTGATATAGATGTATGTCCAAAATGTGGTAGCAAGCATCTCCATCAGGATGAGGATGTACTGGATACCTGGTTCAGCTCTGGCCTGTGGCCATTTGAAACTATGGGCTGGCCAGAGGAAACTCCTGAATTGAAGCAGTTCTACCCAACCAGCACCTTGGTTACCGGCTATGATATTATTTTCTTCTGGGTAGCCCGCATGGTTATGATGGGACTGGAGTTTGGCAAGGATATCCCATTCAAGACCGTTTACATTCATGGTCTGGTTAGAGATGAGCAGGGACGGAAGATGTCCAAATCTTTGGGTAATGGTATTGATCCAGTAGAGGTTATTGACCAGTATGGCGCTGATACCTTGAGATTTATGCTGATTACCGGCAACACTCCTGGTAATGATATGCGATTTATCAATGACCGTGTTGTGGCCACCAGAAATTTTGCTAACAAGCTGTGGAATGCCTCCCGCTTTATGCTGATGAATCTGGAGGGCTTTGACAAGTCCTTTGTTCCAGCAGAGAAGGATTATACCTTGGCTGATAAGTGGATTATGTCCCGTTACGCCAAGACTGCTCAGGGCGTTACGGCCAACCTGGAGAAGTTTGAGCTGGGTGAGGCAGGTCGTCTGATTTATGAATTTATCTGGAATGAATTCTGTGACTGGTATATTGAGCTGGCCAAGGCTAGACTTTATGACAAGGAAAATCTCCGCCCTCGTCAGACTGCTCAGTATGTATTGGGCTATGTACTGGAAGGCACACTGCGTCTTTTGCATCCATTTATGCCATTTATTACTGAGGAAATCTGGCAGCATATTCCTCATGAGGGTATCAGCATTATGGTATCCCAGTGGCCTGGCAATGATGAAAAAGCTTTGTCTCAGCTAGTAAATGATGGTGATGAGGCAGCCATGACTGCTATTATGGAGTCCATTAAGACCATTCGTGCTCTCCGTTTGGAGGTAAATGCAGCTCCAGGTAAAAAGAGTGAGGTTATTTTGAATTTTACCGATGAGTCTCTCCGTCAGGTATTTGCTGACAATGAAGGCTATCTTACTGTACTGGCTGCCGCAGAGCCTGTTACTATGCTGGCTGCTGGTTCTGACAAGCCAGAAAATGCTATGGCCGGTGTGGTCAATGGCGTAGAAATTTATCTGCCATTGAAGGGGCTGATTGATGTGGACAAGGAGGTTGCCCGCCTTAACAAGGAAATGGCTACTTTGGAGAAGGAAGTTAGCCGTCTGGAGAAAAAGCTGGGCAATCAGGGCTTCCTGGCCAAGGCTCCTGCCGAGGTAGTTGCTGGTGAGCAGGAAAAGCTGAAAGGCTATCAGGAGAAGCAGGCTGCTGTCAAGGAGCGCCTTAGCTATTTGGCAACTCTGTAAATTTACATAAAAACAATGATCGTACCATAGATGGGCCTCAAAGCAGGTCTGCTATGGTACATCATTTTATTTGGCAGAATTATTTCGAGGAGGGAAGGATATGAATTATCAGGAAGCTCTGGAATATTTGGAGGAGCTGAATGTATTTGGTGTAAATCTGGGCTTGGCAAGAATCCAAAGGCTGATGTTTCTTTTGGGAGATCCCCAGAAACAATATAAAACCATTCATGTTACAGGTACCAACGGCAAAGGTTCGGTAACAGCTATGCTGGCTTCCTGCTTGCAGGCGGCAGGGATTCGGTCAGGTATGTATATTTCTCCCCATCTTTCCTCTTATACGGAAAGAATGGTTATTGATGGCCAGCCTGTTTCTAAGCAGCAATTTGCCGAGACTCTTAGCGTGGTGCGGGATATTTGCGAATTTATGCAGGGAGAGGGAGATGAGCATCCTACCCAGTTTGAGGTGCTTACCGCAGCGGCTTTTCTGCTTTTCCAGAAAGCTGGGGTAGAATATGCAGTTATTGAGGTAGGCTTAGGTGGCCTCTTGGATTCTACCAATGTTATTGTGCCAGAGGTGTCGGTAATTACCAATGTAACCTTTGAGCATGCAGATAAATGCGGCGGTACTCTGGAGGGAATTGCTACCCATAAAGCTGGTATTATCAAGGAGGGTGTGCCTGTAGTAACCGGGGCAGAGGGTGAGGCTCTGGAAATTATTGCCAAGGTGGCTCAGGAAAAAAAGGCCGACCTGTATGTGGCAGGCAGAGATTTTGCAGCAGAAGCTATGAAGCCTTTGGGGCAGTTGTCCATACCGCCAAATCTGGGAGCTACCGGCTATGGTGTGCAGGATAGAGCTCTGACAGATATGCAGATGGAGGCTCTTTCCAAACTGCATTTGGATTGCAATGAATGTGAGGCTGGTCAGCAGTTGGTGGCCTTTAATGGTAAAAATCCTCTTTTTGCCAATATGAATTACAAGCTGTCCTTGCTGGGATTGCACCAGGTGTCCAACAGTGGTCTAGCGGCAGCGGTCTTTATGGTGTTGGCAGCTAATGATTTGCGTTTTACACAGAAAGCTTTGAAAAAGGGCATGAAACAGGTAATCTGGCCTGGGCGGTTTGAACTGATGTCAGGCTATCCATATAAGGTGCTGATTGATGGCGCTCACAATCCTGCAGGTATCAAGACCTTGCGGCAAAGTCTTGATTATTACTTCCCCCATGGCAAAAGAATTTTCCTTTTGGGTATCTTGAAGGACAAGGATTATAAATTTATGTTGGAATATCTTCTGCGGCCAGAGGATGTGGTGGTTATGACTACGCCAGATTCCCAGCGGGCAGCAGAGCCAGAGCAGTTGCTGTCTTATGTGGTATCTGAGGCCAAGGAAGCTGTATCAGAGCCAGCAAAGGCCTTGAAACGGGCCCAGGATTTGGCAAAGCAAGCAGGCAATCCAGAAGAAACAACGCTGATATGCGCAGGCTCCCTTTATCTAATTGGAGCCCTGCGGGAAATGCTTTTGCAAAAACATTGAGATATGAAGCAAAAAACTACCTCCAGATTCCATAGAACCTAGAGGTAGTTTTTATTTCAGTAAAAATTTAAGATTTAAATTACATCTGGCGATACATACCGATAACCTTGCCCAGAATGGTTACGTCCTTCTCATAGAAAGGCTCCATAGAATCATTCTCAGGCTGGAGACGGATGCAATCTGCTTCCTTGAAGAAGCGCTTTACAGTAGCGCCTTCACCATCTACCAGGGCTACAACAATATCGCTGTCCTCGGCAGTGTTCTGCTGACGAACCATCAGATAGTCGCCATCGTAGATGCCTGCCTTAATCATGCTTTCACCAGCAACCTTTAGCATGAAGCATTCGCTGGAAGTACCCATCAGATGAGTAGGGAAAGCAAAGGTATCCTCAATATTCTCCTGTGCCAGAATAGGAACACCTGCGGTAACAGTGCCTACCAAAGGTACGTTTACAGTACGCTCCCAAGGCTTGTCCTCCAGCAGATCAATAGCACGAGGCTTGGTTGGATCCCTGCGGATAAGGCCGGCAGCCTCCAGCTGATTCAGATAGCCGTGTACAGTAGAGCTGGATTTCAGGCCTACTTCTTTACCAATCTCACGTACAGAAGGTGGATAACCCTTCTTCATCAACTGTTCCTTAATAACCTTGTAGATTTGTTCCATTCTTTTGTCAGCGCAACGCTTACGTCCCATATTCATACATCCTTTCAATATTATTGTAGAATAAGCAGATTCCCATTAGTTGAAATAATTGTACCACATAAATGTTTGTTTGTAAAGTGTTCCGCAAACAAAAGTGTTAAGGAATTTCTGTTTTCTAAAAGCTAATTTAGAGAAAATATGTTGCAGATAACCTGTCTTTATGCTACAATAAATTCAGAAATACAGAGACAGTCTTTGGGGCAGGGTGAGATTCCCTACCGGCGGTATAGCCCGCGAGCCTGATGAAGCAGAGTAATTCTGCAGCAGATAGGCATGATTCGGTGAGATTCCGAAGCCGACAGTATAGTCTGGATGAGAAAAGACATGTTGTGTGCATCTTTTTATGTATTGTCAATGGCTGTTGAGGATTATTTCCTGACGGCCTTTTTTATTTGCAAGAACCGAAAGGTAATCAGCAGTATACATAGGCTGCTTCTGTACTTCAGATATTATGTATCAGAGGTGATAGGATGCAAGAAGATTTTGATGAACAAATGATGAGGCGGGCCATTGAGTTAGCTAGAAATGCTACAGGCCGTACCTCTCCTAATCCCTTGGTGGGAGCTGTGGTAGTCAAAGAGGGACGGATTGTGGCTGAGGGCTGGCATCGACAGGCTGGTACTCCTCATGCAGAGGTTCATGCTCTGAATATGGCTGGTGAGCTGGCCAGGGGAGCTACAGTGTATGTGTCGTTAGAGCCTTGTGCCCATTACGGCAGAACGGGCCCTTGCGCCAAAGCACTGGTGGAGGCTGGGGTAAGCCGGGTAGTTATAGCTATGACAGATCCCAATCCTAAAGTAGCAGGCAAGGGCATTCAGATTCTTCGGGAGGCTGGCGTAGAAGTTGTTACAGGAGTACTGGAAAAGGAAGCCCATGAGCTGAATGAGGTTTTCCTGAAGTGGATAACCACAGGCAAGCCCTTTGTGGCACTGAAAATTGCCATGTCTCTGGATGGAAAGATTGCTACTGCTGGGGGAGAATCTCAGTGGATAACCAATGAAAAATCCCGTTATGAGGGACACCGTCTACGGGATATTTATGATGGTATTCTGGTCGGGATTAATACTGTATTGCAGGACAATCCCAGCCTGACCACCAGATTGCGGGAGTATCAGGGACAGAATCCTGTAAGGATTGTCTTGGATAGTCAGGCCAGATTGCCACTGGATAGCAAGCTGGTTACAGATGGCGCAGCTAGAACCATTGTGGCTGTATCGGCCCAGGCTCCTGCCAGCCGAATGGCTGCTTTGGAGGCAGCAGGCTTGGAGGTTCTAGTGGCAGGAATTGATAAGGTTGATGTGGTGGAGCTGATGAACCAGCTAGGGGCTATGCGCATTACCTCCATATTGGTGGAGGGCGGCGGTAGGGTGAATTTCTCCTTGCTGGAAGCTGGCTTGGTGGACAGAGTATATGCCTTTGTGGCTCCCAAGCTTATAGGTGGCAGTCAGGCCTTGACTCCTGTAGAGGGAGAGGGCTTCGCTCAGCTGGCTCAGGCTGTGGAGCTGGAGAATATCCAGACCAGTTTGCTGGACAATGATATGATGATTACTGGCAGGGTTCGTAGACCGGAATGTGAATAAAGGGGTATGCTATGTTTACAGGAATTGTTGAAGAAGTGGGCCAGGTGAAAGCCATAGGCAATGGAACTCTCCAGATTCAGGCTACCAAGGTATTGGAGGATGTTAAGCTGGGAGATAGTATTGCTGTCAATGGCATTTGTCTTACGGTAACAGGCTTTAACAGCCATAGCTTTCAGGCAGATGTTATGCCTGAAACCATTAAGCGAACCTCCTTGGGGGAGTTGAAGCTGGGTAGTCCAGTAAATTTGGAGCGGGCTTTGACCTTAAGCAGTCGTCTAGGAGGCCATATTGTCAGTGGACATATTGATGGCACTGGGCGGATAGTTTCTCTTAAGGAGGACAAGAATGCTATCCTTATGAAAATACAGACTGATGGTGCTATTATGCGGTATATTGTGGAAAAAGGCTCTGTGGCTTTGGATGGTATCAGCCTAACAGTGGCTCAGATTGGTACTAGGGATTTTACAGTATCCCTGATACCCCATACCAGGCAGGTAACAAATCTATCTGCTAAGGGAGAGGGTTCTCTCATTAATATTGAAAATGATGTGGTGGGCAAATATGTGGCCAAGCTGCTACAGCCTGCTGATGAGTCAGTGGATGTGGCTGCTCAGTCCAGTATTACCATGGATTTTCTTAAGGAAAACGGATTTTAAGAATGATGCCCTATAAAGGGTTAGAGATAAAGGAGCATAGATATGGCAAAATTTGCAACAGTTGAGGAAGCAATTGACGAAATCAGAAACGGCAATATGATTATTGTAGTGGATGATGAGGATCGTGAAAACGAGGGCGATATTATTGTAGCAGCAGAGAAGTGTACTGCTGAACATGTTAATTTTATGGCAACTTATGCCAAGGGATTGATTTGTACTCCAGTAGAGGGCTATATTCTGGATAGATTAAAGATTGGCCAGATGGTTACCAATAATACAGATAATCACGAAACAGCCTTTACTGTTTCTGTAGATGCAGTTAGCACCACCACTGGTATTTCTGCCTATGAGAGATGGGAAACCGTTAAGAAGATTATAGATCCAGAGGCAAGACCAGAGGATTTCCGTCGTCCAGGCCATGTATTCCCTCTGCGCTCTGTTCCAGGGGGTGTATTGCGCCGTGCAGGTCATACCGAAACAACCACTGATTTGGCTCGCTTGGCTGGCCTGATTCCTGCTGGCTGGTGCTGTGAGATTATGGATGATGATGGCCATATGATGCGTACACCAAAGTTGATGGAGTTTGCAGATAAGCATGGCTTGAAGATTATTACTGTTAAGTCCCTTATTGAGTATCGCAAGAAAACTGAGTGTTTTGTGGAGAAGATTGCCGAGGCAGATCTGCCAAGCAAATATGGTCACTTCAGAATCCATGCTTATGAAAGCAAGCTGGATGGCAAGTGCCATTTAGCTATTATGAAGGGTGATGTTCGAGGTAAGAAGGATGTGCTGGTAAGAGTACATTCCGAGTGCTTGACTGGTGATGCTCTGGGTTCCATGCGTTGTGACTGCGGTGAGCAGTTGGCCACTGCCCTGAAAAAGATTGAGGCTGAGGGCTGCGGCGTGGTTCTCTATATGCGTCAGGAGGGCAGAGGTATTGGTCTGGCCAACAAGATGCGTGCCTACGAGCTGCAGGATCAGGGCAAGGATACTGTAGAGGCCAATGTACTGTTGGGCTTTGCACCTGATGAGCGGGATTATGGCATTGGTGCTCAGATTTTGGCTGACTTGGGCCTCAGCAGCATTCGTCTTATGACTAACAATCCTGCCAAGAGAGCTGGTTTGGAGGGCTACGGCCTTAGCATTACTGAGCGGGTGCCTTTGGTTATGCCAGTAAATGAATATGATAAGAATTATATGAAGGTAAAAAGCGCCAAGATGGGACACATTCTGGGCTAAGCTGTTGAATATTAAGGAGGATTTTTCATGAAAGAGGTAAAGGTTTTGGAGGGCATGCTGAATGCCCAGGGTTTGCGTTTTGGTATTGTAGTATCCCGTTTTAATGAGTTCTTTACATCTAAGCTGCTGGGGGGGGCACTGGACACCCTGCATCGTCATGGTGCCAACGAGGATGATATTACTGTAGCTTGGGTACCTGGTGCCTTTGAGCTGCCATTGGTATCCAAGAAGATGGCTGAGTCTGGCAAATATGATGCTATTATTGCTTTGGGTACTGTTATCCGTGGTTCTACCACTCATTATGATTATGTTTGCAATGAGGCTGCCAAGGGGATTGCTCAGGCTAGCATGGCTACCGGTGTTCCTGTTGCCTTTAGCGTAGTAACCACTGAGAATTTGGATCAGGCTATTGAGCGTTCTGGTACCAAGGCAGGCAACAAGGGTGCTGATGGTGCTATGACTGCCATTGAAATGGCCAATCTGCTGCGTCAGATTTGATAGGAGGCGGCAGGCTATATGAAAATCGGTGTAATTAGTGACACTCATGGCTGCCGTGACCATTGGGCCAAGGCCTATGACAAGTTTTTCAAGGATGCGGATTTGATTATTCATTCTGGAGATGTGCTTTATCATGGGCCTCGGAATCCTATGCTGGAGGATTATAATCCAGCGGAGCTGGCAGAAAAAATCAATGGCTGTAGTCAGCCGGTGCTGATTTGCAAGGGAAATTGTGATTCAGAGGTGGATCAGCTGGTGCTGAATACACCTATTCAGTCCCCTTATGTCCATGCCTTTGCAGATGGGCGCCATATTGTGGCTACTCATGGCCATATGGTAGAGTCTGACGAGGCAAAGGAGGCTATGGCTGCTGCCATTAAGGCGGATATTTTTATCAGCGGTCATGTGCATTATACAGTGCTGGAGAAAAGGGGCAATACTGTGTTCCTGAATCCTGGCTCTCCATCCCTTTCCAAGCGGGAAGATGGGCGTCAGACCTGTGCGGTGATTTCTGATGTTGATATTAAGGTGTATGATGTCAATACTGCTGAAGTGCTGATGGAGTATAATTATAGTGGATAAGATGTATTCGGCAAATCAGAATTTAGTTAGGAAGTGAAAATATGTCTGATACATTAGTAAAAGCTATAACAAAGGGCGTTCGTGTCTATGCGGCAGTTACTACGGATCTGGTTAATGAAGCCATCAAGCGCCATGATTGCTATCCAGTAGCAGCAGCAGCCTTGGGGAGAACCATGACGGGCGCCTTGCTTATGGCAGCTAATTTGAAAAACAAGGAAGCTATTACCATAAATATTAGAGGTAATGGCCCCTTGGCCAATATAACAGCAGATGCTGTACCAGAGGGATATGTCCGGGGCTATGTAGCCAATCCTCATGTGGAGTTGCCTCTGAATGCTCAGGGTAAGCTGGATGTAGGCGGCGGTGTAGGTCAGGGCTTGGTAACTGTTACCAGATTTACTGGTCTGAGAGAGCCAATGCGGGGCAGCAGTGAAATTATTAGTGGTGAAATCGCTGAGGATTTAACAAATTATCTCTATGTTTCTGAGCAGACTCCTTCCAGCATTGGTTTAGGTGTTTTGGTGGATACTGACTATACAGCTAAGGCTGCAGGTGGCTTTATGATTCAGCCTATGCCCGATGCAGACGAGGAGATTATTACCAAATTGGAAGAAAATCTCAAAAATCTGCGTCCCGTAACCACCATGATTGCCGAGGGCAAAGGCCCCAAGGAAATTATAGAGGAAATTATGACAGGCTTCCAGATGGAGTTCCTTACCACAACAGAGTTGGGCTTCAAATGCCAGTGCTCAAAGGAACGCCTGGAGGATGTACTGCTAAATCTCAATAGAGATGATATGCTGTCTTTGATAGAGGACGGTCAGGCAGAGGTTTGCTGTCAGTTCTGCGGTGAGAAATATAACTTTACCAAGGCAGAATTAGAGCACCTTTTAAAATTAGCCGACTCTGTAAAGTAAAAATACTTTACAAGAATATTTTTTTCTGCTATAATGACTAACGCAATGTGTAAATAGATGTTATCAGTCCACTGGGTAATTTTTATTTGGATTGTTGCAATTGATAATGAGCGTGTGTTATAATATTCATATTGTGTGTGAAGAGCGTACACACTCATAGATACTACAAGGAGGTGTGTTACATGGCAAGTGTATGTGAAGTATGCGGTAAGGGCGAGCTGAGCGGTAACAATGTCAGCCATTCTCATCTGAAGACTAAGCGTTCTTGGAAGCCAAACATCCAGCGCGTTCGCGCCAATGTTGAGGGCGAAGTTAAGCGCGTTAATGTTTGCACCCGTTGCCTGCGTTCTGGCAAGGTTGAGAGAGCTATCTAATTTGCGCAAAATATCTCAAATGATATATCATAAGAAAAGCTGGTTATTGTAATAACCAGCTTTTCTTATACCCAGCATGGCAGGGATGTAAACGCCGCAAGGAATATTTTAAGAAAAGCCTTGGAAAGGCAGAATCCTCTGCCTTGAGGCATGGAGAGTGTCAAGAGCTGCAGAAAATAGTGATTCCTAAATAATTATGTGCTGACAAGGAAAAATACTTGACAACATAGTTACAGCTAGTTATAATAACTATGGTCGGATAAAGGTGTGTCTTGAAAGCAGGTGGTTATATGCTGGAACAGAGATTATATCTGGCGCAGCTATATGATATATATGGGCCATTGCTGACAGACAAGCAGCAGCGTTGCTTGGAGATGCATCTACTGGAGGATTTCTCTATGTCAGAGATAGGAGAGAGCCTACAGGTATCACGACAGGCAGTATATGATATACTGCATCGCTCGGAGCAGATCATGGCTGAGTATGAAACAAAGCTAGGGCTGGCTCAGAGAATTGCCAGACAGCGTCATGAACTGACAGAAATTTATGATGAGCTTTCTTCTCTGGAGACAGAGGGAACCCAACAGCAGATAGCTGGTATATTGCAGAAGCTTGCACCATATACCGGAGAAGCTGGCCAGGAGGAATAGATTTGATTTTTGAAGGTTTGGCAGATCGTCTGCAGGAAACATTTAAAAAGCTTCGGGGACATGGCAAGCTGACAGAGGACGATGTAAAGTCTGCTATGAAGGAAGTACGGATGGCTCTTTTAGAGGCAGATGTAAACTTCAAGGTAGTTAAGGACTTTGTTAAGCGGGTAACCGAAAGAGCTATCGGACAGGATGTAATGGAGGCATTGACTCCGGCGCAGGTTGTCATCAAGATAGTAAATGAGGAGCTTACTGAATTAATGGGTGGCTCCCAGAGTAAGATTAATATGTCATCACAGCCACCTACCATTATTATGATGGCAGGTTTGCAGGGTGCTGGTAAAACCACCTCTGCTGGTAAGCTGGGACTGGCTCTGAAGAAACAGGGCAAGCGTCCAGTGCTGGTGGCTGCAGATATATATAGACCAGCGGCTGTTACTCAGTTGCAGGTTATAGGTAAACAGTTGGATATACCGGTATTCTCTATGGAGCCGGGAACCGATGCTGTTACCATTGCAAAATCCTCTTTGAATTATGCCTTTACTCATGCTAACGATGTTGTTATCATTGATACAGCAGGCCGACTCCACATTAATGAGGAGCTGATGCAGGAGCTGAAGGACATTAAGCAGGAGGTTAAGCCTCATGAGATTCTGCTGGTTGTAGATGCTATGACTGGTCAGGATGCAGTCAATGTGGCTGAGAGCTTCAATAAGGATCTGGAGCTGACAGGCTTGATTCTCACCAAGATGGATGGCGATTCCAGAGGTGGTGCTGCACTGTCCGTAAAGGCAGTAACAGGCTGTCCAATCAAATTCATCGGTGTTGGCGAGAAGCTGGAGCCGTTGCAGCCATTCTATCCAGACCGTATGGCTTCCCGTATTCTGGGCATGGGTGATGTGCTTTCCTTGATTGAAAAAGCTCAGGATGCCTTTGACCTTAAGGAAGCTGAGGAGCTTAAGCAGAAGCTGCGTAAGGATGAATTCACTTTGGATGATTTCCTGAAGCAGATGAAGCAGGTTCGCAAGCTAGGATCCTTTGAGCAGATTCTGGGCATGATTCCTGGTGTAGGCAGTCAGGTCAAGGATGCGCTGAAGGATAAGGATATAGATCTGAATGGCAAGGAAATGCGTCAGATTGAAGCCATTATACTGGCTATGACTCCAGAGGAGCGAGCCAAAACCAAGATCATCAATGGCAGCCGTCGCAAGCGTATAGCCAAGGGCAGCGGCACCAGGGTGCAGGATGTCAACAAGCTTCTTAAGCAGTTTGATGAAATGCAGAAGATGGTAAAACGTATGAAGAAAATGCAAAATGGCAAAAAAGGCGGTCTTTTCGGCGGCATGAAATTACCATTTATGCATTGATTATATAAGAAAGTATATCTTCTATAAAATAGAGTTTAGATATACCATATCTAAGGAGGTGAATTTTCACATGGCAGTAAAGATTCGTTTGAACCGTATGGGTGCTAAGAAGAGCCCTTTCTATCGTATTGTTGTAGCTGATTCCCGCGCACCACGCGATGGCCGTTTCATCGAGGTAGTTGGCAACTACGACTCCACTAAGGAGCCTGCAGTAGTTAACATCGACGAGGAGAAGGCACTTGAGTGGATGTCCAAGGGTGCACAGCCTACTGATACAGTTCGTTCTTTGTTCTCCAAGCAGGGCATCATGGCTAAGTTTGATGCAGCTAAGCATGCTAAAGACTAAGAAAGAGGCATAGCATGAAAGAGATCGTTGAGATTATCGCGAGGTCTCTGGTAGACAATCCTGATCAGGTTGTAGTAAAGGAGAAGCAGGATGATGGTATCGTCCTCTTCGAACTTCATGTAGCTGACGAGGATATGGGCAAGGTAATTGGCAAATCAGGACGTATTGCGAAAGCTTTACGTACTGTTGTCAAGGCCGCAGCTACTCGTGAGAATAAAAAAGTGAATGTAGAAATAGTTAGCTGATAACCTCAGCCGAAACTGCGGCAGATTTTTCTGCCGCAATTTCTATATATACGAGAATTTTTTTAGAGAAAATGGGGGCTTGTAAAATGGATAAGGTATTGGTAAAATTCCCACTCACCATTAAAGCAAAAATGACCGATAAATTGAAGGCAAAAATGCTGGATGAATTGGAAAAGGGCATGCAGCAGGCAGAGCTGGAAATTTCCCAGATTAATATTGAAGAAAACAAGGCTATTCAGCAGGAAAGCGCCAATGGTCAGGAGCCAGCTCAGGAAACTATGGCTATGATTCATCAGCATTTTGGTGTAGAGCGCCAGAAGCGCCAGGAATATGTAGCCAAGGCTCAGGCTCGTCATGATGAGCTGGAGAAGCTTGGCCCTGGTGCAGAGATTGTACAGGGAACCACTGAGCGTTTTGTGGAGCTGAAGGTTGGAGATAATATTCGTGATCAGTTCAATGTGGAAGTAGTGGTGGAAGATGATAAGATCATCGCAATCCGTAGCTAAGGCGGCCAAAGTTTCCCACAAGAACCATATTGTCATTGGCAAAATTGGTGCTCCTCACGGCGTTCATGGTGAGATGCGGGTAATTCCTCTGACAGATTTTCCTGAGCGGTTCCAGACTTTGTCTCAGGTTTATGCCGGGGATGAACTGATGGATGTGGAGGATTGCTGGTATCATAAGCAGTTTGTTATTATGAAGCTGAAGCAGTGCCCTCATAGGGAAGCAGCTGCAGAGCTGACAGGCAGATTGCTTTATGTGGACAAAGCTGATGCCATGCCTTTGGAAGAGGGAGAATACTATACCTTTGACATTATTGGCTTGGAGGTATTTGACCTGGAGGGAAATTCTCTTGGTCATATTACCGAGGTGCTGAAAACCGGCAGCAATGATGTTTATGTAGCCTCCCGAAAGGGACAGGCCCAGCAGCTGATGATACCTGCCCTAAAGGCTGTGGTCAAGGAAATTGATGTGCCAGGAGGCCGTATGGTAGTAGATATGCCGGAGGAAGCCTGATGAGGATAGATATTCTCTCTCTCTTTCCAGCCATGTTTGCCGGCCCATTTGGGGATAGTATTACCAAAAGGGCGGTGGCTAATGGTATTCTGGATATTCATCTCATGAATCCCAGAGATTTTGCTTTAGGCCGTCACAAGCAGGTAGATGACAGTCCCTTTGGAGGGGGCAGCGGCATGGTGCTAAAGCCTGAGCCTATGTTTAAGGCTGTGAACTTCATTAAGGATACCACAGATTATACAAAACGCAGGGTGCTTTTAATGAGTCCCGAAGGAGCTGTATTCAATCAGGCCAAGGCTAGGGAGCTGGCTCAATATGATCAGTTGATTTTTATCTGCGGTCATTATGAGGGCTTTGATGCCAGAATCAGTGAGAATCTGGCGGATGAGATTATCTCCATTGGTGATTTTGTCCTTACCGGAGGAGAGTTGCCAGCTATGATGATTGTAGATGCAGTGTCCCGTATGTTACCTGGGGTACTAGGCTCCGAGGAATCTGCTCCTACAGATTCCTTCTATAACGGCCTGTTGGAACATCCTCAATATACCCGACCAAGGGAATATGAGGGGTTGGCAGTGCCGGAGGTTTTGTTTTCGGGAGATCATGCCAAAATAGCTAAATGGCGCCGGGAAAAATCCTTGGAGATAACGCTAAGAAACCGTCCAGATTTACTAGAAAAGGCCGAGCTGAGCAAGGACGATATAGAGTATCTGGCTAAGCTAAAAGCCCAGGAAAATCAAGTATAAAAATAAGCTGTTCATAGTGTACCAGCTTTCCATAGTTAGATTGAAATCTAACTATGAGAAGCAGATACAGTGGACAGCTTTTTCTTTTGCCAAAATATGGAATTGTAAAATGAGATTTATTCAGTGGGAGCTTTAGACTCCCACTGAATTTAGTCGAATAAATCCAGAGCCTTACGGGTGCTTAACGCCCTCCTAAGAGGAGGGAGCCTTAGCACCCGTTAGCATGGGGTAAATACTTTTATTTATCCTGATATTTCATCTGGCCAATATAATGGGTAACAAACTGGCGGGCAGTACGTCCGGAACGGCCAGAATGGTTCATATACCAGCGATTGCCCTCAATGCGCAATTCCTCTGGCTCCATTTCAATGCCCTCCTGCCGCAGGAAGTGGTCAATAATAGCCAGATACTCCTGCTGATTTGGCTCAATATAATTGATAATCAAGCCGAAGCGGTCAGATAGGGAAATGGTTTCATTAATACTGTCGTTGCGGAACATTTCATCCTGCTCGCTATTTCTATCATGCCAGGTTTCCTTAATCAGATGGCGGCGATTGGAGGTAGCATAGATAAGCACATTCTCTGGCTTGGACTCTACACCGCCTTCAATGGCAGATTTCAGATATTTGTAATCACTGTCAGATTCTTCAAAGGAAAGATCATCAAAGAAGATAATAAATCTCTTGCTGGCAAATTGCCGCAGGTTGGCCATAATGCCAGGCAGATCGCTAAGCTGTGATTTCTGCATCTGAATCAGCCGCAGACCATCACTGTAATAGGCTTTGGCCAGAGCCTTAACTCCAGAGGATTTGCCTGTGCCTCTGGCACCCACCAGCAGTACATTGTTGGCAGGACGATGGTTGATAAAGGCCAGAGTATTGTTAATAAGCTGTTCCTTCTGGAAATCATAGCCTATTAAATCAGCAAAATCCATAGCCTCGAAATGGCGGATGCCCTGCAGCTTCTGCCTCTTGGAGTTCCAGCAAAAAGCAGGGTAGGAGGCAATTTCTCCATAGCCGTATTTAGTATAATAATTGACAAATACTTGAGTGATTTCCTCTGGGGTATTTTTGCCTTCCAGTTTTTTCTCCAAATATGCTGTAGCTTCCAGCTTGTGAGGCAGGGATGGCATATAATCATCCAGCAGATTTACATTGACAATCTCACTGGCTCTTTCTGTTAAAGCAGGCAGCAGCTTTTTCATATCATGGATAAAGGCCTGATGCAGGCTGGCACCAATCTGTCCCTGAGAAGCCTCTGCCATTTTGGCAGCCAGACAGCCTTCCTGACTAAGGAGATTCAGAAAAAGATCTCGAATCAGATTGCCACTCCAGCCCTCTTCTTCAGCCTTTTCCAAAAGATGACCAGCAAAGCGATGGGCCAAGGCCAAATCCTCTGGAGAGGAAACCGCCGCATCCAGCTCCTGTATCAGCTTGTCCTTTAAGATATTTCTGCATACCAGCAGATTTTGCAAATCCAATGTAACCATAGAAGAAATCCTCCTTACACACAAACAGAGGCTGTGGCATTTATAGCTAATGCAACAGCCTCTATTATTGTATCTATTCCTATATTAGACTGTCAAGACTTTAGAACTTCAGATTGTTACGGATTCTCTCCACAGCCTCAATGGTTTTTTCCCGATTGCCAAAGGATGTAAGGCGGAAATATCCCTCGCCACATGGGCCAAAGCCAGCGCCAGGAGTACCCACAATATGTACATCATTAAGGAGCTTGTCAAAGAAATCCCAGGAAGGCATATTATCCGGAGTCTGGAGCCAGATATATGGTGCATTAACACCGCCAAAGGCCTTGACACCAATAGCCTGTAAGCCCTCTCGAATAATGCGGGCGTTTTCCATATAGTAGCCAATCATTTCCTTAACCTGCTGCTGGCCCTCTGGGCTAAAGACAGCCTCAGCACCACGCTGAACAATATAGGCTGTACCATTGAATTTGGTAGTATGGCGGCGGTTCCACAGAGGATTTAGAGCCTGTCGTTTGCCCTCAGCAGTTTTGCCGGTTACAGTCTTGGGCAGGACTATATAGCCACAGCGGGTACCAGTAAAGCCAGCGGTTTTGGAGAAGGAGCGGAATTCAATAGCGCACTCCTTGGCGCCAGGAATCTCAAAAATACTGCGAGGTACATCATCCTCAGTAATATAGGCATTGTAGGCAGCATCAAAGAGAATGATGGAGTCGTTTTCCAGAGCATAGTCCACCCATTTCTTCAGCTGTTCTCTAGTGAGGGTAGTACCGGTAGGATTGTTAGGGCAGCAAAGATAAATGAGGTCAACCCGCTTCTCTGGCAGCTCAGGACAGAAATTATTTTCTGCATTGCAAGGCAGATAGGTAACGCCCTCATAACGGCCATCTGGCTGCAGGGTGCCAGTGCGGCCTGCCATAACATTGGTGTCCAGATATACAGGATAAACAGGATCTGTAATGGCAATGGTATTGTCTACGCTAAAAATTTCCTGTATATTGCCACAGTCACTTTTGGCGCCATCAGAAACAAAAATCTCATCTGCTGCAATGCCTAGATCCTTATAATTGTGCTCAATGATTTTGTCTACAAGGAAGCTGTAGCCCTGCTCTGGACCGTAGCCCCGGAAGGTATCTGGGGAAGCCATTTCGTCAACAGCCTTGTGCATGGCCTGAATACAAGCCTGGGGCAAAGGCAGGGTAACATCACCAATGCCCAGAGAAATCACATCAGCCTCTGGATGGGCCTCTATAAAAGCAGCTCTACGATGGGCGGTTTCCCGAAAAAGATAGCTGCCAGCCAGTTTGAGATAGTTGTTATTTATATTTGCCATAAATTTTCCTCCTTATAGCGGGTAAATAAAAACAGGTAACACAGAGCCAGGGAATGTAGTATATCATCCTAGCTTCTCTGTCACCTGCGTTGGTGTCTAAATTTACTTTTTTCAGTTTGTAGTGTAGCAGAATGAGGAACTTTTGTAAAGAATTTCCCCAAAAGTTTTAGCCATTTTGCATAGTAGTACGACAGAAATCAATAAAGGACTGAGCTGCATTGCTGATATATCTGTCCTTCTTCCAGGCCAGGCCCAAATCAACATAAAGAGGCTCATCAAAAGGTACAGCCTTGATGCCAGGTGCTCCCTTGGCAATAAAGTCCAAAAGGAAGGCAATACCCACATTGGAAGCAATCAGTCCTTTAACGGTTTCAATCTGATTGGATTCTAACACGATTTCCGGCGCAATATTGGCTCTTTTTATTTTGCTCAACACTAGCTGACGCAGGAAGGAGCCTTCCTTCAGCATAATCAAATCCGCGTTGGCAATATCATTAATAGAAATGGACTGGTGGGCGGCCAAAGGATGCTTCTCAGGAATACAGGCCATAATCTGATTCCTGGACATAGGCAAAAGCTGCAGGCTGGCAGAGGCATCAGAAATAATGACGATACCAAAATCCAGCTCGTCCCGTTCCAGCTTTTCACGAATGGCCATAGAGCCTTCCTCATAAAGGTAAATATCCAAATGAGGATAGAGATGCTGGAAGCTAGAGAAAATCTTTGGGAACAGGTAGGCACCAATCATGGAAGGAATACCAATTTTGATAGTTCCCTTCTGCAGCTGTTTGTAATCATTAACCTCCAAAACGGCATCGTTAATACTGCGGAGAGCCAGCTCTATGCGATTAAGAAAAATATGTCCCTCCGGAGTAAGGGATAGCTGCTTCTGACTGCGGTCAAAAAGCTTGATTCCCAATTCAGATTCCAGTTTTTTGATAGCAACTGTAATATTCGGCTGGGAAACATTGAGGCGCTCGGCAGCTCGGGTAATGTTTTTCAGACGGCTAGCCATCTGAAAATATTCTAATTGCCGTAACTCCATAGATTGTATCACTCCAATGCAAAAATACGTTATAATAAATTCGAATTATTTAGCTATTATTATATCATATGCAGGAGAAATAGTTAAGATTTTTTATGATATTATAAAGAAAAATTATTTACATCCTGCTTTGGTTATGCAAAATTAATTGCATCTTAGGGATGAGAATAGTATACATACATTTAAGAAAAAAATTATATTTAGTACAATAGTCTGAAAATCAGCTTATTAGCAGAGAAATATAAGGAAGTGTTTGTTTTTCACGGGGAAATTTTGTATAATGAAGTTAATTATGTAGTACCAGAATTTTGCCTTGTGGTGTAAGGGCAAAAAACATAGAATAGGGGGATTTATTTTGGAATTAGCTACAGTCATTGGCCTGGTATTAGGCTTGGTATCCATCTTTGTAGGTATGATTTTGAAGGGTGCACCTTTGTCAGCTATGAATAATCCAGCGGCTTTTTTGATTATCATAGGTGGTACCTTTTCCTGTTTGTTTATCGGTTTCCGCATGGATCAGCTGAAGAACTTTCCTACATTATTTAAAAAGACCTTTTTCAAGAATAACCTCCAGTCACCTGTGGAATTGCGTAATACCTTTGTGGAGCTTTCCCAGCTAGCTCGTCGTGAAGGTCTGCTGGCACTGGAAAGCAGGATTCAGGAGATTGATGATCCATTCTTCCGCAACGGTCTTAGCATGGTAGTTGATGGTTTGGAGCAGGAATTTGTTAGTGATGTATTAGATGCAGAGCTGGCCATTATGCAGGCTCGTCATGCCGAGAACCGTTCTATGTTTTCTCAGGCAGGTACCTACGCCCCAACTCTGGGTGTACTTGGTGCCGTAGTAGGTCTGATTGCTGCTCTGGGTAATCTGAACGACATTGAGAAGCTGGGACATTCCATTGCCGCAGCTTTCGTTGCTACCATTCTGGGTATTTTCACAGGCTATGTATTGTGGCTGCCTTTGTGTAACAAGCTGAAGATTCTCTCCGAGCAGGAAATTGGTCAGAAGCGTATGATTATTGAGGGTATTCTTTCCCTGCAGGCTGGTGATTCTCCTTCTGCTATTGAGGCCAAGCTGATGGTATTTATTCCTCAGTCTGTACGTGAAACCCTGAAGGAGGAATAAGCTATGGCAAGAAAGAAAAGACCGGCTCCCCATGAAGAGGAAGCCAGTGAGGCATGGCTGTTGCCTTATTCTGATTTGATGACTTTGCTCTTGGCATTGTTTATTTGCCTATTTGCTATCTCTCAGACTGATGAAACCAAGCTTTCTCAGATGGCTCAGGCCTTTAGCTCAGCCTTTAACATGGGTGGACCTTCCTTTTTTCAGGGAGCAGGCCCAGCTATGAACAGCTCCCGGGATTTGACTTCCGCTGATGATGGCGGTATGGAGGCCTATTTGGCAGAAAACAGCCAGATGGAAGCTGTTAAGAGACAGATGGATGCCTATATTGAGCAGAATAATTTGCAGGATGAAATTTCCACCCAGATGACAGAGGATGGATTGATGATTCGTATTGAGGAGAAAGCTCTGTTTCCGTCTGGATCAGCAGAGCTGACAGCCGGTGTGCAGAAGATCGGCCCTGCAATAGCTGCTTTGGTGGCACCAATTCCTCAGAAGATTCTGGTAACAGGCCATACAGATAATGTGCCTATTCACAGTGCAGGTTATCCTTCTAACTGGGAGCTAAGCTCAGCCAGAGCTATTAATTTTATGAAGTATATCATTGCTCAGGATGGCAGAATGAATCCAGCCAGATTCAGTGCTATGGGCAGAAGCGAGTATAAGCCTATTGCAGATAATTCCACTCCAGAGGGCAGGGCACAGAACCGTCGTGTTGAGGTATTGATTGAAAGATCTGTACATGTGGAAAAATCTGAATATCATGTGGCTCGTAACTAAATAAGCTATAAGGACTGCTGCAGCAGTTAGAGCCTGGGCATTGCCTAGGCTCTTTTTGGTAGGTGAGGATATGATTATAGGTATAGGAACAGATATAGTGGAAATAGACAGAGTGGCCAAGGCCATTAAGGGAGAGGCTTTTGTGAAGCGGGTATTTACTCTTGCCGAAGATGAATACTGCCGCAGTCGCAAGGCTGGCATGGCTGCCTCCTTTGCGGGGCGATTTGCGGCCAAAGAAGCCATTATGAAGGCCTTGGGCACAGGTTTGCGGGAGGGCAGTCTTACAGAGCTGGAAATCCTTAATGACCAGCTAGGCTGTCCCCAGGCCAGGCTAACTGGCAGATTTGGTGAAATAGCCAAAGAAAAGGGTATGATAAGCTGTCATATTAGTATTAGTCATTCTATGGCCTATGCCACAGCTCAATGTGTTATGGAGGGCCAGGAGCAGGGTAAAGGGGAGGAAAAATCATGAAGCTGACCACAGTAGCTGAAATGAGGCAGATTGACAAGAGGGCCATTGAGGAAATAGGCATACCAGAAATTGTGCTTATGGAGAATGCGGCTAGAGAAATATATAGTGCTCTCAGTTCCCTTTTGCAGGGGGTAGCCAACAAGCGTATCTGCATTATAGCAGGAGTGGGCAATAACGGTGGCGATGCCTTTGCAGCAGCCAGACATATTGCCAATGCCGGGGGACGGCCCAAGGTTTTTGTTCTAGGCAGTCAGGATAGAATGAGCCAGTCCGCAGCGGTGAATTTCAATGTAATTTGCAATATGGGGATTCAGGTTTTCCAGCTGCAGGAGCAGCGGGATTGGGACAAGCTTATGGCTGTGCTGAAAACCGCTGATGGAGTATTAGACGGCCTGTTGGGCACAGGCTTTCACGGTCAGTTGCGGGAAAGCTCCGCCAAGTTGATTAATATTGTTAATAATGCCGGTGTGCCAATCCTGTCCATCGATGTGCCTAGCGGGGTTAATGCAGAAAATGGTCAGGTAGATTCTGTAGCCATTCAGGCCGATGCTACCATTACTTTGGGAGAGCCTAAATGGGGGATGCTATTTGCTCCCGGTTCTGTTCATTGTGGACATTTGTTAACTGACGGCATAGGTATTCCTAGCAAATTGCTAAATGACAGCCATATTCAGCAGGAGCTGCTGCAGGAGCAGGATGTGAAGCAGTGGCTGGTGCCTAGGGCAACAGACTGTCACAAGGGAAGTTGTGGCAGGATTCTGGTGGTGGCAGGCTCCAGAGGTATGACAGGAGCGGCCTCACTAGCTTCCTTGGCAGCCCTCCGCATGGGTGCAGGTATTGTAACGCTGGCCTGTCCAGCCAGTCTTAACGATATACTAGAGGTGAAGCTAACCGAGGTTATGACCTTGCCTTTGGAGGACAAGGGCTGTGGCTATCTGACTTTGGACAATTTGGCAGAGCTTTTGCAGAAATCTGCTGATTATGATTTGCTGTTAATTGGCCCAGGTTTGGGGCGGCAGGCCACTACAGGAGAACTGGTACGGGCCTTGGTTACCAAGGTAAAAAAGCCGGTGGTGCTGGATGCTGATGGTATTTATGCCTTTAGGGAGCAGGGGGATTTGTTGGCAAATTGCAGCTATCCGCCAGTACTTACTCCTCATATGGGAGAAATGGCTACCCTGCTGGGAATCACAGTACCGGAGTTGAAGGAGGAGCTTTTGGAGCTGGCTCGGGATGCGGCCAAGGAATATAAGGCCATTATGGTTATAAAAAGCGAAACCACAATTGTGGTTTATCCGGATGGTATGGCTTATGTGGCCAATACAGGCAATCCAGGTATGGCTACCGCAGGCTGTGGTGATGTACTGGCTGGTACCATTGCTGGCTTGTATCGCCAGACTGTACAGGACAAGTCACCTTTAGCTGGTGTCTACATTCATGGCCGGGCAGGGGATTTGGCCTATGGCACTCTGGGCAATTGCCTGTTAGCCCATGATATTATTGACAAGCTGCCCGAGGTGGCCAAGGAATTGACAAAATAGAAATTTCTTTTTTCTCTTGATTTATTTTCTTAAAAAGCATAAAATAAAATCGTTACACAGTAATGTTACAATGTTACAACAAAAAATGTAATTTGTTAGGAGATGTATTTTTATGGCAGATATTCGATTTGTACAGGCAGATACCCTGAAGGAAAAACCTGCAGATGTCAGCAAGGTAGGTTTCGGCCGTGTATTTACTGATTATATGTTTGAGATGGACTACAACCCTGAGGAGGGCTGGCATGATGCCAGAATCGTTCCTTATCAGGATGTTCCACTGAGCCCTGCCAATGCTACCCTCCATTATGGCCAGGCTATTTTTGAGGGCTGTAAGGCATATCGCTATGAAGGAGGCAAGGCTGTTGTATTCCGTGCCAAGGATCATATTGCCCGCCTGAATCGTTCTGCCAAGATTTTGGATATTCCAGAGGTTGATGAAAAGCTGGTTTATGATGCTTTGATGAAGCTGATTGACCTGGAGAAGGATTGGATTCCTGATGGCCCTGGTCAGAGCCTCTACATTCGTCCATTTATTTTCTCCACAGATCCATATTTGGGGGTAAGTGTAGGCCAGTACTACAAGATGATGATTATCCTTTCCCCAGTTGGTGCATACTATGCCAACGGTTTTGCTCCAGTAAAGATCATGGTGGAGGATACCTATGTAAGGGCACCAAAGGGTGGCTTAGGCGCAGCCAAGACTCCTGCTAACTATGCAGCTTCTCTCCACGGTGGCTTGATTGCTCATGAAAAGGGCTATGACCAGACTCTGTGGACTGATGGTATTGAGCACAAGTACATTGGCGAGGTTGGTTCCATGAACATCCTCTTCAAGATTGATGGCAAGGTTGTTACTCCAGAGCTGGATGGCACTATTCTGGACGGCATTACCCGCCGTACTGTTCTCCGGGTTTGCAAGGAGTGGGGTATTCCTACTGAGGAACGCCGTATTTCCATTGACGAGCTGATTGAGGATTATGAGAACGGCAAGCTGGAGGAGGTATTTGGCTCCGGTACAGCAGCTGTTATTTCCCCTGTTAGCGTATTGGGCTACAAGGGCCAGGATCGTGTTATCAGCGGTGGCAAGATTGGTGAATTTGCCCAGAAGCTGTATGATTATATTGATGATCTGCACACTGGCAAGGCTGAGGATGTTTATGGCTTTATTGATGTAGCCGGCCAGTATTAATAATATTAATAATTTACGGTAACGGATAGAGAGGTTGGAGAGATTTTAGGCTCTTCAGCCTCTTTTTTCATGGAAAATTCACAAAAAAGCTCTATATTTTTTGTGTTCATGCAGGATTTAACATTTTTTTAGCGAATAAAATAATATGGAAGATTTTTTTGCGGAAAATGTAGAGATTTTTGGTGAAATAGAGTAAAGTATTATTAGGAATAATGTGTAGTTTATGTTGGGGAGTATGTATATGCCATTTGATCTATCTGTACCGTTGCAATATCATGGCCTTTTATCCACTGTAGGCATTCGGGATATAGTGGATATTCTACTGGTTGCTGTTATTTTGTACAAATCCTATGAAATGCTGAAAGATACCAGAGCCATTACCTTGGCCAAGGGACTTTTTGTTATGATGGGTGTTGCATTGGCGGCATATATTCTAGAGCTTCATGCTATTTATTGGCTTCTCTCCAAAAGCATATATCTCTTGTTTATGGCTTTGCCTATAGTTTTTCAGCCAGAACTGCGTAGAGCCTTGGAGCGTATAGGTCAGGGCAGGTTCCTGGGTTCTGCTGTTCATCTGAACGCAGAGGAGGCTGATAGTCTGGTTAATGAGATTGACAAGGCCGTATTCAGTATGTCGGCCAAGAAAATCGGTGCTCTGCTGGTTTTGGAGCGGGATATTGGCATCAATGAGATTATTGATACCGGCATTAGAATAGATGGATTGGTTACAGCCCCTTTCATGATGAATGTCTTTATTCCCAATACTCCCTTGCATGATGGAGCGGCGGTTATACGAGGCAACCGCATGATAGCCGCAGGCTGTCTGCTGCCTCTGACGGAGAATAGAGGACTTAGTACAGAGCTGGGTACTCGTCATAGGGCTGCTCTTGGCCTATCAGAGCAATGTGATGCTGTAGTGGTTGTAGTCAGCGAGGAAACCGGTATTGTGTCTATTGCCGAAAATGGCCGTATTAGCAGGCGACTGACTCCTGATCAGCTAAGGAGCAGGCTGCGTCCTTTGTTTACCAAGGTAGATACTGCTATCAAGGTACAGGATATTCGCAATGCTATTGATTCCTGGAGGAAAAACAAGTGATGATAAATTTGCAGAACTTATTTCGGAAAAACCTTCCAGTAAAAATATTGGCCTTAATAGCTTCCATTATTATGTGGGGCTATGTTATGAATGAGGAAAATCCTTCGGTTAATGGCCGTTATACGGTGCCGGTGGAAATAATTAATGCTCCAGAGGGCTATGATGTAAATATGGGTGTTAGGGAGGTTACCTTAAAGGTAAGAGCACCTAGATCCCTGATGGCAGCAGCCCATGAATCAGATTTCAAAGCCGTTATTGACCTGTCAGGAGATACTGAGGGGGAATATGACGAAAAAATCAGGACAGTAATTCCTCAGGGCTTCGAGCTGCTGGGGATGTCTGATGATACAGTTCATGTAACTATGGAAGCTTTGATTGCTCACGGTGTGCCAGTGGATATTGTGGTTAACGGTAAGGCGGCTCATGGCATGGAGCTGGGGGAGATAACGCCGGCCCAGCAATATGTTAATGTCTATGGCCCAAGGCATTTGGTGGATTCCATAGTCAAGGCTTCTGGTAAAATCAAGCTGGCGGACAACAATTCAGACTTTACCATGCGAGTAAAGCTGACAGCAGTAACAGCCGATGGAGAGAATATCAACAATCTGGCAGTATTGCCTGGAGAGCTGGATGTTACAGTGCATCTGGTGCCGGGAGAAGGTAAAAAGATAGTGCCGGTAAAGCCAACGGTTACCGATATTCTGCCAGAGGGTTATGTACTGGGAGAGGTTACAGTACAGCCTAATCAGGCAGAGCTGGCTGGTGCCAACAAAACATTGGAGGATATAAAAAATGTTGATACCGTTCCAGTATCTCTGCATGGTATAACCTCCACCTTTGATAAGGATGTGGAGCTGTCCCTGCCAGAGGGAATTGCTTCCACCGTCAAAAAGGTAACCTTGCATATTGTGATAAAGAGTAAATAGAATATAGGAGATTGACAGTGATTCGTATATTGAATTTTAACGTTGCTTTTAACGATAAGAGTTCTTTGCAGGAATTGGCTGCCAAGCGTTTGAATTTAGCACCTCAGGATATTCGTGAGGTGCTAATTGTGCGTAAGGCTATTGATGCCAGAAGATTTCATGGTGCCCCTATCCGCTTTGTGTATATGCTGGATGTGGCCATAGAGGGCAATGAAAAGAAGGTTTTGGCCCGGTTCAAAAAGGATAAGAACATTCAGCCTGCCAAGGCCCAAATACAGGAAGAGCTGACAGTACCACCATTGGCAGGGGAGGAAAAGCCTCCTGTGGTAGTAGGTTTTGGCCCCGCAGGTATGTTTGCAGCTCTTACCTTGGCTCGTCGTGGCTACAGGCCTCTGGTGCTGGAACGGGGCAGAGATGTAGATAGCAGACATAGAGATATAGAGAGATTTTGGCAGGGGGGAGCCTTTGACGAAGTTTCTAATGTGCAATTTGGGGAGGGTGGCGCAGGCACCTTTTCCGATGGCAAGCTAACCACCAGAGTAAATGATCCTCTTATGAGCCAGGTGTTGGAGGATTTTGTTACCGCTGGTGCTCCATCGGAGATAAAATATCTCCACAAGCCCCATATTGGCACAGACCTTTTGCGGCAGGTGGTAAAAAATATCCGCCTGGAGATTATCCGTCTAGGAGGCGAAATCCGCTTTGAATCCAGAGTAACCGGTGTAAGGACGGGAGCTGCCGGAGAAATTCGGACTGTAGAGGTAAATAATCAGGATAGTATTCCTGCCAGCGCTGTTTTTATGGGTATTGGTCATTCTGCTAGAGATACCTATGAAATGCTGTGGGAAAAGGGTGTGGCTATGGAGGCTAAGGCCTTTGCCATTGGGGTACGTATCGAGCATCCCCAGGAATGGATTGACAGGGCCCAATATGGAGAGGATGCAGGAAATCCACTGCTGCCTGTGGCGGATTATGCTCTTACCTATAATGACCGCAGTACTGGTAGAGGAGCTTATTCCTTCTGTATGTGTCCTGGTGGCCAGGTGGTGGCTGCTGCCTCGGAAAATAGTGGCGTAGTAACTAATGGTATGAGTAATTATCACCGGGATAGTGGTGTGGCCAATGCAGCCATTTTGGTTACGGTAAATACAGGGGATTTTGCAGACCATGTGCTGGGGGGGATTCAATTCCAGCGGCAGTGGGAAAGGCTGGCCTATGAGCTGGCAGGCAAAAATTATTATGCCCCTGTTCAAACGGTGGGAGATTTTTTGACGGGCCAAAGTGGTTCAAGGGATTTCCTGACTAGGCCTAGCTATCAGCCTGGGGTAAAGACGGTGGATTTGCACCAATGTCTCCCTGGCTTTGTTACTCAGATGATGGAGGCGGCGCTGCCTTTCTGGGAAAGAAAGATAAAGGGCTTTGCCGACAAGGGGGCAGTAATGACTGGTGTAGAAACCCGTTCCTCAGCTCCTTGCCGTATTATCAGAGATAAAGGAAGCTATCAGTCTCTTAGCACTCCTGGACTTTACCCTATGGGTGAGGGAGCAGGCTATGCTGGAGGTATTATGAGTGCGGCTTTGGATGGAATGAACAGCGCCCTTGCATTTTTGCGGGAAAAAGGGCATAATATATAAGTTAATGTAAATAAAACTGGAAGGTTTATTTTTAGATTTGGGTTTGGGAGGTTTTGAATTTATGTCAAGATTGTTTGGAACTGATGGCGTTCGTGGCGAGGCTAATTTGGAGCTGACACCGGAGCTTGCTTATCGTATGGGCCGGGCGGCAACCTTGTATTTTGGTGAGTCCTGTGGTGATGAGCAGCCGGTAATCCTGATTGGCAGAGATACCCGTATTTCTGGTCAGATGTTCGAATCTGCCCTGATGGCAGGTATTTGCTCTGCTGGAGGCAAGGCCATATCTGCAGGTATTATTCCTACACCGGCTATTGCTTTTCTCACCAAGAAGCATAAGGCTCAGGCAGGTATTGTTATTTCTGCTTCTCACAATCCATTCCATGATAACGGTATCAAATTCTTTGGTGGCAACGGTTACAAGCTGCCAGATGCCGTAGAGGATGAGCTGGAGAATATTGTGCGGGCTATTCAGCATGATGATAATCTCTATCGTGCCTCTGGTGCCCAGATGGGTACTGTGGAATATCGTCATGATATGCTGGAGGAGTACATTGAATTCGTTCTCTCCACTACTAAGGAACGCTTTGAGGGCATGAAGGTTGTGCTGGACTGCGCCAATGGTGCAGCCTATGAGGCTATGCCTACCATTTTGAAATCCTTGGGAGCAGATGTTACTGTTATTAATGACAAGCCAAATGGTATAAATATTAACGATAACTGTGGTTCTACTCATTTGGAGGTTCTCCAGAAGAAGGTCGTAGAGCTGGGGGCAGATTTTGGTATTGCCCATGATGGGGATGCTGATCGTTGCCTTTGTGTAGATGAAAAGGGTAATGTAATTGACGGAGATCATATGCTGGTAATGTGTGCCAAGGAAATGATTGCTAATGGCACCCTGAAGAATAATACTGTTGTTACCACTGTTATGGCTAATATTGGCTTCCATAAGGCTGTAAAGGAGCTAAATGGCAGGGCTGAGATTACCAAGGTAGGAGACAGATATGTACTGGAAAATATGCTGGCCAACGGCTACAATTTAGGCGGCGAGCAGTCTGGACATATTATCTTTTCTGATTTCAGCACTACTGGTGATGGCCCTGTTACAGCTTTGCAGACTCTTAGCTCCATTAAGAGAAGCGGTAAAAAGGCCTCTGAGTTGAACGAGCTGATGATTAGCTATCCACAGCTTTTGGTTAATGTTGTGGTAAAGTCCAAGGAGGGCTGGGAGCAGAATCCGAATATTGCAGCTGCTATTAAGGCTGGGGAGGAAGAACTGGGGGCAGATGGCCGTATTCTGGTTCGTCCTTCTGGTACAGAGCCATTGATTCGTGTTATGGCTGAGGGACCAGATCAGGCTCAGCTAGAGGTTATCTGTCAGAAAATCGCCAATGTAGTAGTAAACGAGCAGGGTGGCAAATAATGAAGCAGGCAATTGTGGTTGTAGGCTTTGGCGTAGGCGATGCCCAGGTAAAAAAGCGCTGTATTGACAGTTTGCTGGAGGATTTGAGCCGCAGCTTTAGTGAGGACTATGATATTTATGAGGCCTGGACCAGTGATTTTCTCCGTCGCAAAATGGCCAAGGAGGGATATATTTATCCTAATTTGGCAGGGGTGTTGGAGGATTTAAAGGCTCAGGACTATGAAAGGGTGGCAGTAATGCCAACCCATTTGACTCCCGGAGAGGAATGGCAAAAGAAAATAATGCCTGTCCTTAAGGAGTACGAGAGAGCATTTCAGCGGCTGGGCTTTATGGAACCGGTGCTGACAGCAGCTTCTCCAGAGGAATTTGCTTTTATAGCAGATGATATTCAGGCTTTTTTTCAGTTGGAGGATTTGGCAGATGGGGAAGAGCTGGTGTTGATGGGCCACGGTTCCCCTCATTACCACAATCCAATATATGAGTATTTGCAGAGCTTTGCTGATAAGCAGAAATGGCCTGTTCACATTGGCGTGGTAGAGCCAGAGGATTATCCCAACCAGCAGGATGTAATTGATAGATTGCTGGCTAAAGGATGTCAAAAAGTATATCTGCGTCCTCTGCTTCTGGCTGGCGGCAACCATGCTACCTATGATTTAGCAGGAGAGCAGGAGGATTCTTGGAAAAACCGCCTCAGTCAGGCCGGTTTGGAAGTTCGCTATTCTACCAAGGGATTAGGGGAGTATGAAGCTTTCCGCAGCTTGTATGTCAAGAAGCTGTCAGCTTTCCTTCAAAGTAATATGAAATAAAGCAATAACAATACTATTAATTGTGGAAACTTCCATTATTACTGGTAATTTATTTTAGAATATAGTATAATTTCTAGATATTATAGAAAAAAGTTATGGAAATTATTCTTATATCCTACTTTTATATGTGTTAATTTTCTGTTATAATATACAGAGGTATTGTTAGAAAGCTGTGGAGCATCGGCGTGGAACAAAGGAGATGCTAATAACAGCGGATGTTTTTTACTATAAGTTAAGGCGGTGTCTATATGGAAAATGAGATGACAAATCCAGCTGTCATAATGTTGATCAATATGACAATTGTATTTGCGGTATTGGCTCTCCTGAACCTTTTTATCCGGTTGATTCATTTTATTGATCCAACCAAGGAAAAGAAGGCTCCAGTGGCTGCACCAAAGGCAGCACCAAGGAAGGCAGCTCCTGCAAAGGTAGCAGCGCCAGCTCCAGTGGTGACAGCAGGTGTAAGCGGAGAGACTGTGGCGGCTATTGCTGGTGCATTGGCAGCCTATGGTATTGGTTTTTCTCAAATCAGAGCTATTCGTCCTGCAGCAAGAAACAGCTGGACTGGGGCAGCTCGTATTGATGGTTTGAGAAATAACAAGTAATGTTTATTTTTTAGACGAATGAGGAGGCAATTATTATGGCAGTAACAAATGGTGTAAACAAGGACACAGTAGCAGTAATCGCAGGGGCATTGGCCGCAATGGGAATTGGGTTTTCACGTATCAAGGCAATTCGTCCAGCGGCACGCCAGAATTGGACTGACTCTGCCAAGGTGATTGCCCTGAGAAAATTTTAATAATCTTTGACACAAGGGGTGCATTAATTAATGGAAATTTTTGATGCGTTTGCGATTTCCTTGCAGTCCGTATGGCTGGACAGTGGCTTTGCTTCTTTTACCTTAGGTAATCTGGCAATGATCATTGTAGGTATTGTCCTGCTGTACATGGCTATTGGCAAGGAGTACGAGCCACTGCTTCTGGCTCCTATTGCATTTGGTTGTATTATGGCTAACTTTCCTGCTACCGGCTTTCTGGAAGAGCCTGGTGTTATGCAGGTAATCAATTATGGTATTAAGTACGAGATTTTCCCACCATTGATTTTCCTTGGTGTAGGTGCTATGACGGACTTTGGCCCGCTTTTGGCTAATCCAAATACCCTGTTCATGGGCGCAGCTGCTCAGTTCGGTGTATTTATTTCCTTGGCTGGTGCTATGTGCTTGGGCTTTACTGCTCAGGAGGCATCTGCAATTGGTATCATCGGCGGTGCTGATGGCCCTACTGCTATCTACATGGCATCCAAGATGGCTCCAAATCTTCTGGGAGCTATTGCTGTAGCGGCATATTCTTATATGTCCTTGGTACCATTGATTCAGCCACCTATTATGAAGCTCTGTACTAGCCAGAAGGAGCGGGAGATCAAGATGGATCAGCTCCGCAAGGTTACTCATTTTGAGAAGGTAGTTTTCCCAATCGCGGCCGCAATCTTGATTTCCTTATTGTTACCGCCTGTAGCTGCTTTGATCAGCATGCTGATGCTGGGTAATCTGTTCCGTGAGTCCGGCGTAACTGAGCGTTTGTCTGATACTTCTCAGAACGCTCTGTGTAACATTGTTACCATCTTCCTGGCAACTGGTACTGGTATGACCATGAGTGCTGAGCACTTCCTGACCATTCAGACTTTGGAGATTATCGGTCTTGGTCTGGTTGCCTTCGCTGGTGGTACTGCTGCTGGTGTTTTGCTGGGCAAGGTTATGTGCCGTCTCTCCGGCTGGAAGATTAATCCTTTGATTGGTTCCGCTGGTGTATCTGCCGTTCCTATGGCTGCTCGTGTATCTCAGATTGTAGGTCAGAAGGCAAATCCTTCTAACTTCCTGCTGATGCATGCAATGGGCCCTAATGTGGCAGGTGTTATCGGTACAGCTGTAGCAGCTGGTACTATGCTGGCTATGCTGGGATCAAAATAATAGTAAATTTGTATATGTAATTTCGAGCCATCCTTCTGGGGTGGCTCTTTTTTTGATAAAAAATAACTGCCCAGCTCTTAAAAGAAGCTGGACAGCTGTTTAGATATTACTGTTTAATTTATTTTAGCCACGTAGATTATGGAGCAGGGACATTTTCATATCATAATAATCAGGACTCATATCCAGATAGTGCTTATGAGGGTTCTCAAAGCGCTGCTCCTCCTGCCAGATTTCGGAAGCAAGCTGTTCCTTTACATAGCTGCGAATTTCCTCCAGACTCCGTGGAGGCTGGGTTCTTTTGCCATTCTTAATAACCAGCTGCTGCAGCTCCTTGCAGGTGCAGTTTTCGAAGAAGCGGTTTTTCCAAGGCTTTTCTGGATCTACATAGCGATACGGTTCATCCATATTAACCTCTTCCTCAAAGCTGGTAATCAAATCAGCTACAGCATAACCTTCCTCGCCGTAGATGCGATATACCCGCTTGAAGCCAGGATTGGTAATCTTCTCTACAGTCTCAGAGACCTTGATACGAGGTTCATAGCTGCCATCCTTTTCCACAGCAGAAATTTTGTATACTGCACCAAAAACAGGATCACTTTTGGCAGTAATCAACCGCTCCCCAACGCCAAAGGCATCAATCTGTCCACCCTGATTGAGAATAGAAGTGATGGTATATTCATCCAGACTGTTGGATACCACAATCTTGCAGTCCTCCAGACCAGCCTCATCCAGCATTTTCCGTACCCGCTTAGACAGATAGGCCAAGTCGCCGGAATCAATGCGGATGCCCTTCAGACGTTTACCCATAGGCTCCAGAACCTCCTTGGCTACTCGAATAGCAGCAGGAATACCAGAGCGGATAACATCATAGGTATCCACCAAAAGTACAGTGGCATCAGGATATACCTGGGCATATTTCTTGAAGGCCTCATATTCATCCTTGTAGTACATTACCCAGCTATGGGCCATAGTCCCTCCAACAGGAATGTTGAACTTCTGGCCAGCCAGAACGGTGGCTGTACCAGCGGCACCGGCAATATAGGCAGCTCTGGCACCATATACCGCAGCATCCATATTATGAGCACGGCGGGCACCAAAGTCTGATACAGCTCTATTGCCAGCAGCCCGGACAATACGGCTGGTTTTGGTAGCAATCAGGGACTGATGGTTGACCAGAGCCAGCAGAGCAGTTTCCACCAGCTGGGCATCTATCAGAGGGGCTACTACTGTTACGCAAGGCTCATTAGGATACATAATAGTTCCCTCTGGGAAAGCATATATATCACCGGTAAAACGGAAATCCTTTAGATAATCCAGAAATTCCTGAGAAAAAAGCTTCAAAGAGGCAAAATATTCAATATCCTGCTCTGTGAAATGCATATTTTCGATGTATTCCAGAATCTGTTCCAAGCCGGCAAAAATAGCAAAGCCACCGCCATCAGGATTTTTGCGATAGAAAATGTCAAAAATTACTCTAGGCTGGGTGTCGCTGTTGGCAAAATAACCATTAGCCATAGTCATTTCGTACAAATCCATCATCATGCTAATATTGCGAGTGGAAAATTGTGTCATAAAGTTCGCCTCAAATCATAATACTTCAAAAATCGTTATACCTTTTTACTATACACTTTCACAGGAAAACTTGCAATATTTTACTATGAAAAAAGCACCGCTTTGCGGTGCTGAATTTCTATCTGGTCGGGATGACAGGATTTGAACCTGCGGCCTCTTCGTCCCGAACGAAGCGCGCTACCAAGCTGTGCTACATCCCGACTACAACTAATTATACCCCTGCCAATACTATTTGACAAGCAAAAATAAAGGCAGGGGTATAGAGTTTCAGGTCAAATTATTAGCAAACGCCCTGAGCCAGCATAGCATCAGCAACCTTCAGGAAGCCCGCAATATTGCAGCCTACCAGCAGATTGCCCTCATGGCCATACTCCTTGGCACAGCGCTTGGAGTTCTCATAGATATCAGCCATAATGGTCTTAAGCTTGTTATCAACCTCTTCAAAGGTCCAGCTATAACGCATGGAGTTCTGAGCCATCTCCAGAGCGGAAACAGCAACACCGCCAGCATTAGCAGCCTTAGCAGGAGCAAAGAGAACCTTGCTGTTCTGGATATACTCAATAGCATCCAGAGTACATGGCATGTTGGCACCTTCGCCTACAGCCTTAACGCCGTTAGCAACCAGAGCCTTGGCAGCATCCAGATCCAGCTCCTGCTGGGTAGCACATGGCAGAGCAATATCGCAAGGAATAGTCCAGATACCCTTGCAAGCCTCATGGTATTCAGCAGATGGCTTAGCATCTACATACTCCTTGATACGGCCGCGGCGAACTTCCTTAATCTCCTTAACAATGTTCAGGTCAATGCCATCCTTGTCATAGATATAGCCGTTGGAATCGGAGCAAGCCACAACTTTGGCACCAAATTCCTGAGCCTTCTGAATAGCATAGGTAGCAACATTACCGGAGCCGGAAACAACTACAGTCTGATCCTTGTAATCAATACCAGCATCAGCCAGCATCAGCTTGGTGAAGTAGAGGAGACCATAACCAGTAGCCTCGGTACGTGCCAGGCTGCCGCCGTAGTTCAGGCCCTTGCCGGTAAGAACACCAGCATCATAAGCATTGCGGATACGCTTGTACTGACCATAGAGATAACCAATCTCACGGCCGCCAACACCGATATCACCGGCAGGTACGTCAGTGTTCAGACCAATATGACGGCAAAGCTCAGTCATAAAGCTTTGGCAGAAGCGCATGATTTCAGCATCGGACTTGCCCTTTGGATCAAAGTTGGAGCCACCCTTACCACCGCCGATAGGCAGGGTAGTCAGAGCGTTTTTGAAAATCTGCTCAAAGCCCAGGAACTTGATAATGCTGAGGTTTACAGATGGATGGAGGCGGAGGCCACCTTTGTATGGGCCAATGGCACTGTTAAACTGTACACGATAACCCTTGTTTACATGTACCTTGCCAGCATCGTCAGTCCAAGGAACACGGAACATAACAACGCGCTCAGGCTCAACAATGCGCTCCAGAATAGCCTGCTGCTGATACTTAGGATTCTTATCCAGTACAGGAGCAATAGAAGTCAGAACTTCCTTTACAGTATTATGGAATTCGGTTTCACCAGGATTCTCAGCCTGAACCTTTGCAATAATTTCTTCAACATAAGTAGCCAATTTAGTATACCTCCAATGAATACAAATTTTTATATGCGATATACATTATTTATATATCACATATACCACACAGCGATTTAATTATACTATAAATTTACACAATTACAATATTTTGCAACTATGTATACATTATTCTCTTTAGCTGTTGGCTAATATATTAAGTAAATTGAAATTCTTTGCAGTAAAAGATTATCATGCTTGCAAAATACAATATTTTTAAGCACTTTATTTAGATAATAAAAAAGCATATCACCTTAGCTGCCAAAGGATTGACAGGGCAAGGCTTGCATTAGACTTCATAATTTAATATAATAAAAACATTATACCCATGAAATCCATGGGTTGTTGCTAGTAAAAAGTGTTATATTTTTGCAGAGGAAGTGGAAATTTTGGATACCCCCTATCCGTTATGGTTGTTTGTAATCGGTTTTTTGATTTTGGTGAATGTGTTTTTTGCTTTAGCAGAAACCTCTATTAATGAAAGTCACAAAAGCAAGCTGGAAAAAATGCAGGATGATGGCAACGAGGAGGCCAAGAAAGCCCTGAAGCTTCTGGAAAACCCAGAGCGGGCCTTGGCAGTCATTCAGCTTGGCATTACCTTTGTTAGTATTTTGATTGGTGTATGCACCAGTGTGATTCTAGCACCTTGTATTCACAAATATCTATATTTGATGCCCTATTCCCAGGAACTGTCCCTGTTGATAAGTATCCTGCTGATAACCTATCTAACCTTGATGTTAGGCGAGTTTCTGCCTACCAGAATCGCTATGGAGAATCCAGAGGAAACGCTGATACAGTGCCAGAAGCATCTAAGAAGATTGATATTTATCACCAAGCCAGCAGTATCCCTGCTGTCCAATTCAGCCCGCATTTTGCTGGTAACTCTTGGTATGAACACCAAAATTGATGATACCGTTACCGAGGATGAGGTTAAGGATCTGATAGAGCAGGCCACTGAGGATGGCACCTTTGAAAAAAAGGAGCAGAATCTGGTAGACCGGGTTTTTCATATGGGAGATCAGACAGCTTATTCTCTAATGACTCCCCGCACTCAAATGTTGTGGATAGATTTGGAGGATAGTCTGGAACAGAACCTGGCCTTAATACGAGCCACATCTGAGGCTATTATTCCTGTAGGCAAGGAAAGTCTGGATAATTTCTGTGGTGTTATTTATATCAAGGACATCTTTAATGCAGCTTTGGATAATAAGCCACTGGATTTAGCACAGTTTATCCGCAAGCCTGTGTATATTCCCCGCTCTATGGAAAGCTTCCGTATTTTGGAGAAATTTCAGGTAACAGGTATTCATGAGGCAGCTGTATTGGATGAATATGGCGGTGTTATCGGTTTTATTACTTTGCAGGATATTCTGCTGGAACTGATAGGGGAAACCAACAATGTGAACGAGCCTGAATCTGCTCAGATTACTTCCAGGGAGGATAATGCCTGGAATATTGAGGGGCTGTGCTCCATTGATGATTTCAAGGAAAAATTTGGCATTGAGGAACTGCCGGAGGAGGAGCAGGATCACTATCAGACTATGGGCGGCTTTGTTACAGCCCTCTTTGGCTATATCCCTAAAAAGGGAGAAACCATTCAGTGGGAGAATTTTGTATTCGAAATAGAGTCTTTGGATAGATATAGAATTGAAAAGATTATCTGCCGCAAGCAGGAAAAAGAGCCTGAACAGCCTAAGGATGATTAATATTTTTAAGTAAAAATGATTGACATTTGTAAAATAAACTTGTAAAATAATCAAGAAAAAATTTTATAAGCCTGGGAGGCGTCGACCACAGTGAGCATATAGCTCAAAATAGTGGAAAATACACCAGTTGATACAGGATTACTACTGAGACGGTTAACAGTAGTATCAAAGTATCTAACTGGTGTTTTGTTTTGTCTAAAAATAGGAGGTTTTGACATGAAAAAAGAGAAAGCCAAGAAATTTACTTTGATATTTATTGGCATTATGATTTTATCTGGTATTTTGCTGATGTATTCTGGCAATGATGCTTTGGTATTGGCTACGGAGCGCAAGGAGGGCATCTTAACAGCAGAGCAGGTAAAGGTTTCCTTTGAATCTGTAGGCGGACGGCTGATTAAGGAAGGTGTCCAGGAGGCACAGCAGGTAAAAAAAGGTGATGTGCTAATGGTATTGGACAGCAGTGATGTGGATTTGTCCATTGCCCAGATGGAAGCCCAGATAGCCCAGTTGGATGCCCAGATAAAATCTGCCACAGGGGGAGTGGCCATATCCTATGCTCAGGCCAATACTGATGAGCAGCAAAGTTTTCGTCAGATTGACCAGCAAAAGGCAGCAGTAAGTGCAGCCGAGGCTACCTATGTCAATAGTCAGGTGAATTACAACCGTATGACTGGGCTTCTGGCTTCTGGAGCAGTAGCTCAGCAGGAGGTGGATAACGCCCAGCTGGCTATGGATGTAGCAGCCGCCAGTCTTAGCCAACAAAGAGAAAATCTGGCCAAGCTGCTGGCAGGTACTTCCTATAGTGATAATACAGATGCCCTGAATTTGCCTACAATTGCCATTCAGCGACAGACTGCCGCTAACAAGCTGAATGATGTAGAGGCTTTGGTGCAGCAGAAAAAGTCCATGGAGGCACAGTTGAAGAATCTTCAGATGAATAAGGAAAGATTGACGCTAAGAGCTCCAGAGAATGGCAAGATATTGAAAATTCTAGCCAAGGAAGGTGAAATAGTAGCTCCTAATACGCCGGTTATTTTGATGGAAAGCACTCGTTGTTATTTTGATGTATATATCAGTGAGGAAAATCTAGGGGATTACAAAGAGGGAGATAATATTCATGTAGAGACTGTGGCTACAGGCCAAAAGCTGGAGGGAAATATTCGTATCCTGACCAAAGCTCCAGGCTTTGCTGATTTGAAGATGACCAGAGAAAAGGGCCAATCAGACTTAACAGCCTTTCAGATGCGTATCTATCTGGAACCACAGGAAAAAATAGTACCAGGTATGACGATGGGAGTGAATCTGAAATGAAGTCTTTGCAGGATGAAATCAGATTTTTGTTAAGCGATAGAAGTATGCCCTATGAAAAAATGGCTTTGCTGGTTTCTGTTGTTGTTGCTCTGGTATTTACAGCTATCCTAAGTTTGAATTACGCCAAGGACACGCCCATAACGGTAATAGATTTGGATAATTCCCGCTTTAGCCATGAGCTAATAGATTATTTGGATAATTCCCAGATGCTTTCTGTCCAGGCAGTGCTGAACAGCCCTACAGATCCTACCAATCTTATGTATAGGGACAAAAGCTATGCTGTAATCTATATACCTACGGGTACGGAAAAGGCTCATTATAATGGAGAAAACTGCGATATTGGTGTTTTTTATGATAATACCAGCTCTTCTTCTTTGGCTGGTGCTAGAGAGGCATTGAATGAAATTGTAGCAGAGGTGAACAATCCTCAGCTAGGCACAGGAGATACTATTCAAGGTGGCATGATGCTGCGGGAAAGACGGTTGTTTAATCCAGCAGATTCAGCCAGCAACGGTGAGGTAGTAGGTTTTTTGGTTTTCTTTTCCAGCATATTTTTCGCCATTGCCACGTTAGGCATGATTCCTCGCCTCCGCATGGAGGGAAAGCTGGAGCTGCATCTTAGGGCTGGCTCAGTATTCGGGCTTTTTCAGAGAACCATACCCTATTGCTGTTGTTGGCTGGGAGCCACATCTATAGGTTTTATTATCCTTAGATTTGCGGGAGATATTAGCTTTACCAATAATGTATTACTTTATATTTGTGTCCAGGCGCTCTATATATGGATATGCAGTTTAGTAAGTCTTTTGGTTGGGTGGAATGCGCCAAATCCAGGCATGGCGGCCAGTAGAATGATACTCTTTATTCCTCCGGGATTTATTTTGGGTGGTTACGGTGTGCCAATGACCATGCTGCCAGAATGGGTGCAATGGTTTAACCATATTTTTCCTTTGACCTGGGATTATAAATTCATTCGTGATATTGTGCTTCGTGGTGCTTCCTTTCAGGATTGTGCCATAACCATAGGCCAGTTTCTTATCTATGGTGCCATTGTGGTAAGTCTTTTTGTTTTGCGCTACTATAAAATGCAGGGAGAATACGAAAAGCGCAAAGCATATGAGCAATCCATAGAAGTTAATTGAATTATTGCTAGGTATATTTTTGGCCGGGGTGTTGTAGCCCCGGTTTTTTTATGATATAATTTTAGAGAACTTATTTTCTTATAGACAGAACGAAGTGGCTTTCCTTCAATACATTAGATGATGTGGTGGAGGCCATTAAAAGGATAGATAATTAGATAGGAGAATTTATTTTTATGAAAGATTATAGAGCTTTAAGACAACAGCCACCGGGACAGGCAGTGACAGAGCAGGTAATACCAAATGTGCAGTGGTTTCCGGGGCATATGAAGAAAGCCAAGGATATTATTGTCAATAATCTGAAGCTGGTGGATGTGGTTATTGAGCTATTAGATGCCCGTATTCCTTATAGCAGTGCCAATCCTATGCTGCAGGAGATTATTGCCGGCAAGCCAAGGCTGGTGGCCTTGAACAAATCTGATTTGGCAGATAGAGCCGTAACCAAGCAATGGGTGGAGTATTTCAAAAAGCAGGGGATTCCTGCCGTAGCAGTGGATGCACCTCAGGGCCGGGGCATCAAGCAGCTGGTGGCCATGACAGAGGAGCTGGCTCGCCCTATGACGGACAAGCTGGTATACAAGGGAGCCAAGGCCAGAGCAGCCAGAGTAATGATATTGGGTATTCCTAATGTAGGAAAATCCTCATTGATTAATCGTTTGGCAGGCTCTAATAAGGCCAAGACCGCTGATAGGCCTGGCGTTACCAGAGCCAAGCAGTGGATTCGCTTAGGTGGCAATCTGGAGCTTTTGGACACCCCGGGTATTTTGTGGCCAAAGTTTGAGGATATGACTGCTGGTTTGAAGCTGGCCTTTACAGGGGCTATCAACGATGAGGTAGTGGACAGAGAGCTGATAACTGGTGTATTCCTACAGACTATGGCCTCCATGTATCCAGAGAGATTGCAGGAACGTTATAAGCTGACAGGAGAACTGCCTACAGAGCCTCATGAGTTGTTGGAGCTGATTGGACGGAAGCGAGGCTGTCTGGTTAAGGGCGGTCTGGTGGATACAGAAAAGGCACAGCGCATTGTATTGACAGATTTTCGGAGCGGCAAGCTGGGAACTGTTAGTCTGGATATGCCACCAGAGGTTCCTGAGACTTCCCAAGCAGAATAATATTAGTCAGATAAGCTAGGCAGATTGGTGGAATATATGGATATAAGCAAATTGAAAATAAAGGAGCTGGAGGCACTGCTGGCAGAAAATCCAGCATCAGAGCTTTTGGCAGCTCTCCAGCAGGATGCCAGAGCCTCAGCTAGAAGGCTGGCGGAAAGCTATCAGAAAAGGAAGGCCAAAAAGCTGGCAGAGGAAGCCAGGTTGCAGGCCATGTATCAATATGAGGAGCAGGCTGCCAGTCAGGGCTATAGAGCTGTGGCAGGTGTAGACGAGGCTGGGCGGGGGCCTTTGGCAGGCCCAGTCTCTGTGGCGGCAGTTATCCTGCCAGATCACCTATTATTGCCTCGCCTGAACGATTCCAAGAAACTTAGTGCCAAGGTAAGGGATGAGCTATATGATGAAATTATGGCCAAGGCCTTGGCTGTAAAGCAGATTTTTGTATCACCAGAGGAAATTGACCGTATCAATATTTTGCAGGCAACTATGGAGGGCATGTATCAGGCGGTGCAGCAGTTGTCCCAGCCAGCGGATTATGTGCTGATAGATGCAGTAAAACTCAAGAATCTGCCTTTGCCACAGCTTTCCTTAATTAAGGGAGATGCCAAATCAGCTTCCATTGCTGCAGCTTCTATTATTGCCAAGGTCACAAGAGACAGGCTGATGGAAGAATATGACCGCCAGTATCCAGAATATGGCTTTGGCAGTCACAAGGGCTATGGTACAGCAGAGCATATTGCTGCTGTGGAAAAATACGGTCCCTGTCCTATTCACAGAATGACCTTTGAGCCTATACGAACTATCAAGGCTAAATGGCAATGTAGATGAAGTAATCGATGTTTGAGGGGGAATCCATTATGGCTACCAATGTAAATCCGGCGGCGCCGTCTATACAGCCTGCGTCCCGCAGCTCAGAGACAAAAACGGACAAAATTGCTGTCAGCAGGGATGGAGGCTCCAGCTCTGGCTTTGCCAAGCAGACAGATGTGAAATTTACCAATTCAGTGGATAATATGTCAGCTGTCTTGGAAAAAATTTCTACCACTAAATTAGGTAATGATAATGGACTACCACAACAGCTGCGGGAGATGATAAATAATGTTGTCACCAAGGCTTTTTCCTTGGAAAGCTCCCTGGGAGAGGGACTGGGCAGTGCCATGGCCAGTGAAAGATACTCTGTAGAGCAGCTAACCTCTCTGGGGCGGATTTTTCAGCAGCTTGGCAATATGGCAGAGGCCAATGCTGTAGCAGGGCAGGTCAGTGGTGAAATTACAGCAGGACAGCTAAGCGATGCCTTGCAGACCATGATGGCCAATGTGAAAACCTTGCTGGCTAATAATGCTCTGGGTGGAAATACAGCGGATTTGGAGCTGGTACAGCTTACCAAGCTGGCCTTTCAGGTGCTGAATAATGGCAATACTGGCAATATGCCACAGAAGCTGGAGGCACTGCTGCAAATGCTGGCAGGACAGCAGATGGGGCAAACATCAGAGGGGGGTACAGCCTCTCAGACCACAGATAAGTTATGGCAAAATACTGCCAGTCAGACGGTAAGCAATGGTAATGGAGCTGTTAACCAGACAGTAAGCAACGGCAACGGAGCTGTTAGTCAGTCCAATGCTCAGGAGGGAACTGTTAAAAAGCTGGTGGATTTGCTATTTCCTAAGCTGTCTGCCAACAACAGCTCTCAGGCCACGGCTAATCCCCAGCTATCTCAGGGGCAGTCAGCCAGCAATATTGCTGGCCAAAATACGCAGATGAATACTGCCGGTACAGCAGAATCTGCCATAGGTGGAGGCAAGGCTTCCCAGACCAATGTTAGCAGTGAAACAGCCCCCAAGACTGGGGCTCAGCCTGCTGGGGAGAATATTCAGCAGAATCAGCAAAATCAGCAGGCAGGCGTATCTCCCAAGGTGCTCCATCAGGCAGCAGAATTGGAGAACAACCCTCTGTTCAAGCAGATATTCAGCCGTTATGGCTATAGTCAGGAAACCGGGGTGGTACGTCAGCCAACTCAGACGGCACAGCAGGAAATTCCCCAGTTGCCTAATAATCAGCAGGTGGTGGATTCCTTCCGCAATCTGGCAGAGCTTTTGTTGAAGGATAGCAATTTAACCGCCAAGGATATGACCTTATTAAAGAATTTTGTCAATAGCAGTCAGACACAGCTTTCACAGCAGGATGCCAAGCAGCTGAATCTACTACTCAAAATGGTGCAAAGCAATGTACCAGCAGCCATTCAGCAGGCTGGGCAACAGCCTGGCATGGAGGGCTTGCCTAAGCTATGGGCTTTTTTGCAGTTGGCAGATTTGGGCAGTCTAAAGGATTTAAAGGCAAAGGATTTTAAGAACGCCAATAAGGAAATCAAGACTGTTGTATCATCTTTGAAAAGCTCCATTAGCAGTGAAGGCAGTTATCAGGCCGATGGTCAAAAATCCATTAGCTTTGTGATGCCTCTTTATATTGGAGAGGGTGGACATAGCTATCCTGCCTATATCAATCTTTATGATGAACCAGAGCATGAGGATGAATGTGGCCGTAAGCGAAAGGATACCTGGTTCCGGGTATGTGTATTAACGGACAATATTGGCGCTGTAGACATTGTTTGTCAGCTATTTGAGGGCAATAATCTGAATTTGCGCATTAATTTTTCGGATAATGAAATTGTAAAGGATTTTGGTGAATACCTGCCGGATATTCGCAAGGTCCTTTATGATACATCTATTCATTTAAATGATTTGCGTGTAGGGACGGTGAATTAATTGCTAAAGGATAGAAGAACTCCTCATCAGGAGCCAGAGCTGGATCCTACTGCAGAGAAGAAGGCTGTTGCCCTGAAATATGATGTGGAAAACAACAAGGCTCCAAAGCTTGTAGCCAAGGGCAGGGGCCATGTGGCGGAAAATATTATGGAGGCAGCCCGCAAGGGACAGGTGCCGGTATACCAAAACAAATCTCTGGTGAATATGTTGATGGCTCTGGAGCTGGACAAGGAAATACCAACAGAGCTGTATACAACTGTGGCGGAGATTTTGGCCTATGTATATAGAATAGACAAGCGGCGGCATGGAGATAAGGAAAAAGCAGTTATGGAATCTCCTATGAAGCTGCTCTAGGGTGGGAGATTTTTACTGTGGATAATATCAGTTTGGGACGTCAGGGTGAGACTATGGCAGCCAGCTATCTGTCGGCTCATGGATATACAGTGCTGCAACGGAATTATAGCTGTCCTATGGGAGAGCTGGACATTGTGGCTAGGCAGGGAGATGTGGTGGCCTTTGTGGAGGTTAAAACCCGGCGCAGTCTGCGCTATGGCCGTCCCTGTGAGGCAGTGAATTTTCGTAAGAAGCAGCATATTATTCAATCCGCCAAATGGTATATCAACCAGCACAGGCTATCTGGCCTGCATTATAGGTTTGACATAGTAGAGGTATTGGCAAGGCCCGGGGGTAGTGCCAATATTAATCATATTCGAAATGCCTTTGAGGTGAAGTAACAGGGCAGTAATCAGCTGGATAAATCCGGCGTGTGTATAAGAAGAAAATTAGGGAGGCAAGGCCATGAAAATAATAGTGGGAATTACCGGGGCTAGTGGCAGTATCTATGGATTGAAGCTGATAGAGGTACTGAAAAATGCAGGCCATCAGGTTCATGTGGTTATATCTGACAGCGGATTGGGAGTAATACAGTACGAGTGTGATACTACCTTGGAGGATATTGCTCTGGTGGCAGACAAAATCTATAATGTGCATAATGTAGGGGCGGCTATTGCCAGTGGTTCCTTTCAGGCAGATGCTATGGTTATAGCACCTTGCTCCATGAACACCTGCGGTTGTTTAGCTAACGGTATTACCGAAAACCTTTTGACCAGAGCAGCAGATGTAATGCTTAAAGAGGGGCGGAAGCTGGTTATAGTGCCTAGAGAAGCACCTATGCATGCAGGACATTTGGAAAACCTGTTGAAGCTAAGCCGTATGGGCGCAACCATTATACCTGCCAGCCCTGGCTTCTACCATCGTCCAGACACCATTATGGATCTGGTCAATATGCTGGTAGGCAAGATTTGTGATAACCTGGGGGTAAAAACCAATCTATTCCAGCGCTGGGACGGCAGTATGCAGAAATAAAATTAGAATATTTTTCGAACAAAAAAGGCAACAGATTTTTGCGTCTGTTGCCTTTTATAGTGGTGCGTCAAGCAAGGCGTATCTCGTTATAACCCCTGTAATTAGTACAGCATTACGCCAACCATAGAGGTGGTGAACATCGGAAACCTCGTTATAACATAGTAAGGTAACGGCTAAATTCCGAAGGAGCAATGCCCAGAGCAGTCATAGCCTTCTCAGGGGACCAGTTTAGATTACGCATCAATTCCTTTATAGATTCGATTTTGCCTTCTAATCTGCCACGAGCTTCTCCTCGTTCCTCGCCAATCTCAAGGAGCGCTTCACGTTCCTCTTTTTCATTCCACTCAAATCCGAACATATCTATAACCTCCTTTTTGTTGTTTTTTAAATAGTCAACCATGACATTATTCTCCAGACAATAGAGCATATCGGGATTAATGGTGGTTTGATGCTCAATAAGCACAACCATTAGATTATTCAAAAGAAATGTAGTACAATCCCATTTTCACGTAAGAAAACATGTTTCTAATTTAATTATAACATAGTAAAAGATGTTATAATTAAATTTATGGTTGTACTATGAGTGCAGAACTTGGCTTAGAGACATGGCACATCCTTCTTTAGCTGTTGTTGTTAGCCGTGTTTTGGCTACATCCTTATGATACTTCTATAACATATCACAGGCAAGGGGAGTATACAGAAACAATTAACGAAAAACATCAAAATAGATTAATCTTGTCAAGTACAGTAGTGAAGATAGGCCTTAATATGTATACTGCCATTTTTAGAAGAGTTCTCAGTACGTATACTATCATACTGAGAAGAGTTAACAGAATGAAAATCTTTATCTTTGTCTATATTAGGCGACTGGGAAGCCTTGTGGCACAAGGTATTGGGGGATTAGACCGTTCCTGTTTTGGTACCCGAAACAGGAACGATAACAGGAACGATAACAGGAACGGTGTCGGCGGTAGGGGAGTTTACTGTTCCTGTTTGGGCACCCAAAACAGGAACGGTGTTAGGGGCTACTGTACCTGTTTTAGCACCCAAAACAGGTACGGTGTTGGAGGCTATCGTACCTGTTTTAGTACCCAAAACAGGTATAATACTGAGGGTAGAATCAGGAGTGAGCTTGTCAAAGTTGGCAGAACTTTTATCAAATGTATCCTTTGGTAGATCATCATCAATGCAGGTGTGGTACAGTTTTTCATTCCACTCAAATATTAATCTATCCATAACTTCCTCAATGCGATAACTACATAATACTACAAAATTCTGATTTGCAGAATAAATCTTATCCACTATTAATGGCGATATGGGAGTACCCTTTCAGGCACGCTCTCGCTACTTTTCTCGCCTAGCGGTACTAAAGCTCTCATGAGGCAATTCGTGGCTGACGCCCCGAAAGCTCATGAATCGCTAAGTACCGAGGCGCGAAGAGTACCTGTGCAGGGTACTCCCATACCGCTCATTAGTGTATTCATCGCAATTTTCCGCCTTGACAAAATTTGTATATTTTTCGAATTAGCTGAAAAAGAACAGCAGATGATAGTACCCTAAGAAACCCCTTACTGAGCGATATTTAGTTTATATTACCTCTATTTTGGGATTTAGAATCGAAAAATCACGATGATTCGGCAACAGCCGGAGGGGCATGACACTTTTGCGTCGGGAGACTCCTGCTTTTGCGTAGCAAAAGTGGACCCGGTGGCACTCTATATCATTACGGCCTCTGTGAATTGGCTCAGCGACAAGCGGTATCTGTGCGTTAGA